>Ga0247821_10000497_pt1 | contig 21763 bp, 21 predicted proteins | sample 13C_Glycerol_Day_FD_192481 | JGI IMG/M metagenome (GOLD analysis project Ga0247821, IMG submission 192481) | Soil microbial communities from agricultural site in Penn Yan, New York, United States - 13C_Glycerol_Day14 | ecosystem: Environmental > Terrestrial > Soil > Agricultural land | place... | reverse complement strand
TCTGGGTCTATTCAGGCAACGGCAGCGGTGGCTGGCTCCCGAGGACCCGGGTCGGTGGCGGCTGGGGGCCCTACACCATGGCGAGCTGACCGGCGCTGGGGAGTCTCGGCGCACGGCGTGGTCCGGCAACACGCGTTACCGGAATGTGACTCTGGGCCCAGGGTTGGCTACGGTGGTCGGCGGCCCGCGGCAGCCCCCGCCGCCGGCTTCGCCCGAACCCACGACGAACACCTCCTGAGGTTCCGACCCGTGACCGACGCCCCCCGCCGCGCCACCGGCCGCCACCGCGCCGCCCGCCGCTCCTGGAAGCCTGCCCTGCCCGCACGCCCAGGCCGCGCAGCGCTCAAGACCCTCGCCGCCGGCACCGCAGCCAGCGGTGTCGCCGTTGCTCTCGTCTCCCCTGCCGGCCCCGCCGGCTGGGCCATGGCCGTGCCGGACAGCTCGACGGACCAGCGCGCGAAGGCCGTCACGGCTCCCCAGTCCGTCGGCCCCCAGCCCCAGCCGTTCGGCCTCATCGGCTTCACGGCGACAGCCAAGCCTGCACCCACACCCAAGCCCAAGCCCAAGCCTGCGCCGGACCCGGCCGAGGCGCGTGCTGCGGAGACGGTCTCGCGCTCGGCGGACTACTCCCGCGCGGGCCTCAGTGGGATGAGCGGCATGTCGGACAACGCAGTGGCCGTCATCAACGAGGTGAAGCGGGCCTTCCCCCACCTCGACGACATCGGCGGCTACCGTGCCGGCGACCCCGGCGACCACGGCACTGGGCACGCCGTCGACATCATGTGCGGCACCTCTGACGGGGACGCCCTGGCCGAGCACCTGCAGGGCATGGCCGACACCCTCGGCATCAAGTACATCATCTGGAAGCAGCGGATCTGGTACCCCGGCGGCGGGGGCTGGGAGCCCATGGAGGACCGCGGCAGCACCACCGCCAACCACTACGACCACGTCCACGTGTCGGTGAACTGAGGCTGACCCGGTCGGAACTGAGGCTGACCTGGGCGGCCTCCGAGCCGCCGCGGCGCCCGACCCGCTAGAGCGCCGGGTCGGGCTGCGCCCCCTGGCGCCGCACCGCGGACGCGCCCGCCTCGGTGGCCCGCCACACCGCCTCGGCACGGTCCGCCCCTGACGCGAGAGCCGCTGCGAGCGCCCCGCAGAAGGCGTCGCCTGCGCCGGTGGAGTCGACGACGTGCTCCGACGCCACCCTGGCCCCGCTGAACTCCTCGCCGTCCCAGGAGCATCCCTCGCCGCCGAACGTGACCAGCAGCGAGCCCGGGATGACCTCGGAGTCGGCCAGCGCACCCGCCTCGTGCTCGTTCACGACCACCGGGTCGGCGAGGGCCGCGACGTCGTGCGGCAGCGCGGCATACGGAGCGGCATTGACGACGACCCGCGCGCCCCGGGAGTGGGCGCGGCGCGCCGCCTCGGCCACGGCGGGCAGAGGGACCTCGAGCTGGGTGAGCAGGACGTCGCCCGCCGAGAGCCGGTCCAGGGCGGCGAGGTCCTCGTGGTTGACGTGCCCGTTGGCACCGGGGATGACGACGATGGCGTTCTCCCCTTCGGCGTCGACGCTGACCCAGGCCTGGCCCGTCGTCTCCCCGTGGACGATCCGCACGGCGGAGACGTCGATGCCGCGCGCCTGGAGCCGCGCGAGGTACCGCAGCCCGTCGTCATCGTCGCCGACGCAGCCGATCATCGTCACCCGCGCTCCCGCGGCCGCGGCCGCCACGGCCTGGTTGGCGCCCTTGCCGCCGGCCAGCCGGCCCAGCGGTCCGACCGCGAGCACCGTCTCGCCGGGGCGGGGGTGGCGGTCCACCTCCGTCACCAGGTCCACGTTGAGCGACCCCAGCACGACCACGCGCCCCATCACGCGCCTCCGCTCTGCCGCACGGCTGGGGAGGGGACGCCGGCAGACGTCATAGTGTCGACCCAGAGCTCGGCGTACCGCTTCGCGTCGACGTCCAGGCAGACCGCGATGGCCGCCGGCGCGATCCCGTGTGGGTCGTGGGCCAGGTCGCCCGTCCAGTCGCGCCGGTCGACGATCGTGCGGCCGCGGGACCATGTCCCCGCCAGCTCGATCCGCACCGGCAGTCGCTGGGTGGTGACCCCTGACCGGTCGATGACGGCGCACACCGCGCCGGCGTCGCCGATCGTCGCGGCCGTGCTGGAGAAGCGCTGGCACTGGTAGCCGATGAGGCGCCCGCCCAGCTCGGCGGCGCCACGACCTCCGTGGTGCACGAGCGAGGCGGCCTGCTCGGCGCTGACCCGGGGCTCGTAGAAGACGTCCAGGCCGTACATCGTCACGGGGATGCCCAGCTCGCTGGCGGCGTCGAGGACGACGGCGGCGGCCTCGGGGTCGTGGAAGACGTTGAACTCGGCCGACGCCGTGGCATTGCCGACGTGCGCTGCGCCGCCCATGAAGACGATCTCCCGCAGGCCGGCAGCCACCTCGGGGTGGGTGCGCAGCAGGAGGGCGATGTTCGTCAGGGGCGCGAGCGGCACCAGCGTCACGCGCTCCTCCTCCGCGCCGGCCCGGGCTGCGTCGGCCGCGCCCGTGAGGACGTCGCGGAGGAGCTCGACGGCGTGACGCGGGTCGGGCTGTGCCGCGGACCGTGGCCAGTCGAGGTCGCCCATCCCGTCACGTCCGTGCACGTGCGCCGCGTCGACGGAGTGCTCGAGCAGGGGCCGTGCAGCCCCTCGGGCGACCGGCACGTCGAGGCGCCCGGCTGCCTCGAGGACGGTGAGGGTGTTGCCGACGACGGCGTCGACCGACGCGTTGCCGCCGACACAGGTCACCGCCCGCAGGTCGAGGTCGGGGTGCAGGGCGGCGAGGAGGAGGGCACAGGCGTCGTCCACGCCTGTGTCGACATCGAGCACGACGGGATGGGTCACGGGTCGATCGTGCCAGAGGGCCCGTCGACAGGGACCCCACAGCCCGGTTCGAGGGCTCCGCCGCCGCCGGTAGGTTGGAGCGGATGACCTCCGCACCGACACTGCGGCGCCGTGCCCTCGCCGCGGCCGCCGCTTCCCTCCTCGCCCTCCCTGCCGCCTGCTCCGAGAGCGGCTCGAAGGGTGCGACGCCGACGAGCTCGTCGACCGCGGCCCGCACGTCGCAGCCCACACCCACGGCGGCGTCCTCGTCGACGCCTGCGGCCCAGACGTCGACCCCGGCACCGGCGACCACCACGGCGACGTGCGCGGAGCGCATCGCGGCCCGCCTCACCCCCGCCCAGCAGGCGGGACAGCTGCTCATGGTCGGCCTGCACGCGTCGGAGAGCTCCCGCGCCCTGGCCGCCCAGGTGTCCAGGCAGCAGCTCGGCGGGGTCGTCTACCTCGGCGGCTGGCACCAGGGCTCAGCGCAGGTGACGACGGTCTCCCAGCGCCTCCAGGCCGCCGCCCGGGCCCGGGCGGGCGCCACGGGTGGGGTCGGCGGGCTGCTCGTCGCCGCGGACCAGGAGGGCGGCGAGGTGCAGCAGCTCCGCGGCAGCGGCTTCACCCGCATGCCGTCCGCGCGCACCCAGGCCACCCTGGGCACCGCCTCCCTCCAGCGCGCTGCCGCCGCCTGGGCCCGCGAGCTCAAGCGGGCCGGCGTCAACGTCAACCTCGCCCCCGTCGCCGACACCGTGCCGACCTCCCTCGGGAGCGGGAACGCCCCGATCGGGGCGCACCGCCGCGACTTCGTGCCCGGCAGTGCGAGTGCCAACGGCCGGTATGCCGCGGCGTTCGTCCGCGGGACCAGGGCCGCAGGGGTCGCGCCGACCGTCAAGCACTTCCCAGGGCTCGGCCGGGTCAGCTCGAACACCGACTTCGCTGCAAGCGGCATCACCGACGGGACGACCACCGCCACCGACCCCTACCTCGAGCCCTTCCGCGAGGCGATCGCGGCCGGTGCCCCCCTCGTCATGCTCTCCTCGGCCCGCTACACCCGCATCGACGGCGCGCACCAGGCCATGTTCTCGTCCACCGTCATCAGCAGCCTGCTCCGTGGCCGTCTCGGCTTCGACGGCGTCGTCATCAGTGACGACGTGGGGGCGGCGCGATCGGTCTCGGCCGTGCCGGTCGGCGAGCGGGCCACGCGCTTCGTCGCCGCGGGCGGCGACATCGTCCTCACCGCCGAGTCCGGGCAGGCCGGCACGATGATCGCGGCACTCACGGCCCGCGCGCGCACGAGCCCGGCGTTCGCCGCCCAGCTCAGGGCGGCCACGGCCCGTGTCGTGGCCCTCAAGGTGCGCCTCGGCCTCGCCTCCTGCGGCTGAGCGGTGGGGCGGCTGGGCGGCTGAGATGAGGGGCACGACCACACAGCCGGGACCAGCGCCCCTGTCGACGGGACGGTCAGGCCTGTACGACCGTCACGGGCATCGAGGAGTCTGCGGGGAGCGCGAGGTCCGAGGGGTTCCGCCCCTTGAGCACCATCTGAGCGCCCAGCGCGGCGACCATGGCGCCGTTGTCGGTGCACAGGCCGGGCCGCGGGACGCGCAGGGTGATGCCTGCCGCGTCACAGCGCTCCTGGGCCATGGCCCGCAGGCGGGAGTTGGCAGCGACGCCCCCGCCGATCTGGAGGTTCTCCACGCCGTTCTCCCGGCAGGCCAGCACTGCCTTGCGGGTGAGCACGTCGACGACAGCCTCCTGGAAGCTGGCCGCGACGTCGGCGACCGGCACCGCCTCGCCAGAGCGCTCGCGCGCCTCGACCCAGCGGGCGACCGACGTCTTCAGGCCGGAGAAGGAGAAGTCGAAGCGGTGCCGCTCCATGTCCCGGCCGGAGGTGAGCCCCCGCGGGAAGTCGATGGCCACGGCGTTGCCGTCCCGGGCCGCACGGTCGACGTGCGGTCCCCCGGGGAAGGGCAGACCGAGCACGCGGGCGACCTTGTCGAAGGCCTCCCCCGCGGCGTCGTCGATCGAGGAACCGAGTGAGCGCACGTCGTGTGTGACGTCTGGGACGAGCAGCAACGAGGAGTGCCCACCGGAGACGAGCAGCGCCATCGTGGGCTCGGGCAGCGGGCCGTGCTCGACGATGTCGACGGCCACGTGCGAGGCGAGGTGGTTGACGCCGTAGAGCGGCTTGGCCAGCGCGACCGCGAGGGACTTGGCCGCGGCCACCCCGACCATGAGCGCCCCGGCGAGCCCCGGGCCGGACGTCACCGCGATCGCGTCGAGGTCGTCGAGGCGCACGCCGGCGTCGTGGCAGGCCCGCTCGATCGTGGGGACCATGGCCTCGAGGTGCGCCCGGCTGGCGACCTCGGGGACGACGCCACCGAAGCGGGCGTGCTCGTCGACACTGCTGGCGATGGCGTCGACGAGGAGCGTCTCCCCGCGCACGATCCCGACCCCGGTCTCGTCGCAGGAGGTCTCGATGCCGAGGACCAGCGGCTGGTCGGTGGTCACAGGGCGGCTCCCTTCAGGGTGCGCCGCAGAATGTGGGCGTCGACGCCACCCGGCTGGTAGTAGCGGCGGCGGGTCGTCAACAGCTCGAAGCCGGCCCGCTCGTAGAGGGCGCGGGCGGGCGCGTTGTCGTCGCGGACCTCGAGCATGAGGTACTCGGCGCCGTCGCGCGTCGCGCGCTCGACGAGCGCTGCGAGCAGTCGGCCGCCCACTCCTCGCCCCTGCGCCCGCGGCGCCACAGCGATGGTCATGATGTCGGCGACCTCCCCGCCGAGGTCGAGGCCCGCGTAGCCGGCGATCCCGCCGGCGTCCTCCTCCACGAGGTAGTCGCGGCGGGGCCGGCCGGCCAGCTCCTGCCACCAGGTCCCCTCCGCCCAGGAGTCGTGGGGGAAGAGCTCGCGCTCGAGGGCGGCCAGCTCCTCGATGTCGGTCCAGCGCATCTCACGCAGCGCCACCTCAGCCCCTCCCCTGCGGGAGCGCCGGCTTGCGCGGGTGGGCGGGCGCCGCATCAGGGCGGCGCAGGTAGAGCGGCTCGACCGCCAGGGTCTGCCCCGACGCGAGCTCGCGCAGGGCGACCTCGGCCAGCGCACCCGCGCTGACATCGAGCGGCCCGGCCGCGGGCGCGAGCAGGTCGGGGTAGAGGTGGGCGCCACGGCCCACGACCGGAGCACCCTCCAGGGCGTCGCCGACGGTGGCGGGGTAGTCGACCGCCGGGCCGGTGAGGCGCCGGGCACGGGGCGCGGCGCAGCCCCCGCCGGGCACGGCGGCATACCGGGCCCAGTAGACCTCCTTGCGCCGGGCATCCGTGGCGACGACGAACTCTCCCTCGACCGCGCCCGTGCGCACGGCCTCGTGCGCCAGTGCGTCGAGGCTGCACACGCCGTGCACCGGTATGCCGCGGGCGTGCGCGAACACGCTCGCGGTCACCATCCCGACGCGCAGGCCGGTGAAGGGGCCGGGGCCGACCCCGACGGCCACGGCGGTGACGTCACTGGGCTGGCAGCCGGCCTCGGCGAGCACCGCGGTGATGCCGGGAGCGACGTGCTCGGTGTGGCGGCGGGCGTCGAGGGTCGAGTGCTCGGCGAGCACCCGGCTGCCGTCGTGCAGGGCGACGGCGATGGCCGAGGTCGAGGTGTCGATGGCGAGCAGGAGCACGGCGCTCAGGCTACTTCGGCGAGGCCCTCGAGCAGGGCCCGGGCCTCGTCGCCCTCCCAACGGGGTCCCCAGGCCGACACGCTGGCCTCGCGCTCGTCGTGTCCCCGCAGGGTCACCTCGAGCCGGTCCTCCGAGAGGCCCTCCGCCAGGCCGTGCCCCCACTCGACGATCGTCACGGAGTCGTCGAGGGAGGTGTCCAGATCGAGGTCGTCGAGCTCGGCGAGCCCGCCGAGCCGGTAGGCGTCGACGTGCACCAGCGCCGGGCCGCCCACCAGCGAGGGGTGGACGCGGGCGATGACGAAGGTGGGCGAGGTGACCGGTCCCCGCACTCCGAGGCCCTCGGCGATGCCCTGGGTGAGCGTGGTCTTGCCCGCCCCCAGGTCGCCCGTCAGCACGACGAGGTCCCCGGCGCGCAGGACCCGCCCCAGGCGCTCGCCCCAGGAGCGGGTGTCCTCCGGGCTGGGCAGGCCGACCCGGACCGCCGGCGGGGCACTCCTGTCGGCGCCTGCCGCCTCAGGAGGCATCACGGTCCTTGCGGCGGGCGCGGGCAACCCGGCGGCGCTTGGCGAGGTCGGTGACCGTGCGGCGCACCCGCGGCTTGCGTTCGACGTGGATGCCCTCCTCGGCGGCGCGCAGCCCGCGCTCGATGACGGAGAGGAGCTGCTCGCTGATCACCTCGGGGTGCTCGAGCATGATGATGTGCCCGGCCTCGTCGATGACGACGTGCTCGGCGCCCGGCACGAGGCGGACGATGGCCTCGCTGTGGTCCGGTGGCGTGAGCAGGTCCTGCATGCCGTTGATGACGAGGGTCTCCACCCCATGGAACTGCTCGAGGGCCTTGCGCTTGTCGTGCACGTCGATGGAGGGCAGGAAGTCGGACATCACCGTGAACGGCGTCCCGAAGATCATGTCGCCGGTGTAGCGAATGGCGGCGGGCGGGACCGGCGAGGCGAAGCTGTAGCGCTCGACGATGAAGTCCTCGACGTCACGCCCGAGGTGGCGCACGCTGCGCAGCCAGTCCTGACGGGTGCCGAGCCGGTCGAGCACACCCGGGCCCACGCGGCCGATGAGCCGGCCGATGAGCTGGCCGAAGCCCAGGGACACCATGGCCTGGCCACCTGCGCTGGTGGCCACGAACGCGGCCGCGACGACCCTCTCGCGGATCAGCTCGGGGAACTGCTCGGCGAGAGCCATGACGGTCATGCCGCCCATGGAGTGGCCGACCAGGACGAGACGCCCGTCGGGAACGGTCTCGGTGATGACCCGGTGCAGGTCGCGCCCGAGCTGGTCGATCGTGCAGGACTCGCGCGGTGCCTGCTCGGACTGGCCGTGGCTGCGCTGGTCCCACAGCACGACCCGGTAGCCGGCCTGCACCAGCGCCCGGCGCTGCAGCACCCAGCTCTTCAGGCTGAGCGTGTAGCCGTGGCTGAAGACCACGGTGGGGTGGTCCGGGTTCGAGGTGTCCACGTCCGGCTCGTCGATCTCGACGTGCAGGGGAACCCCGTCGTCGGCGACGACCACGAGCTCCTTGTCCGGGATGTGCTCGTAGGGCTCGGTGGGGTTGAGCACCGACAGGGCCTTCCGGCGGTTCTTGGTCAGCCGGTCTGCAGCGATGCCGGCGGCCGTGGCGGCGCCGGCAGCCGCCAGTCCAATCCCCAGGCCGATCACGGTGGAGCTCGGTCGGGGGGTCACGCGGCGCCCTCCCCCGTGTACGAGCGCGGAACCCTGGCCCCGACCCTGGTCACGATCTCGTAGTTGATGGTCCCCGTGGCGGCGGCCCAGTCCTGGGCGGTGGGCTCGCCGTCGGCCCCCCGGCCGAAGAGCACCACCTCGTCCCCGGCCGTGCCATCGAAGTCGGGGCCGAGGTCGAGGACGAACTGGTCCATGCAGACCCGCCCGGCGATCGCGAGACGGTGACCACGCACGAGCGCAGGGCCGACGCTGCTGGCGTTGCGGGGGATGCCGTCGGCGTACCCCATGGGCACGAGGCCGAGCAGGGTCTCCCGCTCGGTGGTGTAGGTGTGGCCGTAGGAGATGCCCTGGCCCGCGGGGCACGGCTTGACCGAGGCGAGGTGTGCCGTCAGCCGCATCGCCTCGCGCAGGCCGTAGTCCTCCGGGGCGCCGAGGTCCGGGACCGGGGAGAGGCCGTAGACGGCGAGCCCCGGCCGGACGAGGTCGTACTGCGCCGACGGGTTGGTGAGGGTGGCCGCCGAGTTGGCCAGGTGTCTCAGCTGCGGCCTGAGCCCCGCCTGCGCGATCTCGGCCAGGATGCCGTCGAACGTCTCCTGCTGGGCTCGCACAGTCGGGTGCTGGGGTGCGTCGGCGTAGGCGAAGTGCGAGAAGACCCCGATGAGGCTCACCGCGCCCTCGGCCTGCAGCGCACCGATGGAGCTGAGGAGTCCCTCGAGCTCGCCGCCCCAGGCGCCGTTGCGTCCGAGACCGGTGTCGACCTTGAGGTGGATCCGGGCGGTGCGCCCCTCGCGGCGCGCCGTCGTGGCGATCGCGTCCAGGGCCCACTGGGTGGAGACCGACAGGTCGACGCCGAGCCGCACCGCCTCGGTGAAGTCCTGCCCGGGCACGTGCAGCCAGCTGAGCACGGGCACCTCGATCCCCGCTTGGCGCAGCTCGATGGCCTCGGGCAGCTGTGCCACGCCGAGCCAGGTCGCCCCGCCGCGCAGGGCGGCCCGGGCGCTGGGCAGGAGGCCGTGGCCGTACGCGTCGGCCTTGACGACGGCCATGACCTCAGCGCGCCCTGCGTGCTCCCTGAGGACGGCGACGTTGTCCCGGATCGCGTCGAGGTCGACCTGCACGCAGGCCGGCAGGCCGGGCGGAACCCGGGCAAAGGTGCTGGTCAGTGCTTCGGCGCTCATCGGGGCCAAGTCTGTCAGACCGGGTCTGCGCGAGGCGGACAAGGGCAGGTCAGCCCGGCGGGTCACCGCCCCAGCAGGGCCGCCACGGTCGCCGGTATGCCGTGTGCCACCGCGAGCGCGCGGACCGGCCCCCCGGGGTTGGCGTCGTCCGCGGCGACCCCGTGGACCAGCGCAGCGAGGCTGCCGGCGTCGAGCGGGTCCAGGCCGGCGGCCAACAGCGTGGCGGCCAGGCCCGCGAGCACGTCGCCCGCCCCTGCAGTGGCCAGCCACGCGGGGGCGTCGTTCTGGGACCGCACCGGCAGGCCGGTGGCCGTGGGCGGGACGACCAGGGTCGTCGAGCCCTTGAGCAGCACCGTCGCGCCCGTCAGGTCCGCGGCCCGGCGGGCATGGGCGACGGGGCTCTGCTCAACGGCGTGCCTCGGCACGTCCTCGAGGCTGAGCCGGCTGAGCAGCCTGGCCAGCTCGCCCGCGTGCGGAGTGAGCAGCGTGGGCGCCAGGCGCTGGCCCTCCAGGAGGTCCAGCCCGCCGGCGTCGACGAGCACCGGAAGGTCCGAGGCAAGGGCCCGGGCGGCGGCGGCCAGCTGGTCGTGGGCTCCCGCACCGGTGGCCTGGGTATCCAGGCCCGGGCCGACAACCCAGGCCTGCACCTGCCCCTCCCCCACGACGGCCTCGGGCACGGAGCCCCGGACCAGACGCGTGGGTCTCGGCGGGCCGACGTAGCGCACCATCCCCGCGCCGCTGCACACCGCCGCCGTGCAGCAGAGGACCGCGGCACCGGTGTACTGCTCCCCACCCGCGAGGACGCCGAGGACACCCCGCGAGTACTTGTCGTCGCCGGCGCCCGGGACCGGCCACAGCCGCGGAACGTCGTCGCGGGTGAGGCGCTGCACGACTGGAGCGGCCTCCACCGTCAGCCCGATGTCGACCACTGTCAGCCGGCCGACCGCGGGCTCGGTCGCCGGCAGCAGGTGCACCGGCTTGGGCACGCCGAAGGTCACGGTCTCGTCCGCGAAGACCGCGTCCGGGCTGGCCGTCTCACCGGAGGGGTCCTGGCCGGAGGGCAGGTCCACGGCGAGCACGTAGGCGGTGTCGGGGATGGCGTCGACCCACGGCTGGGCCTGCGGGGGCAGGCCGGGCCGCCCACCGATGCCGAGGAGCCCGTCGATGACGAGGTCCGCCTCGGCCAGGTGCGGCTGCCAGTCCGGCCCGGGGCCCGCCATGCCGACGTCGGCCTCCCTCGCGGCGGCGAGGCCGCCCTCGTGGACCGGCCAGTCCGAGCGGACGCACACGACGCGGTGACCCCGCTCCGCCAGCTGCGCCGCGGCATACAGGGCATCTCCGCCGTTGTTGCCGGGGCCGATCAGGGCGACCACCCGCCCGCCTGCGCGCTCGGCCAGCCGGGCGTCGGCGACCTCGGCGAGCGCCGCGGCGGCGCGGGCCATGAGCTCACCCTCGGGCAGCGTGGCCATCAGCGCGGCCTCCGCGGAGCGGACCTCGTCTGCGCCCCAGGCCTCGATCACGTCAGCCCTCCGCCACGACCACGGCCGAGGCGATCCCGGCGTCGTGGGAGAGCGAGACGTGCAGGGCGTGGACACCGAGCGCCTCGGCGCGCGCCGCCACGGTGCCGGAGATCTGCAGGTGGGGCCGGCCGTCCTCGCCCCGGTGGACCGTGCAGTCGTGCCAGTGCAGGCCGACCGGAGCCCCGAGGGCCTTGGCGAGGGCCTCCTTCGCCGCGAAGCGCGCGGCCAGCGAGTTGAGCACCAGCCCCTTCTCGGTGTCGGTGAACAGCCGGTCCCGCAGGCCCGGGGTGCGCTCCAGGGTCTGCCCGAAGCGCTCGACGTCGACGACGTCGATTCCCACCCCGATGATCACGGCGCTGCCGCCTGCCCGCTCGAGGCCTACTCGACCGTGACGGACTTGGCGAGGTTGCGCGGCTGGTCGACGTCGAGGCCCTTGGCGCTCGAGAGGTGCAGTGCGAAGACCTGCAGCGGCACGACGCTCAGCAGCGGCGCGAGCAGCGGCGAGGACTGCGGGATGCGGATGACCTCGTCGGCGAACGGCACGACGTCCTCGTCGCCGTCCTCGGCGATGACGAGGGTGCGGGCACCGCGGGCGCGGATCTCCTGGATGTTGGAGACGACCTTGCCGTGCAGCCCGTGCGGGGTGTCGGGGCTCGGGACGACGATGAAGACCGGCTGACCCGCGTCGATGAGGGCGATCGGGCCGTGCTTGAGCTCGCCCGCAGCGAAGCCCTCGGCGTGGATGTAGGCGAGCTCCTTGAGCTTGAGCGCGCCCTCCATGGCCACGGGGTAGCCGACGTGACGGCCGAGGAAGAGCACCGAGCGGGTGTCGGCCATGAAGCGGGCGATCTCCTTGACCCGGCCCATCCTGCCGAGGAGGTCCTCGATCTTGGCGGGGATGCCCTGGAGCTCCTTCATGACGGCCTGGGCCTCGTCCGCGTAGGTGCCACCGCGCAGCTGGGCGAGGTAGAGGCCGAGGACGTAGCTGGCCGTGATCTGCGCGAGGAAGGCCTTGGTCGAGGCGACCGCGATCTCCGGACCGGCATGGGTGTAGAGCACGGCGTCGGACTCGCGCGGGATGGTCGAGCCGTGCGTGTTGCAGATCGAGAGGGTCCGGGCGCCGAGCTCGTTCGCGTGGCGGACCGCCATGAGGGTGTCCATGGTCTCGCCGGACTGCGAGATGGACACGACGAGGGTGCGCTCGTTGACCACGGGGTCGCGGTAGCGGAACTCGTGGGCGAGCTCGACCTCGACGGGAATGCGCGTCCAGTGCTCGACGGCGTACTTCGCGACCATGCCGGCGTACGACGCGGTGCCGCAGGCGATGATGACGATCTTGTCGATGTTGCGCAGGTCGTCCTCGGAGATGTCCATCTGGTCCAGGACCAGGCGGCCGTCCTCGTCGGTGCGGCCGAGCAGGGTGTCCGCCACCGCGTGGGGCTGCTCGTTGATCTCCTTCTCCATGAAGGTGGAGTAGCCGCCCTTCTCGGCGGCCGCGGCGTCCCAGGTGACCTCGTAGTGCTTGCCCTCGGCCGGGCTGCCGTCGAAGTTGATGACGGTGGCGCTGTCGGGGGTGATCGTGACGATCTGGTCCTGGCCCAGCTCGAGCGCGTTTCGGGTGTGCCCGATGAAGGCAGCCACGTCGGAGCCGAGGAAGTTCTCGCCCTCTCCCAGCCCGACGACGAGCGGGCTGTTCCTGCGGGCGCCGACGACCACGCCGGGCGCGTCCTCGTGCACCGCGAGCAGGGTGAAGGCGCCCTCCAGGCGGTTGACCACCTGCTGCATGGCCGCGGTGAGGTCGCCGGTCTCCGTGTAGGCGCCGGCCACCAGGTGGGCCACGACCTCGGTGTCGGTCTCGGAGCGGAAGGCCGTGCCCTCGGCGACGAGCTGGTTCTTCAGCGAGTGGAAGTTCTCGATGATGCCGTTGTGGATCAGGGCCAGGCGGTCGTCGTCGCCGCCGTGGTGCGGGTGGGCGTTGGCGTCAGTGGGCCCGCCGTGAGTGGCCCACCGGGTGTGGCCGATGCCGGTCGAGGCGTCCGGCAGGTTGTCCTTGTCGAGGGCCTCGCGCAGGTTCGCCAGCTTGCCGGCGCGCTTCTCGGAGGCCACCCCCTCAGCGGTGACGAGGGCGACACCCGCCGAGTCGTACCCGCGGTACTCCAACCGGGCCAGGCCCTCCATCACGACGTTCAGGGCCTTGCCGTCGACTCGGGGGCCGACGTACCCAACAATTCCGCACATGGCCGCCAGCCTAACGGCACGCCGGACCTGCCCTGCGCGCCGACAGGCGGTGGGCCACAATGGCGCGCGTGACCCACCCCGCTGGCACTGCGACCATCCCCTCGCCGTACGTCGAGCTCGACCGTGCGGCCTGGGCACGGCTGCGGGAGAACCACCCGCTCAGCCTGTCGGCGGACGACATCACCCGGCTGCGCGGCCTCGGGGACCGGCTCGACCTCGCCGAGGTCGAGGAGGTCTACCTGCCGCTGTCCCGGCTGCTGAACTTCTACGTCGGGGCCACGGCCGGCCTGCACCGCATCACCACGGACTTCCTCGGGGAGCGGCCCGAGAAGACGCCATTCGTCATCGGCGTCGCCGGGTCGGTGGCGGTGGGCAAGTCGACGACCGCGCGCATCCTGCGCGAGCTGCTCGCCCGCTGGCCCGGAACGCCCCGGGTCGAGCTCATCACCACGGATGGGTTCCTCTACCCCAATGCCGAGCTCGAGCGCCGAGGCCTGCTGCAGCGCAAGGGGTTCCCCGAGTCCTACAACCGCCGGGCGCTGCTGCGCTTCGTCGCCGAGGTCAAGGCCGGCAAGGCCGAGGTGTCGGCGCCGGTGTACTCGCACCTCACCTACGACATCGTCCGGGGGGAGCGCGAGATCGTGCGGCAGCCGGACGTGCTCATCGTCGAGGGCCTGAACGTGCTCCAGGCGCCGCGGGTCCAGCCCGACGGCCGCGTGGGCCTGGCCGTGAGCGACTTCTTCGACTTCTCGGTCTACGTCGACGCCCGCATCGAGAGCATCAAGCGCTGGTACATCGAGCGCTTCCTGCGGCTGCGCGAGACGGCGTTCGCCGACCCGCACTCCTACTTCCACCGCTACGCCGGGCTCTCGGACGACGAGGCCAGCGCCACGGCGGCCGGGATCTGGGAGAGCATCAACGAGCCCAACCTGCGCGAGAACGTCCTGCCCACCCGAGGCCGCGCCACGCTCGTGCTGGGCAAGGGCGAGGACCACAGCGTCCGGCGGGTGCGACTGCGCAAGCTCTAGAACCCTGAGCACCAGCCGGTCGAGCCCCTGGGCTCGGCTGTGAGTGGGCGCGGCTGCGGCGGCCAGAGCATCATTGGGGACATGAGCGCGCAGCACCCCGAGAAGCTGGCCACCCGGACCGAGCACGACTCCATGGGCGAGGTGGAGGTGCCTGCGGACGCCCTGTGGGCGGCCCAGACGGCCCGCGCCGTCGAGAACTTCCCGGTCTCCTACCAGCCGGTGCCGCCGGGAGTCGTGCACGCGCTCGCGCTGCTCAAGGGAGCCGCTGCCGAGGTCAACGCCGACCTGGGCGTGCTCGACCGCGAGCGTGCCGAGGCGATCGCCGCTGCGGCCGGCGCGGTGGCCGAGGGCCGGCACGACGACCAGTTCCCCGTCGACGTGTTCCAGACCGGGTCCGGAACCTCGACCAACATGAACGCCAACGAGGTCATCGGGCGGATCGCCCACCTGGCGACGGGTCTGGACATCCACCCCAACGACCACGTCAACTACGGCCAGTCGAGCAACGACACCTTCCCGAGCGCGCTGCGGATCGCAGCCACCCTCGCGGCCCGCCAGCAGGTCGCCCCTGCCCTCGTGCGCCTCGCTGAGGCCCTCGGCGCCAAGGAGCGCGAGTTCGCCGACGTGGTCAAGGCCGGCCGCACCCACCTGATGGACGCCGTGCCCGTCACCCTCGGGCAGGAGTTCGGCGGCTACCGCCGGCAGGTCGGGCTCGGGCTGCAGCGCGTCATGGTCGCGGCGCAGGCGACGGCCGAGCTGCCCCTGGGCGGGACCGCGGCGGGCACAGGCATCAACGCCGCGCCCGGCTTCGCAGCCCGGGTGATCGCCCTCGTGAGCGAGCGCACGGGCGTGGAGTTCCGCGAGGCGGAGAACCACTTCGAGGCCCAGTCGGCCCAGGACGCCGTCGTGGAGCTGAGCGGGGCCCTGAAGGTGGTCGCCGTCAGCCTGACGAAGATCTGCAACGACCTCCGGTGGATGTCATCCGGGCCCCGCGCCGGCCTCGGGGAGATACGTCTGCCCGACCTGCAGCCCGGCTCGAGCATCATGCCCGGCAAGGTGAACCCGGTGGTGTGCGAGGCGACGCTGATGGCGTGCGCGCAGGTGATCGGCAACGACGTCACGATCACCACCGCCGGCGCGGCCGGGAACTTCGAGCTCAACGTCATGCTTCCCGTCATGGCCAAGAACGTGCTCGAGTCGGCCCAGCTGCTGGGTGCGACGAGTCGGCTGCTGGCCGACCGGTGCGTCGACGGCATCGAGGCCGACGTGCAGCGGTGCCGCGAGCTGGCCGAGGGCTCCCCGTCGATCGTCACGCCGCTCAACCGCTACATCGGCTACGAGGCCGCGGCCGCGGTGGCGAAGCAGTCGGTCAAGGAGCGCCGCTCGATCCGCGAGGTCGTCATCGAGCGCGGGCATGTCGAGTCCGGGCAGCTCACCGAGGAGCAGCTCGATGCCGCCCTCGACGTCCTGGGGATGGCGCACCCTCCGCAGTAGGGGCGCCGACCGTCAGTACCAGTGCGGGGACCGGCTCTGCCACTGCGCCCAGGCGTTGCACGGGCTGCCGTAGGAGCCCTCGATGTACTGCAGGCCCCACGTGATCTGGGTGACGGGGTTCTCGCGCCAGTCGGGCGCCACACTGCCCATCTTGGAGCCGGGCAGGGACTGCGGGATGCCGTAGGCCCCCGAGGAAGGGTTCTCGGCTCGGTAGTTCCAGCCGCTCTCGCCCTCCCACAGGTTGTCCAGGCAGGAGAACTGGCCGTCGTCCCAGCCGTAGTCGGGCAGCATGACCCGGGCGGCGGCCCTCGGGTCGGACTTCGCGCGGGCGATGATCGACTCGCGCTTCTTCGCGAGGGCGATCCGCTCCTTCTCGCGGGCCGCCCGCTCGGCGGCCTCCTGCCGGGCCTTGGCCGCGGCAGCCTCCGCAGCGAGCTGGTCGCGGCGGATCTTCTCCTGGGCGGCCGCCGCGCTGGCGTTGGCGTCGTTGCGCGCGCTGGCCAGCTCGGCGTCGTTCTCGATCTGGGTGTCCGACAGCTCGTTGGCCTGGTCGATGGCCTCGGCACTCACGGTGTACCCGGCCTGTCCCGTCTGGTGACGGTCGTTGGCCTGGTAGCCGGCGGCCGTCGTCGCCACGACAGCAAGGGCCAGCGCCCCGGTGACCGCTGGCCGTCGCAGGGCCCTGGCGATCCCCGACGGCCGCTGGGGGGACGCGTGACGGGCGGACCGTGTGGGGGCGCCGGAACGCTCGGGGGTCGCGGCATCGCGATGCCGACCCGCGTAGGGCGTGCTCATACGTAGTCCTCCAGCGAAGAAGCCACCCTTGCGGTGGCTTCTCAGTTGCCGTGTGTGCGCTGTCGTGCCGTTCCGGCCCTCACCCGATCACACCGGGCGGCGCGTTACCAAACCGAGATGTTAGCGCATCCACGGCCCCTCATACCGGACATCTCACCGCAATTTTCCCCGTCGTAAGGGGCGTCACAGTGTCGGCATGGCCCCGGCGACACGCGTGCGGCGCCCGAGAACCCGGGCGCCGCACTGCGGGTGGGGAGCGGTGGCTAGATCTCGAGGCCCTCGAGCAGGTCGGTCACCAGCGCCGCGATGGGGCTGCGCTCGCTGCGGGTCAGGGTGATGTGGGCGAAGAGCGGGTGCCCCTTGAGGGCCTCGATCACCGCGGCCACGCCGTCGTGGCGTCCCACACGCAGGTTGTCGCGCTGGGCCACGTCGTGGGTGAGCACGACCTTGGAGTTCTGCCCCACCCGCGAGAGCACCGTCAGCAGCACGTTGCGCTCCAGCGACTGCGCCTCGTCGACGATGACGAAGGCGTCGTGCAGGGAGCGGCCTCGGATGTGCGTCAGGGGCAGGACCTCGAGCATGCCGCGGTCCATGACCTCCTCGACCACCTCGTGGGAGACCAGGGCCCCCAGGGTGTCGAAGACCGCCTGGGCCCAGGGGCCCATCTTCTCGGCCTCGCTGCCGGGGAGGTAGCCCAGCTCCTGGCCCCCGACGGCGTACAGCGGCCGGAAGACGACGACCTTGCGCTGCTGGCGCCGCTCCATGACGGCCTCGAGGCCTGCGCACAGCGCCAGCGCGCTCTTGCCGGTGCCGGCACGTCCGCCGAGGCTGACGATGCCGACGTCGGGGTCGAGCAGGAGGTCGAGGGCGATCCGCTGCTCAGCACTGCGGCCGTGCAGGCCGAAGGCGTCACGGTCGCCGCGCACCAGCCGGATCTGCTTGTCGGGACCCACCCGACCGAGGCCGCTCCCCCGCGGGGAGAGCAGGACGAGGCCGGTGTGGCACGGCAGCTCGGCGGCCCCGGCGTGCTCGACCCTGCCGTTGTCGTAGAGCGTGTCCATCTGCTCCACCGTCACGTCGAGCTCGGTCATGCCGGTCCAGCCACTGTCGACGGCCAGCTCCGCCCGGTACTCCTCGGCCGCCAGGCCCACCGCCGAGGCCTTGACCCGCATGGGCAGGTCCTTGCTGACGATGGTGACGTCGCGGCCCTCGTTGGCCAGGTTCTTGGCGACCGACAGGATCCGGGTGTCGTTGTCGCCGAGCCGGAAGCCGGCCGGCAGCGAGCTCGGGTCGGTGTGGTTCAGCTCGACCCGCAAGGTGCCGCCGTCTTCCCCTACGGCGACCGGCGCGTCGAGCCTGCCCTCCTTGATCCGCAGCTCGTCCAGCATCCGCAGGGCCGTCCGGGCGAAGTACCCGAGCTCGGGGTGGTGGCGCTTGGCCTCGAGCTCGGTGACCACCACCACGGGCAGGACGACCTCGTGCTCGGCAAACCGCAGCATGGCGCGCGGGTCGGACAGCAGGACCGAGGTGTCCAGGACAAACGTCCGGTATGCCGGTGTCGCACCCCTGCGGGGTTGGCTGCGCGCGGCAGCGCTGGCCGAAGCGGAGGAACTGCTGGGACGACGGTTGGTGCTCGGTGTCGAGGCCATTTCACTCCTTGGCACAGCGCGCTCTTCGGCGCGGTGCGCCTACTCGCGAACGAGGTGCCGGGACCGGGCCTTCCCACCGCGGTGGAGCCGGTGCCGGCCCTCCGCTCGGAGCTGCTCTCGCTCCATGTGATGGGCCTCCCGTACGCGGTGCGGGTGCTCCGCGTCACTGCCGACGGTACGACCAGAGGCGCCCGGTGGTGCGCAATCCGCTCGCGTGTCGGCCGGAGTTCACCTCCACTTCGGCCGTTCGGCTGACCCGCGCGGGGCAGGACGGCGACGGCAGTGCCGAGAGTCGCCCTGGTGGGTGGCGGCCTCAGGACCCGAACCGGCGGTGGCGCTCCGAGTAGGCGCGCAGGGCGCGGAGGAAGTCGACGTGCCGGAAGTCCGGCCAGTACGCCTCGCAGAAGTAGAACTCGCTGTGCGCGCTCTGCCAGAGAAGGAACCCGGAGAGCCGCTGCTCCCCCGACGTGCGGATGACGAGGTCGGGGTCCGGCTGGCCCTTGGTGTAGAGGTGCTCGGCGATGTGCTCGACCTGCAGGCTCTCCGCGAGCTCCTCGATGCTCGTGCCGTTGGCGGCGTGCGCGACGAGCAGGGAGCGCACCGCATCGGTGATCTCCTGGCGTCCTCCGTAGCCGACGGCCACGTTGACCACCAGCCCCTTGACACCGGCCGTGGCGTCGGCGCTCTCCTTGAGCTTGCGGGCCGTCTCGGCGGGCAGCAGGTCGGGCGACCCCACGGGGTTGATCCGCCACCGGCGGGTCTCGGCGAGGTCGGCCACGGTGTTCTCGATGATCGTCAGCAGCGGGGCGAGCTCGGCGGCCGGTCGGTTGAGGTTGTCGGTGGAGAGCAGCCAGAGCGTGACCACCTCGACGCCGGCGTCCTCGCACCACGCCAGGAAGTTGGCGATGTTGTCGGCCCCGGCCTGGTGGCCCTCCTTCGTCCCTGCGCCGCGGGCCTTGGCCCAGCGCCGGTTCCCGTCGAGCATGACCCCCACGTGCCGAGGGAGGGCCGCACCCTTGAGGCTGCGCCGCAGCCGCCGCTCGTACGCGGCATACAGCAGGTCGCGCAGGGCCAACGGGACTCCTCGGTGGTCGGCGGGCGGCCGGCCGGGACCGGCCCGCGCTGATCTCGGTGCTCAGTGGGCGCGCTGTGGCGCCTCTGCACAAGGTACTCCGCTCGGCGCGATGTGCGGCTCTGGGCACGGGTGAACCGTCGCGGCGTCATGCTCGGACGACGCTCTTTGTAAGTTACTGATCAGTAAGTTACGTCTGCGTAGGTTATGCTGCCTCCCATGGCCACGACACCCACCCCTGACGAGCGCGGCCCTCTCGAGAGCGTCGTCGATGCCGTCAAGCCTCGGCTGCGCGGCTGGCTGCACGCGGGAATGGTCCCGCTCACCGTCGCCGCCGGGATCGTCCTCATCGCCCTCGCGCCGAGCACCCCGGCCCGGATCGCCGCAGCCGTCTTCTCCGTGACGGCCTGGCTCCTCTTCGGCACGTCCGCGGTCTACCACCGCGGCAACTGGTCCCCCCGGGTCGCCGGCATCCTCAAGCGCCTCGACCACTCCAACATCTTCCTCATCATCGCCGGCAGCTACACGCCGTTCGCGCTGCTCCTGCCCGCCAGCCAGGCCCGCACCATGCTGCTCATCGTGTGGCTCGGCGCCGTCGCGGGAGTGCTGTTCCGGGTGTTCTGGGTGCACGCCCCCCGCTGGCTCTACACGCCCATCTACGTCGCGCTCGGCTGGGTCGCGGTCTTCTACCTCGGCCCCCTGCTCCAGCACGGCGGTCCGGCCATCGTCGCCCTGATCGCCGTGGGCGGGCTGCTCTACACGCTCGGCGCGGTCGTCTACGGCATCAAGCGCCCGAATCCCTCGCCTCGCTGGTTCGGCTTCCACGAGGTCTTCCACACCCTCACCGTGGCCGCCTTCGCCGCCCACTACGTCGCGGCGTCGATGACCGTCTACAGCGCCGGCGCCTGAGCTAGCTCCCAGCCGGCTGACGCGCCGACTCCCAGAGCCCCATGAGGTTGCCCTCCGGGTCGGTGAAGTAGGCCGAGAACCCCATCTCGCCAACGGGCTGCTTCGGGACGACCATCGAGCCGCCCCGCTCGCCCACCGCTGCGAGGGTGGCGTCGATGTCGTCGACGTCGATGACGAGGACAGGGTGCTGCACCGGCGCCTCGCGCTGCATCATCCCGCCGTTGATGTAGCCCGGCTCGCTCGAGACGCCCTGCTCCGAGACCGGACCGGTCATCACCAGCGTGTACTGCATGTCGGGCATGTGCTGCAGCTTCCATCCGAAGAGGTCGCCGTAGAACGCCCGGGCGCGGTCCCCGTCGTCGAAGGGAACCTCGAAGTGCACAATGCGACCGCTCATGACGACCTCCGGAGTGGGTGGGTGTTGACGTCCCCTCGCCGCCATCGTAGGAGCGCAGGGCGCGCGTCGTCAGCCCCTGCGGAACGCCGTCATGGTGTCGGGGTCGGGGCACCGCCACCGGGACCGGCAGGGCCGTGCCCGGCGTCGCCGTCCTGCCGCTCGCCGTCCTGCCGGTCGCCGCCCTGCCGGTCGCCGTCCTGCCGGTCGCCGTCCTGCCGGTCGCCGCTCCCTGCCCCGCCCTGGCCCTCCGGCGCGTCGGCGTGCTGCGGGCCGGCGTGGGGACCGTCCGCCTCGCCGGTGGGCACTCCCCGTGCCTCGGCCTCGGCGCGGCGCTGCTCCTCCTCGGCGCGGTAGGACATGCGCCGCATGCGGGCGTTCATGTTCCGCATGAGCAGCCAGAGGGCGATGGCGAGCACGAAGAACGCCACGAAGCCGCCGATCCCCGGTGTGACGGCGGTGCTGGGGGTGTTCACGAGGGGTCCTTCCGTCCGTCATAGGCGAGCTCGAGGCCTGCCTTGGTCGCGAGGGCGTCAGCGCTGGCGACGTCACCGAGGCCGGCGAAGAGGTCGTCCTCGACCGGCTCGACCGGGACGTAGGACAGCGCCGCTTCGTACTCCTCGGTCGGCCACACGCGCTGCTGGACCTCCCGCGGCACCCGGAAGAACGTGCCGTCCGGGTCGATCTGGGTCGCGTGCGCCAGCAGCGCCTGGTCGCGCTGGTCGAAGTAGTCGGCGCAGTGGACCTTCGTGGTCACCACCCGCGGCTTGCGGTCCTGCCAGTTCTCCAGCCACTCGGCGTAGGGGCTCTCCTCCTCCAGGGCGATGAGGGCCTCGTGGAAGGCGACGATGCGCTCGCGGCTGAAGGTCTGGTTGTAGTAGATCTTCAGCGGCTGCCAGGGCTCGCCGGCGTGCGCGTATGCCGCGGGGTCCCCGGCCGCCGCGAAGGCCGCCATGGAGACGGTGTGGCACATGATGTGGTCCGGGTGGGGGTACCCGCCGTTCTCGTCGTACGTCGTCATCACGTGCGGGCGGAAGCGGCGGATCTCGCGCACCAGGGCCTCCGCCGTCACCTCGACCGGCTCGAGCGCGAAGCACCCCTCGGGAAGCGGCGGCAGCGGGTCACCCTCGGGCAGCCCGCTGTCGACGAAGCCGAGCCAGGTGTGCTGGACTCCGAGGATCTCCTGGGCACGGGCCATCTCCTCCCGGCGCACCCGGGGCAGGTCGCGCAGGATGTGGATGTCGTCCTTGAGTCTGGGGT
>Ga0247821_10000495_pt1 | contig 21823 bp, 20 predicted proteins | sample 13C_Glycerol_Day_FD_192481 | JGI IMG/M metagenome (GOLD analysis project Ga0247821, IMG submission 192481) | Soil microbial communities from agricultural site in Penn Yan, New York, United States - 13C_Glycerol_Day14 | ecosystem: Environmental > Terrestrial > Soil > Agricultural land | place... | reverse complement strand
AACCCCACCAGCCTTCTCGCCGCCTCCTCGCGCCGATAAGCCCAGGCCGTCTCCCGCCCCGCCGCGACCATCGCCTCGTACTCCGTCCCGCCCTGCCCCGCCAGTCGCACCGCGCGCACGAGCTGGTCGGCGCAACCCAGCACGTCGTCCTCGCCCGCCCAGAAGCCGTTGGCGGCCGTGGCGCTGTCGCTGCCGCCGGCGCTGCCGGTGAATCCGGCCACCAGGCAGCCGCTGGCCATGGCTTCCAGCGTCGTCATGCCGTGCGCCTCCAGGCGCGCGAGGCCCAGGTACACGGCGGAGCGGCCCAGCACCTCGGCCACCTTGGCTTCCGACGCGCCCTGCAACACGTGCCAGCCTATGCCCGCGTGCTCGGGGCACAGGGCGCGGAACAGGTCGTGGATCGCGCCCATCTCCAGCGCCCGCTTGCGCGGGATGCAGGCGATCTGCAGCGACTTGGGCGTGGGCAGGAATACGCGTTCGTCGACGTGGAAAGGCGTGTGATGCGCCGGCAGTTCCGGAAAGCGCCGGCGGCAGAACTGCACCACCGTCACGCTGGGACACAGCAGCGCGCTCACGCCCCATTGCGCGAACGAGGCGCGGCCGGCCAGTCCCTGCCACGCGTAGTGCTGGTTCTGGCAGAACACCAGCTTGCGGTGCGGCGAGCCGGCGAAGCGCTCGAAGAGGCGCGGGTTGTTCTCAGGGAACACGAGCACGTCGCCGGGCTGCAGCGTATCGAGCGGGGCGACCGGCGCCGCGGTCTCGAACCAGCCGGGCCGGCGTCCGTCCTCGGTGGCGACCAGCGCATCGAACCCCGCTTCGCGCAGCAGCGCGACATGCTGGAAGGCCGCCTTGATCCCGCCCGAGATCTCGCCCGCCGGCCAGCTGAGGTAGACGATGCGCATGCGGCTCAGTCGTCCTCGGCCGCGTCGATCTCGGGGAACAGCACCTCGGTGTAGCCGAACTTGCTGAAGTCGCGCACCCGCATCGGGTAGAGCTTGCCGACCAGGTGGTCGCACTCGTGCTGCACCACGCGGGCATGGAAGCCGTCGACCGTGCGGTCGATCGGGTCGCCGAACGGGTCGACGCCGGTGTAGCGGATGCTCTTCCAGCGCGGCACCACGCCCCGCAGGCCGGGCACGGACAGGCAGCCTTCCCAGCCCTCCTCTTCCTCCTGGCCGATCGGCGTGATCGCCGGGTTGAGCAGCACGGTGCGCGGCACGATGGGCGCATCGGGATAGCGCGGATTCGGCGCGTCGGTCCCGAAGATCACCAGCTGCAGATCGACGCCGATCTGCGGTGCGGCCAGGCCGGCGCCATTGACGGCGCGCATGGTGTCGAACATGTCGGCCACCAGCAGGTGCAGCTCCGGTGTGTCGAATTCACGGACGGGCTGGGCCACGCGCAGCAGGCGCGGGTCGCCCATCTTCAGTATCTCTCGGACGGTCATGGCGGGAGCATACCGGCCCGCGACAATGGGCCATGGCCGCGCCTCCGCCCACCTCGACCACCCACCGACTGCCGCCGGTCGCCGTGCGCTGGGCCTACCTGGTGCTCGCGGTGATCAGCCTGATCGCGGGCATGATCGGACTGCTGCTGCCGCTGGTGCCAACCGTTCCGTTCATCCTGCTCGCGGCCTGGGCCGCGGCGCGCGGTTCGCCGCGGCTGCTGCATTGGCTGGAGACGCACCCGCACTTCGGACCGACCTTGACCGACTGGCGCCGCGGTCGCGTCGTTCGCCGGCGGGCGAAGTGGCTGGCCGCGGTGGCGATGGCGGGCAGCTGCGCCTCCATGCTGTTCATCGTCGGCCCGCGCTGGTACGTGCTGTGCGTGATCGCGGTCCTCGCGGTGGTGCTGACGTGGCTGTGGCAGCGGCCCGAGGCGCTGCCCGCCGAAGAACCGCCGCAGCCCTAGGCCGCGGTCGGCAGGTCGCCCGCCAGCAAACGCCGCAGGCCGTCCTCGTCCAGCACCGGCACGCCGAGTTCCTGCGCCTTGTCCAGCTTGCTGCCGGCCTCGGCGCCGGCCACCACGTAGCTGGTCTTCTTGCTCACCGAGCCGGCCACCTTGGCGCCGGCGGCTTCGAGCAAATCCTTGGCCTCGTCGCGGCTCATCGAAGGCAGCGTGCCCGTGAGCACCACCGTCAGGCCGGCGAGCGGCTTGGGCGCGATGGCCGCGGGCTCGCTGTCCTCCCAGTGCACGCCCGCGGCGCGCAGCTGCTCGACCACCTCGCGGTTGTGCGGCTGGGCGAAGAAGGTGTGGATGCTCTCGGCGACGATCGGTCCGACGTCGGGCACTTCCAGCAGCCGCTCGGCGCTGGCGTCCATGATCGCGTCGACGTTGCCGAAGTGCCGCGCCAGGTCGCGCGCCGTAGCCTCGCCCACGTGCCGGATGCCCAGCGAGAACAGGAAGCGCGGCAGCGTGGTGTTCTTCGATTGCTCCAGGCCGGCCAGCAGGTTCTGCGCGGACTTCTCGCCCATGCGCTCCAGCGCCACCAGGTTCGCCAGGCCCAGCTTGTAGAGGTCGGGCAGCGTCTTGACCACGCCCGCCTCCACCACCTGGTCCACCAGCTTCTCGCCGAGGCCCTCGATGTCCATCGCGCGGCGCTGGGCGAAATGCAGCACGGCCTGCTTGCGCTGGGCGCCGCAGAAAAGGCCGCCGGTGCAGCGGTAGTCGGCCTCGCCTTCCTCGCGCACCGCGTCGCTGCCGCAGACCGGGCAGCGGTGCGGCATGGTGAAGGGCTGGGCGCCTGCCGCACGCTTGTCGGGGACGACCGCGACCACTTCGGGGATCACGTCGCCGGCCCGGCGCACGATCACCGTGTCGCCGATGCGGACGTCCTTGCGCCGCGCCTCGTCCTCGTTGTGCAGCGTCGCGTTCGTCACCGTGACGCCGCCGACGAACACCGGCGCCAGGCGCGCGACGGGCGTCAGCTTGCCGGTGCGGCCGACATAGACGTCGATGGCTTCGACGGTAGTGAGCTGCTCCTGCGCCGGGTACTTGTGCGCCACCGCCCAGCGCGGCTCGCGAGTGACGAAGCCGAGGCGCTTCTGCAGCGCCAGGCTGTTGACCTTGTAGACCACGCCGTCGATGTCGAACGGCAGCTGGTCGCGCTTGGCGCCGATGTCCTGGTGGTACGCGACGAGGTCGTCGGCGCCCGTGGCCACCTTCGTCTGATGCGACACCGGCAGCCCCCAGCCGCGCAGTGCGTCCAACAGCTCGTACTGGGTCTCGAACGCGGGCCCGCCCTGGATCTCGCCCCAGCCGTAGGCGTAGAAGCTCAGCGGCCGCTGGCGGGCGATCGCTGGATCGAGCTGACGCACGGCGCCGGCGGCCGCGTTGCGCGGATTGACGAACGTCTTCTCGTTCTTCGCGCCGCGGGCGATCTTCTCGCGCTGCTGCTCGTTCAGCTTCTCGAAGTCGTCGCGGCGCATGTAGACCTCGCCGCGCACTTCCAGCACCGGCGGCAGCGGCGGCACGCCCTTGCCGCGCGCGGACAGCCGCAGCGGGATCTGCCCGACGGTGCGGATGTTCTGCGTCACGTCCTCGCCGATCTCGCCGTCGCCGCGCGTGGCAGCTTGCACCAGCACGCCATTCTCGTAGCGCAGGCTGATCGCCAGACCGTCGAACTTGAGCTCAGCGACGTACTCGACCGGCGGCTCGCCCTCGGCCAGGCCCAGTTCACGCCGCACGCGCCCGTCGAAGTTGCGCGCGCCGCTGGCCTCGATGTCGGTCTCGGTGCGGATCGACAGCATCGGCACCTTGTGCCGCACCTTCGCGAAGCCCTCCAGCACCGCGCCGCCGACGCGGTGCGTGGGCGAATCGGGCGAGCGCAACTCCGGGTGGGCTTCCTCCAGCGACTGCAGTTCCTGGAACAGCTTGTCGTACTCCGCGTCCGGGATCTCCGGCGCGTCGAGCACGTAGTACTGGTGGGCGTGGTGGTGCAGCAGTTCGCGCAGAGCATCGACGCGCTCCTGCACCTTCGGGGAGGCGGCCATGGCGAAGGAAGTTAACTGAAAAGACGGCGCGCCTGCGGCGAGCCGGCGGCGAGATCGCGCGCCTCGAGCGTGTCGTACAGCTGCTCCAGGTCGGCGGCGATCACGTCCATGCCCTCGCCCTGGATCGGCTGTCCGTTGTCGTCGGTGATGGCGCCCTCCATCGACTTCGCGAGGCCGATGGCGGCCTCGCACATGCGCGCGAACGGCTGCTCCTGGCGATGCACCTGCGGCACGTCCAGGCTCAGCGTGACTTCGCGGATGGCCGACTGCGACGGGTCCTCCGACAAGGCGGCCTGCGTGTCGAACGAGAGCACCAGCAGCGGCGGATGGCCGGGCTGGGCGGCCGGCAGCACCAGCCGGCCCGGGATGGCGCCGACCACGAAGCCGAAGCGCGAGGCGTTCTGGTGCAGGTAGCCGGGGCTCCAGGCGGCATTGCGCGCGCGCAGCATGAAGCCCAGCTGGGCGTCGTGCTGGCCCGCGAACTGGTCGAGCTCGCGGGCCCGCGCCACCTCGTGGAGCATCTCGGGGAATTCCGGCGCGCCGTTCACCGCGTCGGCGAACGCCTGGGTCTTGACCACGAACTCGGAGAACTCGATCTCGTTGAGCGCGCCCATGCGGTTGGCCATCTGCACGCCGGCCTGGAAGGCGGAGTAGCGCTGGCCCGCGTGCGGCGTTTCCCAATGCCCGCTGGCGACGTTCAGGCCTTCGATGGCGAACGGCTTGCTGCCCGCGCGGCGCGTGGCCGGCAGGGCCGCGAGGGCCGCTTCACCCGAGACCGCCGCCTCCACCACGATGGGCGCGAGCACGTCGATGAGCGCGTCCAGCCCCGGCTTGCGCTCGGGCACCGGCAGCGGTGGCGCAGGTTCGGAGTCGAACACCGGCTCCACGGGCTCGGCCACCTCGACGGGCTCAGTGCGCTCGACCGGTTGCTGCGCCTGGCGCGGAGCCAGCTTGCGCGTCGTCCAGGCGTTCCAGGCCACCAGCAGGGCCAGCACCAGGCCGCCGAGGATGACGAGGCCGAGGGTGAAGCCGCTCATGCTGCTTCCGCCATCGACACCGCGGACTCCATGTCCACCGCGACGATGCGCGAGACGCCCTGCTCCTGCATGGTCACGCCGATCAGCTGCTCGGCCATCTCCATCGCGATCTTGTTGTGGCTGATGAACAGGAACTGGGTTTCCTTGGCCATCGAGGACACCAGCTTGGCGTAGCGCTCGGTGTTGGCGTCGTCCAGCGGCGCGTCCACCTCGTCCAGCAGGCAGAACGGCGCCGGGTTGAGCTGGAAGATGGCGAACACCAGCGCGATGGCCGTCAGCGCCTTCTCCCCGCCCGAGAGCAGGTGGATGGTCTGGTTCTTCTTGCCGGGCGGCTGCGCCATCACCTGCACGCCGGAGTCGAGGATCTCCTCGCCCGTCATCATCAGCTTGGCGTTCCCGCCGCCGAACAGCTCCGGGAACATGCGGCCGAAGTGCTCGTTGACGGTGTTGAAGGTGCCGGCCAGCAGCTCGCGGGTTTCGCCGTCGATCTTTCGGATCGCGTCTTCCAGCGTGACCATGGCTTCGTTCAGGTCGGCCGACTGGGCGTCGAGGAACTGCTTGCGCTCGCGCGCGGTGGACAGCTCCTCCAGCGCCGCCAGGTTCACCGCGCCCAGCGCGGCGATCTCCCGGTGCAGGCGGTCGATCTCGCCCTGCATGCCGTTCAGGCGGACGTTGCCTTCCTGGATCGACTTGGCCACGGCCTCGAGGTCGGCGTTGGCGTCGGTCAGCTGCTGGCTGTACTGCTCCAGGCCCAGGCGCGCGGCCTGTTCCTTCAGCTGCATCTCGGTGATGCGCTGGCGCAGCGGGTCGAGCTCGCGCTCCAGCCGCAGCCGGCGCTCGTCGCTGGCGCGCAGCTTGGCCGTGAGGTCGTCGTATTCGCTGCGCTTGGCGCCCAGCGCCTTCTCGCGGTCGGACTTCAGTTCCAGCGCGTTCTGCAGGCCGGCCTGGGCGGCGGCGTCGGTCAGGCGCGAGAGCTCGGCGCGGGCGCGCTCCTCCTCGTCGCCGATGGTGGCGGCCTGCTGGCTGGCGGTCTCGATGGCGCGCTGCAGTTCGCCGCGTCGCGCTTCCAGCGAACGCTGCGAGAACTGCGCCTCCTGCGCCTGGCGCTCCAGGCTGCGCTGCTGCTCGCGCGCCTGGTTCAGCTTGCGCTCGGCGTCGATCACGCGCTCGTCCAGCTGGGCGTGCCGCTCCTGGCTGTCGGCCAGCTGCATGTCCAGTTCCTCGAAGCGGCCTTCGGCGGCGACGCGGCGCTCCTGCAGTTCCTCGAGCAGCGCATCGACCTCGCCGAGGTCGCCGGCGATCTGCTCGCTGCGGGCGCGGGTCTGCTCGGCCAGCTGGGTCAGGCGCAGGGTCTCGACCTGGAGTTCGTGGGCGCGCGACTGCGTCTCGGCGGCCTCGCGGCGCGCGGTGACCAGGCGCTGCGAAGCGTCGGTGTAGCCCGCCTCGGCGCGCACCAGGGCGGAACGCGACTCCTCGGTGATCAGCAGCTGGGCGCGCAGCTGCTTTTCCAGGTTCTCGATCTCCTGCTGGCGGGCCAGCAGGCCGGCGCGCTCGGAGTCCTGGGCGTAGAAGCTGACGCTGTGCGCGGTCACGCAGTGGCCGCTCTTCACGTAGATCACTTCGCCGGGCTGGAGCTTGTCGCGCGCGGCCAGCGCGTCGTCGAAGCTGGCGGCGGTGTAGCAGCCGGTCAGCCAGTCGGCCAGCAGGGCCTTCTGGCCGGCGTCGTTCAGGCGCAGGAGGTCCGACAGGCGCGGCAGCGCGCCGGCGGCTTCGGGCACGGCGGCCGAGGGCGGCGAGTAGAAGGCCAGCTTGGCCGGCGGCGTGTCGGCCGCGAAGGCCCGCACCATCTCCAGCCGCGACACCTCCAGCGAGGACATGCGCTCGCGCAGCGCCGATTCCAGCGCGTTCTCCCAGCCCTGCTCGATGTGGATGCGGGTCCACAGCGCCTGCAGGCTGTCCAGGCCGTGGCGGGCCAGCCAGGGCTTGAGCTTGTCGTCGGTTCGGACCTTGTCCTGCAGCGCCTTGAGCGCCTCCATCCGGGCCGACAGGTCGGCCTGCTTGTGGCTCTCGGCGTTCACCGCCTGCTGCCGGGCGCGGCGCTCCTCGTCGAGCTGCGGCACCTGCTCCTGGAGCTCGTGCAGCCGGGCGTCGGCGGTTTCGGCGGATTCCTGGGCGGCGGCCAGCTGCTGCTGCAGGCTGGCCAGGCGCGCCTCGTCGGGCGCGGCCAGGGCGTTGCGGTCAACCACCAGGCGCTCGCGGCGCTGGTTGAGCTGGCGGCTCTGCTCCTCGATGTTGCGCTGGTCCGCGGCCAGCACCTGGATCTGCTGCTGCACCTGGGCGACGCCGGTGCGCTGCTCGGCCGACTTGGCCTGGGCCTGGCGCAGAGCCTCCTCGAGGTCGGGCAGCGCCATGGCCTGCTCTTCCACCTGGGCGGCCAGCAGCGTGGCCTTCTCCTCGGCGTCCACGGCGTTGGCCGCGAGCGTCTCGATCTCGGCGGCCGCGTCGTCCTTGCGCGCGGCCCACTGGGCGGTCTGCTCCTTCAGCTGGGCCAGGCGCTGTTCGACGCGCTGGCGGCCCTCGACGACGAAGCGGATCTCCGCCTCCAGACGCCCGACTTCGGCGCTGGCCTCGTACAACAGGCCCTGGGCCTGGTTGACCTGGTCGCCGGCCGCGTAGTGGGCCTGGCGGATGGTCTCGAGCTCGTTCTCGACGTGCCGCAGGTCGGCCACTCGCGACTCGAGGTCGTTGACGGCCTTCTCGGCTTCGGACTTCAGCCGGCCCTGGTCGACCTCGGCTTCGGCGCGCTTGAGGAACCACTGCTGGTGCTGCTTGAGCGTGACGTCGGACTGCAGCGAGTTGTAGCGGGCGGCCACCTCGGCCTGCTTTTCCAGCTTCTCCAGGTTGGCGTTCAGCTCGCGCAGGATGTCTTCCACCCGCGTGAGGTTCTCGCGCGTGTCCGAGAGGCGGTTCTCGGTTTCGCGCCGGCGTTCCTTGTACTTGGAGACGCCCGCCGCTTCCTCGAGGAACAGGCGCAGTTCCTCGGGCTTGGATTCGATGATCCGGCTGATCGTGCCCTGGCCGATGATGGCGTAGGCGCGCGGACCGAGGCCGGTGCCCAGGAACACGTCCTGCACGTCGCGCCGGCGCACCGGCTGGTTGTTGATGTAGTAGCTGCTGGTGCCGTCGCGGGTCAGCACGCGCTTGACCGCGATCTCCGCGAACTGGCTCCACTGGCCGCCCGCGCGGTGGTCGGCGTTGTCGAAGATCAGCTCGACCGAGGAGCGCGACGCCTGCTTGCGGGTGGTGGTGCCGTTGAAGATCACGTCCTGCATGGACTCGCCACGCAGTTCGCTCGCCTTGGACTCGCCGAGCACCCAGCGCACCGCGTCCATGATGTTGGACTTGCCGCAGCCGTTGGGACCGACCACCCCGACCAGCTGGCCGGGCAACATGAAGTTGGTCGGTTCGGCGAAGGACTTGAATCCGGAAAGCTTGATGGAGTTGAGACGCACGGCGGCAAGCCCGGTGGAGGATTCTCGGCGGCGGGCCGCCCAGCGGCAGCCCTCGAAAAGTGGGTCGCATGATACCCGCTGAGCCGCGGGGCACTACACCGTGAAAGGCGCCACACCGCCTGCAACAGACGGTAAGTGCCGACAAGTCCAGCCCGGTCGTCTTGATAAGACCGGCACATGGCGGGCAAGGTCTTTGTCGGGGTCTCGGGATGGCGCTACGAGCCCTGGCGCGGCAACTTCTATCCCCGGGGCCTGGCCCAGAGCCGCGAGCTCGGGCACGCGGCCAGGCACTTCAACAGCATCGAGCTCAATGGTTCGTTCTATTCGCTGCAGCGACCCTCGAGCTACGCGATGTGGGCGGAGCAGACGCCGCCGGGCTTCGTCTTCGCGGTGAAGGGCGGCCGATTCATCACGCACATGCTCAAGCTGCGCAACATCGAAGCGGCGATGGGCAACTTCTTCGCGTCGGGGCTGTTCGCGCTGCGCGACAAGCTGGGGCCGATCCTCTGGCAGTTCCCACCGCAGATGCGGTTCAACCCGGAGCTGTTCGAGGCGTTCTTCGCAAGCCTGCCCAAGACCACGGCCGCCGCTGCGAAAGTGGCGCGGCAGCGCGACCATCGCCTGAAAGGCCGCGAACTGCTGGAACCGCTGCACCGGCAGCGGCTGCGGCACTGCGTGGAGGTGCGGCACGACTCCTTCGTCGACCCGGCGTTCATCGAGCTCCTGCGCAAGTACGGCATCGCCTGGGTGGTGGCCGACACGCCCAACCCCTGGCCGCTGTACGAGGACGTCACGGCCGACTTCGTCTACATGCGGCTGCACGGCTCGACCGAGCTGTACAAGAGCCGCTACACGCCCGAGCAGATCGCCGACTGGGCGGCGCGCATCGACGCCTGGCGTCACGGCCGCCAGCCCGCGGCCGCGCGGCGCATCTCGAAGATGGCGCCGCAGAAGCGCGAGGCGCGCGACGTCTACTGCTACTTCGACAACACCGACAAGCTGCACGCGCCGGACAACGCGCGCGAGCTGATGGCGGCGCTGGGGCTGCCGCTTACGCCATCGACGGCTGGCCATTGGAGGCCGTGACGCCGCCGTCCACGGGCAGGCAGACGCCGGTGACCATGGCGGCGTCGGGGCTGGCAAGGAAGGCGACCACCGCGGCGACTTCGGCCGGCGTGGCCGGCCGCCCGAGCGGCATCCGCTCGCGGAACTTCGCCAGCAGCTCGCGGTTGCCGACCATTTCCTGCGTCATCGGCGTCAGCGTGAAGCTGGGCGCGACCGCGTTGACGCGCACGCCGTCGGGGCCGTGGTCCAGGGCCAGCGCGCGCGTGAAGTTGATGATCGCGCCCTTGGACGCGTTGTAGAACGACAGGCCCCAGTCGCCACCCAGGCCCGACACCGAGGCCATGTTGACGATGCAGCCCTTGCTGCCGATCAGGTGCGGCATCGCGGCGCGGCAGCCGTGGAACACGCCGCCGGCGTTGATCGCCATGGTCTCCTCCCACTCTTCCAGGCTGGCCTCGGTGACCTTGCCTTCGGGTGCCACGCCCGCGTTGTTGACCATCACGTCCAGCCGGCCGAAGCGGCGCAGCGCGGCCTCGACGAGCGCCTCGACCTGGCGGTACCTGGAGACGTCGCAGACCTTCACCAGCGTGCGTTCGGCCGGCAGCTCGGCCGCGACGCGGTCCAGCTTCTCCCTGGTGCGCCCGGCCAGCACCACCGCGGCGCCCTCGGCGGAGAACCGCCGGGCGATGCCTTCGCCGATGCCCGAACCGGCGCCGGTGACGATGACGACCTTGTCCACGAACCGCTGCATGCCTCGAACCTCTCGCTGAAAGTGGGAAGAAGCAGGCAGCTTGCGGCGCGCCGGGCCGTCGCGGCGTCAGCCGGACACCCGAGCGCGCGAGCGGATCAGGCGGTTTCCTCGTGCAGGCAGAGGCAGTTGCCCTCGGTGTCGTAGAACCACGCGGCCTTCTCGGCGCCGAGCACGCAGATGTGCTTCTCGGTCTTCAGGCCGGGCATGTCGTAGTCCTCGAACTTCACGCCCGCCTGCTCCAGCTGCCGGACCGTCGAGTCGATGTCGCTCACCTCGAAGCTCACCGCGGTGTGCTCGGCCTTGGTGGCCGCCTCGCGCGGGAACAGCGCGAGGGTGGCGCCGCCGGGGTGGTACAGCACCTTGCCGTCGGGCTTGGGGCCGTCGGGCCGGAAGCCGAGCTTGCCCTCGTAGAACTCTCTCGCGCGGGACATGTCGACGACGGGCAGCATGGTGGTCACGGTGCTTTCCGACAGCATGGCGATGCTCCTTGAGGGCGGGCGGAGAAGGATAGTCGCGCGGCTCGGCGTTTCAAGGCGGCCGCGATAATCCCCTCCCATGAATCCCCTCCTGGCCCGCCTGCAGCCCTACCCCTTCGAGCGGCTGCGGCAGTTGTTCGCGGGCGTGACCCCGAATCCTTCCCTGCGCCCGATCAGCCTGGGCATCGGCGAGCCCAAGCACGCCACGCCCGCCTTCATCAAGCAGGCCCTGGTCCAGGCCCTGGAAACGCCGGGCAGCGACCTGACCGGTTATCCGCCGACCATCGGCACGCCGAAGCTGCGCGAGTCGTTCGCCGGCTGGCTGTCGCGCCGTTACGGCCTGCGGGTGGACGCGGCCACGCAGGTGCTGCCGGTCAACGGCTCGCGAGAGGCGCTGTTCGCTTTCGCGCAGACGGTGGTCGATCCGACCAGGAAGCCGGTCGTGGTCTGCCCCAATCCCTTCTATCAGATCTATGAAGGCGCGGCCTTCCTGGCCGGCGCCGAGCCCTACTACGCGCCGTCCGATCCCGCGCGCAACTTCGCGGTGGACTGGGACAGCGTCCCGGCCGAAGTCTGGGCGCGCACCCAGCTGCTGTACGTCTGCTCGCCGGGCAACCCCACGGGCGCCGTGATGCCGCTGGACGAGTGGCGCAAGCTGTTCGAGCTGTCGGATCGCCACGGCTTCGTGATCGCCTCCGACGAGTGCTACAGCGAGATCTACTTCCGCGAAGAGCCGCCGCTGGGCGGCATGGAAGCGGCCGCCAAGCTGGGCCGCAACGACTTCCGCCGGCTGGTGTCGTTCACCAGCCTTTCGAAGCGCAGCAACGTGCCGGGCATGCGAAGCGGCTTCGTGGCCGGCGACGCGCAACTGCTCAAGGCCTTCGCGCTGTACCGCACCTACCACGGCAGCGCGATGGCCCCGCCGGTACAGGCCGCCAGCATCGCGGCCTGGGGCGACGAGGACCACGTGGTGGCCAACCGCGCCGAGTACCGCCGCAAGTTCGCCGAGGTGACGCCCGTGCTGGCCCAGGTGCTGGACGTGCGCCTGCCCGATGCCGGCTTCTACCTCTGGGCCGGCGTGCCCGGCGGGGACGACCAGGCGTTCGCCCGCGACCTGCTGGCTCAATACAATGTCACGGTCTTGCCGGGCAGTTACCTCGCCCGCGAGAGCGGCGGCCGCAACCCCGGCGCCGGCCGCGTGCGCATGGCCCTGGTGGCCGAGGCCGCCGAATGCCTGGAAGCCGCGCAACGCATCGTCCAATTCGTCCAGAAGAACCACTCCTGAGTCCTCCATGACCGCACAGCTGCAACAGACCATCGACGCCGCCTGGGAAAACCGCGCGAACCTCTCTCCCAAGGCCGCTCCCAAGGAAGTGACCGAGGCGGTCGAACACGTCATCGCCGAACTGAACCACGGCCGCCTGCGCGTGGCCACGCGCGAGGGCGTCGGCAAGTGGAACGTCCACCAGTGGATCAAGAAGGCGGTGCTGCTGTCCTTCCGCCTGAAGGACAACGAGCTGATGAAGTCCGGCGAACTGGCCTTCTTCGACAAGGTGCAACCTAAGTTCGCGCACCTCTCGCCCGAGGAGATGGCCGCCACCGGCGTGCGGGTGGTGCCGCCGGCCGTGGCCCGCCGCGGCAGCTTCATCGCGAAGGGCGCGGTGCTGATGCCCAGCTACGTGAACATCGGCGCCTACGTCGACGAAGGCACCATGGTCGACACCTGGGCCACCGTCGGTTCCTGCGCCCAGGTGGGCAAGAACGTGCACCTGTCCGGCGGCGTGGGCCTCGGCGGCGTGCTCGAGCCCCTGCAGGCCAATCCGACCATCATCGAGGACAACTGCTTCATCGGCGCCCGCTCCGAGATCGTGGAAGGCGTGATCGTCGAGGAGAACTCGGTGGTCTCGATGGGCGTGTACATCGGCCAGAGCACCCCGATCTACGACCGCGCCACCGGCGAGATCAGCTATGGCCGCATCCCGGCCGGCTCTGTGGTGATCTCCGGCAGCCTGCCCAAGGACGGCGGCAAGTACAGCCTGTACGCGGCCATCATCGTCAAGCGCGTCGACGCCCAGACCCGGGCCAAGACCAGCCTGAACGACCTGCTGCGGCCCTGAATTCCGGGGGCTAGGGACTAGGGGCTAGGGACCAGGAAAAAAAAACCGGTCCGGAAGTCTCCCTAGCCCCTAGCCCCTAGTCCCTAGTCCCTACGAGCGGAGCGAAGTCAATGAGCACGATGGAGCGCATCCTGCGCCTGATGGGCGAGAAGAAGGCGTCGGACGTCTACCTGTCGGCCAACGCGCCGGCCCTGATCAAGATCAACGGCCAGTGCGTCCCGATCAACAACCAGCTGCTGCCGCCCGACGCACCCAAGGCGCTGCTGTCGGAGGTGCTGCCGGCCCGGCGCATCACCGAGCTGGAAGAGACGGGTGAACTGAACATGGCCCACGCGATCGAGGGCGTGGGCAACTTCCGCTTCTCCGCGATGCGCCAGCGCGGCACCTACGCCGCGGTGATCCGCTACATCACCACCGACATCCCGGCGCTGGAGACGCTCAACGTGCCCATGATCCTGGGCGAGCTGATCATGGCCAAGCGCGGCCTGCTGCTGATGGTCGGCGCCACCGGCGCCGGCAAGAGCACCACGCTCGCGGCGATGATGGACTACCGCAACGAGAAGGCGTCCGGCCACATCCTGACCATCGAGGACCCGGTCGAATTCCTGTTCAAGAACAAGAAGTCGGTGGTCAACCAGCGCGAGGTGGGCAGCGACACGCAGTCGATGCAGACGGCGCTGAAGAACGCGCTGCGCCAGGCGCCCGACGTCATCCTGATCGGCGAGATCCGCGACCGCGAGACCATGTCGGCCGCCATCGCCTACGCGCAGTCGGGCCACCTGTGCCTGGCCACCATGCACGCCAACAACAGCTACCAGGCGCTGAACCGCATCCTGTCGTTCTACCCGGTCGAGGTGCGGCCGACGATGCTGGGCGACCTGGCGGCGGCGCTCAAGGGCATCGTCTCGCAGCGCCTGCTGCGCACCGTGCACGGCGGCCGCGCGCCGGCGGTGGAGGTGATGCTCAATACCAAGCTGGTGTCCGAGCTGATCGAGAAGGGCGACTTCTCCGGCGTCAAGGAAGCGATGGAGAAGTCCATGGCCGAAGGCTCGCAGACCTTCGAGCAGGCCATCGCGCGGCTGATCGTCGACGGCGTCGTCGACCGCAAGGAAGGCATCGCCAACGCCGATTCCCCCACCAACCTGCAGTGGCGCCTGCAGAACGATTTCGGTCCCGGCGCGGGCGCGGCCCGTCCGGAGGAAGGCGCGAGCGAGGAAGACCTGGCCGACGAACCTTCGTTCACCGAGATCACGCTGGACGTGAAGCATTGAAGGCACTGCAACTCACCGAGCAGCTGATCTCCCGCCGCTCGGTCACTCCCGATGACGGCGGCTGCCAGCAACTGCTGCGCGATCGGCTGCAGCCCCTGGGTTTCGAGTGCGAAACCATCGTCAGCGGGCCGGAGGACTTCCGCGTCACCAACCTCTGGGCCAAGCGCACGGCGTCCAAACCGGGCGCGCCGACCCTTGTGTTCGCCGGCCACACCGACGTCGTGCCCACCGGCCCGCTCGAGCAGTGGACCAGCGATCCGTTCGTGCCGGCGCATCGCGACGGCAAGCTCTATGGCCGCGGCGCGGCCGACATGAAGACCTCGATCGCCGCCTTCGTGGTGGCGGTGGAGGAATTCCTGGCCGCCCGGCCCGATCCCGCGCTGTCGCTCGCGCTGATGATCACCAGCGACGAGGAAGGCCCGGCGGTCGACGGCACCGTGGTCGTGTGCGAGCAGCTGAAGTCGCGCGGCGAGAAGCTGGACTTCTGCATCGTCGGCGAGCCCAGCTCGGTCACCCGCGTGGGCGACATGATCAAGAACGGCCGCCGCGGCAGCCTCTCGGGCAAGCTCACGGTGCGCGGCATCCAGTGCCACATCGCCTATCCGCAGCTGGGCCGCAACCCGATCCACCAGGCCATGCCGGCCTTGGCCGAACTCGCCGCCGTCGAGTGGGACCGCGGCAACGACTTCTTCCAGCCCACCAGCTTCCAGGTCAGCAACATCCACGGCGGCACCGGCGCCACCAACATCATCCCGGGCGCCATGGTGGTGGACTTCAACTTCCGCTACTCGACCGAATGCACGCCCGACGCCCTGCGCAGCCGCGTGCACGAGGTGCTGGACCGGCACGGGCTGGACTACCAGCTCGACTGGACGCTGGGCGGCCTGCCGTTCCTCACGCGGCCCGGCCGGCTGGTGGAAGCGGCGACGAAGGCCATCGGTGAGATCGCCGGCATCCGGCCGGAACTGTCGACCACCGGCGGCACCAGCGACGGCCGCTTCATCTCGCAGATCTGCCCGCAGGTCGTCGAGCTGGGACCGGTCAACGCCACCATCCACAAGATCGACGAACATGTGGTGGTGGCGGACATCGAGCCGCTGAAGGACATCTACCGGCGCACGCTGGAGCTGCTGGAACAGCCCACCTGACCGTCGTCCCCGCGAACACGGGGACCCCGTTTTCATGAAACTCCTCGATCTCATCGAGCGCTCGGCTGCTCGTCTTGAAGAAGCCGGCGTCGCCTTCGGCCACGGCACCACCAACGCCTTCGACGAAGCCGCCTGGCTCGCCCTGTGGAAGCTGGGCCTGCCGCTGGACGCGCTGGACGACCATGCCGAGGACGCGCTCACCGCCGACCAGGTGCGGCAGGTGCAGGCGCTTGTCGAACAACGCATCGCCACCCGCAAACCCGCCGCCTACCTGACCGGCGAAGCCTGGCTGCAAGGCGTGCCCTTCCACGTGGACGAGCGCGCCATCGTGCCCCGCAGCTTCATCGCCGAACTGCTGGCCGACGGCACCATCGATCCCTGGCTGGGCGAACACACTCGCCGCGTGCTGGACCTGTGCACCGGCAACGGCAGCCTGGCGGTGCTCGCCGCGATGGCCTGGCCCGAGATCGAGGTCGATGGCGCGGACCTGTCGGCCGACGCGCTGGAAGTGGCCCGTCTCAATGTCGATCGGCACGACCTCGCCGGCCGCATCCGCCTGTTGAAGTCCGACGGCCTGCAGTCCGTGCACGGCCCGTACGACCTCATCCTCTGCAACCCGCCCTACGTCAACAGCGACAGCATGTCCGCCCTGCCCCCGGAGTTCCGCGCCGAGCCCGAGCTGGCCCTGGCAGGCGGCGCCGACGGCATGGACTTCGTCCGCAACCTCCTGCGCGCCGCGCCGGCCTGCATGTCCGAACACGCCGTGCTCGTGCTGGAGATCGGCAACGAGCGCACCCATTTCGAACGCGCCTTCCCGCGCCTGGAAGCCGTGTGGCTGGACACCAGCGCCGGCGCCGACCAGGTGCTTCTGCTCACGCGCGAGGCATTGCTTTCTTCTTCATGATCACGCTTCGCAACATCACCCTGCGCCGCGGCACCAAGGTGCTGCTCGACCAGGTCTCGGCCACCCTCAACCCCGGCGAGAAGGTCGGCCTGGTCGGCCGCAACGGCGCCGGCAAGTCCAGCCTGTTCGCCCTCTTCAACGGCAGCCTGCACGAGGACGCCGGCGAGTTCTCGGTGCCCGCGCAATGGCGGCTGTCGCAGGTGGCGCAGCACATGCCCGAGACCGACGACAGCGCCACCGACTTCGTGCTGGGCGGCGACACGCGGCTGATGGAACTGCGCGCCGAACTGGCCGAGGCCGAAGCCGGCGAGGACGGCATGCGCATCGCCCACGCGCACTCGGACCTGGCCGATGCCGGCGAGCACGACGCCGTGCCGCGCGCGCAGGCGCTGATCCTCGGCCTGGGCTTCAAGGTGGCCGAACTCCACCTGCCGGTCAACAGCTTCTCGGGCGGCTGGCGCATGCGCCTGCAGCTGGCGCGCGCGCTGATGTGCCCGTCCGACCTGCTGCTGCTGGACGAACCCACCAACCACCTGGACCTGGACGCGCTGGTCTGGCTCGAAGCCTGGTTGCAGCGCTACCCGGGCACGATGGTGGTGATCAGCCACGACCGCGAGTTCCTGGACGCGGTTACGACCGTCACGGTGCACATCGACAACGCGAAGCTCACCCGCTACGGCGGCAACTACAGCGCCTTCGAGCTGCAGCGCGCTCAGCAGCTGGAGATGCAGCAGGCCGCCTTCTCCCGCCAGCAGGACCGCATCGCGCACCTGCAGAAGTTCATCGACCGCTTCAAGGCCAAGGCCTCCAAGGCGCGACAGGCGCAAAGCCGCGTCAAGGCGCTGGAGCGCATGGAGAAGATCGCGCCGGTGCTGGCCGAGGCGGATTTCAACTTCGAGTTCAAGGAGCCGGCCAACCTGCCCAATCCGATGCTGGCGATCACGGATGCGCAGCTGGGTTACGGCGAGAAGACCATCCTGCGCGGCGTCAATCGCTCGGTGCTTGCCGGCCAGCGCATCGGCATCCTGGGCGCCAACGGCCAGGGCAAGTCGACGCTGGTGAAGACGGTCGCGCGCGAGATTCCGTCGCTGGGCGGCGAGATCACCGAAGGCAAGGGCCTGCACATCGGCTACTTCGCGCAGCAGGAACTGGACGTGCTGTCGTCCGACAGCAATCCGCTGGAGCACATGATCCGCCTGGCCCGCGACGTCGGGCCGGCGGGCCGCGAGCAGGAGCTGCGCAACTTTCTGGGCAGCTTCAACTTCTCCGGCGACATGGTCGCGCAGCCGGTCGGCACCATGAGCGGCGGCGAGAAGGCGCGGCTGGTGCTGGCCATGATCGTGTGGCAGCGCCCCAACCTGCTGCTGCTGGACGAGCCGACCAACCACCTGGACCTGGCCACGCGCGAAGCGCTGTCGGTCGCGCTCAACGAGTTCGAAGGCACCGTGCTGCTGGTCAGCCACGACCGCGCCCTGCTGCGTTCCGTGTGCGACGAGTTCTGGCTGGTGGCCGGCGGCCGCGTCGCACCGTTCGACGGCGACCTGGACGACTACCAGCGCTACCTGCTGGACGAGGCCAAGCGCGTGCGCGAAGCGGCCAAGGTGGAGGCTGCCGCGGCTGCGGCTGCCCCGGCGCCGACACCCGCACCCGCGCCTGTCGTGAACCGCCCGTCGAAGGCGCGAGCGCAGCAGATGAAGAAGGAGCTGGCCCAGGCCGAACAGCGCATGGCCCAGCTGCAGTCCGACAAGGAAGCGCTCGAGCGACGGCTCGCGGCGGGAATGCCGCCCGCCGAGATCGCCGAAGCGGGGCGCAAACTGAAGTCGCTCACCGAGGAGCTGGAGTCGGCGGAGGAGCGCTGGCTCGCGCTGTCCAGCGACATCGAGGCGTCGGAAACCTGATCCGCCCCCGCGCGCTGGACGCCTGCCGCAGAATCAGCGGCATGCCCACTGCCCTGCAACTGGCCGAAGGCGACCCGACGCTGCTGGCGCGGGTGCGCCTGTGCCGCCGGATGCTCCATCGCCGCGCCCTGACCGGTGCGGCCGTGAGCGCGGTGCCCCTGCCCGGCCTGGACTTCGCCTTCGACGCCGCGCTGCTCAGCCGGCTGCTGCCGGAGATCAACTCGCAGTTCGGCCTCACGCCGGACCAGCTGGCGCGGCTGCCGCGCCATCAGCACGACCAGGTGCAGAAGGCGATCTCGGTGGTCGGCTCGGTGGTCATCGGCAAAGTCGTGACGCGCGAGCTGGTGCTCCGCGTGGCACGCACGGTCGGCGTGCGCATGACGGGCAAGCAGGCCGCGAAGTACGTTCCGTTCGCCGGCCAGGCCGTGGCCGCGCTCATGGGCTACGCCGCTCTGCGCTATCTGGGCGAGGAACACCTCAAGGATTGCGTGCGGGTCGTGCGCGACGCGCGGCTGCCGCTGCCGCCCCCGCCGCTCTCAATGGTTGAGCGACTGAGCTGAGAGGTCGCGCAGCACCTGCTCGTTGTCGAGCAGTCGGGCCACCAGGCGGGCACCCTGGCTCAGCCAGCGCTGGTCGCGGTCGGCAGTGGCTGCGTCGGTAACCGCGCTGACGCAGCAGAACTTGCCGAGCACGCGGCCGTCGCGCAGCACGACGGCGGCTTCCAGCAGGGATCGGCCCTCGCCGGCCTGCTGGCCGGTCGCCACCGCGGCGGCGGCCGGACCGTGGCCCAGCGTCTCGACCACGCGGAAGCGCCGCTGGCCTTCGGTGAACTGCCCCACGAACACCGCGTCCATGCCGTGTTCGCGCAGCATGGCCAGGACCATCCGGATGGCCTCCTCCTGCCCCGGAACCGAGGTGGCGGAAGACGAGAGGCGGCGGGCTGCGGCGGAGTTGAGCATGGCGGTGAAAAGCGAGATGGGAATCCTACCCATGCGACTTTTCAGGGGTGTGCCGCCGCGTAACAGGCTGCCGCGGGGTGGCAACAATATGGATGAGGCATGGCGCCCGCGCCACGCCTCGCGCGCCGCGCCGTCCGCGCACATGCGCGCCACCTGGGACGCGAGGCGCTACGGATGAGCCTCGTTACTTCTGGGACATTCGCGCGGCGAGTTCGCAACGCGCGTTACGGCGCGCGCTCGGTTCAGCAGACGATGGGCACGAACGGCGCCTCGACCGCACGGCCCAGGCGCGACGCCAGGCGGGTCCAGGGATGCCGGGTGAACCCGTAGCACCAGGCCGTATGGCTGCCCAGCGTGCGCACCACCTGCTCGTGGCGGCCGGGAATGGCGGTGTCGAGCGCCACCCGGCCGGCGCCTTCGCGCGGGACTGTAGCGGAACACGCTCGCGAGGCTCAGCGATCGTCCTACAGCTCAGCCAGCGCCGGAGGCCGCAGCATCCGGTTGTCGTCTCGGGAGAAGACCATGCAAACCCAGTCTGCGTGCGGTCCCTGCAACCAGAACTGCCAGCAAGGCCGGCGCTGTCCGGCCCGGCAAACCGCGACGACGCCGCCGCAACTGCTCGCGCGCATCGTCAAGCTGCTTCGGCCGCATCACGGCCCGAGCGCCGCATCACCGCGCTGAAAAAGAAAAAGCCCGCTACCGGTTGCGGCAGCGGGCTTTCATGGATGCGTGTGGTAGGACGTACAAGATTCGAACTTGTGACCAACGGATTAAAAGTCCGCTGCTCTACCAACTGAGCTAACGTCCCACGCTCTTCACCGCATGTATCGCATGCAGCAAAGCCCACGATTATAGCGGTATTGCGGAGGCGTTTTTGCGGACGATCGTATCGAGTACCCAACCGGCCGCGCATTGGCCGAAAGTGGCCGTCACCGCCACCACCGATCCGTAGCCGCTGCAGTTGAGCGAGCCGTCGCCTTCGATGGCGCACGAGGCGTCCGGAGGTGCCACGGCTTCTCGGCTGAACACGCAGGCCACGCCGATGCGCTTGCCTTCGCGCGGCGCGCCGTGGAACTTGCGCAGGCGATAGCGCACCTGGGCCAGCAGCGGGTCGTGCGTGGTGTTGGCCAGGTCGTCGATGTCGACCTTGTGCGCGAGCCGCTTGCCGCCGGCCGCGCCGCAGGCGATGAAGGGGATGCGCTCGCGAATGGACCAGGCCGCCATCGCCACCTTGGCCTTGGCCTCGTCGCAGGCGTCGATGACGGCGTCCACGCCGCGCGGCAGCAGCGAGGGCCAGTTCTCCGGCTCGGCGAATTCCTCCACGCAGTGCACCTGGCAACCGGGGTGGATCTGCGCGATGCGTTCCCGCATCGCCAGCACCTTGGCCTGGCCGACGGTGGAATCGAGCGCGTGCACCTGGCGGTTGATGTTGGATTCGGCCACGTGGTCCAGGTCGACCAGCACCAGCGAGCCGATGCCGCTGCGGGCCAGGGCCTCGGCGGCCCAGGAGCCCACGCCGCCGATGCCCACCACGGCCACGCAGGCGCGGCGCAACGCCGCGGCGCCGGCTACGCCGTACAGCCGCTCCAGCCCCGCGAAGCGTCGCTCGAGGTCGGGGGCCGGCGCGTCCAGCGCGTGCTGCATCAGCGTCGGGCCAGGCGCTCGCGCGCGGCGACGGCCGCTTCGGACTGCGGATACGCCTTGACCAGGTCCTCGAGCGTGCGGCGCGCGGCGGCGTTCTCCTTCAGCTCGATCTGGCAGTTGGCGATGGACAGCACCGCTTCCGGCGCGCGCGCATGGTCGGGCGCGGCCTGGATCAGGGCGCGGAAGTTGGCCAGCGCGCCGCGGTAGTCGCGGTTGGCGTACTGCGCGTTGCCCAGCCAGAACAGCGCCGAAGGCCGGTAGCCGCTCTGCGGGAAGCGCTTGATGAACTCGGTCATGGCCGACTGCGCACCGGCAAAGTCGGACTTGCGGAACAGGGCCAGGGCCGCCTCGAACTCGCGCTGCTCGTTCGGGTCGGCGACGAACTCGCGCCCGTCGACGTTGACCTTCACCGGCTCGATGCGGCGCAGGCGGTCTTCGACCGCTACCGCCACGTCCTTCTGCAGGCGCTGCAGCTCCGAGAGGTCGCGTGCCATCTGTTCGTCCTGGCCGCGAAGGCGGGCCACCTCGCCGCGCAGTTGCTCGATCTGCTGCTGCAGGTCGAGCAGGCTGCGGCGCAGCTGGCCGTTCTCCTCGGTGGCGCGCTGCAGGTCCTGCGACTGGCGCTCGTCGGCCTGGCGCTGCGCCTCCACCCGCTGGCGCAACTCCAGGATGGCCTTGCGGGCCTCGTCGTCGGAGAAGAACTGGGCCTGGCTCGCCAGCGGCGACAGCAGTGCCGCCGCCGCCAGCGCCCGCGCGAAGGGGGCGGCGCGCATCATCGGTAGGAGATCTCGACCCGGCGGTTCTGCGACCAGGCGGATTCACCGGTGCCGGCGGCTGCGGGCTTCTCCTTGCCGAAGCTCACCGCTTCCAGCTGGCCGTCGCCCACGCCCAGCAGACCCATCGCGCGGCGCACCGCTTCGGCGCGACGCTGGCCGAGCGCCAGGTTGTACTCGCGGCCGCCGCGCTCGTCGGTGTGGCCCTCGAGCGCCACCTTGCGCTGCGCGTTGGCGCGCAGGAAGCGCGCGTGCGCCTCGATGATCGGCTGCGCC
>Ga0247821_10000493_pt1 | contig 21831 bp, 21 predicted proteins | sample 13C_Glycerol_Day_FD_192481 | JGI IMG/M metagenome (GOLD analysis project Ga0247821, IMG submission 192481) | Soil microbial communities from agricultural site in Penn Yan, New York, United States - 13C_Glycerol_Day14 | ecosystem: Environmental > Terrestrial > Soil > Agricultural land | place... | reverse complement strand
TCGTAGCCGCTGCCGCCAGGCTGCGATCGGCTGCGCAGCAGTCGTGATTCTGTGCCAGTCGCCACCTCAGGGTAGGAGCGGGCTTGCCCCGCGAGCGGCCGGTACAGCCAGCAAAATGGCTGTCGTCTGAACGAATGATCGCGGGGCAAGCCCGCTCCTACCGGTCCAGTCGGCGGGATGGGCCTGCCTGCGGCTATGGGCGCGATTTTTTCTACGTCGCAGTTCCCTAATACCCGGTCATTTCCAGGTAGCCACGCCCCCCTTCGCTCCCCTTCAATCGCACCGGCCCTTCCCAGTACGCAAAGCGGGTGTGCATCCAGGCGTTGGGCTCTACCGCCTCAACCTCTACATCCACGCCCTGCCCCGGCACCCGTACCCGCCAGCGCGTCGGTACTTGCTTGCCGTTTTCCTGCGGCGTCCAGCGCAGCGCTTCAAGCTGGATCTGTTCGCCTTGCAGTGCCTGCGCCTGCCCCTCGGCGCTGACCCAAGTGCCTGCGCGGTAAGGCTTGCCCTGTTGTTCACGCACCTGGAACAGCATCAGCTTGGCGCCGCTGGCCAGGTGCAGGGAAAACCAGTCCCACCCCGATTGCCCAGCCGCCAGTGGTTGACTGCTCCATTCGCGGTCCAGCCAGGCACGGCCTGTGACCGCGACACGCCGACCGTCGCGCTCCACCTCGCCACTGACGCGGTAAAACGGCTGGCTGTAATAGTACGAAGCCTGCCCCTTGCCGGATTTTTCGCTGTAGCCCTGTGCGCCGTGCAGCACCAGCGGGCCCGTGCTGACCAGGTCCAGGCGGTAGGCAAAGCCCTGGCCGCGTGCATGCATCTGCAACTGCCCCAGGTCATCGCTGCCGTGTAGCGACCAGTCATTGATCCACGCCCGAAATGGCCGGGCCTCGACACCAGCCTGGCCGATGCCACCCCGTGCCAGGGTTTCAGCAGACTGATGGCCTCCCGGCCCGGTCAGGGCCGCATGGCCCATCCACAGGTTCGGGCTGTTCCAGCCTGCAATCTCCGGCCCCGGGCGCAAGGCCGAGCGGAACAAGGTCCACTGCGCGCCCCAGTCGTGCCCTTGTGCATCCTCGAGGTTGGCGGTGATGTACCACCACTCGATGCGAAAGCCATCGTGGGCACTGTGGTCACGGGGAAACACCAGCGCATGGTCATGGGTCACCTGCCGGAATGCAGCCGCGTCCTGCCCCAGCCCGGCATAGCCCTTGGGCGCGGGCGCAGGCTGATCACACCCGCCCAGCAGCAGGAACATCATCACCCACGCGTTACGCTTCATCGGCAAATTGCCTCAGCAGCTCGCCCGGTTGACGCCGCATCAGTTGCCACAACGGCCAGGCGCTGGCCAACAGGCTGGTCATCACGCCAAGCAACGCCAGCTGCAACAACTGGCCGGGAAACACGTACAACGGCAAGCGCCAGCCAAACGCCTGCACGTTCACCACGGCCACCAGGCACCAGGCCAGCAGCACGCCCAGGGGGATCGCCAACAGCACGGTCAGGCTGCTGAGCATCATGGTCTGGCCAAGGCTCAACCACACCAGTTGCCGACGCTGCACGCCCAGCGCCCAGAGCGGCGCCAGTTGGCCCAGGCGGCTCTGGCCCAGGGTCAGCAGGCTGATGAACAAGGCGATGCCGGCCACCCCGAGCGTCAGGCTGTTGAGGGCGGCGGTGGCAGCAAAGGTGCGGTTGAAGACATCGGTCGACCAGCGCTTCAAGCGCGACTGCTCGACAACGCGGCTGTCGTCCAGGGCAAAGCGCTGCTGCAGCGCCGTCTTGAGCGCCGGCAGCTGCCCGGGCACCAGGTCCAGGCTCAGGCCGGTCAAGGCCGCGTGTGGCCAGTGCCTGCGCAGCCAATCGGCATTGACCAGCACGTGCCCCTTGGGGTTGCCATAGTCGGCATACACCCCGACCACCGTCATGGCCTGCCCGGAACCTGCCGGCAGTTCCAGGGCATCGCCCAGCGTCACCCCCAGGCGCCGGGCCAACTGTTCGCTGAGCATCAGCGCCCGACCGCTTGCCAGTTGCTGCCAGGCATCCGGGCTTTGCTCCAGCAATGGCCAGCGCGTGCGATAGCCGGGATGGGCGATGATGCCCTGGACCTGCACCGGCCACTGCTGCAGGTGCAACTCGACCCGCCAGCTTGGCAGCACGGCACTGACCTGCGGTTGCTGTTCGAGCCAGTCACGGAGCTCAAGGGCCTGGGCGGTGTCTCTGGGTGTGATGTACAGATCGGCAGACAAGCGTTGGTCAAGCCAGCCCACAAAGGTCTTGCGAAAGCCTTCGGTCATGCTGCCCACGCCCACACTGGCGGCCAGGGCGAGCAGCAAGGCCATCAGCGCCAGGCTCAGTGCCGGCAGTTGCTGCCGGCTGTCGGCGATGAACCACTGGCTCAAGGGCCGCCGGCACGCGGGCGCCAGCCAGGCCAGCGCAGCGTCGAGCACGGCGGGCAACAACAGCGCCGACGCCAGCAACAATGCCGCCAGCAGGACAAAGGCGCTGAGCAGGCTGTTGCCCAATTGCCAACAGCCAAGCACCACCACCAACAAAAGCCCCGCCGCCAGCGCCTGGCGCTTCAGCCAGGGGCCTTGCGCCAGACGCCAGGCCTGGGGCTGCGCCAGGGCCAGCAACGGCAAGCGGGCCGCGCGCAGCACACTGCTGACGCCAGCCAGCAGCGCCCCCAGCACACTCACGACCACCCCCGCCAACCACCACCAGGCCGGCAGGCTCAACTGCCCGGCGACCTGGGCGCCATACAAGCCGCGCAGGCTGGCAGCCACGTCGGGCAGCAGCATCGCTGCCAGTGCATAGCCGCTGGCCACACCGGCCAGACCGCCCAACACCGCGAACACCCCCAACTCCAGCGCAAGCCCGGCCAGCACGATGGGCAAGCTGATGCCACAGGCGCGCAGCGTGCGGATCAGGCCACGCCGTTGCTCAAGGGCCAGGCCGATGGCGGCATGGGCGATAAACAACCCGACGACAAAGGCCAGCAGGCCAAGGGCGGTGAGGTTGAGGTGGAAGCTGTCGGTCAGCCGCTGCAGGCCACCGTCGTCGCCGGGCGGTTGCAGTTCAAGACGTGTGCTGATGGCGGCAGGCAAAGGCCCTGGCTGTCCCGCCAGCAGCAACCGCGACAACTGCCCGGGTGCCTGCAGCAACACCTGGGCATGGCCGATATCCATCACGATCACCCCCGGCGCCAGTTGCGGCATGAGGACGAAGGGCGGCAACGTCTGCCCTTCGCTGCTGACCGCAGGATCGGCGGCGCTCATGCCCAGTTGCGCCAAGGTATCCGGACCGACCCAGGCCTGCCCGGGCGTGCCGATGAACGCCTGCAAGTCGAAGTCCTCCGGGCGCGCGCCGGCAACCGCCGTTGCCGCTGGCAAACTCAGCGGCTCGATCCCCAGCACGCGCACACTGCGCGGCGGCTCGCCGGCAAAGCGCAAGCGCCCCTCCAGTACCGGCGACGCCTGCCAGCCCAGCTGGCGCAGTTGCAGGTAGAGGGATTGGTCGAACCGTTCGCCGTCACGCGGTACCAGTTGCGCGTGCAGCGGCCCCGCCACCACTGCGCTGGCGCGGGCATAGTCACTGCGTGCCTGGCTGTTCAGCGCCTGAACGCCGGTCCACAGTGCCGTGGCCAGCCACAACCCGGTCAGGATGCTGAAGCACTGCAGTCGATGGCGCCGCCAATGGCTCAGCAGCGCCTGCAGGGCAATCGGCAACGTGCTCATCAGCGGGGCTCGGGTTGTACGCGACCGGCCTGCAAAACACAGCGCTGCTGCAGGTGCGCCGCCAGGCGATGACTGTGGGTCACCATCAACACGCTGCTGCCTACCTCGCTGACCAACTGCAGCATCAGGCTCAACACCGCATCGCTGCTGGCCTCATCGAGGCTGCCGGTGGGTTCGTCGGCCAACAACAGCGCGGGCCGCCCGGCCAATGCGCGGCCGATCGCAACGCGCTGTTGCTGGCCGCCCGAGAGTTGCTCCGGGTAACGCTGCAGCACGTCCAGCAGGCCCAGGCGCCCGGCCAGGTACGCCACCCACTGCGGATCATGCCGGCCGCCCAGCCGTGCCTGAAACGCAAGATTGGCAGCCACATCCAGGCTGCTGATCAGGTTGTACTGCTGGAACACCAGCCCGATGCCCTCCCGGCGCCAGCGCGCCAACGCCGACTCCGAGCGATTGTCCAGCGGTTGATCGTCGATCAGGATGCGCCCGCTGTCCGCCCGATCCAGGCCCGCCACCAGGTGCAGCAAGGTGCTTTTACCACTGCCCGACTCGCCCATCAGCGCCAGGCTGCTCCCGCGCGCCAGCTGCAGGTCAACGCCCTGCAGCACTGCCAGCGGACCCTGGGCGGTGATAAACGATTTGCGCAACTGTTCGACGACCAGCATCTACGGCCACCCCTTACCCGGTGTGCTTCACAGCGTAGTTGCCAAGCCCGCCGAACGCAGCGAAAGTACGTGCCCCGCGTACCTTACAAACCTCAGGGAAGACTTTTTGAATGCGTGAACGTAAATCGGCGCGATTGCTGGTCATCAACCCCGAACAGCAGGTGCTGCTGTTCAAGTTCGTCCACACGGATGATGCCCTGGCCGGCAGCGAACACTGGGCTACGCCAGGTGGCGGGCTTGAGGAAGGCGAAACCTTCCAGGCGGCTGCACTGCGTGAACTGCGCGAGGAGACCGGCATCGAGGTTGGCTCGGTGGGCGAGCCGGTTGCTGAACGCCGGTTTGAAATGCTGCTGCCCAGTGGCGAGTGGGTGTACTCGGTCGAGCAGTACTTTGTCGTGCAGGTAGCAGACCGGACACTGTCGCGTGCCGACTGGACCGCCCATGAAGTGAAAGTGATGGCCGAGCATCACTGGTGGTCGGTGGAGGAACTGCGTAGCACTGAACAGACCGTGTGGCCGCAAGAGCTGATTGAGATGCTGCGGCCTGTGTTGCGCTGATGTGCTCGCCACCACGGCCGCTGCGCGGCCGATCGCAGGCTGTCGCCAGCGGCTACGGGGTTTGGCCTGCCGTTGTAGCCGCTGCCGAGGAACGAGGCTGCGATCGACCGCAACGCGGTCGTCATTCCATGGACGCCAGGCCTGTAATGGGTAGCCGCTGATCAAACCACCTTGCGCAACGCTGGCAGGCGTACCAGCGACCACCCCGCCTCTGACTCCGCCAGGGCCAGGCGAACACCGTCGACCGGCAAGGTATTGAGCAGGGCCTGGGCCAGATCACCGACCATCCAGTTGGCGGTGTTGGACGCAATCACCCGGCCGTCGGCCGACACCAATACCGCCTCATGCTCCAGGCGCATCAGGCTGCGCACCAACAAGCGCTCGACGTTGTGCAACGACAGGTCCAGCCCGGCCACGCCAATGAACCGCCCTTGCACGTGGATCGGCATGGTGAAGGTCAGCACATACATGTTGGTGCCGTAGAGGTCCACGTAGGGCCCCTCGACCACACTCTTGCCGGTATCGCGGGGCCGCCGGTACCAGGGCATTTCGGTGTAGTCGTAGAAGTTCTCCCGGCGGCGGTCGAAGTTGGGGCGCAACGGCAGGGTCTTGCCGCCATCGGCCAGGTACCACCACTCCAGGTGCATTTCCCGGTCGGCCAGGCAGTTGGGCTCGACGATCACCCCACCGCCACAGCCAAAGGCCCCGGTGGCGAGCAGTTGCTGGTCGATGGCCGGGCGCAACGACGCCAGGTCACGGGCAGCGGGCTGGCGCCCCTCGCTCAGGATCCGCTCCCACAGATTTCGGGTTTCTTCCACCAACTGGCGGACCTGACTGAAGATGGTCCCCAGGGTGCTGTCCAACTGCTGAGCGCAGGCAAACAGGGGGTCGTTATCGCTCAGGGCAAACATGGCATTTCCTCACGCAGGTTCGGCTTTGTTCTTATGGACGCTGCAACGCAATGCTGTTCAGACCACTTCCGCTTCGGCCAGCAGCTCCAGGCGCAAGCTCATCAGGCGCTTGATGCCGCGACTCACATGGGCCTCGGCGAGGGCGCCGGCCAACACCGAATCGCCTGCAACCAGGGCCTGGTGGATGGCCCGATGTTCCTGCTCGACCACCGCTACCTCGCCCCCACCGGCCGCCTCAAGCCACAACAGCTCACCCACTTCGGACTGCAGGCGCATCTCGGTGTGGGTCAGGCGCAAGGATTGCGCCGCGGCCGCCACTTCGATGTGAAAGCGCGCATCGGCGCGGTGCCGCGCCAGGCGCGAGCCGGCCTGCTTGAGGGTCTCGATGTGCTGGGCGATACGCGCATGCTGCTCGGGCGAGCTGCGCTTGGCCGCCAGGCGCGCCGCCGTACCGGAAATCGCGGTCTGCTCGTCGCCCAGGTCGCGCAGGTCCGGGCCACTCATGTCACGCAGCTTTTGCAGCAGCAACGCTTCGGGCAACTCCACCGGCGCGCAGACAAAACTGCCGCCGTTGCGGCCACGCCGGGTCTCGATCAGGCCGCGCTGGCGCAGCACCACCAGGGCTTCGCGCAAGGTCACCGTGGCGACCCCCAGCTGCAGAGCCAATTCCGACTCGCTCGGCAACTGCTGCCCCTCGGCAAACAGGCCCAGTTCAATGGCCTCCACCAACCTTCGCGCCACCTCATCGGTACGCCCTTCCTGGCGCAACCGGATGAAGGCGGTATTACGTGCAGTATTCAGGGCAGTCATTGCCTCTCCCTATCAAGCCGTTGCCAGGCGTGGCGCATGCCGGGCTAAAAGATTCATTTTTGCATCTTATAGTGAACCGCCAGTCGTCCGATACCGATTAATTGCCCTTTTTTTGGCACGAATGGCCATTTTCAGGGCAGTTGGCAAACATCAAACTTTAAGATATGGTTTCATATGTATAGCAGGCCAACACGGACACTGCTGAGCCTGCCCAGCGATTTTCCAATTACAAAACGACCAAGGAATACGCCATGCAAACCAAACTCCTGATCAACGGCCAGCTGGTCGAAGGCCAAGGCAGCCCCTACGCCGTCTACAACCCCAGCGAGGGCTCGGTGCTGGTGAACATCGCCGAAGCCAGCAGCGAACAGGTCGATGCCGCTGTTCAAGCCGCCGACCAGGCGTTTGATGCATGGTCACAAACGCCACCCAAGGAGCGCGCGCAGCTGCTGCTCAAACTGGCCGATCGCATCGAAGCCCAGGCGCAGACCCTCGCCCGCCTGGAATCGCAGAACTGCGGCAAGCCTTACCTGGCCGCCCTGAACGACGAGATTCCGGCCATTGCCGACGTGTTCCGCTTCTTCGCCGGGGCCAGCCGCTGCCTGTCCGGCTCTGCCGGCGGCGAGTACCTGCCGGGCCATACCTCGATGATTCGCCGCGACCCACTGGGCGTGGTGGCCTCCATCGCCCCCTGGAACTACCCGCTGATGATGGTCGCCTGGAAGCTCGCGCCTGCCCTGGCCGCCGGCAACTGCGTGGTGCTCAAGCCCTCTGAGCAAACCCCGCTTACCGCACTGGAGCTGGGGCACATGATGGCCGACCTGTTCCCCGCCGGTGTGGTCAACATTCTCTTCGGTCGCGGCCCAAGCGTGGGTGAGCCACTGGTCAACCACCCCAAGGTGCGCCTGGTCTCGCTCACAGGCTCGGTGGCCACCGGTTCACGCATCATCTCCAGCACCGCCAGTAGCGTGAAACGCACGCACATGGAACTGGGCGGCAAGGCGCCGGTGCTGATTTTCGATGACGCCGATATCGACGCCGCCGTCGAAGGCATCCGCGCCTTCGGCTTCTACAATGCCGGCCAGGATTGCACCGCCGCCTGCCGTCTGTATGTACAGCAAGGTGTCTACGATGCCTTTGTCAGCAAGCTCGGCGACGCCGTGGGCAGCCTGCGCATGGGCCTGCAGGACGATCCGCAGACCGAACTCGGCCCCCTGATCACCCGCGATCACCTGGAGCGCGTGGAAGGTTTCGTCGAACGCGCCAAGGCCCTGCCGCACATCCGCGTCATCACCGGTGGCAAGCGCGCCGAAGGGCCAGGTTTCTTCTTTGAGCCCACGGTGCTGGCCGACGCCCGCCAGGATGACGAAATCGTCCAGCGGGAAGTGTTCGGCCCGGTGGTCAGCATCACCCCCTTCACCGACGAAGCCCAGGCCCTGGCCTATGCCAACGACTCGGACTATGGCCTGGCCTCGTCGGTGTGGACCAACGATGTCGGCCGTGCCAACCGCCTGGCGGCACGCCTGCAGTACGGCTGCACCTGGGTGAACACCCACTTCATGCTGATCAGCGAAATGCCCCACGGCGGCATGAAGCAGTCCGGCTACGGCAAGGACATGTCCATGTACGGGCTCGAAGACTACACCTGCGTGCGCCACGTCATGTTCAAGCATTGAAACCCGGCGCGCGACGCCCTTGAACGGGGCGCCGCGCACCACGCCAAGGCATTGGCAGCAGTACCGATTGCACAGTAGCGCCTGATGAAACCGCCCGAAATGGGCCCTCGACATAAAACATATAAAACCATAGGCAATATGGCATGGGTTCTGCTTTCCCCCCTGCCTGCGTCTGAAACCAGCCGTCATTGTTACCGTTCGGCACAGCGGCGGTAACGGCTTACGAGGTGTACCACCATGCTTATCACCGGCATCAAGAGCCGCCCGGTCTACGACCGGTTGCAACCCATGACAGGCGGCCTGCGCCACCTGATCGCGGGCCAGGGCAGCGGCGGCGAGGCCATGCTGCGACTGCTCGCGGACATGTCCGAGACCCAGCGCCACAACAGCACCCTGCTGTATTCCACCGAGTCGTTCTCGGGCCACAGCCACTTGCAGGCCCTGCAAGACGCAGACGCCGCCGGGCTGGAAGTGTTCGCCAGCAACCAGGCCCTGATCGACGCCCTGCGCGAGCGCCTGGGTGATGCACACATGGGTACCCGCCTGTACCTCAGCGGCTCGGAAAGCTTCATCGGCACCGCCATGCAGGCCGCCAACGCCGTCGACCTGAACCGCGACGAAGTGCTGCGCGAACACAGCGGCACCCTGGTGCGCCGCGTCTGGTGCGCGCACTGCGACACCTACACCGAAAACGTCACCCAACGCGTGTTCACCTGCCCCGGTTGCCAGCTCAACCTGGTGGTGCGCGATCACTACTCCCGTCGCCTGGCCGCGTTCCAGGGCATCAAGGCCGACGGCGAAGTCCCAGGCGAACTGCCAGCTGCCGAGGAGCTCGACACATGAATACCCATAACGGCACCTTGAGCGTGCGCGTCGCCCGGATCGAGCAACTGACCCCGGAAATCAAGCGCTTCACCCTGGTCGACCCCGACGGCAAGCACCTGCCTGCGTTCTCCGGCGGCAGCCATGTGGTCGTGGTCCTGGAAGACGGCGACAAGACTCACCGCAACGCCTACTCGCTGATGAGCTCGCCCTACGACTCCAGCGCCTACCAGATTGCCGTGCGCCGCGTCAGCGATGGCCGTGGCGGCTCGCGCCTGATGCACGACAAGGTTTGCCAAGGCGACCTGCTGCAGATCCTGCAACCGGCCAACCTGTTCCCGCTGGCCAAGCACGCCCGCCAGCATGTGTTCGTCGCCGGTGGCGTCGGTATCACCCCGGTGTACTCGCAGTTGGAAGAGTTGCACGTCAAGCAGTCCACCTTCGAGCTGCACCTGGCCGTACGCGGCCCTGAGCACACCGCCCTGGGCCTGGAACTGCAGGCCCGCTACGGCCAGTGCGTGCACCTTTACGTACAGGGCCAGCAGCGCCTGGATATCCGCAGCGTACTGGCCGGTCGTCCGCTGGGCAGCCACGTCTATGTCTGCGGCCCGGACAGCATGATCGACGACACCCTCGACAGCGCCCATGCCCTGGGCTGGACCGACAGCCATATCCACTACGAGCGTTTCGTCGAACAAGGCTCCACAGGCCAGCCCTTTAGCGTCACCCTTGCGCGCCAGGGCGTCACGATCGAGGTGCCGGCCGAGCAATCGCTGCTCGAAGCCGCCGAACAGGCCGGCTACAAGGTGCCGTACCTGTGCCGGGGCGGTGCCTGTGGCTATTGCGAGACCGAAGTACTGGAAGTCGATGGCGAGCTCGACCATCGCGATGACTGGCTCAGCGAGGACGACAAGCTGAGCAAGCGCAAATTCATGCCGTGCGTCTCCCGCGCCAACTGCAGCCGCCTGGTCGTAGACCTCTGAAACAGGACAACAATAAAATGACCGCATTCAAGCCCATCGAAACCTACGCCGACGCCGGCAGCGACCACACCTACAGCAACAGCCGCGAAGCGATCCTGCGCCTGCCCTTCCCCTACCCGGAAGACCAGTACATGTACTCGATGAACGTCGAGCCCCATGTACCGTTCGGCCTGGGCGCGCTGCGGGCGCAGTTCGACATCGACGAGCACTACATCTCCGAGTGCCACCACCGCGCCCAGACCCTCGACAGCGCGCCGGGCGTTCACTACGCCGCGCTGCCGCACATGATGGAAGCCCAGTGGGACCTGCTCGAACTGCTGATGGAGTCGTACTCGCGCGATTTTCCCGAGCACTTCACCCTGGAGAAGAACGGCAGCCAGTGGCACTGGATCAACCGCCCGCTGCAGATCGACGACACCTTCACCTTCGGCGATCCCTCCACCTTGCCGATGGACCCGATGGAGTACATCACCCGCCAGGCCCAGGGCGAGTTCATCCTCCTCGAAGAGCGCGACGAAACCCTGGTGATGGGTGCCGGCATGGCCACACAGCGCGCGGACTACTCACTGCGTTTCAACCTGGGCATGAGCTTCATGGAGTTCCACGGCCCGGTACCGAAACTGCATGAAATGGGCATCCTGCAACGGGCGCTGAAATTCCTGCTGCGCCTGCGTCCTGGCCATCCGGTGCGCCGCACCAACTGGTCGATCACCGTCAACCCGCGCCTGGAGACATCGGCCGAGACCCTGCCGGACTGGGCACCGGAGCGCACCATCGTCACCCCGGAAAACGCCGGTGACCTGGTGAACCTGCGCATCGAGCTGCAGCCGCTGCACCGCCTGCCACGCAGCAACGCCGTGCTGTTCCCGGTGCGCACCTACCTGGTCAGCCTCAAGCAACTGGCCGAGTTCGCCCCGCAGTGGGCCAAGCGCATGCACCGGGTCATCCGCGACCTGGACCAGGAACTGGTCGACTACAAGGGCTTTACCCGCTACCGCGACGCCATGGTCAGCTGGCTGTCGCAGTACGACGACGGCACCCCGGTCGATGAAAGCCAGCAGTAACACAACACCCTGCGAGCGCGCCCTGGGGGCGCGCTTCTAACCACGACGTGCCTAGCCACCCACGGATCACCTCATGAAAACAACAATACGAAACTTCCTGCCTGAGAGCTGGAGTCTGGTGTTCTCCGCCGCCGGTTCCGCCTACGGAGTCGGCTTGCTCGGCCTGTGGGCCTTGCCTTTTCTGATCAGCGCCATCATCCACGACCTGCAACTCAATGAAGCCCAGGCCGGGCTGCTGATGTCGGCCGAATTCGGCTTCACCATGCTGGCCTCGTTGCTGATCGCCCCGTTCATGGGCCGCGCACCCCGGCGCACCCTGGCACTGGCAGGTACCGTGCTGGCCATTGCCGCCAACATCGCCAGCGCCAACATCGAACATATCTACACCCTGGCCGCCGTGCGCTGCCTGGCGGGCCTGGGCGCCGGCCTGGCCCTGGCCTGCGGCAACGCCGCGGTGTCCAGCGCCAAGCACCCGGACCGCATTGCCGGGCACATGAACGTGCTGTCGGTGCTGCTGATGATCGTGGTGATGCTCGGCTACGCCAAGGTCATGGCGCTGTACGGCTTGTCGGGCCTGTATTACGCGATGGCCGCGACCATGGCGGTGATGCTGCTGGCTATCCCGGCCATGGCCCAACGCGCACCCGTTGCCGAACCCTGCCCGATGGCACACGCTGCCGGTAAAGGCTCGGGCAACATCCTGCTGAGCCTGCCGGCGATCTGCATGATGCTGGCGATGTTCGTGTTCCAGGCCCGCGACACCATGGGCTGGGCGTTCGTCGAACGCATCGGCACCATGGTCGGCTACAGCGGTGACGAACTGGGCATGCTGCTGTCCTTCCAGTCGTTCGTCGGCCTGATCGGACCGCTGATCGCGGCCATGATCGGCAAGCGCTTCGGCATGAGCACCCCGGTGATCCTGGCGATCCTGCTGACTGGCGGCACCAGCCTGGCCTATGTGCTGGGCGAGCACTCCAAGACCTTGTACACCGCCGGTGTAATGACCATCTGCATTACCTACTTCTATGCCCTGAGCTACCTGACCGGCCTGGCTGCAGCCCTGGACCGCGAGGGTCGGGTCGTCGCTGCGGCCAGCAGCTTCCTGAGCCTGGGCCTGGCCGTGGGCCCAGCCATCTCTGGCGGGCTGATCTCGCTGGGTGGCTTCACCCTGGCGGCGTGGGGCATTGCCGTGACCGTGATCCTGACCCTGCTGCTGGTGATCGTCCCACTGGGTTGCATTCGCCGGGAGTCGGTCACCCTGGCCCCCGCGGTAGCGCTCTAAAGGCTTTGCACAGCAAGGGTGGGAGCCGGCCGTGCCGGCTCCCACACAGGTTTCGGATCGCCCTGCTAGCGCCGGCTGATCACCACTTCCAGGTATTCGCTGGGCACCACCAGTGACGAAGCGCCTGCCACGTTGTGATCGTTCAGCAATTGGGTCAGGTCGGTTTCCAGGGCACTGGCGTTGGCCTCGTCCAATGACGCAAAGGCCTTATGCACCGGGCCATACCAGGTCCTGAACACCTCGATGAAATGGGCCGCCGAGCGATAGCGAAAGTTGAATTGCTGGCGGCTCACCGTGATCTTGCCGAGGGTATCGGCGAACAGGCTGCGCAGCTGTTCCTCGTCACCCCAGCGCGACGGAGGTTGCGCACCGGCGGGGGGCGGCACATGACGCCCGAGGGTCTTGAACATTTGCCCGACAAAACCTTGTGGCGTCCAGTTGGCCAGGCCAATCCGGCCGCCCGAGCGACAGACACGGCCCAGCTCTTTCGCCGCTTGCGCCTGGTCCGGGGCGAACATCACCCCAAAGGTCGACACCACCGCATCGAACGCACCATCGCCAAACGGCAAGGCTTCGACATCGGCCACCTGGAACTCGACACTCAGGTGTTCTGCCCGCGCGCGCTCTTCACCTCGCTTCAACAACTCGGGCACGTAGTCCGTCGATAAAACCCGACAGCCGCGGCGCGCCGCCGCCAGCGTGGCATTGCCGTTGCCGGCCGCGACATCCAGCACCTGTTCATCCCAGCGCAAATCGCAGGCTTCGGCCAGGCGTTCGCCAACCAGCTGCAGGGTTGTGCCGATCACGGCGTAGTCCCCGCTGGCCCAGGCAGCCTGCTGACGTGTTTTCAACGCATTCAAATCCAGGGGTGTGCTCATGGCGTGCACCTTGGTCATCGGCGCGCGCCTCACCCTGAGTCGATCAACGCGCCATGTTTTGTTATTGGGGTTATCAAGCCGTGGCGGTGGCGTGAGCCAACGCCACCGACCAGCTAAACGCTAACCCCGCAAACCGGCAAGCATTGGCGCCTGCCGCACAAGACCACTTGGATACATCCCTATAACCTGAGCGAATATACCCCTCCACTCCCCGCCCGTTACGACGCCACTCCCAGCACAATATGCGAAGCCTTGATGACCGCCGTCGCCTTGACGCCCGGCGCCAGGCCCAGCTCTGCGACCGCATCGCGTGTGACGGTGGCATGCACCTTGGTGCCACCCGCCAGCGCGAGCACCACTTCAGCATTGATTGCCCCATCGTTGACATTCACCACCGTGCCTTCCAGGCAATTGCGTGCCGAGAGACGGATGCCACTGGCTTCGGTCATCAGGATCACCCAAGGCGCCTTGATCAAGGCAATCGCCTCTTTACCCACGGCAATGCCCAGGTTCTTGACGCTCTCCATGGTCACCACGGCGACGAGCTGCTCCCCCCCCGGCAAGGTCAGGCCGATTTCCGCGTTTACAGCGCCCGGCTGCACGTTGTTGACGGTTCCCTTGAATACATTGCGTGCGCTGACTTTCATGTTCGATCCCTTTTCTTGACTTCTAGGTTAGGTTTTCGCGCGCATAGTCGCGCGCGGCGAAGTATAGATTCAACTACAGCGCCTCCCCTTCCCTTGTTCAGCCGAACGTTCCAGTACGCACCTCGCCACTGCGCACGTAATGGGTGATCAGCGCTCCGCCTGGCGTGCAGATCGAGTCTGCCAGGGTAAAGGCTGTCGGTTGGGCGTGGTCATCGAACAAGCGCTTGCCGTGCCCCAGCACGATGGGAAAGATCATCAGGCGCAGCTCATCCACCAGCCCGGCCGCCAGCAGCTGGCGTACCAGGTCGCCGCTGCCCTGGGTCAACAAGTCGTCGCCCGGCTGTTGCTTGAGCGCAGTGATCGCCTCGACCAGGTTGCCCTGCAGTCCATGGCTGTTGTGCCACTCCAGCGTATCGGCATGATGGGTGGCGACGTGCTTGGGTACGCGGTTGAACAATGTGGCGATGAACTGGTTCTCGGGCGCGGTCTGGTGCGGCCAGTACCCCGCGAAAATGTCGTAGGTGCGCCGCCCCAGCAGCAACTCGAAAGGCTGTGAGAACAGTGCGTCGATGGCCTGGCCAAACACAGCGTCTGCATAAGGCACGATCCAGCCGCCAAAACGGAATCCGCCGCTGGTGTCTTCTTCAGGCCCACCCGGCCCCTGGATGACACTGTCGAGGCTGGTGAACGCGGCAACGGTGAGCTTGCGCATGGTGTTCTCCTCATTCGTACGGGTGCAGATGCACGTACAGGTAGTCGAACACGCCGCGGCAAAATCGACAGCGCAGCCGGCGCCACCTGTTACCCTGCGCCTTCAGTTAATGCGCCGAGCCATCTACCGAGGTCTTGCATGCCATTGTCCACCCACACTGAAACCCTTTGGATCGACACGCCGCACGGACGGCTGTTTGTCAGTCGCTGGTTCCCCGCCCCCGACCTGGGCGACGGCCAGAAGCCGCCGATCATCCTCTTCCATGACTCGTTGGGCTGCGTGGCCCTGTGGCGGGATTTTCCCCAGCAGCTGTGCCAGGCCACCGGCCGCGAGGTGATCGCCTATGACCGCCTCGGCTTCGGCCAATCCGATGTGCATCCGGGGCCACTGCCACTGACCTTCATACGCGATGAGGCCGAAGGCTCCTTTGCTTGCCTGAAAGCGGCCCTGCAGATCGAACGCTTCGTTGCCCTGGGCCATAGCGTCGGCGGCGCCATGGCAGCCGCCTGTGCTTCACGCTATCCCCGGCAGTGCACGACATTGATCACCCTTGCAGCCCAGGCCTTTGTCGAAGACCGCACGTTGCAAGGCATCCGCGAGGCCCAGGTGCAGTTCGCCCAACCTGGGCAGATGTCGCGCCTGGAGCGATACCATGGCGCCAAGGCGCCCTGGGTATTGAACGCCTGGACCCAGACCTGGCTGGGCGAAAACTACCGTCACTGGACCATCGAACACTCGGTCGATGCCATTCATTGCCCCCTGCTGGTCCTCCATGGCGAGCACGACGAGTACGGCTCAGTGGCGCACCCGCAGCAATTGGCCACGCTGTCGAGTGCGCCGAGTGAATGCCTGATCCTGGACGATTGCCATCACGTGCCTCACCGGGAGGTACCTGATGTCGTGCTCACGGCCGTGGGACACTTCCTCGGTGCCCATCCCGGACTTCAGGCAGGCACGTAAGGCGAGTAATCCACATACCCCTTGCCCGTACCGCCGTAATAGCTGTCGCGCTCCGGGGCGGTCAGGGGCCAGCCGTTTTTCAGGCGGGCGACCAGGTCAGGGTTGGCAATGAACGGCTGTGCCCGGCCCGGGCACGGACAGCACACAGCTGTCCGCATCCGGCACCAGGCGGATTTCTACGCGTCGATTGGCCGCGCGCCCGGCCTCGGTGTCATTGCTGGCGATCGGCTGGCTGGCGCCAAAGCCCTGCACTGCAAAACAGCTGTCGGGGATCTCACCCATGCGTTTGAACCACTCATGCACCGCAGCGGCTCGGGCACGGGACAACTGCAGGTTCTGGTCAGCATTGCCCGTGGCATCGGTGTGCCCGGCAATGACGATCAACCAGCCGGGCTGGGCCTTGATGCCTACCAGGGCGTTGATCAGCACCTGGGTTGATTCGGGCTTGAGCTGTGCGCTGCCGATGGCGAACAGCGACAGGCTGTCCAGGCGCACCGGATCGGCGTTTGTTTGCGGTGCAGGCGCCGCCAATGGCAGGCGATGACCGGCGATGGTGGCAAGTACCGGGGGACGCAGTTGGTCGCCCCGATACAAACCCAGCCCCAGGCTGAGGGGCGCGCCCTGGCGGTAGTAGCCGTCCAGGCGCGCCGCATCCTCGCGCAAGACCCCAAGCGCTTCCTCGTGCACGGTAGATCCAGCCCGGTCGACGTGACTGGAAGGGAAAGCCATGTGATAACGGCGCAGGTCGTCTGTCACCTGGCGCGCCAGCAAGGTGTTTTGCCACGCTGAACTGCACAAGGCGATGATCGCGGCGACCACCAGCATCCACATCGCAGCCACGGGCGCGCCCTGCAATGATGAGCGCCGGGTACCGCCGGGCAACAACCCCAGCAGCGGATCCGGAAACGGCAGCGAGCTGCTTGCTGCCTGCTCGGCGCTGCGGATATCAAGCAACCCCAGTCGGTCTCGCAGCCATTGCCGCCACAGGCTTCCCTGCTGCACCGGGCCGGGGGTGGGCACCATTGTGATCGCACAGGCCAGCGGCAGGCCGACAGGTGAGCGCACCTGCTCGGTCAACAACTGCGGCACCACCCACTCGTTCAGCCAGGCCGCTACACCGCCCAGCTTTGCACTGAGCTGTACGCGCGCCGCCCGGGTCGCAGTATCAGCCGCCTGCCGCTGCCACTGATCAAGGCTTACGCAGCTGTTTGCATTCCGTACACAGGGCTGGGCCAACCCTGCCTCCCAACTGAACCACGGGCCTTCACCTTGCGTGGCTTGCAGGTAGCTGGTCAGTATCAGCGGCAATGCGAGGCCACGCTTGCGAACTTGCGCGAGTTGATAGCCGAAGGCCCGCAGCTGTCCTGCCAAGACAGCGCCATCGCTGTGCTCATCCGGATTGATGACCCACATGACGCTGAGCTGCGCCCCCCAGTGCGGACGTTCGCTCAGCAGGGTCGCAACCAGTAACGGAAATTGATCGATACCGGGGACGCGCACATAGCAACCATGGGCGGTGCTGCGCACGGCCAGGTGCTCGACTGGCAAGGCGCCGAACAGAGCGTCCAGGCCGTCGCCACACACCAGGACCACGGGTTGCCGGTAGGCCAGCGAAGGTAGACGCGAGCCGTCGGCCATTACCAGTGACTGGGTTGCAGCCTTGCTTGCCTTGCGCAGGCGGCCCCAGGAGCGAGTGACGACCAGCACAATCACCAGCGCCATCACCGCCCGAGCCCAACCGCTCGCAGGGACAATCGCCAGCAGTGCCAAGCCGAGCGACCCAGCCCATAGCCAAAGCCCTTGCTTGTGCTTGAAGGTCATCGGCGCGTCCTCATGCCTGCCCCGAGAGCAGCGTTGCGATCACACCGCCCAGCAGATGATCCAGCCCCCACCAGACAGCACCGAGCAACAATGCAGCCGCAGCAACCTGGCTCAGGGGCATCTGCAACCAACCCGGCACGCCAAGCTTGCGGCTGCCAACCCGGCGGGTGGTCAGTCCGCACGACACTCGCAGGGGTGCGACCCGCGCCGTGAGTGCGGTGAGCAGTTGCTCGCGCTCCGGGGCGTCGATGTCGCGGTAGCGCCCACGAAAGCCCAGCATCAGCACACGCTCGAACGCTGTGAGCACCAGCAGGTCAGGTGCAGGCTGGCGCAGCACTTCGCGCATGTCCTCGTACAGGGACTCACCCGCCTGGTGATGGCTGAAGAATTTCGCCTGCAGCGGCTCGCTGGCCCACTGGGTATGGGCTACGTCCTTGGCACGACTGAGCACGGTCTCATCCAGCAATGCGCAATGCGCGTGACTGATCAGATCGATACTGCGCTCGTCCACGTCGCCAGCCTTCAAGCCTTCGCGCACCCGCTCTACCTGCTTGACGCAGTGCGCCCACAGATCCTCGCTGTTCTGAGCCGATGCCCCCTGCAGCAGCTCCACCACCAGCAGATAGCTGTCCTGCAGCAATGCATCTATATCCACCGTCGTGGATCGTACGTTCATGGCTGTCCTGTTCATGTGCGCAGCACCGCGAACAGTTCAAGCTTCACATCGGCCAGGGTGCTCGGCACATAGAAGGCACAGGTACCTGCGTTCAGCATTGCCTGGCCTTTGGGGTGACTTAGGTCGAGGGCGAAATACTGGTTCTCCAGGCGCAACGGGATGGCCGCCGGTACATGACTGAGCGATTTGAGAGGCACACCATCGAGCGCTGCGTTGACCAGATGGGCGACATCGTCGGGCGCACCGGCTTTGCACAGCCGCGGGAACTGGCTCTGCAGTTGAGCGGCCGGCAGAGCGCAACGTACCGAGAGGTAGAAGTCGGCGCCTTGCGGCTCACGCAAGCGCGCATCACTGAGCCTTGCTTGCCAGCGGTTGGCATCGACTGCCTCAAGGTCCAGGGCGATGACGCGCGATGGCAGGCTGGCCTCCAGCAATTTGGAAAGGGTGCGCAACAGCGGCATGAACACGTGTTCAAGTGCGTCATGCCGGTACGCGGGAATGCTGTCCAGATCTTGGTCCAGGGAAAACGTCAGCAGGCTACCGGCCAGCTTAACCAGCTCCAGGTAAACCTGTTCGGGATGCCGGTCCGGATACGCCTTGAGATCGGCCAGTACCGGCTGGTAGGTGTTCAAGGCATTGAGCAGCCAGAACAGCGACACGTCCGCCACGGCAAAGTCAGCCATGCGCTGGTTGCTTTCACGGCGCATGCCCATCAAGCGTTGACGTTTGGCCGACAGCTGCGTCAGCAGATTGTCCAGTTCGTTCACGAGCCCCGGGTGGGCGGCAAAGCTCAGCAACGGCGGCACGTACTCAGGGTCAAGAATCCAGGCGCCCTGCCCGTCACGTATCAAGCGCACCACCGGACAGGTCAGGTAGTCACCGTTGTCATCGCTACTCAGGCGAAGGCTCAGTGCCTGCTCCAGCACGCCCATCGACTGCGTCTCGTCCGCGTAGGCATCCTGGACCTGGCGCCAGACCTGCCGATAGCGCGTCGGCCGCTCAGCCTGCTTGCCTTCAAACACACAGTTGTTGCCATTGGCCTGCTCCAGCGGCAATGCCAGCAACAAGGTGGCCTGTTGGCTGGTTTCAGGCAGGACCCGCGCCAGTTCCAGGGCGGGCGGCAACTGATCGACGTTGTCGCTGTCGATCAGCGTGCCATCGGGCATGCGCATGCATATCCGGGTTGCCTTGAGTTTGCCCAGGTGCAGGGCGTGGGGATCGAATGCCACCGCTCGCACGCCCCAGGGGTGTACCAAGGCCAACTGGGCAATATTTTCGTTGGCCCAGGCCTCCCAGCGTGCCTGCTGCTGGAACTGCTGCGGGCACAACAGGGCTCCCGCGGCCCACAAGGGGCGGTCGATTTTCATGGCTAGTGTTTCCTACGAGGGGGTCAGGCTTTCGCTTTGGGCATCTGCGAAACCAGCGAAAGGTTGACGTCCATGCCTTCGACCTGAAAGTGCGGCACGGCGAACAACTTGACGCGGAAGAAGCCCGGGTTGTCGTCGATGTCCTCAACAATCACCTTCGCCTCACGCAACGGATGGGACGCCTGCAGATCATCGCCCGGATCGGTCATCTCGGTGACCAGCCCGCCAACCCACCTGTTCAGTTCCATCTCAAGCAGACGGCGATCCTTGGTCGTACCGATGTTCTCGCGCTGGATCAGCTTCAGGTAATGGGCGATGCGCGACAGCAGGAAGATGTACGGCAGGCGGGCATTGATACGGCTGTTGGCGGTAGCGTCGGCGGTGTCGTACAGCGCCGGCTTCTGGGCCGAGTTGGCCGAAAAGAAGCAGGCGTAGTCACGGTTCTTGTAATACGACAGGGGGATGAAACCGAGGTTGGCGAACTCGAACTCGCGGGTTTCCGGGATCATCACCTCGGAAGGGATTTTCACCTGGTTGCCCGTGCCCAGGTCGTACAGGTGGATCGGCAGGTCAGTGACAGCGCCGCCGGACTGTGGCCCGCGGATCTGTACACACCAGCCGTTGGCAATGAAGCTCTTGACCATGTTGGCCGCAAAGGCGAACGAGGCGTTGGTCCACAGATACTTCTCGTGGTCCGGCCCTTTGACGTTTTCGACGTAGTTGAAGCTGCGCACCGGCGCGGTGTCTGGCCCATAAGGCAAGCGCCCCAGCACACGCGGCATGGTCAGGCCGATATAGCGGGAATCGTCGCTGTCGCGAAACGCCTTCCACTTGATGTATTCGGCACGATCGAAATAGTTGCCGATGTCCTTGATGGCCGCGACCTCTTCCATTGACGACTTGCCGAAAAACGCCGGGCCTACCGAGCCAATGAATGGCATGTGCGCGGCCGCCGACACCTTGGAGATATTGCGCAGCAGGGCTATGTCCTGGGGGCTGCGGTCGAACTCGTAGTTGGAGATGGCCGCTGCGATCGGCTCGCCGCCGGGTGTGTCGTACTCCTGGGTGTAGGTGTGCAGGTACAACCCGCTCTGGGCGATTTCCGGTGCATCCTCGAAGTCCTGCACCAGGTGGTCCTTGCTGATATCCAGCAGCTCGATACGCACGTTCTGGCGGAAATCGGTCTGGTCGATCAGTGACTTCACACCACGCCAGGTCGACTCCACGCGCTGAAAGTCGGGGTGGTGCATAACGGCATCCAGTTGCCGGCTGATCTGTGCATCGAGGGAGGCGATATGCTCATCGAGCAGGGTCTTGTCCAGGCGCTCGACCTTTTGCGACGATTGCTCGATCAACTCCAGAAACACACTGACTGCCGCGGTTACGCGCTCATCGGCTGAGACCTCAGCCAGTGCATCGGTGCTTTGATACACATCGATGCCGCCCATTTCGCTGATGGGGTTGAGGTTGATCTTGCTGAACAGGGCGCCATAAACGCTGAGCGAATCCTGGGTCAGTGCTTCAGCGCCACCGGACGACGCTTGAGAATGTTCTACGGACATTGGGCAAACTTCCTTTTAGACGATCCGGGGTGGATCAGCGGTCTTCTTGGGCAGCCAGGGCAGCCAGTTCGGCACGCAACTCATCACTCAGCGCGTCGTCCTTGAGGATGCGCTCCAGCTCGTGCCGGAACGTGCTGTTGTCCAGCAGGTTGGACTTGAGGTCGCGCAACAGGTTACGCATGGCCAGCAAGGCACGAAGTTGTGGGATCTGCCGCGCCACTTGCTCAGGCTCGAAGTCCTTCATCCGCTGGAAATTCAACTCGACGCTGGTGTCGGTACCGTCTGCGGCCAGTGTGTTTTCCACCGCCAGCTTCAATGCAGGCGAGTAGTCGGAGAGCACACTGTCGATATTGTTTTTATCAATGTTCAGTTTGCTGCGCTCAGACAGCGGGCGTTGCTCTTTACCGTTGCTGTAATCCCCCAGCATCATCAACTTGAGCGGCAATTCGACTTTCTTTTGCGCGCCCCCTGTATGCAGATCAAGTTTGATATTGATCCGGGCCTTGGGTACTTCATTTTGAAAACTGTTTGAAGCCATAACTCCTCCAGATGCCTGCGCAGCACAATCAGAATCGGGCTCTGCGTGCCGATGCGGTTAAATTCCTTTTACAGACGCAAATAACGCCGCCTATTGGGTGCTCACCGATATAGGGGCGCCACACTGAAGCACTCCTGCAAACAATTCCACCCTCTAAAGC
>Ga0247821_10000490_pt1 | contig 21840 bp, 23 predicted proteins | sample 13C_Glycerol_Day_FD_192481 | JGI IMG/M metagenome (GOLD analysis project Ga0247821, IMG submission 192481) | Soil microbial communities from agricultural site in Penn Yan, New York, United States - 13C_Glycerol_Day14 | ecosystem: Environmental > Terrestrial > Soil > Agricultural land | place... | reverse complement strand
CAATTCAAAAGCCATGGTGATTCTCCTAATCAGGTCTGTTGCGGTGAGCGCAAGGCCGATCACGGGCGGCCGGTGTGCGTCGGGGAGTTTGTACTCTTTGCGACGCAAGGGCTGGATCATAGCACCGGGCCCTGTGCTTAACCACGCAACAAGTGTACGGGAAAGAGGTTCCAGAGCCTTCGCCGCCAGCGGACGGGTGGCTCAACCGAAGATCAGCTGGGCCGCCACGGCGAACATCATCACCGCCACCATCAGGTCGAGCAGGCGCCAGGTGCCGGGGCGTGCCAGCCAGGGGGCCAGCCAGGCCGCGCCCAGCGCCAGGGTGAAGAACCACAGCAGCGAAGCGCTGGCCGCGCCGGCCACATAGGCGCCGGGCACGGTCTGCTGGGCGCCCAGCGAGCCGATCAGCAGCACGGTGTCCAGGTACACGTGCGGGTTGAGCAGGGTCACCGCCAGGGCGCTGAGCAGCACCGCCCGGCGCGAGCGCAGGCCCTGGCCTTCGCCCTGTTGCAGGCTTTGTTTCGAGCAGGCGCGCAGCAGCGCCTTGCCGCCATACCAGATCAGGAACACCGCGCCACCCCAGCGCGCCACGGCCAGCAGGGTCGGGTTCTGCGCCAGCACCGTGGCCAGGCCGAACACACCGGCCGCGACCAGGATGGCATCGCACAGCACACACAGGGCTGCTACTGGCAGGTGGTGTTCGCGGCGCAGGCTCTGGGCCAGGACGAAGGCGTTCTGGGTGCCGATCGCCATGATCAGGCCGAAGGCGACCAACAGGCCGTTCAGGTAGCTTTGCCACATAGGGGGATACTCCACAGACGCCAGGGGGTGGCGGATAAAACCAACAAGATGCTGGCCATTCTGCGGTTCGCACCTGTATAAGAAAAACAAATAAAGCTGATCTGGCATTAGGAAAAATAATGTTCGATTACAAACTGCTGTCCGCGCTCGCCGCCGTCATCGAGCAAGCCGGATTCGAGCGCGCCGCCCAGGTGCTGGGGCTGTCGCAGTCGGCGATCTCCCAGCGCATCAAGCTGCTCGAGGCGCGGGTCGGGCAGCCGGTGCTGGTGCGGGCCAATCCGCCCAGTCCGACGGATGTCGGCCGCCGTCTGCTCAACCATGTGCAGCAGGTGCGGCTGCTGGAGCGCGACCTGCAAAGCCAGGTGCCGGCGCTGGACGAGGAGGGCATGCCCGAGCGCCTGCGCATCGCCCTCAATGCCGACAGCCTGGCCACCTGGTGGGCGGCGGCGGTGGGTGAGTTCTGTGCCGGGCAGCAGGTCTTGCTCGACCTGGTGGTGGAAGACCAGGAGGTAGGGCTCAAGCGCATGCGGGCCGGCGAGGTGGCAGCCTGCCTGTGTGGCAGTGAACGTCCAGTGGCCGGGGCGCGCAGCCTACCCTTGGGGGCCATGCGCTACCGGGCGCTGGCCAGTCCCGGTTTCATGGCCCGTTATTTTCCGGAGGGCTTCGATGCGGCGCGCCTGCCCCGAACGCCGGCGCTGGTGTTTGGCCCGGATGACTTCCTGCAGCATCGCTACCTTGCCTCCCTGGGTATCCAGGAGGGTTTCCTGCATCACTTGTGTCCTTCTTCCGAAGGTTTCCTGCGCATGACCGAAGCGGGGCTGGGCTGGGGGCTGGTGCCGGAACTGCAGGTACGCGAACAGCTGGCCAGCGGGCGTCTGGTCGAAATTTGTGCGGATAAACCCATCGACGTGCCGTTGTACTGGCATCATTGGCGTAACGGCGGGCAATTGCTCGCACAGCTGACCGAACACTTGCGCCACACGGCCCGGCATTGGCTGGTGCCCTTGTAGGCGTGGATGGCGTCAGCAGCATCTGAATATTGGTAAGGCGGAGTGGTACATGCGAATTCTGGTCACCGGCGCTAGTGGCTTCATCGGCGGGCGCTTTGCGCGCTTTGCCCTGGAGCAGGGCCTTGATGTCCGGGTCAACGGCCGGCGTGCCGAGGGTGTCGAGCACCTGGTACGACGTGGGGCCCAATTCATCCCCGGCGACCTGGGCGATGCGGAACTGGCCCGACGCCTGTGCCAGGGTGTCGATGCCGTGGTGCACTGTGCCGGGGCGGTAGGCAACTGGGGGCGTTACCAGGATTTCTACCAGGGCAACGTGGTGGTCACCGAGAACGTGGTCGAGGCTTGCCTCAAGGAGCATGTGCGGCGCCTGGTGCACCTGTCCTCGCCGTCGATCTACTTCAACGGCCACTCGCAACGGGACATCCGCGAAGAGCAGGTGCCGCGGCGCTTCCATGACCATTACGGGGCCACCAAGTACCTGGCCGAACAGAAGGTCTTCGGCGCCCAGGAATTCGGCCTTGAAGTGCTGGCCCTGCGCCCCCGCTTCGTCACGGGGGCAGGCGATGTGAGTATTTTCCCGCGCTTGTTGCAGATGCAGCGCAAGCGCCGCCTGGCGATTATCGGCAACGGCCTGAACAAGGTCGATTTCACCAGCGTGCAGAACCTCAACGAAGCCCTGCTCAGCGCCCTGTTCGCCGACGAGCAGGCCCTGGGCCAGGCCTACAACATCAGCAATGGTCATCCATTGCCGGTGTGGGACGTGGTCAACTATGTGATGCGCCAGATGCAGCTGCCGCAGGTCACCCGCTACCGCTCCTACGGCCTGGCCTACAGCCTGGCGGCGCTCAATGAAGGGGCCTGCCTGCTCTGGCCGGGTCGCCCGCAGCCGACCTTGTCGCGCCTTGGCATGCAGGTCATGAGCAAGGATTTCACCTTGGACATCAGCCGTGCCCGGCATTTATTGAACTACCGGCCGACGGTCAGCCTGTGGACGGCACTGGACGAGTTCTGCGCCTGGTGGAAGGCGCAGGATCGGCCTTCGTGAACCCCGGGGCGGCTTTGCGGTCGATCAGAGCGCCGCGCGAGCGGTTTATACTAGTGACCATTTGCCATTAATGCGGTTGAAAGCACCCATGCGCAACGATGCCCAAGACGATTTCGACAATGTGCCGACCCTGCGAGCCAGCACGCGGGATGACGATGATTTTGAACCCTTGCCAGGACGAGGTGGGATTGCCGCCACTGACCGTCGCAAAGCGCCGCGGGCGGCCAGCACCGGGCCGTTGTGGGCGCTGCTGGGGGCGTCCTTCGTGGCCCTGGCCGGGCTTGGCTGGTGGAGCTTCCAGCAGGTGTCGTTGATGGAGCAGCAACTGGTGGCGACCCAGGAGAGCTTCGCCCGCATCAGTGAGGAAGCGGCCGGTCGCCTGCAGGCCATCAGCGGCAAGGTCGATGCCAGCGAATCGAACGTCAACAGCGGCAGTGAGGCCTTGAAGCTGCAGATCAAGCAGTTGCAGGCCAGCCTTGCCGAACAGGGCAAGCAACAGCAGGGGGTTGCCGGGCAGGCGGGGGACCTGGGCAAGCGCCTGGAGCAGGTGCTGACCCAGGCCACTGAACAGCAGGCGGCCAATGCCAGGTTGCAGAGCGAATTGCAGACGCAGTTGAAGGCAGTCAATACCGAACTGGCCGAGTTGAAAGCTGCCCAGGTCGACGGTGGCAAGCTCAACAGCCAGATCAGCAGCCTGAGTGCCGATGTCGCCGCCTTGAAGAAACAGGGCAACCCCAGCGCCGCCATCGAGCGCCTGGAGCAGGACCTGATCGTGCTCAAGAGCGAGCAGGAGAATCGCCCGGCAACACCGGCGGCGTCCGGTGCCTCGGTGGCCGAGTTCGATGCCTTTCGCGCTCAGATGACCCGCAACATCAACACCCTGCAAAGCCAGGTGCAGAACCTGCAGCGGCAGATCAACGCCCGGCCTTGAGGGCCGTTGCCTTTACATCCGTGGGTAGTCGATGTAGCCGACCGGGCCCTTGGCATAGAAGGTCTCGGGATGCGGCTCGTTCAACGGTGCATCCGCCGCCAGGCGCGCCGGCAGGTCCGGGTTGGCGATGAACGGAACACCGAAGGCCACCGCATCGGCCCGGCCGCTGGCCAGTGAGGCATTGGCGCTGGCCTTGGTGAAACGCTCGTTGACGATGTACGGGCCACCGAAGGCTTCCTTGATCAACGGGCCGATGCTGTCGTCGGCTTCCTTCTCCCGCGAGCAGATGAAGGCAATGCCGCGCTTGCCCAGTTCGCGGGCAACGTAGGTGAAGGTTTCGGCGCGGTTGGCGTCGCCCATGTCGTGGGCGTCGGCGCGCGGTGCCAGGTGCACGCCCACGCGTTGCGCACCCCAGACCTCGATCACCGCATCGGTCACTTCCAGCAGCAAGCGTGCACGGTTTTCCAGCGAACCGCCGTACTGGTCGTTGCGCTGGTTGGTGCTGCTCTGCAGGAACTGGTCGAGCAGGTAGCCGTTGGCCGCATGGATTTCCACGCCGTCGAAACCGGCGGCCTTGGCGTTTTCGGCACCGGTACGGTAGGCCTCGACGATGTCGGCGATTTCCGCCGTTTCAAGGGCCCGTGGCGTCGGGTAGTCGGCCAGTGGGCGCACCAGGCTGACATGGCCCTTGGGCTGGATGGCGCTTGGCGCTACCGGGGCTTCACCGTTGAGGTAGATCGGGTGGGAGATCCGCCCGACATGCCACAGCTGCAAAAAGATCCGCCCGCCGGCGCCGTGGATGGCCTTGGTGACGTTGGTCCAGCCACGTACCTGGTCGTTGGACCAGATGCCCGGGGTGTCCGGGTAACCGACACCCATCGGCGTCACCGAGGTGGCTTCGCTGAGGATCAGCCCGGCGCTGGCACGCTGCACGTAGTACTCGGCCATCAACGCATTGGGCACCCGGCCTTCGTCGGCGCGGCAGCGGGTCAGCGGGGCCATGATGATGCGGTTCGGCAACTGCAGGTCGCCGAGGGTGATCGGATCGAAAATAGTCGTCATAGGTACCTCAAGGCTTCAGTGAGTTGCAGGGGCCATTGCCGGCTTGTTGCCGGCCTGGCTGAAGGTGATCAGGGTGACGATCAGGGCCAGCACGGCCAGGGCCGCGGCGGCCAGCGGCACGCGGGTCAGGCCCAGGCCCTGGGCGATGACCGTGCCACCGACCCAGGCGCCCAGGGCGTTGCCCAGGTTGAAGGCACCGATGTTCAGGGTCGACACCAGGTTCGGTGCCGCCTTGCCGAAGGTCACTACGTTGACTTGCAGGGCCGGTACCGCGGCGAACGCGGCGGTGGCCCAGAGGAACAGGGTGATCTCGGCGGGAATCAGGGCGACGCTGGTCCAGCTCAGGGCGGTGGAGATCACGGCCATGCTGATGAACACACCGATCAGGGTGGCGCTCAGGCGGCGGTCGGCGAGCTTGCCGCCCACGATGTTGCCCAGGGTCAGGCCCAGGCCGATCAGCAGCAGGGTCCAGGTCACGCCCCGGGGCGAGACGCCGGTGACATCGCCCAGCAGCGGCGCGACATAGGTGAACAGGGCAAACATCGAGGCCGAGAACAGCACGGTCATCGACAGCGACAGCCAGATCCCTGCGCCCTTGAGCGCGGTCAGTTCTGCGCGCATGTCGAGTTTTTCCTCGTCATGGCGAAACGGCAGGAAGCGGATCAGGCCGATCAGGGCGATCACACCGATCACGGTCACCGCCCAGAAGGTCGAGCGCCAGCCGTAGACCTGGCCAAGCGCGGTGCCCAGGGGGACGCCCAGCACGTTGGCCAGGGTCAGGCCGGTAAACATCAGGGCCACGGCCGAGGCGCGGCGGTTGGCCGGTACCAGGCTGGCGGCGACCACCGAGCCGATGCCGAAGAAGGCACCATGGCACAGGGCGGTGACCACCCGGGCGAACATCAGCAGGTTGTAGTCACTGGCTACCGCACACAGCAGGTTGCCGACGATGAACACGCCCATCAATGCGATCAAGGCTGCCTTGCGCGGCAGGCGCGAAGTGGCCAGGGCCATGAACGGCGCACCGATAGCCACGCCCAGGGCGTAACCGGTGACCAGCCAGCCGGCGCCGGGAATCGACACGCCCAGGTCCGTCGCCACATCGGGCAGCAGGCCCATGATGACGAACTCGGTGGTGCCGATGGCGAAGGCGCTGAGCGCCAGGATCAATAGCGAGAGGGGCATTGCAAAGTCCTTGTCAGAGCTCTTGGCTCATCTGCTTGAGGAAGGCCTGGATGGTTTCCTCGTTGCGCTTGAAAAAATGCCACTGGCCGATCTTCTGGCTGCTGATCAGTCCCGCCCGTTGCAGGGTCGCCAGGTGCGCCGAGACCGTCGACTGCGACAGGCCGCAGCGTTGGTCGATCTGCCCGGCGCAGACACCGTGTTCAGTGCTGTGATGCTGGTCGGGGAACTGCACGTCCGGGTCTTTCAGCCAGTTGAGGATTTCTCGCCGTACTGGGTGGGCCAGGGCTTTTATTATTTCGTCGAGATCGAGAGGCATGGTTGGGCTCATGAGTGGTGTAACGGTATATCGCGATGTGGCGAAATATAAATCGGTATTTCGCGATATACAAATATGAAGATGGACTGAGCTCAGCATAAATCGCTATATCGGGTTATAACGATATGAACAGGGCAGGTGCTAGACTGCGACCATGAACTACCTCGCACACCTTCACCTGGGCGGCCAGCAACCCGAGCAACTGCTCGGCAGCCTGTACGGTGACTTCGTCAAAGGGCCGCTGGCCGGCCGCTTTCCACTGCCGCTGGAGGCAGCGATCCGCCTGCACCGGCAGATCGACGTCTTCACCGACAGCCATCCGCTGGTGCTCGCCTCGCTGGCGCGCTTTCCCCGCGAGCGGCGGCGCTATGCCGGGATCATCCTCGATGTGTTCTTCGATCACTGCCTGGCGCTGCACTGGCAGGATTACGCCGACCAGCCCCTGGCGCAGTTCACCGGGCGGGTCTACCAGGTGCTCGGCGCCCAGCCCGACCTGCCCGGGCGCTTGGCGCAGATCGCACCGTACATGGCGGCGGATGACTGGCTGGGGTCGTACAGCGAGTTCGCGGTGCTGGAGCAGGTGTTTCGCGGCATCGCCCGGCGCCTGTCACGGCCCGAAGGCATGGACGGCGCGCTGGAGGTGGTCGATGCCTTGTACCAGCCCTTGATGGATGACTTTCGCGTCTTCTACCCGCAATTGCAGGCCTTCGCCGGGAAGGCCCTGGGCCAGGCCTGAATCAGGCCGCCTTGGCCCGGCGCACGGGTTGGGTCGCCGTATCATCAACGCCGAACAGCGCGAGCTGGATGGCCTGGCGGGCCTTGAAGGCCAGGGCGGCGCGTTCTTCACCGGCGCTCGCAATCGGCGCCAGCAGCTGGATTTCCACTTCACCGCAGTCATGGGCGAACAGGCGCATCAGGTGCGAAAGCAGGTCGTCGTCGCCGATGAAGGGCGCCACCGGATCGGCCTGGCCGTTGCGCAGGTAACGCAGGGCCACCGGTTGCAACGGCACTTCGGTGTCGATGGCACTGGCCAGCAGGCGGCCGTGGAAGGTGCGCAGGCTGCGGCCATCGGTGGTGGTGCCTTCGGGGAAAATCAGCAAGGCGCAGGCCTGTTGCAGGTGCTGGCTGATCTGCGCGCGCAGCAGCTGGCTGTCGTTGCCGCCGCGGCGGATGAACAGGGTGCCGGCCTTGAGCGCCAGCCAGCCGGCCACCGGCCAGTTGCGCACCTCGGCCTTGGACAGGAACGACAGCGGCGCGAGCATGCCCAAAAGGGGGATGTCGGTCCAGGACACATGGTTGCTGACCCAGAGCATGGGGTGCGCCGGCACGGAACCGACCACCCGGACCTTGAAGGGCAGGGCGTTGCTCAGCTTGACCATGAACAGTTGCGACCAGCGCTGGCGGCGCTCGGTCGAAGCAGGAATGCGCAGGCGCTCGTAGACGCTGAACAGCGCGGCCATGCCCAGGCCGAACAGCACCACCAGCAGCACCCGCAGGATGCGCGCGAAGACGCGCAGGCGCCGCATCACACGGCCGCCTTGAAGTGACGGGCGTAGCGCGGGCAGAGCTCGTCGCGCTTGAGCAGGATGAACACGTCGGCGACCTGGAAGTCTTCATCCCAGCAGGGCTCGCCGCAGATCTTCGCGCCCAGGCGCATGTAGGCCTTGAGCAGCGGTGGCATCTCGGCGATGACATTGCCGGGCAGGGCCAGGCTGGGCAGCGGCTTCTTCGGTTCGGCGCGCAGGTGCTCGGTGCACAGGTAGCGTTCGCGCAGGCGCTGCATGATGGCATGGGCCTGCACGCCACCGTCCTGCATGGGGATGCTGGCGCAGCCCATCAGGTAGCTGTAGCGGCCTTCGTTGAGCACTTCGGCCAGTTCCGCCCAGAGCACGGCGATGGTGCCGCCGTTGCGGTAGGCCGGGTCGACGCAGGTGCGGCCCAGCTCCAGGATCGGGCCCTGCAGATGGCCCAGGCCGTGCAGGCTGAATTCCTCTTCGCTGTAGAAGCGTCCGAGGCTGCTGGCGGCCTGATGGTCGAGCAGGCGGGTGGTGGCGACCAGTCGTCCGGTGCTGCGGTCGCGCACACCGATATGCCGACAATGAATGTCGTAGTCATCCATGTCCAGGCCCTGTTCGGCACCCTTGAGCTTGGCCTTGAATTCACCGCTGAAGACGCTGAAGCGCAGGGCCTGTGCCTCCTGCAGGGCGGCGGGCCCGACCAGGCGTTCGGCTTGCAGACGGCGTTCAGTGCTGTTGTCGCCAGAGCGAGCGATCTGAGTCATTGCGAGTCTCCATAAGCCAGCCATGGGGTTGCGGCCGGTCGACTTTGTTGTGCAAGCTCAGCCTAGGAAGATGCGGTGTCACCCCCATGAACCTTTGGTGATGCTTGTATGACAGCCCCCGAGGAGTGCTGAAATGGCCTGGCTGCAACGACTCAACGATCCCCAGCGACATCCCCTGGCCGACACCCTGGCCGATACCTATGCCAGCCTGCTGGCGCGCCTGGGCACGGTCAGTCCGTTCGAGCTGGCGGTGCTCGGCGCACGGGCCATGCCGACCCCGGGGCTGGCCTTCCTGGTCGGCTACCAGGCGGCGCTGCGCATGCTCTGGCCCAGTGCCCCGGCCAGCCTTGGCGCCCTGTGCGCCAGTGAGCGGCGCAGCGTGCGCCCGGCCGATATGCAGGTGCGCCTGGATGACCTGCGCCTGACCGGCAGCAAGGATTTCGTCACCGCCGGGCTGGATGCCGACTGGTTGCTGGTGGCCGCCCGTAGCGAAGCGGCTGGCGAGGCGCCGCAACTGAGCCTGGCGGTGGTCTATCCCGGTGAGCCCGGGGTGCGCCTGGAGTCGTTGCCGGCCTTGCCGCTGATGCCGGAAGTCGGCCATGCCCGCCTGCACCTGGACCAGGCCTTGTGTGAACTGCTGGCGGGCGACGGCTGGGACGCCTACGTCAAACCCTTCCGCTCGCTGGAAGACCTTTATGTGCTGAGCGCCCTGGGCGCCTGGCTCTATGGCGTCGGCCAGGACAACGGCTGGCCGCAGAACCTGCAATTGCGCCTGCTCGGCCTGCTCGGCGGTTGTGCCGAGGGCAGCCGGCAATGTGCCGACAGCACGGCCTGTCACCTGCTGCTTGGCGGGTTGTTCGCCCAGTTCGCCGCGCTCAAGGAGGAGATCAACCAGGCATTGTGCAACAGCCCCGGCGAGTGGGCGGCGCTCTGGCAGCGCGACCAGGGGTTGCTGGAAATCGCCAGTGCGGCGCGGGCCAAGCGCCTGGCCAAGGCCTGGGCCCACGCCGGATTGTCATGAAGCGCCGCTAGGCTGGGACTAACTTCGTCCTGAGTCTTGTCCCCCATGAGCAACCTGCTGTCGGCCCTGTTGCTTGGCCTGGCGTTCATCAGTGTCTGTGCCCTGGGCGAGGAACACTGGCCGGTTCCGGACTGGCAGCCGGCGTCAGGCAACAACGGTGACGCCTGGCGCGAGGTGCAGGCATACGCCTTTGCCCCGCGCGACGAACAGACGCGTGAAGGTGTGCGCAGCGATGCGCTGCTGGTGATCAAGGACGGGCGCATTGTCTATGAGCATTACGCTGCACCCACCACGGCACTGACGCCACATCTGACCTGGTCGGTCAGCAAGAGCGTGCTGGCCACGGTGCTGGGTGTGGCCCGGGGTGAAGGGCGCTTCGTGCCGGGTGATCCGGTGGCGCGCTTCTATCCTGCGATGCACAACCATCCGCAGGTTCGCATCGAGGACCTGTTGCACTGGGCCAGTGGCCTGGACTGGCAGGAAGACTACGAATACGCACCGCTCAACTCCTCGGTGGTGGCCATGCTCTACACCCGTGGACGCGGCGACATGGCCGCGTACACCGCCGCCCGGGCTGCGGCGGCAAAGCCTGGCCAGCGCTTTCTCTACTCCAGTGGCGACAGCAACGTGCTGGCGGCAGCCTTGCGCGGCATGGTCGGCGCGGGGTATGCGGACTATCCCTGGCAGGCGCTGTTCACGCCGCTGGGCATCGAGTCGGCCGTCTGGGAGCGCGATGTCAGCGGCACCCTGGTCGGCTCGTCCTACCTGTACATGAGTGCCCGCGACCTGGCGCGTATCGGCTTGTTGATGTTGCGTGACGGGCGCTGGCAAGAACGACAGGTACTGCCCAGGGATTGGGTGGCGTTCAATCGCACGCTGTTCACCCAGGCCATCGCCCAGCCCGGCGAGCCCAATCCTGGCGGGCACTGGTGGCTAAATCAGCCGCTGCCCGGGGCGGGGCGCCCCTGGCCGGATGCCCCGGTCGATACCTTCGCCGCGCTTGGGCACTGGGGCCAGGCCTTGTACGTAGTGCCCGGGCAGCAACTGGTGATCGTGCGTTATGCCGATGACCGCGACGGGCGTTTCCAGCACAACGAGCTGCTCAAGCGGGTGCTGCTGGCCCAGGCCGGGGGGCGGCCATGAAGCGCCTGCTCGTGGTGCTGGTGCTGTTGGGCGGGGCCTGGGCCTGGCATGAGCGAAAGGCCCTGGCAGATTTTCCCGGTATCCTCAGCGCCTATTCGGCCAAGGAGTACTGTTCCTGCCGGTTTGTCATGGGCTTCGACAGGCTGTATTGCCAGGGCTACGTGCGTCAGTACCTGCCCCTGAGCCGTCTGGAGGAAGACACCCCGGCGCGCCAGGTCAGCGCCGTGGGGCTGGGGGTGGAGCGCCGTGCCACCTGGCGCGGAGTGCGGGAGGGCTGCGGCTTGCTGCCGTGAGGGCAGCCGGGTAAGGTTGTGGGCTTCTGTGTTTCAGGATTTGACATGTTTTCTCTGCCCCGATTGCTACTCGCCGTGCTCGCGTTCGTGAGCTTCTCCGCCCAGGCCAACTGGCACCTGGATGGCGAATCGTCGCGCCTGTCGTTCATCTCCAGCAAAAACGGCGATACCGCCGAAGTCCATCGTTTCCTGGTGTTGCACGGCAAGGTCGACCGCAAGGGCGCTGCCGAGCTGCAGATCGAGATGGACTCCAACAGCAGCGGCGTGCCACTGCGCGATGAGCGCATGCGCAAGGAATTGTTCGAGTTTGCCAAGTTCCCGGAGGCCAAGGTCAACGCACTGATCGACCTGCGGCCGATCAACGACCTGGCCAACGGCGCCCAGGTCGAGTTGCGCCTGCCGCTGACCGTCAGCCTGCATGGCAAACAGCACAACTATGACGCCTTGCTGCTGGCGACCCGCCTGGATGAGCGACGCTTCCAGGTGGTGACCCTGGAGCCGCTGGTACTGCGTGCCGAGCACTTCGATCTGCTGCCGGGCTTGTCGACCTTGCGCAAGATGGCCGGGCTCAAATCCATCAGCCCTTCGGTGCCGGTGAGCGCGGTGCTGATCTTCACGGCGCGTTGACATGGCCGGACCGGTCTTCCCCTGGCGTGATGGCAACCGGTTCGAATTATTGATCGACGGCCCCGAGTTTTTCCCGCGCATGCTGACCGCCATCGTGCGGGCCGAGCAGCAGGTCGACCTTGAGCTGTACCTGGTGGAGGCGGGGGCATGCGCCGAGGCCATGGTCCAGGCCCTGGTCGAGGCGGCCGGGCGCGGAGTGCAGGTACGCTGCCTGTTCGATGACTATGGCGCGCTGGCGTTTACCCTGAGCCTGCGCCAACGGCTGACAGCCGCCGGGGTCGAGCTGCGCTGGTACAACCGCCTGCGCTGGCGCCGGGGGTTTCGCAACCTGTATCGCGATCACCGCAAGTTGTTGCTGGTCGATCAATCCTGGGCGGTGGTTGGCGGCACCGGGGTTACCGACCAGTTCTGGGAGCCGGACAAGGATGTCAGCGACTGGCACGAAGTGATGGTGCAGATGCAGGGGCCGCTGGTGGCCGACTGGCAGATGCTGTTCGATCGCCAGTGGCGTGCCAACCTGCGTCGCACTGCCTGGCGGCCGCCCACGCACTTTGGCCTGCCACGCTTGCCCCATGTGCCCGACAGTGGCCAGGGCATGGGCCGGGTGGCCTATGCCGACGCCCGCCAGCACCGGGATATCCTGCAATCGCTGGTGCGGGCGATGAACAGCGGCCAGCGCCGGATCTGGCTGGCGACGCCGTATTTCCTGCCGACCTGGAAAGTCCGCCGCTCCCTGCGCCGGGCCGCCCACCACGGTATCGACGTGCGCCTGCTGTTGACCGGGCCGCGTACCGACCATCCTTCGGTGCGTTACGCCGGCCATCGTTATTACCCACGGCTGTTGCGTGCCGGGGTGAAGATCTACGAGTACCAGCCGTGCTTCCTGCACCTGAAGATGGTGCTGGTCGATGACTGGGTGAGCATCGGCTCGTGCAACTTCGACCACTGGAACCTGCGCTTCAACCTCGAAGCCAACCTTGAAGCGCTGGACCCGCCGCTTACCGCTGCCGTGGCCGCCAGTTTCGAGCGTGATTTCGCCCAGAGCCTGAGCATCGATCTTGAGCGCTGGCATGCCCGGCCGTTGTGGAAGCGGGTGCAACAGCGCTTGTGGGGCTGGCTGGACCGCCTGGTGGTCAACCTGATCGATCGCCGCGACTGAGTCCGGCTTGTAGCCGCTGCCGCAAGACCTGACCATTGTGTAGCCCTGACACAACGAAGTGGCTGCCTTGCGACTGCTGCGCAGTCGATCGCAGGCTTCGCCAGCTCCTACAGGCGCCATGCGATTGTGGGATGTCCGTGGGAGCTGCCGACAGGCTGCGATCGGCCGTGAAACGGCCGCAAGACGATGTCAGCCTGGAGGGTCTATGGTGTCCTGTACCTTTCCATACACCTGAAGGAGTTGATGGCATGGCCGCGAAGAAAATTCTGATGCTGGTGGGCGACTACGTTGAAGACTATGAGGTGATGGTGCCGTTCCAGGCCTTGCAGATGGTCGGGCACACCGTGCATGCGGTATGTCCGGGCAAGAAGGCGGGGCAGACGGTGCGCACGGCGATCCACGATTTCGAAGGCGACCAGACCTACAGTGAAAAACCCGGGCACAACTTTGCCTTGAATTTCGACTTCGACCAGGTCAAGGCCGAAGGCTACGACGCACTGCTGATCCCCGGTGGACGGGCACCGGAATATTTGCGTTTGAACGAGCAGGTGCTGGCCTTGGTGAAGGCTATCGACAAGGCCGGCAAGCCCATTGCCGCAGTGTGCCACGGCGCCCAGTTGCTGGCGGCGGCCGGTGTGCTGGAAGGGCGGGAATGCAGTGCGTATCCGGCCTGTGCACCGGAAGTACGCCTGGCCGGTGGGCAGTTTGTCGAGATTGGCGTCGATCAGGCGCATGTGCAGGGCAACCTGGCTTCGGCCCCTGCGTGGCCGGCACATCCGGCGTGGCTGGCGGGCTTCCTGAAGTTGCTGGGTACCCGCATCACCTTGTGAAGGCTGGCCGGGTTAAACGCAGGGCAACAAAAAAGCGGCAGGGGAATGACCCCTGCCGCTTTTTCAGTACCAGCAAACCCTGAAGGCTTACTTCACTTCCACCGCCAGGCTCTCGGCGATCTTGCTTTGCCAGATCGCGGGACCGGTGATGTGTACCGACTCACCCTTGCTGTCGACCGCAACGGTAACCGGCATGTCCTTGACCTCGAACTCGTAGATCGCTTCCATGCCCAGTTCGGCAAAGGCCAGGACCTTGGACTTCTTGATCGCCTGGGCCACCAGGTAGGCGGCGCCGCCGACGGCCATCAGGTACACGGCCTTGTTGTCCTTGATCGCGTCGATGGCGGTCGGGCCGCGCTCGGACTTGCCGATCATGCCCAGCAGGCCGGTCTGCTCAAGGATCTGGCGGGTGAACTTGTCCATCCGCGTTGCGGTGGTCGGACCGGCCGGGCCCACCACTTCGTCGCCTACCGGATCAACCGGGCCGACGTAGTAGATGAAGCGACCCTTGAGGTCGACCGGCAGTTCTTCGCCCTTGTTGAGCATTTCGACCATGCGCTTGTGCGCGGCGTCGCGGCCGGTCAGCATCTTGCCGTTGAGCAGGATGGTCTCGCCCGGCTTCCAGCTCTGTACGTCTTCCGGGGTCAGGGTGTCGAGGTCGACGCGGCGGGCCGATGGGCCGGCTTCCCAGACGATTTCCGGGTAGGCGTCCAGCGACGGCGCTTCCAGGTCGGCCGGGCCCGAACCGTCGAGCACGAAGTGGGCGTGACGGGTGGCGGCGCAGTTGGGGATCATGCACACCGGCAGCGAAGCGGCGTGGGTCGGGTAGTCCATGATCTTGACGTCGAGCACGGTGGTCAGGCCGCCCAGGCCCTGGGCACCGATGCCCAGCTGGTTGACCTTCTCGAACAGCTCCAGGCGGATCTCTTCGATGCGGTTCTGCGGACCACGGGCCTTGAGCTCATGGATGTCGATGGATTCCATCAACACTTCCTTGGCCATGACGGCGGCTTTCTCGGCGGTACCGCCGATGCCGATGCCGAGCATGCCCGGTGGGCACCAGCCGGCACCCATGGTCGGAACGGTCTTCAGAACCCAGTCGACGATCGAGTCGGACGGGTTGAGCATGGCCATTTTCGACTTGTTCTCGGAGCCGCCGCCCTTGGCTGCCACGTCCACTTCCACGGTGTTGCCCGGGACGATGGAGTAGTGGATGACCGCAGGGGTGTTGTCCTTGGTGTTCTTGCGCGCGCCTGCCGGGTCGGCAAGGATGGATGCACGCAGGACGTTTTCCGGCAGGTTGTAGGCGCGGCGCACGCCTTCGTTGATCATGTCGTCCAGGCTCATGGTCGCGCCATCCCAGCGCACGTCCATGCCGACGCGTACGAACACGGTGACGATACCGGTGTCCTGGCAGATCGGGCGGTGGCCGGTGGCGCACATGCGCGAGTTGATCAGGATCTGGGCGATGGAGTCGCGGGCAGCAGGCGACTCTTCACGCAGGTAGGCCTCGTGCATGGCCTGGATGAAATCCACGGGGTGGTAGTACGAAATGAACTGCAGGGCGTCGGCAACGCTCTGAATCAGGTCGTCTTGCTTGATCACGGTCATGCAGCGCGCTCCTCTTAAAGACGGGAACATTCAATAAGGTATTCCGACGCGGACAGGCGGAGGTGTCGAAACGACCTTTCACGGCGCACCGCGGACAGGCCGGCGGCGCAAAAAAGGCGCGGCAGTATAGCGTGCATCGGCCCCGGGTACACGCGTCAGTGGTCTAACGAAGGTCGGCAGCGGATCGGCACTGTTTTTGCGTAGGGCTGTTTATGCAACTATGGCTGTCTGAAAACCGGGGAGAGCGTTGATGCCTGAATTGCGGGTGGGTGAGCGGCAGTGGACGGTGTCGCCGGGCTGCAATTTGCTCGATGCCTTGAACGAGGCGGGCCTGAGCGTGCCCTACAGCTGTCGCGCCGGCAGTTGCCATGCCTGCCTGGTGCGCTGCCTGCAAGGGCAACCGCAAGATGCCCGGCCCGACGCCCTGGGTGAGGCGCAGCGCCAGTCTGGCTGGCGACTGTCCTGCCAGTGCCGGGTCGAGGAGGATCTGCAGGTTGCCCTGTTCGACCCCGTGCAGGACGGTATCGGCGCCAGCGTGGTCGGCCTCGACTGGCTGAGCCCGACGGTATTGCGCCTGCGCCTGGAGCCTGAGCGTGCTCTGCGCTATCAGGCCGGCCAGCACCTGGTGCTGTGGAGTGCCACTGGCGTGGCGCGGCCTTATTCGCTGGCAAGCCTGCCCAGCGAAGAGCGTTTCCTGGAGTTTCACCTCGACTGCCGTCGGCCCGGGGCCTTCTGCGACGCGGCGCGCCAGCTGCAAGTAGGCGATGCCCTGCGCCTGGGCGAGTTGCGCGGCGGCGCCTTGCACTATGACCCCGAGTGGCAGGAGCGTCCGCTCTGGCTGCTGGCGGCGGGAACGGGGCTGGCGCCGTTGTGGGGCATTCTGCGTGAAGCCCTGCGCCAGCAGCATCGGGGGGATATCCGCTTGATTCACCTGGCCCATGACGACAGTGAGCACTATCAGGCTCAGGCGCTGAACGCACTGGCCGAGCGTCACCCGCACGTGCAGGTCGAATTGTTGACCTCGCAGGAACTGCCCCAGGCCCTGGCGGCCCTGCGTTTGTCGTCACGGCAGACGGTTGCACTGGCCTGTGGCTCACTGGCCAGTGTCGAGCAGTTTTCCCGTCGGCTGTTCCTGGCCGGGCTGCCGCGAAACCAGCTGTACGCCGACGTCTTCACCGAACACGCATAAAAAAACCGCAGCACCGGCTGCGGTTTTTTCATTGCATCAGCGGATCAGACCAGCGAGTCACCGACATGCAGGATCTTCATGCCGTTGGTGCCACCGATGGTGTGGTAGCTGTCGCCTTTGGTCAGGATCACCCAGTCACCGGGCTCGACCATGCCGCGCTTGAGCAGCTCGTCGACCGCAGCCTGGCTGACTTTTTCCGGCGGCAAGGCAGCCGGGTCGAAGGCAATCGGGTAGACGCCGCGGAACATCGAGGCGCGAGCCTGGGTGGCACGGTGCGGCGACAGGGCGAAGATCGGCACCGAGGAGCGCAGGCGCGACATGATCAGCGGGGTGTAACCACTTTCGGTGAGGGCGATGATCGCCTTGACGCCCGGGAAGTGGTTGGCGGTGTACATGGCCGCCAGGGCGATGCTTTCGTCGCAGCGCTCGAAGGTGGTGTGCAGGCGGTGGCTGGACTTCTGGCTGGTCGGGTGCTTCTCAGCGCCCTGGCAGATGCGAGCCATGGCCTGGACCGCTTCGATCGGGTAGGCGCCGGCGGCACTTTCGGCCGAGAGCATCACCGCATCGGTGTTATCCAGCACGGCGTTGGCCACGTCGGACACTTCGGCGCGGGTCGGCATCGGATTCTGGATCATCGATTCCATCATCTGCGTGGCGACGATCACGGCCTTGTTGTTGCGGCGGGCGTGCTGGATGATCTTCTTCTGGATCGCGATCAGCTCGGCGTCGCCGATTTCCACGCCCAGGTCGCCACGGGCAACCATCACGGCGTCACTGGCGGCGATCAGACCGTCGAGGGTCTCGTCGTCGGCCACGGCTTCGGCGCGTTCGATCTTGGCGACCAGCCAGGCGCTGCCGCCGGCTTCGTCGCGCAGGCGACGGGCGTATTCCATGTCGCTGGCGTCACGCGGGAACGAAACGGCCAGGTAGTCCAGGTCCATTTCGGCGGCCAGCTTGATGTCGGCCTTGTCTTTTTCGGTCAGGGCCGGGGCGGTCAGGCCGCCACCTTTGCGGTTGATGCCCTTGTGGTCGGACAGCGGGCCGCCGATCAGTACCGAGCAGTGCAGGGAATCACTGGTGGCGGTTTCCACGCGCATGACCACGCGGCCGTCGTCGAGCAGCAGCTCGTCACCGACGCCGCAGTCCTTGACCAGGTCCGGATAGTCGATACCGACGATGTCCTGGGTGCCTTCGGTCAGGGGGTGGGCAGTGGAGAAGGTGAAGCGGTCACCGACTTTGAGTTCGATGCGCTTGTTGGCGAATTTGGCGATACGAATCTTCGGGCCTTGCAGGTCGCCGAGCAGTGCGACGTGGCGACCCAGCTTTGCGGCGATGTCACGGATCAGGCGGGCGCGGGCCTTGTGCTCATCGGGGGTGCCGTGGGAGAAGTTCAGGCGAGCGACATCCAGGCCGGCGAGGATCAGTTGTTCGATAACTTCCGGCGAGTTGCTGGCGGGGCCAAGGGTGGCGACGATTTTGGTACGGCGGATGGTCATGCACAGACTCCTATAGTGAAGCGCAGCGAAAGGCTACTCCGGAAATTCGCTGTAGTCATTGTTCCTTTGCACTACCTGCCCTGAGGGGAGCGGGGCGTTTGAACGGTGTGACAAGATCGGGGAGTCCACAATAGCCTTCAGTTGTGTCGATTATTGTTGCTCCTGATGTGGCGGATTTATCCATTTGCCAGGGTGATGCTGATTCACCTTTCCGCCCTTACGGCGGGTCACTTTTGCTTGGCGGCAAAAGTAACCAAAAACGCCCTGTCCCTGCATACGGCCCTGCGCTTCGCTTCGGGTTCCCTCCTTCCACCCTTGCTCCCGCGGGGGCGCGCCGAAGGGAAGGGACCCGGAGCGAAGCGCAGGGCCGGATGCAGGGACGCACGGTTTGGCTACTTTGCCACGACAAAGTAGCCCGCCGTAAAGGCGGAAAGGTGAATCAGCACCGCCATGGCAAATGGATATGCCCCCAGACCTGAAAGCCGCAGCAGAACTCAGGCCACCTATAGATTTGCGATCAAACGCCGATACACTGCTCATTAAAGGAGATCCCCCCATGCGAGCCTTGATCGTTCTAGCCCTGGCGACCAGTGTCGTCGGCTGCACCCGCTGGTCGATGGACCATCATCTGAACAACGCCTACCGCGCCTACGACCGCGGCAACTGCGAGCGCGTCATGCTCGAACTGTCGCAGGTCGACCGCACCAGCCAGGCACGACCGTTCATCCACCCGGAAGTCTCGATGCTGCGCGGCCAGTGCCTGGAGCGCCAGAAACTCTACGTCGACGCCGCCCAGACCTACCAGTACATCATCGCCCGCTACCCGCAGAACGAATACGCCTACCGCGCCCGCGCCCGCCTGCAGACCCTGGAGCAACTGGGCCATCTGCGTAGTGGCGAAGCGGCCATAGCCCGGCCGACAACCACAACGCCTTGGCGTTAATACTAAAGAGCATGAGTCTCATTGTGACGCGGGGGACAGGTTGCGCTAATCTTGTTGCTGAAGAACAGGTAAAACAGCAGCACTAGCGCGACCCTGCTAAAGGGTCTCCGACAGCGATTTCGACCATGTTTGACGAGCGCCACATCGAGCGTCACCAGCTCCCTTACTTCCTCAAAGTCTTCAACCGCTATACCGATCAGCCCATCGGCTACCTGGGTAACGTGTCCGAAGACGGCCTGATGCTGATCAGCCAGCTACCCATGCTGGTCGGCCCGGATTTCGAGTTGCAACTCAAAGTGCCGGTCCGCCGGGGTGGCGTGCACCTGATCAACCTCACCGCCAGTTGCCTGTGGTGTCACGAAGACCAGACCCCGGGCCATTACGATTCCGGTTTCATGCTGCTGCAGGCCCCCCGTGAATACGAGCAACTGGTGCGCGCCTTGCGCGGCTATTTCAGCTTCCATCCGTTGAACGCCTCGGCCTGATCAGGCTGGCCGTGACAGGCGACTGGCCCTAGACTCTGGTCGATCTTCTGTTCAGGACGACCCCGTGAGCTCCAGCATCTTCTGGCACGACTACGAAACCACCGGCATCAACCCTCGCAATGACCGGCCACTGCAGGTGGCCGGGGTGCGCACCGACCTCGACCTCAATGAGATCGAGGCCCCGGTCAACCTGTATTGCCAACCCAGCGATGACATCCTGCCGCATCCGGCCGCCTGCCTGGTCACCGGTATCACGCCGGCGCAACTGGCCAGTCGCGGCTTGCGTGAAGCCGAATTCATGACCCGGGTGCATGCCGAGCTGGCCCGCCCGGGCACCTGTGGGGCTGGCTACAACAGCCTGCGCTTTGACGACGAGGTCACCCGTTACAGCCTGTACCGCAACTTCTTCGATCCTTATGCCCGCGAATGGCAAGGCGGCAACAGCCGCTGGGACCTGATCGATGTGGTACGTGCAGCCTACGCCCTGCGCCCCGATGGCATCGTCTGGCCGCAACAGGAAGGGCGGACCAGCCTGCGCCTGGAGTTGCTGACGGCCGCCAACGGTATCGACCATGGCCAGGCCCACGAAGCCCTCAGCGATGTGCGGGCTACCATTGCGCTTGCACGTTTGATCCGACAGAAACAGCCGAAACTGTATGACTGGTTGTTTCAATTACGCAGTAAACAGAAAGTTCTGGATCAGATTCGTCTGCTTCAGCCTCTGGTGCATATCTCCGGTCGTTTCTCTGCTGAGCGCAATTACCTTGGTGTCGTTTTGCCATTGGCCTGGCATCCGCGTAACCGTAATGCCCTGATTGTCTGTGACCTGCACCTGGACCCGCAGCCATTGTTGCAGGAAGAAGGCGATACGTTGCGTCAGCGTTTATACAGCCGACGTGATGAAATGCTCGAGGGACAATTACCGGTTCCCTTGAAGTTGGTGCATATCAATCGCTGTCCGGTCGTTGCGCCTTTGGCCGTATTGCGTGAACAAGATCAGCAACGCCTGGGGCTGGATATGTCCTTGCTGCAAGCGCGGGCATTGAGCCTGAGTGCGGCTCAATCCATCTGGCAAGACAAACTGCAGGCGATCTATCGCGAGGAAGAGTTTGCCCCGTGTGAGGATCCTGAGCAGCAGTTGTATGACGGATTTATCGGTGATCGCGATAGACGCCTGTGCGAACAAGTACGCAGTGTAGATCCGCATCAATTGGGCCAGGGGCACTGGATGTTCGATGATGAACGATTGCCCGAACTGCTGTTTCGCTACCGTGCGCGCAATTTCATCGAGACCTTGAATGAACAGGAGCTGCAACGCTGGCAACTGTTCTGCCAGCAGCGCCTGAGCGACCCGCAGATGGGCGCGCCGAACACCCTGGGGGATTTCGAGCAGGCCTTGCAGGGCTGCTGGGACAGCGCCGATGCCACGCAGCGGGAATTGCTCGGACAGTGGCGAATTCATGCTCAGGGGCTGAAATTGCAGTTTGGACTGTGAGCGACGAGTGACAATAAAAAAACGCCAGCAAGCTGGCGTTTTTTATCAGTGCAACATCAGGTTGCGCTGGCAGGTGATTAACCCAGCAGGGTTGCCCAGCCTTCAACCACATCGCCACCCCATTTGGCTTTCCATTCTTTCAGGGTCTTGTGGTTGCCGCCTTTGGTCTCGATGACTTCACCGTTGTGCGGGTTCTTGTATTGCTTGACCTTGCGTGCACGCTTGGTGCCGGTAGTTTTAACAGCGCCACGCGGTGCTTTCACCGATTTGGCTTCTGGGTCGAGCAGAGCAATGATATCGCGCAGCGACTTCTGATATTCGCCCATCAGGTTGCGCAGTTTGCCTTCGAACTCCAGCTCTTTCTTCAGCTTGTCGTCATTCGACAGGTTGGCCAGGCGGGCTTGCAGTTCTTTGATGGCTTCTTCTGTCGCGCGATATTCGTTGATCAGGGACATTGGCTATTCCTTGGGAATGAGGTGTCAGGTAGACAGTGGGGCAATAATAGTCAGGGCGTAGTGCCAAGTAAACATTAAACTGGGCAATTAACCGATCGTGAGTTAATCGTTTCGATAAAAAACATTAAGAAAAATTTACAAACTAACGCGATCCGATAACACCCAACTTGGCCGTCACGCGGTACGGTCCGTGGCCTTGGCCTGTCAATCGCACCTTGCAGGCGCGGGCGACAGGACGCCTGCATTGCCTACTGCAGTTTTTCCGGGCACTCGCTAGAATGTGCGCCTTTGCGAAGTTTCTGGAGTCTCTTTCATGCGCACCTACCGGCTGGTGATTGCTTGCCCCGACCGCGTTGGCATCGTCGCCAAAGTCAGTAATTTTCTGGCGTCCTATAACGGCTGGATCAACGAAGCGAGCCATCACTCCGATGAGCAGAGCGGTTGGTTCTTCATGCGCCACGA
>Ga0247821_10000489_pt1 | contig 21855 bp, 22 predicted proteins | sample 13C_Glycerol_Day_FD_192481 | JGI IMG/M metagenome (GOLD analysis project Ga0247821, IMG submission 192481) | Soil microbial communities from agricultural site in Penn Yan, New York, United States - 13C_Glycerol_Day14 | ecosystem: Environmental > Terrestrial > Soil > Agricultural land | place... | reverse complement strand
GCCGGAGCCGGCCGCGCGAGCAGCGGGTGACCAGACGGCGAACACCCCGGCCCCCACCATCGACCCCAGCCCGATCAGCACCGCGTCCCCGAGCCCCAGCCGCCGCGCCAACCCGGCGCCGGCCGGGGACGCCTGCCGCTCCGTGCCGGACTTGGCCTGCTCCGGGTCCGGCCGGCGCTGCTCGTGCTGGGCGTTGTTCACGTCAGATGCCCGCCGCCATCGCCGCCGCGATCTTGGCTTCGGCATCGGCGACGGCCTCCTTCGGAGCTTCGGGCATCAGTTCCGCCCACAGCGGGAGCATCTCACGGCGCGCTTCGAGCATGCCGAGCGGACGCGGGTAGAACCAGACGTGGAAGTGCGCGGAGCCGTCGCCCCAGCGGTAGACGTGGACGCGGGCGATGTCGCCGACGGACAGGATCGCCCGCTCGATCCGGGCGACGACCGGGCCGTAGCTCTGCGCGACGTCGTCGGGCAGGTCGGCGAACGAGTCGTGGTGGCCGCGGCTGGCCAGCCACACCAGCCCCGGAATGGTGACTCCGGTCGCGCGGCACAGGGCCCAGTTGTCGTCGTACCAGATCGGCGGCTCGTGCTCGGAGTGCTCGAAGTCGGCGAGCCAGTCGCACAGACCGCAGTGCGGGCCGCCGGGTTCACCGACGCGGGCCGGCTCCGGGATCACCCGCGGCTGCGGCTCGAGGCGAACCAGCGGTTCGGCGTACGGAAGTGTCATGGCGGCCTCCAGCGAGAAACGGTTGTCGATGCCGCCAGTGAAACATGCTCGTTGCGGGAAATGCAACAGGCATGTTTCACGCTTCGACGACTCCGCGGAGCACCAGGTCGAGCGTCAGGCGCCGGGCCCGGGACCGCGACCAGTGGTGCCGGCCGCGCATGTGCACGTAGGTGAAGGCCGCCGACACCATCAGCACCTCGGCGACGTCACTGACCCGCCCGTGCGGGTGCAGCGTGCCGTCGATCTCGCCCTCGCGGAGGAACCGCTCGAACGGATCCAGGAACGAGACCGGCCCGTTGCGCGCCTGCTCCTGGTGGAAGACCAGGTCCGACGACAGCATCAGCGGCAGGTGCCGGTCGATCACGTCGAACACCGCCTCCAGCGTCCGGACCAGGCCCTCACGCCCGGTCCCGGAGCCGGCCAGCACCGGCCACATCGTGTCCCGGTAGTCGTCGGCCAGCGCGTCGAGCAGCGAGTCCAGCAGGGTCTCGACGGTCAGTCCCTGGCGCCAGAGCGTGACCCGGGACCGCCCGACCTTCTCCGCGACCCGCTCCAGGGTCACGCCGGACCAGCCGTGCTCGGCCAGGACGGCGATGGTCGCCGTCCGGAGCGTCTCGTCCACCGCCACCGTCATCCGCGGCCCCTCACTCTTGTGCAACACGGTCGTTGCACTGCACCATGACTGTACCAACCGTCGAGGAGGACAGCGTGGACACCAGGACCGAGATCCAGGTGCGGTTCACCGACCAGGAGCGGGCCGGGCTCACCGCGCTCGCGGCCGGCCTGCGCGGCGTGGCCGAGGCCGACCTCACCGAGGAGGACGCGCTGGTCGCGGCGCTGGAGCTCGCGCTCACCCGCCTGATCGAGGACTTCGAGGTCCCCGACCCGGCCGCCCGCGCGGAGGTGCAGCGCGCCCGCGACGACCTCCGCGCCCACTGGACCCGCGGCAGCGCGACCCTCTGACCCTGCCCGCTCCAACAGGAGGGGTTATCCGCTCCTGTTGGGGGTTCTCGCCTGGTATGCCGACGAAGAACCCCTCACCCGAACGGATAACCCCTCGTGCTGGAAAGGTCGGCTAGACCGCCTTCAGTACGCCGAGGAGCCGGGCCACCTCGGCGGCGACGGCGGCGCGGGCGGGGCCCAGGTATTTGCGGGTGTCGACGAGCTTCGGGTTGTCGGCGAGGACCTGGCGGACCTTGTCGGTGAAGACGTTGTTGAGGTGGGTGGCGATGTTGACCTTGGTCATGCCGGCCTCGACCGCGCGGGTGAGGTCGGGGTCCGCGACGCCGGAGGACCCGTGCAGGACGAGCGGTACGGCGACCGCCTGGTGCAGGCGGCCGATCAGCTCGAAGTCGAGCGTCGCGGTCCGCTCGGTCATGGCGTGGGAAGAGCCGACGGCGACCGCGAGCGCGTCGACGCCGGTGGCCTCGGCGAACGCCAGAGCCTCGTCGGGACGGGTACGGGCGCCGGGCGCGTGCACGCCGTCCTTGCCGCCGACCTCACCGATCTCGGCCTCGACGAACACCCCGTGGTCGTGACAGAAGGCGGTGACCTCGCTGGTCGCGGCGACGTTGTCGGCGTACTCGAGCTTCGACGCGTCGTACATCACCGACGTGAACCCGAGCTGCACGGCTTCCGTGACCAGGTCCCGGTCCATCGCGTGGTCCAGGTGCACGACGACCGGCACCGAGGACGCCGCGGCCGCGGCGAGCGTCGCGACGCCGATCGGCTTCAGCGCGCCGTGGTACTTCACCGCGTTCTCGCTGATCTGCAGGATCACCGGCGCGCCGACCTGCTCGGCGCCCGCGATCAGCGCGGTCGCGTGCTCCAGCTGGATCACATTGAACGCGCCGACCCCACGACCGGCCTTGGCGGCGGCCAGCACGACCTCGGCACCGGATACCAACGGCATGAGTTCTCCTAATTCACAGTCACTTGAGGCTGCCAACGCCGGTAGGCGGCGAGATCGATGTCGCCGGCAACGGGCGTCAGAACCGCGGCGGCGGACGCCGCCACCGCGGACTTGAGGACGACGGACCAGTCGGGCTCGGGCGACTCCGCGATCGCCGCGGCGACGACCGCCGTACACGCGTCGCCGGCGCCGGTCGGATTGCCGCGGACGGTCTCCACCGGCAGCGCCCGCCAGACACCTTTGTTGCTCGCAGCAACCATGCCGCGCGGCCCGTCGGTGATCACGGCCGCGGTCGCGCCGAGCGCGACCAGCTCGGACGCGCCCTCCTCGACCTCGACGTCACCGACGGCGGCGCGCAGCTCGGCCGCGTTCGCGCGCACCACCGCACCGGCCCGGGCCGCGGCGCTCAGCGCGTCACCGCCCGCGTCGATCACGGTCAGGACGTCGTGATGCCGGGCGCGCACCGCGATCTCGGCGTACGCGTCGGCCGGCAGTCCCGGCGGCAGGCTGCCCGAGCAGGCGAGCACGCCGAGCCGGCCCCACGGCATCCGGTCGCCGAACGCGCGCCACTCGTCCGCGGTCACCGACGGCCCGGACTCGTTGAAGATCGTCGCGTCCCCGTCGGCGTCGTTGACGATGGCGACGGTACGGCGGGTCTCGCCGGCGATCGGGGTGAGCAGCGCGGTCAGCCCGGCGTCGAACAGCTCCTCGGCGACCAGCTCACCGGTGACGCCGCCGACGAATCCGAGCACCAGCACCTGGTGCCCGAGGGTCGCCGCGACGCGCGCGACGTTCACGCCCTTCCCGCCCGCGCGCCTGCGGATCCGGTCCACCCGGTGGCTGCCGCCGACCCGCAACTCGTCGACCTCGTAGGTGACGTCCAGCGCGAGGTTGAGGGTGACGGTGCCGATCAGTCCAGCCACGACCCGGCCCGCATCACCTTCTGGACGGCGTACTCGTCGTCGAGCAGCACCAGGTCGGCCCGCTTCCCGGTCTCGATCGAGCCCACGTCGTACCAGCCGAACGTCTGGGCCGGCGTCGTCGAGGCCATCCGCGACGCGTCCACCAGCGACACCCCGGCCTTGACCGCGTTCCGGAACGCGACGTCCATGGTCAGCGTGCTGCCGGCGATCGAGTGGCTGCCGTGGGCAAGCGTCGCGAGGCCGTCGGTGACGTCGACCTCGAGGCTGCCGAGTTTGTACCGGCCGTTCGGCATCCCGGTGGCGACCATCGCGTCGGTGATCAGCGCGATCCGGTTCACGCCGGCCGCGGCGAGCGCGACGCGGACGACCTGCGGGTCGAGGTGCATGCCGTCGTTGATCACCTCGAGCAGCAGCCGCTCGTCGTTCAGCGCGGCGCCGACCGGGCCGGGGTCGCGGTGATGGAACGGCCGCATCCCGTTGAACAGGTGGGTCGCCACGGTCGCGCCCGCGTCGGCGCCCGCAACCATCTGCTCGTACGTCGCGTCGGTGTGCCCGAGGGCGGCGACCGCGCCGGCGTCGACGACCTGACGGATCGCGTCCAGCCCGTTCTCGAGCTCCGGCGCGATCGTCACCATCTTCACCGCATCGCTCAGCACCTTCGCGACGTCGTCCTCGAGCGGCGGCCGCAGCAGCGACGGCTCGTGCGCACCGCAGCGCGCCTCGGACAGGAACGGCCCCTCGAGGTGGACGCCCGCGATCACGCCGTCGGCGATCAGCTCCGCCAGGCAGGCCGTCTGCGCGACCAGCTCGTCGAGCGGCGCCGTGACCAGGCTGGCGAGCGTGGTCGTCGTCCCGTGCTTGGCGTGGAAGGCCGCGACCTTGCGCGCCTCCTCGGGATCGACGGTCGAGTACGTCGACCCGCCGCCGCCGTGCGTGTGAATGTCCACGAATCCCGGGACGACGGTCACGTCGCCGAGGTCCTCGGGCCGCTTGCCGTCGGCCGGCATCCCCTCGGACCGGCGGCCGAACGCGCGGATGTCCTCGCCGTCCACCTGGATCCAGGCGTTCTCCAGAACGTCGTCCGGCGTCACCACACGGCCCACGCGGTACGTCGTCATGCTGTCGTCTCCTCGTCGGCGCGGTCCCAGGCCATCAAGGCGGCGCCGAGCATGCCGGCTTCCTCGCCCAGCACCGCCGCCACGATCTCGGGCTCGCGCTGGAACGTGAGGCGCGCGTGCACACCCTCGCGCAGCGGCTGCAGCAGCGTCTCGCCGGCGCCCACCAGACCGCCGCCGATCGCGATCCGGGTCGGCGCGACCAGGGTCGTGTAGAGAACCAGCGCGTCGACGAGCGCGGCCAGAGCGTCCTGCCAGACCTGCGCGGCGTCCGGGTCCCCGGCCGCGAGCAGCTCCATCACCTCGCGGGCGCCGTCGACGGTCCTCCCGGTGCGGGCGGCGTACCGCCGGGCCAGGGCCGCCGCGGACGCGACCGTCTCGAGGCAGCCCCACTGACCGCAGGCGCAGAGCTCGGCGGCGTCGCCGTGGATGAACTTCGAGTGGCCGAGTTCACCGGCGTACCCGTCGCCGCTGACCAGCGAGCCGTCGACGATCATCGCGGCCGCGATCCCGGTGCCGAGCGGCAGGAACATCGAGTTCGTGGTGCCGGCCAGGGCGCCTTGGCGGAGCTCGGCGTACCCGCCGGCGCGGACGTCGTGGGCCAGCACGATCGGCACGTCGTCGCCGCCCGTCGACCGGACCGCCGCCTTCAGCTCGGCGAGCACCGGCGTCCCGACCCACTCCAGGTTCTCGGCGCCGACGGTGCCGTGCTCGGCGTCGATCACACCGGGCACGACGACACCGATGGCGCGCACGCGGTGCCCCTCCGCGGTCGCCTTCTGGCTGAGCTCGACGACGGTCTCCAGCAGGGCGTCGAGCACGGCGCGGCCGCCGTCACGTACGTCGGCCCGGGGCGTCGGCCTGGTCTCGCGGTGCAGCACGGCACCGTCCGCGGCGACCAGGCCGCACTTCATCCGGGTTCCACCGAGGTCGACGGCAACCACGACTTCACAGGGGTCCACGGAGCGCCATTATGCAGCGTTACCCGGCAGTCCGAACATCCATGAGCAAAACCCGGACAAAACTCACCCGGACCAGTGCGCACGTGGTCCCGTCGATTCCGGCGTCAGGAACCCAGTCCGTGGTCGAACGCGGCCACCAGGAAGGTGACCAGGTTCTCCGCGAGCTTGCCCGGATCCTCGGGGCCGGCGGCACCCGGCGTCGGGGACAGGGCCTGCGACTGGTGCAGCGCGAGCAGGCCGAGCATGTTCACGTACCCGAAGGCGACGGCGTCGGGTGACGCCTGCGGCAGTGCCTGCTGCAGGGCCGCCAGGTACCTGCTCTCGATCGGCTCCGACTCGGCCGCGTACAACTCCCGGATCCGCCGGCTCGGATCGAAGGCGATCCGGCCGATGAACCGCGCGACCACGGCGCCACGCTCACCGCGGCGCAATACCAGTTCCAGGCCGGGTTCGACGAAGGCCCGGATCAGGGCCTCCGGCGCCGGCGACCCGCCGGCCTCCAGTTGGTCCAGCCGGCGCCGGCGTTCGGCGTTGACCGGTGCCATCGCCCGGGACACGGCGGCGCGCAGCAGGGCTTCCTTCGAACCGAAGTGATAGTTGACCGCCGCGATGTTCGCGGCTGCCGCGACCGTGATGGCCCGCAGCGACGTTCCCTCGTAGCCCCCCTCACCGAACCGTTGCTCGGCGACGTTGAGCAACCTCTCCCTGGTCGTCTCGACCGGTGTCTCCACAGAGTTCTCCTTCCCCCCGGCTACTGCTCGCGCAGGCACCCCACCTGCTCACGCGCAGTAGCCTGCAGTCAGCATAGTTCAAACGGTCGTTTGAACTGGAGGGCTCAGCTCACTTGTCCCGAGAAATCCTCAGATTTCTCTGAAACCCTTTTCTTCCCACCGATTTCTTCCTTCACACCTCCACCACAGCCCGTGCGCGAACGAGTGAAAACTGTGAGTGCCTTATGCTCGCGAGCCATGACTTTGGTGCGGGTCGAGCGGCGGTTCCAGGGGCCGGAGCGGTCGGGCAACGGCGGGTACGTCGCCGGCCGGGTCGGGACCGCATTCGCAGCGGACCTCGGGGCGGAGTCGGTCCCGAAGGTGACTCTTCGGATGCCGCCGCCGCTGGAGAAGGACCTGGAACTGACGGCCGGCAAGCTCACGGACGGTGACGCCGTGGTCGCGGAAGCGGTACCGATCGACAGTGATTTCCTCGCCGACGCGACGATCGATCCGGTGCAACCCGACGAGGCCCGCGCGGCCGAGGCGTCGTACCGCGGGTTGCACGGCCACCCGTTCCCGACCTGCTTCGTCTGCGGGCCGTCCAACCGGCAGGGCCTGCAGCTGAAGCCCGGACCGATCGGCGACGGCCGGACGGCGTGCACGTGGACGCCCGCCGCGGATCTGGCCACCGATGGCCTGGTCGACGAGGTGTTCCTGTGGGCGGCTCTGGACTGCCCGGGCGGCTGGACGATCGATCTCGAGGGACGCCCGTCCGTGCTCGGCCAGCTCACCGCCTGCGTCGACGCCCGGCCGGAAGCCGGCGAGGAGTGCGTCGCGCTCGGCCGCTACCTCGGCGAGGACGGCCGCAAGACCTACACCGCCAGCACCCTGTACGACGCCGACGGCCGCGTCCTGGCCCGCGCGAAGCACACGTGGATCACGGTCGACCCGGCGGCGTTCAACTAGCTGCTGTGCGGGCGGCGTGAGCGCGGACCTTCGCGCGGTTGCCGCAGGTCGCCATCGAGCACCAGCGGCGACGGCCGCGCGGGTCGAGGAACAGCCACCCGCACGAAGGGCAGGTACGGACGTGCGCGCGGTCCTGGCCGGTGAGCAACTCACCGGCCAGGACCGCGAGGTTGTGCAGCGGGAGTTCCAGGTCCTCGGGCAGCTCCCACTGTGCGCCGTCCTCGGAGCGCGCGAGGTGCCGTCGACCGGAGGCCTTCTCGATCAGCCGGGCCGCGGCCTCGAAGGCGTGAGCGGTCGCCTGCCCGGTGAGTACGTCGTACAGCTCGGCGCGGAAGTCGAGCGTGGCCTGCAGCCGCCGCGCCGCCTCGCCCGCCCCGGCCTGCTCGATCAGGCGGAGCACGGTCGCCGGCGACAGCAGGCCGACGTACGAGTTCCAGACCAGGAAGGCTTCGTACGACGTCAGCCACTCGGTCCGGGCGGGGCCACTGCCTGTCCACTCGGACCGGGTGTTGACGAAGTCGAGCACCGGGTGCGCGCCGACCGGCTTGGGCAGGACGACGCCCTGCACCAGCTCGAGATGGGACGGCAGCGCACTCATCGTGTCACCGCGCAGGCTGCGAGGGCTGCGTGGTCGGCTGCGAGGGCTGCGTGGTCGGCTGCTGGCTGGTCGTGGTCGGCACCGGGATGCTGATGTTGCCGTTCTGCGGGATGACCATGAACTGGACGCTGCCCGACTCGATCGCGGACTTCAGCAGGTAGCCGTTCGCCCCGAGGAGCTTGACCTGCTGCTGCACCGACTGCAGCTCCACCTGGACCTGCTGGTTCTTCTGTTCCTGGGTGGCCCGGGCCAGCTCGGCGCGCTGCTTGGCCTCCAGGCCGTCGATGATGCCCTTGTCCAGCGGCATCGGCTTCTGCACCGTGAACGACAGCTCACCGCAGTCGTTGTTGCCGTTGTACCCCGGGCCGCAGAAGTAGTCGCCGCCGACCGCGGCCGGCAGCAGCCGGGTGAACTCCTTGGCCGCCGCGGACTGGAACTGCGACTTCATCTTCTCGTTGTTGTAGAGCTCCGCCCAGCCGTAGTTGGTCGCGACCGCGGACAGCGCCCGGTCGATCTGCGGGCGGAAGTAGCTCTGCAGCATGTCGTTCCAGCCCTGCTCCTCGTACGCCTCGGTCTTCAGGCCGATCCGCTCGTGGAACGACTTCAGCACGTCCTTGTCGCGGTTCAGCGTGAAGTAGACCTGGACACGGACGCCCAGGCGGACGTTGTCCTTGCTGACCACGGTGACCTCGTCGGCCGCGTCGGTGTCCGCGCCGTCGCCGCCGATGATGTACGAACGCTGGTCGATCGGGTACGTGTACAGGGTGTCGCCCGGACCGATCATCTTGTTCGTCGAGCCCGGCGGAACGACCGACTTGAACTTCTTGTCCTCGATCACGCCGCCGCCGTAGTGCAGGCCGATCCGGTTCGCGTCGGTGTTGGCGAAGTTGAAGATGTTGAACAGCACGATGACCACGATCACGGCGAGGATCAGGAATCCGATCACCTTGACCTTGCCGCTGCCGCCCCCCTTGGGCTTGATCGCCGCAGCAGCGTTCCCCAGCTTTGCCATCAGTCGTCCAGCTCCTTGTGTTCTTTCACCAGTCGCCGGACATCGGCGAGGGTCAGGTCGGCGGTGACCGCGACATCCCGCGGCACCGACGGATGCGAGCTGAGCGTACGCAGGCCCTGCTCCGCAGCCGCGACCGCCCGCTCCAGCGCCCTGACCTCGTGCATCAGCGCCCGGTGTTCGGCGTTCAGCTCGGCCAGTGCCTGCTCCGCGTTCACGGCCCGGCGGTACGACGCCCACGCAACCCAAGCGGTTCCGATCAACAGCACGATCGCCGGCAGTCCGAGTCTGATCATGTCCTGATTGTGGTTCATCCCTGGGCGAAAAACGGTTGAAGGGCGAACCGCGTGGCAGTAGGTTCGCAGTACACGCGAAGGGAGGTGGTCCAACGCATGAATTGCTATCGGACTCGTGAGGTGGCGGCGGGCTAACCGCCAACCACAAGTTAGTGGGCATGTGGTCGGCCAATCCAACGCCGCCACCGGGCCCGCGGGCAGTCAGGTCAGTCCGCCTGACCCAGAGTTCGGCCACCCGGTCGTGTCCCTGGAAGCGCTCGCGGGCTTCTTTCTGTCCGGACCGCTACTCAGGGGCCGGGCAGTCCAGTCCGAGCGCCTGGCCGATCTCGAACAACTGCGCCTCGAAGTACGCCGCCGCGTCGGGCAGCACCCAGTGCAACTGGCCGAAGATCTCCATGCAGATCAGGCCGTACAGCCGCGTCCAGTAGGTCAGCGACAGGTAGATCGCGCCGGCCGGCATCCCGCCGAAGTGCTCCGACTCCCGGGTGAGCTGCGCGACCAGCTCGGACCCGAGCACCTCGTCTGGCGGGTACGGGAACGGCTTCCAGTGCCAGATCTGCGCCACCAGCTCCTTGAACACCGAGCCGAAACGCATCGCCGCCTGATGCCCGGGGGTCTCCTCGTGATCCTCCGCGTCCGGGCTCGGCACCGCCGTCCCGAACAGCAGCGCGAACTCGGCCGGGTGCGCCAAGCCCCAGTCCCGCAGGCCGTTGGCGAGCAGGTACAGCCGGGCGCCGAGATCCACTTCGCCATCCGTCGACTGCAGGTCCATCAGCGCCGCGGTCAGCTCGTCGTACAGCTCCGCGATCAAGGCGCTGATCAAGGCCTCGTGGCTCGGGAAGTACCGGTACAGCGCCGGCGGCGTGAGGCCGAGCTCACGGGCTACGGCCCGCAGACCGACCGCCGCCGTACCGCCGGACACCAGCAGCCGGCGCGCCGCCGCCTTGATCTCCGCCACCGTCGCAGCGCGTCGCCGATCCCGGCTGTCCACCGTCAGAACTCTCCTTGACATCAACGTAGGGGGCGAGCTTAGAGTGAACACCGTTAACAGTTAACGCTGTTCACTCAAGCTCCTGCCGCTCAATCTACGCCCTGGGGGACAGTTCCGTGTTCGAGACGCTCGGCCATTTCGCCTACCGGCGGCGCCGTCTGGTGCTCGCGCTGACCGGCCTGTTCGTCGTCCTCGGCCTCGCCTGGGGCACCGGCGTGTTCGGCTCGCTGGCCAACGGCGGGTTCGACGCGCCGGACACCGAGGCCGCGAACGCCGTCAAGACCATCGAGCAGAACGTCGGCCGCACCGGCACCGACGTGGTCGTGCTCTACCGCAGCCCGTCGTCGACCGTGGCCGATCCCGCGTTCCGGCAAGCGGTCGAGCAGCACCTGTCCGGTCTGCCGGCCGCCGACGTGACCGAGGTCGCCACGTACTGGGGCACGAAGTCACCGGTCTTCGTCTCCAAGGACCAGCACAGCACGTACGCCGTGCTCACGCTGGCCGGCGCGACGCCGGAGGACCGGCTCGAGACGTTCCACCGGATCGCCTCGCAGATCCGGACGGAGCCTGCCGGACTGGAGACGAAGGTCGGCGGCGAGGTCGCGGTCTTCGACGAGGTCAACACGCAGACCGAGCACGACATCGTGAAGGCCGAGTCGATCTCGACACCGATCGTGCTGGTGCTGCTGGTGGTCGTGTTCGGCGGCCTGGTCGCCGCCGCGCTGCCGCTGTTCGTCGGCGCGCTCGCGATCCTCGGCGCATTCGTGCTGCTGCGCGGCCTGTCCGCCATCACCGATGTGTCGATCTTCTCGATCAACATCGTCACGATGATCGGTCTCGGGCTGGCCATCGACTACGCGTTGTTCATCGTCACCCGCTTCCGCGAGGAGCTTGCTCACGGCAACGATGTGGAGACGGCGCTGACCGCGACGATGGCGACCGCCGGGCGGACGGTGGCGTTCTCCGGGGTGACCGTCGGCGTGGCGATCAGCAGCCTGGTGCTGTTCCCGGTGATGTTCCTGAAGTCGATGGCGTACGGCGGCGCGGCCGCGGTGGCGATCGCGATGCTCGCGGCCCTGACCGCGTTGCCGGCATTGCTCGCGGTCCTCGGCCACCGGGTCAACAACCTGCGGATCTTCAAGACCCGTCGCGCGGCCGCCGAGCACGGCGCCTGGTACCGGCTGGCGCACAGCGTGATGCGGCGGCCGGTGCGCTACGTGCTGATCCTCGTGCCGGTGCTTCTGGTGCTGGGGATTCCGTTCCTGAGCGCACAGCTCGGCGGCGTGGACCACCGGTCGTTGCCGGCCGGCGCCACCTCGCGAACGGTGACCGAGACGCTGCAGCGCGACTTCCCGGGAGCCGGCGGGTCGGACATCTACGCGGCGGTGCGGTTCTCCGCCGCGCCGACCGATCCCGCGGCGGCGCTGGCGCCGTACATCGCTCGGCTCCAGCAGGTCCGGGACGTGGAGAACGTCCGGCTCGGCGGTTTTGAGAACGGTGTCGCCTCGGTTGTCGTGCACACCCGCTTCACCGCGCAGGAGCTGCCTGCGCGAGACGTCGTTCACGGGGTGCGGGCGGTGCCGGCGCCGTCAGGGACCGACGTACAGGTCGGTGGTGAGACGGCCGCGGTGATCGACCTGCTCGACGTGCTGAAGGCGCGCGCTCCGTACATGGCCGGCTTCATCGTGCTGGTGACGTTCGCGCTGCTGTTCGTTGCCTTCGGCTCGTTCGTGCTGCCGGCGAAGGCACTGCTGATGAACGTGCTGTCGCTGTCCGCGGCGTTCGGCGCGATGGTGTGGATCTTCCAGGACGGGCATCTGTCCGGGCTGCTCGACTTCACGCCGGCCGGGTTCCTGGACGCGACCAACCCGGTGCTGCTGTTCGCGGTCCTGTTCGGGTTGTCGATGGACTACGAGGTGTTCCTGCTCAGCCGGATCCGGGAGGAGTACGACCGGACCGGCGACAACACCCAGGCGGTCGCGCTCGGGCTGCAGCGGACCGGCGGGATCATCACCAGCGCGGCGTTGCTGCTGATCATCGTGGTGGCGGCGTTCTCCACCTCGGGCATCGTGTTCGTGAAGATGATCGGCGTCGGGCTGGTGATCGCGATCGCGCTGGACGCGACCATCGTGCGGGCGCTGCTGGTGCCGGCGACGATGCGGCTGCTCGGCCGGGCGAACTGGTGGGCGCCGCGGCCGTTCGCGCAGTGGTGGTCGCGGCACGGTTTCCGCGAGGAACCTCAGGGCTGGAGCCTGAGCAGCTCCCAGGAGGACGAGCTGGTCCGGCGGTAGGCGAGGCGATCGTGCAGCCGGCCGGTGCGGCCCTGCCAGAACTCGAACGCCTCCGGGGCGACCAGGTAGCCGCCCCAGAAGTACGGCGTGGAGATCTCGGTGCCCTCCGGCCACTGCCGCTCGTACGACGCGTACTGCAGGTCGAGCTCCTCGCGGGACTCCACCGGCTGGCTCTGCTGGGACGCCCACGCGCCGAGCTGTGACTCGCGCGGGCGGCTCGCGAAGTACTCGTCGACCTCGTCACCGGGCAGCTTGGAGACGGTGCCCTCGATCCGGACCTGCCGCTCCATCGCGTGCCACGGGAACACCAGGGCGCAGTGCGGATTCGCGGCCAGGTCGTCGGCCTTACGGGACTGCTGGTTGGTGAAAAAGACGAACCCGCGCTCGTCGACGCGCTTCAGCAGTACGGTCCGCGCCGAGGGACGTCCGTCCGTGTCGGCCGTCGCGAGCACCATCGCGTTCGGCTCTGCGAGGCCGACCGCCCTGGCCTGCTCCAGCCAGGTCTGGAACTGCACGACCGGGTCGGCAGCGACCTGGCTCTCGAGCAGCTCGCCGAGTCCGTACGTCTCCCGCATCTCCGCAAGGTCCACAACCACGAGCCTACTGACGGCCGCGCTGGATTCGCCGATAGGCCCTCCACAACCTGCTGCGCCCGACCGCGCGCACCAGCGGGCCGCGACGACGCGGCGCGGGCGGCTTGGGCGTGACTGCTGGAGCTTTGGTGGGTGCGTTCGGTATGTGCCGGTTCACCTCGGCCACGTGCTGGTCGAAAGCGGCGCGCCAGAGCGCCTGACGGAGCGTCGCCTCGCCTGCCGCCGAGCTGGCCCCGGCGACGGACGCGGCCCACAGCGTGCCGAGCGACTCGAATCCTTCGACGTGGCGGAGCAACTGCTCGATCAGGTCGCGGTCAGCTGCGTCGGCGAGGCAACGGACCTTCGCCGGGCGCCGGCGCGTGCTGACCGTCGGGCTCGGTGTGAAGAACGGTACGTCGGCCCACGCGGGCACCAGCCGCCGGACGAGTTCGCGGTGCAAGGCGTTCTCAAGGCGTTGCGCGGGGTCGAGCGCGAAGGCCGACCGGACGAACGACGGGATCAGGAGCGGCGAGACGACGCCGGTGCGCTCCCCCGTCGTACCCCAGCGGCGCAGGCGTTCGACGACGTAGAAGTAGTCGAGCATCGTCGCGTTCTCGATGCCGCCGTGGACCGCGGCCCGCAGGACCCGGTCGACCTGCTCGGCGACGGCTGAGCGTGCTTCGTGCGCAGGTCCCGCGGCCGGCACCAGCCGGGCCTGCAGATGGTTGCTGAAGGCATGCAGCTTGGGTTGCAGCGGTAGTGCGTCGAGCTGCAGGACGTCGCGTGGGTAGAAGTGGCCGTGCGCCACCTCTCCGCCCGCGCCGCCGATCGCGAGATGAGTGACGCCGGCGAGCGATGCCGGCGGCGTGTGGAAGAGGTAGCTGGCCGGCCGCAGCCCCTCGGCGTACCGGTGCCAGCGCAGCGCTCGGTCGACCATCTCCAGCGACGGTGGTGCGGCGATCGGCTTGGCCGGCACAGGCTTGCCCGGTGTCTTCCGGCTCACGACGTGCTCGACCGGCTGCGGCAGCAACTCGACCAGGGACTCCGCGACGTCCAGTTCGCCGGGGACCGCGTCGTAGCTGTTCAGCTTCAGGTCGACGCCTGCCGCCAGGAAGGCGCCCGCGACCACCCGCGAGTCACGGCCGCCGCTCAGGTCGACCGTCGGCCTGCCCGGCCACAGCCGGCCGACCGATCGCGCCACGTCCTGCAGGGCGGCCGCCGTCTCCTCCGCGGTGTCCGCGTTGTCCGTCGACCAGACACTGGTGGTCTCGATCCGGCTGACGGTCCGCTGCTGACGGTGGCCGTCGGCAACGATGTGTGTTGCGCCGGGAACGGCCAGCACCCCGTCGTACGGCGTGCTGTCGTCCATGAACCAGCCGCAGGCCGCGGCAAAGGTCCAGCCCCTGGGCGCTGCCGCGGCAGGCACGCCCGCGAAGAGCAAGGCTGCGGCGGGCCGATTGCTCCAGACCCATCCGTCGCGCAGCCGCAGCTGGAACAGCCGTCCGACGCCGACCGAGTCGGTGAAGAGGTCGAGGCGTTCCGCATCGGGATCCAGGACAGCCATCGTGAACGGCGGCGCCAGGTCGAGAAAGCTTGCCGGAGTACGCCGTACAGCCTTCGCGAGGTGCGCCGGGGCCTCGTACGGCTCGATGTCGCCGATCAGCCGTTGATAGCCGAGCGGCGCGTGCACACTGGCCACGCGGATGTCACCGGTGTCGTGCCACGACGGCCAGAGGCAGGAGCCGTCGTGGCGGTCCCACATGTGCAGTCCGACCGTGAGGCCGTCGTACCCCTGGTGTTTGGCCTCGTTCCGCCAGAGAGCGCCGTAGTACGCCTCCACGCGCGCATGACCGGCAACGGCCCGCGCCGCGCTGTCGCTCGCGAAGGTGTAGGCGATCAGCGTTTCCATGCAGAGCCAGATGCGGGCTCCGCCGGGAAAGTTACCGCGGTGGTTGCTGCTGGCCCGGGTGTTGTGGCGGCTGGTAAGGCTGCTGGCCCGGGTAGCCGCCCCACTGCTGCGTGGGGTAGGTCGACTGGTAGCCGGAGGAGTCCTGGAGCCCCGGTGGCTTGGGAAGCCTGGCCAGCTTGGCCTCCTGGCTCCAGCGCCGGATGCCGACCAGCAACAGCGGTATGCCGAGCAGGATGACCGAGCCGTCGAACAGCAGGTACGACGAGCCGAATCGCGCCCCCGGGAACTGGAAGAGCTTCACCAGGTCGAACGACTGCCGCACCGGCAGCAGCATGACGGCCAGCCCGACCACGGTCAGCAGCAGCCCCGATCCGGCGGTCACGCCGGCGCCGATCGCCGGCGCCATCATCAGCAGGCCGAGCACGACCGCGATGACGACCAGCAGCGCGAGCCAGGGCAGGAGTTCGCCCAGGTTGTCGCGGAACAGTTGCAGACGCACCGTCAGCCGGGTGGTGGCATAGGACGCCGTACCCACGGCGACGTAGGTAGCGATGACGCCGATCACGAGCCCGAGGGCGGGGAGGGGCTTGGTCATGGATCGAGACTAGACCTCGGTGCGGTCCACCCCGGGAACCTCCGAACCGGTCACAAATCTGTCCGCACGCCGTCACCGAGAACTATGCTGCCTGAGCGCCCAGGGTGCGCGGGCTCTCCTGGTGGGCCTGTGTCCCGACACGAGGACGAGGGAGTCGCATGTCTGATCCGAGGACCGAGGTGCAGCACGGGCTGGAGGGTGTGGTCGCGTTCGACACGCAGATCGCCGAGCCGGACAAGGAAGGTTCGGCGCTCCGCTACCGCGGCGTGGACATCGAGGACCTGGTCGGCCGGGTGCCGTTCGAGAACGTCTGGGGTCTGCTCGTCGACGGCGCGTTCTCGCCGGGTCTGCCGCCGGCCGAGCCGTTCCCGCTGCCGGTGCACACCGGCGACGTGCGGGTCGACGTCCAGTCCGCGCTGGCGATGCTGGCACCCGCCTGGGGGCTGCGGCCGCTGTACGACATCGACGACGTGCAGGCCCGCGAGGACCTGTCCCGCGCGGCCGTGATGGCACTGTCGTACGTCGCCCAGGCGGCGCGCGGCATCGGGCAGCCGATGGTGCCGCAACGCGAAGTGGACAAGGCGACCACGATCACCGAGCGGTTCATGATCCGCTGGCGCGGCGAGCCGGACCCAAAGCACGTGCGGGCGGTCGACGCGTACTGGACGTCCGCAGCCGAGCACGGCATGAACGCGTCGACGTTCACCGCGCGGGTGATCGCCTCGACCGGGGCGGACGTCGCCGCGGCGCTGTCCGGTGCCGTCGGTGCCATGTCCGGGCCGCTGCACGGTGGCGCGCCGGCGCGGGTGCTGACGATGATCGAAGGCGTGGAGCGCTCCGGTGATGCGCGGGCTTATGTGAAGGGCTTGCTCGACGCGGGCGAGCGGCTGATGGGCTTCGGGCACCGCGTGTACCGGGCCGAGGACCCGCGCGCCCGGGTGCTCCGCCGTACGGCGCGTGAGCTGGCAGCGCCGCGCTACGAGGTGGCCGAAGCGCTGGAGCAGGCCGCGCTGACCGAGCTGCGCGAGCGGCGACCGGATCGTGTGTTGGAGACGAACGTTGAATTCTGGGCGGCGATCGTCCTGGACTTCGCGGAAGTGCCGCCGCCGATGTTCACCTCGATGTTCACCTGCGCGCGGACCGCGGGCTGGAGCGCGCACGTGCTGGAGCAGAAGCGCACCGGCCGGCTGATCCGCCCGTCGGCGATCTACTCGGGCCCGGCGACGCGTCCGGCCGACTCGGTCGAGGGCTGGAACCCTTCCTGGGCCTAGCGGTCCTGGCTCGGGGTGCGGCCGGTGCGCTGCTTGTACTGGCGGCTGAAGTAGGGAACGTCTGTGTAGCCGAGGGCGGCGGCCGTTTCGGTGACGGTCATGCCGCTCTCGGTGAGCAACTGGTGTGCGCGGTCGATCCGCGCCTGGATCAGGTACTGCGCGGGGGACATCCCGAGCTGCGTGACGAAACGACGCGTGAACTGGGCCCTGCTGAGCGAGGCGCGGCGCGCCATCTCCGCAACGGTCCAGTCCCGGCCCGGGTCCTGCCGCAGCTGCCTCGCGATCTCGTCGACCGGGGCGTCGGTCGCGCTGCGGCCCGGGTGGTGGACGGCGTCCCGGACCAGCGCGACCAGTTGCTCCAGGCACAGTTCGGCCTGGTGCCTGCCCAGTGCGTCCGCCCGGCGGTACGACGCGTCGCTGGTCCGGGCGAGGACGCCGAGGAACTCGCGGTCCTTCACCTCGCCCCAGCGAGGCTCGGGTGCCACGCCTACGCTCACGCCGGGATCGGGGCCGACGTCGAAGTGCATGCCGAAGACGAGCAGCCGCCGGTGCGGGTCGTGTGTTGCCCGCGGCGCGTCACCCGGCTCGAAGACCGCGCACACACCCGGGCGCAGTTCGCGCCGCCGGCCGGCGAGTTCGAGCTCGCCACGCCCGTCCAGCACACACCAGAGCAGGTGGTCGGACAGCGGGCGCGACGTCCAGGACCAGCTCGCCTCACAGCGCCAGAAGGTCGGCGCCGTCATCTGCTCGATTCGCAGCCGATGCGACAAAAGTTCAACTCCTCGCGTGGATCGTCCGTGGCCGTGCGTCACGCCTCGGCAGGAAAATTGGAGTCGACGGAATCCTAGGACAGCTTCGCGGGAGTCGTGCATGAGCGTTTCATACAACTTCGCCGTGGTGCACCGGGCGGAGTTCGAGCGGACCGGGTACACGCTGGTGCGGGGTCTGTTCTCCCCTGCCGAGGCCGAGCGGCTGCGGGACCACTACATGGAGGTCCGGCAGCACGGGCCGCGGGCGCACGACTTCGCGGGTCACACGTCCACCGACCGGGACCCGCTCAAGCGGTACCCGCGGATGGCGCAGATGCACCGGTGGGACGACGAGTCGCTGCAGTGGATGATCGACCCGCGCATCGACCAGGTGATGACGACACTGCTCGGCAGGTCGCCGTACGCCGTGCAGACGATGATCTACTTCAAGCCGCCGGGCTCGCGCGGGCAGGCGCTGCACCAGGACAACTTCTACCTGAAGGCCGATCCCGGGACCTGCGTCGCAGCCTGGATGGCGCTCGACCGGGTCGACGAGGCGAACGGCTGCCTGGAGGTCGTCCCCGGGTCGCACCGGTGGCCGATCCTGTGCACGGAGAAGGCCGACACCACGGTCAGCTTCACCGATGTCACCGTCCCGCTGCCGACGGCCGAGGCCGCCGTACCGGTGGTGATGGAGCCGGGCGACGTGCTGTTCTTCCACGGCGCGCTGGTCCACGGCAGCAACCCGAACACGACGACCGACCGGTTCCGGCGCGCGCTCATCGGTCACTACATCGAGGGCGAGGCCGAGCGCGTCGCGCAGTACTACCACCCGGCGCTGCGGATGGACGGCACCGAACTGACGCTCGAGGTGGCCGAGGGCGGCGGCGCCTGCGGCGAGTGGACCGACACCCCCGACGGCCCGGTAGCCCTCCTCACCGGCACCCAGACCATCGACCGCAAGCACGAGTAGCCCCCCGCCCGTCCCTTGGGCCCGTCTTTGTGCATCGGATCCGTACGGCGGGGTGCCCGGCGCGCGGATCCGATGCACAAAGTGGACCTTGGCGGGGCGGGCTGGGGGCGGTGTGCGAAGATGGGGTGCGCTGACAGCGTCGTCGGCCTACTAGTTGGCAGACGACGAAGGGAACGCGCTGGTGACCAGCGAGATTCAGATTCCTGCAGAGCTCAAGCCCGCCGACGGCCGCTTCGGCGCCGGCCCGTCGAAGGTGCGTCCGGAGGCCGTCGCCGCGCTGGCGACCGAGGGCGCGAAGCTGCTCGGCACCTCCCACCGGCAGGCGCCGGTGAAGAACCTGGTGAAGCGCGTCCAGGAGGGCGTCGCCGAGCTCTTCCAGCTGCCCGACGGGTACCAGGTGGTGCTCGGCAACGGCGGCTCGACCGCGTTCTGGGACGTCGCGACCTTCGGGCTGATCCGGGAGAAGAGCCAGCACCTGAGCTTCGGCGAGTTCTCCTCGAAGTTCGCCAAGGCCGCTCAGCTGGCGCCGCACCTGGCCGACCCGACGATCGTGAAGGCGGAGCCCGGCAGCCGCTCGGTCGCGGTGGCCGAGGCCGGTGTCGACCTGTACGCGTGGCCGCACAACGAGACCTCCACCGGCGTGATGGCCCCGGTCAAGCGGCCCGCGGGCGCCGACGAGGGCGCGCTGGTCGCGATCGACGCCACCTCGGGCGCGGCCGGCCTGCCGGTCGACCTCAACGAGGCCGACGTCTACTACTTCGCGCCGCAGAAGGGCTTCGCGTCCGACGGCGGCCTGTGGATCGCGCTGATGAGCCCGACGGCGCTCGCGCGCGTCGAGGAGATCGCCGCGTCCGGCCGCTGGATCCCGGCGTTCCTGGACCTGGCGACCGCGGTCGACAACTCCAGCAAGAATCAGACCTACAACACCCCGTCGCTGGCCACGCTGTTCCTGATGGCGGAGCAGACCGACTGGATCAACAGCCAGGGCGGTCTGGAGTGGAGCGTCGCCCGGACGACGGACTCCAGCAACCGGCTGTACACCTGGGCCGAGAAGTCGGAGTACGCCACGCCGTACGTCACCGACCCCGACGCCCGCTCGCTCGTGGTCGGCACCATCGACCTCGACGACGCGATCGACGCCACCGCGGTCGCGAAGACGCTGCGCGCGAACGGCATCGTCGACACCGAGCCGTACCGCAAGCTCGGCCGCAACCAGCTCCGCGTCGCGATGTTCCCCGCGGTGGACCCGGACGACGTCGAGAAGCTGACCCAGGCCATCGACTACGTGGTCGAGAACCTCAAGTAACCGCACTGCCCTTCACAGCCGCCGCTCCCCGTCCGGGGGGCGGCGGTTGTTCGTTGGCGTCAGGAGTGTTGCCGGCGGCGGGAAGTGGAAGACGTCTGGCCCGTCAGACGGGCGTTCTCGGCCTGGCGGTCCTGGCGCTCGCGGCGGCCGGGCGGGAACGTGACGACGGTGATGATCAGCGCGAAGAGCGCGGCCCCGACGATGATCCAGCGGAAGTTGTTGCTCTTGCCCGAGCTGGAACTGTTGCTCTCGGTCGCGCTGCCGGGCTTCGGGGTGGTACCGGCCGCGGGCGGCTTGGAGGCGGCGGCCTTCGCGGGGACCTGGACCTGGTAGACGGCTGAGTTCGGGCCTTCGCTGCCGACCAGGACGGTCTCGTCGGTGGGGCCGACCGCGACCGTCTCCCCCTGCCCCAGCGGCGCGGTGCCGCGGGCGATGGCGTTCGGCGTCTCGCCCCAGGCCACGGTTGTGACGTCGGCGTACGTCCGCAGTACGACGCGTTGGCCGTCCGGCATGAACGTGCCGTCGGTGATCACGCCCGACGGCGCCGCGGCGAGCTTGGTCAGGTCGTTCGTGCCCTCACGGGACGGGGCAGGCGGTGCCGCATAGATCGCTCCGGTGCCCTTCAGCGCCTTCGTCACGATGTACAGCTGGCTGGTGCCCGGCTCGATCAGCAGGGTCTCGGCGTCGTGGGAGCCGTCCGGGTACTTGAAGTCGTACCGGTGGTACTTGACGTTCGACTCGTCCTCGAGCGTCTCGGGCTCCGGGATCGTGTAGATCTCGATCTGGTCCCGGCTCGCCTTGTTGTCCCCGATGTCCGCGATGTAGATCGTGCCGTCCCGGTCCACGCCGAGCGCCTCGACGTCGACCACCTTCGCGCCGAACCGGAGCACGGCCTTCACCTTGCCCGCGGTGTCGACGGCGAAGACCCGCCCGGTGTCACCCGAGTCGTTCACGGTCCAGTAGATGCCGGGGTGCTTGACGCTCTTCGCCAGCCCCGACGACTCCTCGATCCGGCTGTCCCGGATCGTGAACAGCTTCTTCGGCGCCGGTGTCGTCGGGCCCGCGTCCGAGCTCGCGCTCGCTGTCGATGTGGGCAGCGCCACACCCGCGAGGGTGCAGAGCGTCGCCGCCAGCAGCGCGAACGCGGTGCGGAGCTGCCTCACGACACCACCTCGGCGCCGGGCTTCGCCGGCTGTTCCGATTGTGGGAGGAGCAGTTCGGCCAGGCGGGGTGTGACGTGCCACTCGGTCACCATCGCCTGGTACTCGGCGCGCAGGTCGGCGGTCGGCTTGGCGCCGGTCCGCGCAGCGCGGAGCAGCAGATTGCGCGGCGTGTGCTGACTGTCCACGAACTGCACGACCTCCACCCGGTAACCGACCTGTCGCAGCACCGCCGCCCGCAGGGAATCCGTCAGGACGTCGGCGAACCGCTCACGAACGATGCCATATCTCGTCATCAGCGCATAAGGCGCCGGTGGTGTGACGCTCTTGAGCTGCTTTTGGATGTCGTGATGGCAACACGGAGCTGCCAGCACCAGCGAAGCCTCCCAGCCGACGGCCCGCGCGAGCGCGTCGTCGGTCGCGGTGTCGCAGGCGTGCAACGCCAGCACGACGTCCGGCCGGACGTCCAGCTCCGCGCCCTCGATCGTCGCATCGAGGAACCGCAGGTGCTCCTGCCAGCCGAGCGCCTCGACCACCCGGGTGTTCCGTTTCCGGGCCGCCGGGCACGACGTCCGGATGACCGGTATCGACCACAACCCGGCGGCGGTGAGCAGGTGGTACGCCGCCAGGGTGAGGTACGCGTTCCCACAGCCGAGGTCGACCACCTGCAGCGGCCTGTTCTTCGCGATCCGCCCAGCCGAAACCGCCTCGTCGAGCGCGGGCGCGAGCAGCTTGCAGAACTCCTCGATCTGCTTGTACTTCGCCTGCCGCGACGGCTTCACCCGGCCCTGGTGGTCGCTGATCCCGAGCTCGTTCA
>Ga0247821_10000488_pt1 | contig 21895 bp, 17 predicted proteins | sample 13C_Glycerol_Day_FD_192481 | JGI IMG/M metagenome (GOLD analysis project Ga0247821, IMG submission 192481) | Soil microbial communities from agricultural site in Penn Yan, New York, United States - 13C_Glycerol_Day14 | ecosystem: Environmental > Terrestrial > Soil > Agricultural land | place... | reverse complement strand
GGTTCGGTGGTAATGGCGGCATCCAGTTCACCGTCTTCGACGCGCCGGGCAAGCTCCGCCGACATCCCTGAGAGCACACTGATATGCAGGTGCGGATGCTCGGCCTTGATCCGCACCAGCGCCGCAGGCAGGCGTCCGGCCAGAGCCGTCTGGATTGCACCGATCTTCAGGCGTCCATGCAATCCCGGACCACTGACCAGGGCGTCGGCCATTTCATCATAGGCGGCAAGGATACCTTCGGCCCGTTCAACGGCCAGGTGCCCGGCCTCGGTCAGGCTGACCTGGCGTCGGCTACGGTCAAACAGGCAGACCTGCAGCTCTTCCTCCAGGCTACGGATATGCAGGCTGACCGCCGAGGGTGTCAGGCTCAGGATATCGGCCGCACGAGCAAAGGTGCCGTGGCGAGCGATAGTAACCAGGGTGCGCAGGGCTTTGAGCGACAAACGCGGGCTCCGAGGAGGGTGGCTGAGCATTTATCATGGCGTTGATCAACGCTGATTGAAAGCGCCTGCTTTCGGTTTTCCATAGGCCTGGGTGATTCGGTCAATCACCATGGCCAACGCCACAATGGCCAAGCCTGCTTCAACGCCCTTGCCGACATTCAACGTCTGAATCCCGGCCAGCACATCTTCGCCCAAGCCCCGTGCACCAATCATTGAGGCGACCACTACCATCGACAAGGCCATCATCACCGACTGGTTGAGCCCGGCCATGATGCTCGGCATGGCAAGCGGAAGCATGACCCGGCGCAGGCGTTGCCAGCGCCCGGCCCCCAACCCTTGGGCGGCCTGGGTCAGCGACGGATCGATTTGCGACAAGCCCAGCTCGGTCAGGCGAATCAGCGGCGGCAGCGCGTAGATCAGGGTGGCGAAAATCGCCGGAACCTTGCCCAGTCCAAACAACATCAGCACTGGAATCAGGTAGACGAAGCTAGGCAGGGTTTGCATGACGTCGAGGACCGGCATCATCCAACGGCGTGCTCGCGGGTGGCTGGCCAGCAATACGCCGACAGGTACCCCGATGAGGATGCACAGGCCAGTGCTCACCAGCACCAGGGCGCAGGTTTGCAGGAGCTTGTCCCACAGGCCGATGACTCCAATCAGAAACAGCAGGCCCGTGAGCACCAGCGCCCGGATGATGCTACGGCTGGCATGCCAGGTAAGTAGCGCAACCACCACCAGCAATAACCACCAAGGCGTTGCCCGCAGCAGATTTTCCAAGCCGACCAGCAGGTGTAGCAGGCTTTGCGAAACGCTGCGCAATTGATCCCCGTAGGCCAGTACCAGCCAGTCGACAAAGCGATTGACGCTATCGGCGAAAGAGAAATGCAGCGCTTGCGGAAAACCTTCACTCACAGGCCAGCCTCAACATTGCTGGCGACAGTGGCCGGTAGCCAGGCTTTCCAGATGTCCGGGTGCTCACGCATGAAGGTCAGTGCTGCGTCTTTGGGCGATTGGCGCTTTTCGTTCATGTGCGCCAGAGACGTGTTCAAGGTATCGATAGGCAGATCGACCTTGGCGAAGAACTCGACCAGTTCTGGGTAGTCCTGGCGAAACGGGGCTGAGATGCCGATGGACAGTTTTGCTGGCAGTGAGCGAGTGCCTTTAGGGGTGGGGTTGTTGGCATCGGTCAGTGTCTGCCAGGCCGCCTCATTGAACGCGGGTTCTTCCAGGCGTACCAGCGTAAAGCGTCCCATCAGCGGTGTCGGCGACCAGTAGTAGAACAGGACCGGTTTGCCGCGCTGGATGGCCGAGGTGATTTCCGCATCCAGTGCGGCGCCGGAGCCAGTACGAAAGTTCACGTACAGGTCGTCCAGGCCGTACGCCTTGAGCTTTTGGCTGTTGACGGTTTCCGAGGTCCAGCCACTGGGGCTGTTGAGAAAGCGGCCTTTATCGGGTGATTCCGGGTCGCTGAACACCTTGGCATAGTGTTTGAGGTCATCCACCGATCGCAGCTGCGGCGCCTGGGCCTGGATGCCACGCGCAGCATCACCCTTGATCACATACTCCGGCACATACCAACCTTCATCGGCATTTTTCACCGTGTCGCCAATGGCGAACACTCGGCCGGCCTGTTCGGCCTTGACCCAGGCTGGGCTGCGACCTGCCCATTCTTCGGCAATCACCTGGATGTCGTTGCGCGCCAGGGCTACTTCCATACTGACAGTGCTGCCGGGGAGGGTGTCGGTGGAGTAGCCGTAACCTTTCTCAACGATTAGGCGCAGGATTTCCGTGGTCAGGCTGCCGCTTTCCCACGTGATGTCGCCGAAAAGGATAGGGCTGCGGTTATCGGTGGCAAGGCCTTGGGTAACCAGGCTCAACGTCAGCAGAGCGCTGCTGAGTAGGGTGATGAGTCGGTTCATGGTGCCTCGCTCTCAGAAAGGGAGTCTGGCAAGTGTAGTCGGCGGGCGCCTTCGCGGGGCAATCCCGCTCCTGCTGTGCTGCAGGAGCGGGATTGCCTCGTGATACGGTCACACTCGGAACTGATCCATCAGCCCTTGCTGCTGGTTGGCCAGGCTGTTGAGCGACTGGCTGACCCGGGCCGATTCATTGGCTTGGCCGGAGAGCGACTCGGTCACATCGCGAATGGTCGCGACGTTATTGTTGATCTCTTCGGCCACAGCGCTTTGCTCTTCGGCGGCGCTGGCGATCTGCAGGTTCATGTCACTGATCACGGTGACCGCATCACCGATCTGCTGCAAGGCAGTGACCGCCTGGCTGACCTGTTCAACACTGCCTTGCGCCTGACGATGGCTGCTGTCCATGGCACCGACCACTTCGCGGGTACCGGCTTGCAGCTGTTCAATGACCTGGCGGGTTTCTTCCACCGACTCTTGAGTACGGCGAGCCAGGTTACGCACCTCATCGGCGACCACGGCGAAACCACGACCGGCTTCACCGGCGCGCGCGGCTTCGATGGCCGCGTTGAGGGCCAGCAAGTTGGTCTGCTCGGCGATGGAACGGATCACTTCCAAGACAGAGCCAATCTTGTCGCTGTTCTCGGCCAGACCTTCCACCTGCGCCATGGCGGTGCTCATGTCTGCCGCCAGGGTGTCGATGCTGGTGGTGGTGCGATCGATGACCGCCAGGCCCTGGCGTGTGGCCTGATCGGCGTCGCGGGCAGCCTGGGCGGCCTGGGCGGCGCTGCGGGCAACGTCCTGGGCGGTGGCGCTCATTTCATGCGAGGCGGTAGCGACCTGGTCGACCTGGCGGTATTGCTGTTCCATGCCAGCGCTGGTCTGGCTGGCAATCGCCGACGACTGATCGGCGGTATCGCGGGCGGCCTGAACCGAGCGTTTGACCTCGGCGATAGTCGGCTGCAGCTTGTCCAGGAAACGGTTGAACCAGCCCGCCAGCTCGCCCAGCTCGTCGTGTTTGTCGTAGGTGAGGCGCCGGGTCAGGTCGCCTTCGCCGCTGGCGATGTCCTTGAGCATGGACGCTACGCCGAGAATCGGGCGGGTTACGCCGCGGGCCAGCAGCCAGATCAGCAACAGGCCGAGGATGGCTGCCAGTCCGCCCAGACCGAGTTCGACCAGGGTGCCGCTGGTGTTGCTGCGGTCGAGTTCTTGCTTGAGGGCTTCGGCCGGGCCGGTCAGGGCACTTTGCGGAACGTCGAGCAGCACGCCCCAGGCTTTGCCGCCGGGGATCGGCGCAAAGGAAGCCAGGACTTTCAGACGCTGCTCATACTGGATGCTGTGCAGCGGTGTGCTGTCGGCCAGCAGGCGGATCAGTTCGGCACCTTTCTCAGTGTCGACCTGATCAATGCGCTGGGCCAGTTTGCCCGCGTCCGGGCTGTAGCCAGCCAGCAAGCCCACGGGGCTGAGGATGCTCACCTGGGTCTGGCCCTGGTAAAGGTTGCTGCTGGCTTGTTGGCTCAGGGCCTGCAGGCTGTTCAGGTTAATGTCGATGGACAAGGTGGCGACCACTTTGTCTGCGACCATCAGCGGGAACACGATGCTGGTCATCAGCACCCGTTGGCCGTCAATCTCATAGAAATAAGGTTCGATGACACAGGTCTTGCCGGTCGTACGCGGGCACACCGACCAGGTGTTGGCTGGCTCGCCGCTGGGGCCGATGCTGGTATCGGCCATGTCACTTTCCGGCAGGGCCATGGAGGTCAGCTTGCCCGGGGTCGGTTGCGACCAGTACAGGGCAAAGCGGCCTTTTTCGTTGCTGCCCAGTTGCTCCTGGTTGACGAACAATTCGTCTTTGTTGTCCAGCGCATTGGGCTCGAATACCAGCGACAGGCCAAGCAAATCAGGGTTGGCCTGCAAGGCTGCACGTACTTGGCGAGTCAGGTCCTCACGCAGATCGAAAGCATCGAGAAAGCGCTTCTCCGACTGTTCGCGCAAGAATAGGACCTGGCGGGCGAAGCCGGCGCCGTACTGATAGGCATCCATGAACTGGCGGCGAATGTTCAAAGCCTGGACTTCGCCCTGGGATTCGATGCGTCCCTGGGCCGCTTCAGTGAGCATCTGCATACTGCTGGCCTTGACCAGCGCCGAGCTCTGTTCCATGCGGTACAACGAAAGGCCAACCAGCAGGGTAACGATGCTGGCCAGGCACAAGCCGGCTAGCAGGGTGATTTTCCACTGAATGGAAAGTTGTCTGAACGACATGGCGAAGTCCTTTGATCCAAAAAAGATTGAGGCTGCCGACCTTATCGGCAGATTCGCCCGTTTCTTTATTCAAACGTTCAATTTAGATGCGTCGTTTTCGGTCATTCCTACGACACTGATCGCACTGCGGACTTTGACAAGCGCGAAGCCCTGCTTCAGAGTGTGCGCCCTCCATAAAAATACCGTCGTTCGGCCATTGCCTGCGGGCAGTTTGTCGCCGAATCGGTCGCTTTTTGTCTGGTTTCTAGAGGTCACAGGAATGAATGCAGTAATTGCCGCGGTCGGCATCATGCTGATCTTGAGTCTGTCCCGCGTGCATGTGGTGATCGCCCTGATCGTCGGCGCCCTGGCTGGGGGACTGGTGGGTGGCCTGGGCATCGACGGAACGCTCAAGGCCTTCAACAGTGGCCTGGGCGGTGGCGCGACGGTTGCCTTGTCCTATGCCTTGCTCGGCGCCTTCGCCGTGGCGATTGCCAAGTCCGGCATGGCCCATGCCCTGGCCGATCGCGCCTTGGCCATGGTCGGTCAGCAAGGCCATGGCAATGCCGGCAAGGTCAAATGGCTACTGATTGGCTTGTTGCTGGTGGTGGCGATCTCCTCGCAGAATATCCTGCCAATCCACATCGCCTTTATTCCATTGCTGGTGCCGCCACTGCTCTATGTGCTGACCAAGCTGCAGATCGATCGACGCCTGGTGGCCTGCGTGATGACGTTCGGTCTGATTACGCCGTACATGTTCTTGCCGGTGGGCTTTGGCAACATCTTCCTCAACGAGATCCTGCTGGCCAACGTCAGCCGCAGTGGCGTGGATGTCAGTGCTGTCAACGTTACGCACGCGATGGCTATTCCGGCAGCGGGGATGCTCTTTGGCCTGCTCCTGGCGGTGTTGTTCAGCTACCGCAAAAAGCGCGTCTATGATCTGGAAAAAATCGAACAGGTCGAACAGGTGGCGGTGCGCTACAACCCGCTGACCCTGCTGGTGGCCGGTATTGCCATCGCCGCAGCATTCATCATCCAGTTGTGGCTGGACTCGATGATCATTGGCGCTATGGCCGGCTTTTTGATTTTCTCGGTTTCGGGCATCGTGCGCTGGAAGGAAACGGATGACCTGTTCACGGAAGGCATGAAGATGATGGCCATGATCGGCTTCATCATGATCGCCGCGTCCGGTTTCGCTGAAGTCATGAAGGCCACGGGTGAGGTCAAGAGCCTGGTGGAGACCTCGGCGGCCTGGATTGATCACAGTAAAGGTGTCGGCGCACTGTTGATGTTGCTGGTGGGCTTGTTGGTGACCATGGGGATTGGCTCGTCGTTTTCTACCGTGCCAATTCTTGCCGCGATTTTCGTGCCGCTGTGCGTGCAGTTGGGCTTCGACCCGGTGGCCACCGTGTGCATCGTCGGAACCGCCGGTGCACTGGGGGATGCGGGCTCACCGGCTTCGGATTCGACCCTGGGTCCGACCTCGGGGCTTAACGTCGATGGCCAGCATCACCATATCTGGGACACCGTGGTGCCGACCTTCCTCCATTACAACTTGCCCTTGCTGGCGTTCGGTTGGCTGGCGGCCATGATGCTCTAGCACTCAACCAAGCGAGGTTGAGCGCAAGGCTCAACCTCGTGCAGGTGGTGGCGAGATCCGGTTGAGGAGCATGTTGCCGTCTTTGGTCCGGGTCAGGTAGACCGGCAAGACTTTGGGCAAGTTGCCGACCAGGCGCTTGATCTGACTGGTGTCGTAGATGCCACTGATACGAATGTTGCCGGTGCTTTCGTCAGCCAGTTGCAGGGGCTTGTCCAGGTAGCGGTTGATCTGCGGCAGGGCTTGAGCGAGGCTCAGGTTGTCGAGGATCAACTTGCCGTTGCGCCAGGCCAGGCTGGTGTCGTGGGTGTAGGTCTGGCTCAGGCGTGGTTCGAAGTCGCCGGACTGGTAGCTGGCCTGCATGCCTGGTCCCAGGCGATAGCCACCATCGCTGTCATGCGCATCGCTGCTGACCAGTACCGATCCTTCAACCAAGGTTACTTTGACCTGATCTTCATACTTCCAGACATTGAACTGGGTGCCGGTCACTCGGGCCTGGCCTTGGGCGGCATGGACCACGAATGGATGCTGGCTATCGTGCTGGACCTTGAAGAACGCCTCGCCCTTGACCAGGGTGACCCGGCGTTCATCCTTGTAGTTGGTGAAGCGCAACGCGCTGCCCAGGTTCAACTCGACCTGGCTACCGTCGTTGAGCACTACATGGCTGATGGTGTTGCCGCTTTCCAGGTACTGGTAATGGTTCGGCAGCCAGCCTTGCTCCCAGCCGATCCACGCCCCTGCCGGCAGGGCCAGCAACGTGATGGCGGCGGCTGAAGCGTAGTGACGCCAAACGCTGCGACGGCGCTGAGGAAGGGTAATGACCTTGCCGGGCGTGTGACTGCGTGGCAGTTGGTCAGCAGTCTGCCAAATATCCAGCATGGCCTGGTATTCCTCGGCATGCACCGGATCGGCGGCCAGCCACAGTTCAAAGGCCTGGCGTTCGGCTTCCGTGCAGTCTTCAGCTTGCAGGCGCAGGCACCAATGTGCAGCGGCATCAGTGATGGCATCGTGTGGGTCGGCGCTGCGGCTGGTGTGGTTCATCAAGACTCCCGGTTTTGCCTATTCTACCCTTGCAGCGTAGGTGGGAGAACCCGAGATAATGGCGAATGACTATCAGTTGTAAGATTTTTAGCCGTTAAAATCCTGCAAATGCACTGAGTTCTCAGCACTACCCCGCCTGGTGACGAGGTAGTGCTGTTTAACCGTGGTCGACTGACGCTCGAGGCGACTCAAAATTGCTCTGCTGTGAGGCTGAACAGTGACGCACTGCCTGCCCGGATGCTGGCCTCAAGGGACAAGGTGCGGGGCAGTAGGCGGGCAAAGAAGAACGCGGCCGTGGCACGTTTGGCGCCATAAAAAACCGGATCCTGCATCCGATTTGCTTCGGCTACGGCATCCATGCGTGCCCACATGTAGGCGTAGGCCACATAGCCGAACAACTGCAAGTATTCGACCGAGGCGGCGCCAACGGCATTGGCATCCTCGCCAGCCTGGCGGCAGAGCCACTGACTGAGGCTTTCCAGCGCGTTGGTCGCGCTCAGCAGCGGTTCGCGATAGGGGGAGTCGACAGCACAGAAACGGCGAATCTGTTCCGTGAACTCGGCCAGGGCCGTGCCGCCATCTGCCACCACCTTGCGACCCAGCAGATCAAGGGCCTGGATGCCGTTGGTACCTTCATAGATCTGGGCGATACGTACATCGCGCACCAACTGCTCCTGACCCCATTCACGAATGTAGCCGTGACCGCCAAACACCTGCTGACCGAGCACACAACTTTCCAGGCCGTTGTCGGTGAAGAACGCTTTGGCCACCGGTGTCAGCAAGGCTACCTGACGCTGGGCGAGCTCCCGCTCCTCGGCGATGTCGGCATATTTGGCGATATCCAGTTGCTGACCGACATAAGTAGCAAAGGCCCGTCCGCCCTCAGTCAGGGCGCGCATGGTCAGCAACATGCGGCGAACATCCGGGTGCACGATGATCGGGTCGGCGACCTTGTCGCGTGCTTGCGCACCGGTCGCGGCCCGGCTTTGCAAACGGTCCTGGGCATAGCGCGCAGCATTCTGGTAGGAGGCCTCTGCACAGCCGATGCCCTGGAGGCCAATCGACAGGCGCTCGTAGTTCATCATGGTAAACATTGCCGCCAGCCCGCGGTTGGCTTCGCCTATCAGGTAACCGGTGGCTTCGTCGAAGTTCATCACGCAGGTGGCCGAGGCCTTGATGCCCATCTTGTGTTCAACGGAGCCGCAGTACGCCGGATTGCGCGGGCCGAGGCTGCCATCGGCATTGACCAGGAACTTCGGCACCAGAAACAGCGAAATGCCCTTGGGCCCGGCAGGGGCGTCGGGCAACTTGGCCAGGACCAGGTGGATGATGTTTTCGGTCAGGTCCTGCTCGCCGCCGGTGATGAAGATCTTGGTGCCACTGATGCGATAACTGCCATCAGCGTTGGGTTCGGCTTTGGTGCGAATGATGCCCAGATCGGTACCGGCATGTGGTTCGGTCAGGCACATGGTGCCGGCCCACTCACCGCTGTACAGCGGCGGCAAGTAGGTAGTCTTGAGGTCATCACTGGCATGGGCGTCCAGCGCCAGGCAGCACCCGGCACTCAAGGCTGAATAAAGGCTGAAGCTGCAGTTGGCGGCATAGAGCATTTCTTCGAACTGCACCGCGAGCATTTTCGGCATGCCCAGACCACCGTGCTCAGGGTTACCCGCCAGACCCACCCAGCCACCTTCGCGGTAAGTCTGCCAGGCCTGGGCAAAGCCGTCTGGGGTACGCACCTGGCCGTTGTCGAACAGTACGCCCTGTTCATCGCCGCTGCGATTGAGCGGGGCAATCAATTGGCCGGTGATTTTTGCGGCTTCTTCGAGGACGGCATCGGCGGTCTCCGCATCAACCCGCTCGGCCAGGAGCGGCAGGCGCGCCCAGAGGGCCGGGCCGTGGAATACTTCATGAAGGACAAAGCGCATATCGCGCAGTGGAGCATTGAATTCTGGCATGGGAGTCTCGCTATCAAAAGGGGTCAGAGCGCCTTGGCCCAGTCGCGCAACAAGTATTTCTGGATCTTGCCGGTGGACGTTTTCGGCAGCTCGCTGAAGACCACGGTCTTGGGCAGTTTGAATCCGGCCAGGTGTTCGCGGCAGAAGCTGATGATTTCCGCCTCGCGCGTCTGCTCGAAACCGATCTTGAGGGTGATGTAAGCGCAGGGCGTTTCGCCCCATTTCTCGTCCGGCCGGGCGACCACCGCCGCCTCAAGCACGGCAGGGTGCTTGTAGAGGGTGTCCTCGACTTCGATGGTGGAGATGTTCTCGCCGCCGGAGATGATGATGTCCTTGAGCCGGTCCTTGATCTCGACATAGCCGTCAGCGTGCCAGACTGCCAGGTCGCCAGTGTGGAACCAGCCTCCGCGGAACGCTTCAGCAGTGGCTTCGGGGTTTTTCAGGTAGCCCTTCATGACCGTATTGCCGCGCATGAAGATCTCACCCAGGGTGTTGCCATCGCGCTGTACCGGCTCCAGGGTTTGCGGATCAGCGACCATCAGGCCTTCAAGGGTGGGATAGCGCACGCCTTGGCGCGACTTGATCCGCGCCCGTTCGGCCAGGGGCTGCTCGTCCCATTCGGCATGCCAGGCGCAAACAGTTACCGGTCCGTAGACTTCGGTCAGGCCATAGACATGGGTGACCTTGATACCCATTTCCTCCACCGCACCGATGACCTTGGCCGGAGGCGCGGCCCCCGCGACCATGGCGTTGACTGGGTGATCGATGGCCGCTTTGGCTGACTCAGGCATGTTGATCAATGCGTTAAGCACGATCGGCGCACCGCACAGATGGCTGACCTGATGTTCACGGATCAGGGTGAGGATCTTCTGTGGGTCGACCCGGCGCAGGAACACATGGGTGCCGGCCAGTGCGGTGACGGTCCAGGGGTAGCACCAGCCGTTGCAGTGGAACATCGGCAGGGTCCACAGGTACACCGGGTGATTGCCCATGGCCCAGGTCATCTGGTTGCCCAGAGCATTGAGGTAGGCGCCCCGGTGGTGATAGACCACGCCTTTGGGGTTGCCTGTGGTGCCAGAGGTGTAGTTCAGCGAGATGGCCTGCCACTCGTCCTGCGGCCATTGCCAGGCAAACTGCGGATCACCTTCGGCAAGAAACGCTTCGTAGTCCAGTTCGCTGACCGCTTGACCTTCACCGTATTCTGGATCGTCAACATCGACCACCAGGGGTGGGTACTCCATCAATGCCAGTGCGCCGGCAATGACCTTGTGGAACTCCCGGTCGGTGATCAGTACCTTGGCTTCACCGTGTTCCAGCATGAACGCAATGGCTTCGGCGTCCAGGCGTACGTTCAGGGCATTGAGCACGGCGCCAATCATCGGCACGCCAAAATGCGCTTCCAGCATCGCTGGAATGTTTGGCAGCATCACCGCTACGGTGTCGCCTTGGCCAATACCGCGTCCGGCCAGCGCACTGGCCAGGCGCCGGGAGCGTTCGTAGGTTTGTTGCCAGTTGCGGCGGATGGCGCCATGAATCACCGCCGGGTATTGGCCATAGACCGTCGCGGTGCGTTCGATGAAGCTCAAGGGGCTCAATGCTTGATGATTGACAGGAGAGGGCGCCAGGCCCTGAGAGAAAATCGACATGAATGGTTCCTGTGCAGGGGGCGCCTGTGTGGCGTACTGCAAACCCCCGGTGGCTGATTGTTAGCTCTGATCAGGTGGCGCGAAGGGCAGGCCCTTCAGGTGTCACATTTTTTACGTGAAACGCTATGGTACTTGGAAGATAGACTATAGCAATATAGTAGAAGTACTATATGCGCATTCGAAGCCATCCGTTTGAGCGCACCCATGACCCCTTTGCTCGCCAGCGATCCCCAGCCCAGCCTGCTTCTCGACGCATCAGCCGCAGTGCTGGCGGTCAACCCGGCCTTGCAGGCCATGCTCGGACCTTGGCCGCAGCGCTCAGCCGACTACTGGTTGCCAAGTAATTTCCAGGCGCTGGTGAACGCCTGCCGCAGTCAAGCCCGGGCCATTAGTGATGTCGAAGCGCAGGTGGCCGGGCAGATTCTGCTCTGGACCTTTATCCCCATCAGTCCCGATCAGGTGCTGGCGCGATGTCGTGATGCCAGCGCCGAACGCCTGGCTGAACGTGAGGCCAGCCAGGCGCGGCGCCTGTATCGGTTGATTACTGAGAACACCACCGACCTGATCTCCCGGCACAGCCCCGATGGCTGCTTTCTCGATGCGTCGCCGGCCTCCTATCGACTGCTCGGTTATTGGCCCGAAGCGTTGCGCGGCGTTGCGGTGCAGTCGCTGTTTCACCCCCAGGACCGTCAACAATCGCTGCTGCAAGCGGCTCAGGCGTTGGAGCAGGATGGTTACCAGACCATGACCTGCCGGGTACGCCATCGTCACGGCCACTACTTGTGGTTCGAAATCGCCAGCCGGGCGATTCGCGAGACCTACACCGGGGCGGTGGTGGAAATCGTCAGTGTTTCGCGGGACATCACCGTGCGCGTCGAGGCCCAGGAAAACCGTCGACGGCTCGCCGAAGTGGTGGAGGCCAACACCGACCTGGTGCTGTTCACCGACCGCGAAGGCCATCTGAGCTACCTCAACGGTTCGGCACGGCGCGCCCTGGGTCTGCAGGACGTACAGACACTCCCGGCTTTGCAGGTGTTGCTCGACCCTGGGCTGCAGCAACAGTTGCAACGTGAAGGCTGGCAGCGCGCCGAGCAAACCGGCGTCTGGCATGCCGAGACACGCTTGATCCCTTGGCAGGGGGGCGCGGCGTTTCCGGTATCACTGGTGTTGATCGCCCATCGCGCCACCGGCGGCCAACGCTACTACTCATTGGTTGCCCGCGACATGACCGAGCGTGAGTTGCGTGAAAGCCAACAACGTCGTCATCAAGATGAACTGGCCCACAGTGCGCGCCTGATCACCCTCGGCGAGCTGGCATCAGGCATTGCCCATGAGATCAACCAGCCGCTGGCGGCAGTGGTCAACTATGCGGGCGCCAGCCAGCGCTACCTGCAGGCTCTGGAGCGTGATCCACAGGCGGCAGCGCGGGTTGCTCAGGGCTTGGCGCGTATTACTGAGCAGGCAACCCACGCCGCTGAAGTGATCAAGCGTCTGCGTGCGTTTCTGCGTAAGGAGCCGCGGCGCCTGCAGGCTTTGTCGATTGCCGATGTCGCTGTTGAGGCGGTGCGCCTTTGTGCCTGGGAGGCGAGCCGAGACCGGGTGAGTGTCGAGTTGCAGGTGAGCGATCCGCTGCCGGCGGTCTATGCCGATCGGGTGCTGCTTGAACAGGTACTGCTCAACCTGTTGCGCAACGCTATTGATGCCAACCGCGAGCAGCATCAAGGGCAGCCTTCGCGTATTGTGCTCAGCGCCGCGCTTGTCGCCGGGCAGGTGCAGATACAGGTCAGCGACCAGGGGCCGGGGGTGGCGGCTGAGCGGCTGGACGGTATTTTTACCCCCTTCAACACCAGCAAACCGGAGGGTCTGGGCCTTGGCTTGAGCATGAGCCGCAGTATCATCGAAGGTTTTGGCGGCACCTTGCAGGCGCTGCCGGGGGCGACGGGTGGATTGATCTTGTGTTGTCGGCTGGCGCCGGTGGCCAGTGTCGGAACAGAGGGCGTGTGATGCAGCAAGCGAAAGTCTATGTGGTCGACGATGACCAAGGCATGCTCGACTCAACGGTCTGGCTGTTGGAGTCAGTTGGTATTCAGGCGCTGCCGTTTACCAATGGCCAGGCGTTTCTGCAGGCGTGTGACGAACACTTGCCAGCGTGTGTGCTGCTTGATGTGCGCATGCCCGGGATGGGCGGTTTGAGTGTCCAGCAGGCTTTGGGCGAGCGCGGTATCGAGCTGCCAGTGATCTTTCTTAGCGGCCACGCCGATGTACCGATCGTGGTTCGAGCGTTCAAGGCTGGTGCCTGCGACTTTATTGAAAAACCTTACAACGATCAGTTACTGCTGGACGCTGTCCAGGCTGCGCTCGATCGCTCGCGTCGAGCCCTTGCTGGTAGCGGACCACGGGCGGTGGTGCAAGCGCGGATCGATAGCCTGACACCGCGTGAGCGGGATGTCTTCGTGCCGTTGGTGCAAGGGTTCAGTAACCGTGAGATTGCCGAACAGCTTGAGGTCAGTGTGAAGACCGTCGACCTGTACCGGTCACGGGTGATGAAGCGCATGGAGGCTGACACGTTGCCTGCATTGGTGGGGATGGCGATTGCCTGTGGCGTGGTTGAGCCGTTGGGGCCACAGCCCTGATATCAGTGGGAGCTGGCCTTGCCAGCGATGCAGGCACCGCGTAACAGCAAGGTTGACTCCCACCGGTCGCTGCGATGATTTAAGAACGCCGCCCCAGCAGCAGCCCCACCACCAAGCCAAAGCCTGCCGAAATAGCTACTGTCTGCCATGGGTGACCACCGATGTAGTCCTGAGTGGCATCCACCACTGGTTGTGCCTTGCTGCGCACATTACCCATCGCTTCTCGCGCCTGCTTAAGTTTGAGGCTGACCTGAGCGCGCAGGGTTTCCGCGTCTTCGCCCACCAGGGCTGCGCTGTCGCGTAGCAGTTTTTCCGAATCTTCGATCAACGCCTGCAGTTCGCTGAAAGCCTGGTCCTTGATTTGCTCGGCTTCGGCTTGCAGGGTGGTTTTCCTGGCCATGGACAGTTCCTCATAGAGTGATGGGCATTGAACAGTGGATACCGCTGGGGGCGGAAAGTTGCAGCGGCTTTGCCGACCCTTGCTGGCTACAGTGTAAGATAGCGCCTATTTTCCAGCGGCAGGACACCCTCATGAGTTTCAATCTGGCCAATAAGAGCTTCGCCGAACGGGCGCAGATCGAGGACGAGAAAGCACGATTGTTCGAGCTCTGGCAGACCAACCTGGGCAAGGCCAAGGGCGAAGCGGCTCGACTGATCGCGGAAAAACCGCGGCGTAAAGGCAAGTGGGCCGAATGGGTACGTTCTGAACTGGACGGCATGTCGCCGCCCGAGTTCGCCAACATGGTCCGCAGTGAGGTCAACAAGCTGATGGCGGCGGCCAAGTAAGGCCTTCGCAGAGACTGTCAGCGCGGGTGGGCCAATCCGGTACGGCAAATACACGGGGGCGTTGAAAACCACGGTCAATATGAACGATACTGTTTCTCATTAGCGTGTATTTCTTGTTCCCAAGGCCCATCGAACCCCTCCATGTTGACGTCTCCCGTGTCCGGGCTGCTGGCCAGTTTCCAGGAACATTACGATGACTTGCTGCAGTTCCTGACCCGGCGCATGAGCGACCGGCAGCGTGCGGCTGATGTGGCTCAGGAAACCTACCTCAAGTTGGTCAAGATCGAGCAGCAGGAGCTGCCGGTGCTGCATGCCCGCCGTTTTATCTTCCGCGTCGCTGGCAACCTGGCCATCGATACCTTGCGCCGCGAGCAGCGTATGGCCGGCAACCTCGACGATACCGACGCGGTGCGCCAGGTACCGTGTCCGGCACCCGCGCCGGAGGCTGCCTTGCTGGCCCGTGAGCGCCTGGAGCAACTTGACGAAGCCTTGCTGCAGCTATCGCCCAACGCACGTCAGGCGCTGCTGCTCAACCGGGTTGAAGGGCTGACGCAGGCGCAGATTGCACAACAGTTGGGCGTTTCCGAGAGCATGGTGGCAAAATACATCGGCCAGGCACTGCGCCACTGCCGCGACTGGCTCAAACACAACCATGACTGATGCCCTCGCCATGCTTGCACCGCAGCCGATCAGTGATTTGTCCGACGATGCCCTCGACTGGCAGGTATTGCTGCACTCCGGCAATGCTACGGATGCCGAGCGTGCTCGATACCAGCGTTGGCGTCAGCTCAGCCCCGCGCATGCTCATGCCGCCCAAGAAGCCGAATCCTTGTGGGGCGATCTGGGCCAGACCCGAGCGGCCACCGAACTGAAGGCCGCTGCACCGCGTCGCCGTCACTGGGGCAGTGCCTTGGCGGCTTCCCTGGTGTTGGCGCTGGTCGGTTATGGCGGTTGGCAGCAAGCCCCGGCCTTGCTTGCCGACTACCACACCAGCGTTGGCCAACAGCAGCGTATTACCCTCGCCGACGGCTCGCAGGTGTTGCTCAACAGTGGCAGTGCCTTGTCGGTGGATTTCAGCACTGGTCAGCGTCGAGTGATGCTCAAGGCAGGCGAAGCGTTGTTCGAGCCCGCTGACGATCCGCGCCCGTTCATTGTCGAGGCGGGTGGCGAAGCGGTGCAAGGTAGCGGGGCGGTGTTCAGTGTACGTCGTGATGGCAGCCATAACCGTGTGGTGATTGCTCAGGGGCAGGCACAAATCGGCGAGCACGTGCTCAGCAGCACACCCGATGCGCGGGCACAGACTGCCTGGCAGCGCGGCAAGCTGATCTTCAATGGCAAGCCCCTGCGCGAGGTGCTGGCCGAGCTTGAGCGTTATCAGCACGGGCGCATTGTGTTGTCCGATCAGCAGTTGGGGGCAATGCAGGTCAGTGGGGTATTTGACCTGGATGACCCGCAAGGATTGCTGCGTACGCTGGAGCAGCGCTACGCCTTGAAGGTGACTTATCTGCCCTGGTTGGCTGTGGTGTACTGATTGCGCAGCAAGCCCGCTTCTGGCACCTGTAGCCGCTGCCGGAAGGCTGCGATCGGGCGTGAAACGCCCGCAAAACCTGGCCTGCGCGATCTGCCAGGCCCAACGCTGCGCTCGAGTGGCGACTGCTCCGCAGTCGATCGCAGCCTCGTGCCTCGGCAGCGGCTACAGCATGTAGTGCTGCTCACTTGAGCCTGCCAAAAAATTATTTCACTTATTCACTGCAAGTTCTTCCTCGCTCAATCGTCGTAGTGAGACTGATCAGCAATTCATTCTCATTTACATAATTTGTCTGGAAGAACACTGTGAAGGGTCCGCTTAAGCCAATCGCTTGCTCCACCGCTCGTTTCAAACACGTTCTGCTGGCTTCAACCGCCGTCGCCGCACTGCTCGGCCCGGTTTGGGCATTGGCGGCCGAAGCCGTGAGTGCTGGGCAAGCGAGCGCCCAGCAAGACCGCGAGGTCAGCCTGGATCTGCCGACCCAGAACCTCGATCAGGCCCTGACAGCTTTCGCCGACCAGGCTGGGCTTCACTTGCTGTTCACCACCGCCGATGTCGCCGGCTTGCACAGCCCGGCCCTCAGCGGCCGCTACAGCATCGCCCAGGCCTTGCAGAGCCTGCTGGCCGGCAGCGGCATGAGCTGGCAGTTCAGCGATTCGCGCACGGTTATCCTGCGCAAGGCCCAGGCTGCACCGGCGAGCGTCAGCCTCAAGCCGATTGAAGTCAGTGTGGCTTCGCGTACCAGCACCTCGATCAGTGAAATTCCGGGCACCGTCTGGGTGGTCGACCAGCAGCAGCTCAACGAGCAGATCAACAGCGGTGTCAGCCTTAAAGAAGCTATTGGCAAATTGGTACCTGGCCTCGACCTCGCCCCGGAAGGGCGCACCAACTACGGCCAGAACATGCGCGGGCGCAATGTGCTGGTGATGATCGACGGGGTCAGCCAGAACAGCTCCCGTGGCTTGTCGCGCCAGTTCGACAGCATCTCACCATTCAACGTCGAGCGCGTTGAAGTGCTCTCGGGTGCCAGCGCCATCTACGGTGGCGGCGCCACCGGCGGTATCATCAACATCGTGACCAAGAAAGGTGAGGCAGGCCCAGCCCGCTTCGAGACTCAGTTGGGCGCCAGTAGCGGTTTCAACAACAGCGACGACCTGTCGACCCGCATTGCCCAGTCGGTCAGTGGTGGCAACGAGCGAATCAATGCGCGCCTGGGTATTTCTGGCGAGCAGAACGAAGCCTTCTACGATGGCGCTGGCGACCAGATCTTCATCGACAACACCCAGACCGACCTGCAGTACAACCGCACCATCGACGTGCTCGGCAGCCTGGGTATGAAATTCAACGATGAACAGAGTCTGGACCTGCTCGCCCAGTACTATGACTCAGGCAATCATGGCAGCACCGGGATCTACTTTCCCAACCTGAACCACAACGCCCCCTCTGACCTGGAAGACGCTGAACTGCGCGGCGGTTACTCCACGGACCTTGAGCCACGGACCAAGCGTGTGCTGCTCAATGCCAACTATCACCACAGCGATGTGCTTGGCCAGGACTTCTACCTGCAGGCCTCGTACCGCAAGGAAGACGACAACTTCTACCCGTTCCCGTACTACAACGGCAAACCGGCCGGTGCCAAGGGTGTGTATTTTGCCGCTTCGCAGCAGAACTTTGAGGTCAGTAGCCTCAAGGCACTGTTTGCCAAGCAATGGGACACCCTCAAACTGACCTATGGGGTGGACCTGGACCGTGAGCGTTTCAATGCCGAGCAGACTACCTTCGACTCCCTGACCTCATCCGAAAGCGGCGGGCTGGACCTGGACAAGGAAAGCAAGGCCCCGCGCTATCCCAGTTACCGGGTTGATGGTCTGTCGTACTACGCCCAGATGGACTGGCATGCGACGGACAACCTGACCGTCTCCGGCGGTGCCCGCCGCCAGCAGATGGATGTCGATGTCGGCGATTTCAAGGGTGTGCCCGGCGGCAGCAACGATTATCAGGTTAACCTGTTCAACCTCGGTGCCATCTACGACTTCAAGAATGGTCATCAGGTCTGGACCAACTACGGTGAGGGCTTCGACCTGCCAGACCCGGCCAAGTTTTATGGAAAACCTGGCCTGAGCGTTGAGGACAACCCGCTGGCCGGAATCAAGAGCCGCCAGGTGGAAATGGGCTGGCGCTACGCCGACCTTGACTGGGATGCGCAAGCGGCGGTGTATTACATCTGGTCGGACAAGATCATCACCACCGACATGGCCACCCTGACCATCAACGTTGAGGACCAAAAGAGCCGTGACTTCGGGTTTGAAGGGGCACTGACCCGTCATTTCGAAAGCGGTTGGGAAGCCGGTAGCACCCTGCACCTGGTGCGTTCAGAGGAAGAAGACAAAGACGGTGACTGGATCAAGCGTGACGCCCGTTATGCTTCGTTGTCCAAGTCCACGGCCTTTGTCGGCTGGAAAAACGAGGGGCGAAGTGCGCGCCTGCAAGCCAACCATGCCTTCACCCTCAAAGACGATGCTGATCACGAGATCAAGGGCTACACCACCTTCGACTTGCTGGGCAGCCAGGAGACAGGTTTCGGCACCTTCAGCGCTGGCATCCAGAACCTGCTGGACAAGGAATACAGTACAGTCTGGGGTCAGCGAGCAACCCTGTTCTACTCGCCAACCTACGGCCCGGAGTACCTGTATGACTACCAAGGCCGCGGTCGCACCTACACCTTGACCTGGTCGATGGCGTATTGAGTCAGGCGAAGGTCGTCAGCAGGTCGGCTTCAAAGGCCTGCTGAGCGTCGCTGGGCACTTGGGCGCGATGACGAGCGAGGACGAAGGGCACCTCAAAGTTCAATGCCGGGTCCAAGCCCTGCAACAACCCACGCTCAACCCAGGGCGCGGCGAAGTGGCAGGGCAGATAGCCAATGTGGCGCCCGGAAAGAATGAACGCCAGGGCACCCTCGACCTGTTCGGAGCGTGCTGAAGCACGGCCACCACTGAGCGGGTCGGGACTTTCCAGAAAGCTGTAGGGGTGCTCGACCTGGTCGGCCTGCAGCAGTACTTCCAGGCTCACCTGCGCCTGGTTGGCCAGCCGATGGTGGCTGGCGCAATACAGGCGCTGGGTCTCCTCGAACAACGGCGTGTAGTCGAACGCCGATTGTTTGCCGGAGAAGTAACCAATGGCAAGGTCAAGGCGCTGCTGCAACAGCAGGCGCTCAAGATCCGCGGGCATGGCACTGACCAGTTCCAGGCGCACGGATTCGTCGCGCTGGCGAAAACGCTCGATGGCCTGCGCCAGGCGTAGGGTCACGCTGCTGTCCTGGGCTTCAGAAATACCTACGCGCACTTCACCAAGCAAGCGTCCAGCGACGCCATTGGCCTGATGACGGAAGGCTTCTATCTGTACCAGCAGTTCCCGGGTTGCCTTAAGCAGCACCTCGCCTTTGGCGGTCAGGCCAAAGCCGCCTTTGCCGCGGCTGCACAGACGATAGCCGAGACGCGTTTCCAGGCGCGCCATCTGCTGGCTGATACTGGGCTGGCTCAGCCCGAGTACGCCCTGAGCGGCGCTGAAGCCGCCGGCCTCGACTACAGTGACGAACAGCCGCAGCAGGTGCAGGTCGAGGTCGTGCAGTTGTCCGAGCATCAAACATTGCTCCCGATGAATGTCAGCTTAAGGAAGTTGCCATTTTTGTAATGTAACCCGGCGTGCATGCTGGCGGCATTCACTGATAAAGGTGCCCGACATGCGTAGATACCTGTGGTTGTTCCCGGTGATGCTGGCCTTGCCGCTTCAGGCCGAAGAAAAAGTCCTCAACCTCTACAGCTGGGCCGATTACGTGGCGCCAGAGGTTTTGCAGCGCTTTGAAAAGGAAAGCGGCTACAAGGTGCGGTACGACACGTTCGACACCACAGAGGTATTGGAAACCAAGTTGCTCACCGGTGGCAGTGGTTATGACGTGGTTGTGCCGTCCTCCAGCCTGCTGGCCCGTGCTCTGGCGGCCGGCGCCCTGCAACCGCTGCAGGCCCAACAAATGCCCGGCTACAGCAATCTGGACAAGGACCTGTTGGCCAAGCTGGCCGAAGTGGACCCCGGCAACCAGTACGCGGTGCCTTACACCTGGGGCACGCTGGGACTGGGGATGAACCTTGAAGCGGTGCGCCAGCGTGTGGGCGATGCGCCGCTGGACAGCCTTGACCTGTTGTTCAAACCCGAATACGCCAGCAAGCTCAAGGACTGCGGAATAGCCATGTCCGACTCGCCTCAGGAGGTGATCGGTGTGGCCTTGCACTACCTGGGCAAAGATCCGTACAGCCGTAACAAGGACGATCTGGCCGCAGCCCAGGCGCTGCTCCAGCAGCTGCAGCCGTCGGTCAGCTATGTGGCCAACGGTCGGCAGATCAACGACCTGGCCAACGGCAGTGTGTGCTTGGCGCTGACCTATAACGGTGATGCGGCCATGGCCGCCGATCAGGCCCGGCAAGCCGACAAGCCCTACCAGGTGGTGTACCGGATTCCCCGGGAAGGCACGATCATTTGGCAAGACAATCTGGCCATCCCCAAAGATGCGCCGCACCCAGAGGCGGCCAAGGCCTTCATTGCTTTCATGCTGCGCCCCGATTCGGTGGCGCCGCTGACCAACACGCTGTTTTTCGCCAACGCCAACCAGGCTGCCACCGTATTGGTGGACGAAGCGGTACGTGGCGACCCGGACATCTACCCCTCGGATGAAGTGCGCGCGCGGCTGTTTGCCGACCGTAGCATGAGCTTGGCCGACATGCGCCAGCGCACCCGGCTGTGGACCGCTTTTCGTAGTCGCCAATAACAAAGAACCAGGAGCCCGATGATGGATCTCGCCCCCAACAACGACCAGGCCATGACCCGCGAAAGCCTGTATGGCACGGTCGCGGAAAATACCTTTGCCGGTATCACCAGTTTTTCCAGGCGGCGCTACAGCCGCGACCTGCGCGGTGTCGATGTGGTAGTCAGCGGCGTGCCGTTCGACACCGCCACCAGTAACCGTCCGGGTGCGCGCTTCGGCCCGCGGGCCATTCGTGCAGCCTCGGTGCAACAGGCCTGGGCTCGCCACTGGCCATGGGAATTCGATCCGTTCGATCATCTGGCGGTGATCGACTACGGTGACTGTGATTTCGATTACGGCAGCCCGCAGACCATTCCCCAGCGCATCCAGGCTCATGCCGAACAGATCCTTGAAGGGGGGTGCGCCATGCTCACCCTGGGGGGTGATCACTTCATCAGTTATCCGCTGCTCAAGGCGCATGCGCGTAAACACGGGCCGTTGTCTCTGATTCATTTTGACGCCCACAGCGACACTTGGCCGGACGAGGAGGGGGGCGGGCGTGTCGACCACGGCACGATGTTTTGGCACGCCGCGCGTGAAGGCCTGGTGGATCCGTCGCGCTCGGTGCAGATCGGCCTGCGTACCACCAATGACGATCCTCAGGGCTTTGCCGTACTTGATGCGCGGCAGGTGCACCAGCGGGGATGTGCGGCGATCATCGAGGCGGTTCGCGCGCGTGTAGGTGACCATCCGGTGTACCTGACCTTCGATATCGATTGCCTTGATCCGGCTTACGCGCCGGGCACCGGCACGCCGGTGTGTGGCGGGCTAAGCACGTTGCAGGCGCTGGAAATCATCGGCGGCCTGCGCGGTATCAACCTGGTGGGGATGGACCTGGTAGAGGTCGCGCCAGCCTACGATCATGCCGATATCACCGCCTTGGCCGGGGCGACGCTGGCGATGGAAATGCTCTGCCTGTACGCCGCCCGGCACAAGGTCGACCGCTGAGCTGGAAACAAAATGAATTACCTGTAGGAGAAATTGCGGTTTGCTGACGAACCTGACGCGCCTTAGGCTATCCAATGCTTGGGCGCGTCGTTTCGCGCAGGAGGTAACCGTGAACAGATCACTGTTGGGCCTGGCCCTGGGCTTGCTGTTGAACGTACCGGGGCTGGCAGGGGCGGCACCGATACACGTGGCCGCCTCGCCGAACAACCCCTACAACAGCCCGATCATGCGGGCCAACCCCAACAGCCGACAAGGCAGCGTACCGGCCACGCCCCCCGTACGGGGTCCATCGACCCAGCCCAACCC
>Ga0247821_10000486_pt1 | contig 21921 bp, 13 predicted proteins | sample 13C_Glycerol_Day_FD_192481 | JGI IMG/M metagenome (GOLD analysis project Ga0247821, IMG submission 192481) | Soil microbial communities from agricultural site in Penn Yan, New York, United States - 13C_Glycerol_Day14 | ecosystem: Environmental > Terrestrial > Soil > Agricultural land | place... | reverse complement strand
CTCCTACACGTAGGAGCGGGCTTGCCCCGCGATGGCCGGTTTACTCAGCCAACTTGTAGGCGATCACATAGTCGCCCATCTTGGTGCCCAGCGAACCGTGACCGCCGGCGGTCACCAGGACGTACTGCTTGCCGTCCTTGCCGGTGTAGGTCATCGGGGTTGCCTGGCCGCCAGCCGGCAGGCGCGATTTCCACAGCTCCTTGCCGGTGTTGGTGTCATAGGCGCGCAGGTACTGATCCAGGGTGCCGCTCAGGAAGCCCAGGCCACCGGCGGTGACGATGGAGCCGCCCATGCTCGGCACGCCGATGGGCAGGCCGATCGGGATGGGCGAGCTGTCACGGCTGGTGCCGTTCTTGTGCTTCCACACCACTTTTTTGCTGAGCAGGTCGATGCCGGCCACATAGCCCCAGGCAGGGGCCTGGCACGGTACGCCCAGGGGCGACATGAACGGGTGCATGATCACCGCATACGGGGCGCCGGTGTTCGGCTGCACACCGCTGGTTTCGCTTTCACGCTTGCTGCCGGCAGCCACGTCGGCGCGGGGCACCATCTTCGACACGAACGCCATGTAGTTGGGGCTGGTGAACATCATCTGGCGCACCGGGTCGACCGAAACGCTGCCCCAGTTGAACACGCCGACGTTACCCGGGTAGACCAGGCTGCCCTGGAGCGACGGCGGGGTGTACTGGCCTTCGTAGCGCAGCTCGCGGAACTGGATGCGGCAGAGCATCTGGTCGAACGGGCTGGCGCCCCACATGGCCTGTTCGGTCAGGTCCGGACCCAGCAGGTTCAGATCCGAGCGGGCCTGGGTCGGGGCAGTGCGGTCGCCTTCGACGGCGCCTTGCGGGGCCGGGATTTCGCGGATCGGCACGATCGGGGTGCCGTCGCGACGGTCCAGCACGTACAGGCTGCCCTGTTTGGTCGGGGCGATCAGCGCAGGCTTCACGCCATCGTCGGACTTCAGGTCAATCAGCGTTGGCTGGCTGCCGACGTCCATGTCCCAGAGGTCGTGGTGGGTGAACTGGTAGTTCCAGCGCACCTTGCCGTTGGTCAGGTCCAGGGCGACGATGCCGGCGCTGAACTTCTCGGCGCCAGGGGTGCGGTCGGCGCCCCACTGGTCAGGGGTCTGGTTGCCCAGGGGCAGGTACACCATGCCGAGTTTTTCATCGACACTGGCCAGCGACCACATGTTCGCCGAGTTGCGGCTGTAGGTCTTGCCCGGGGCCAGTGGCGCGGTTTCGTCCGGGTTGTTGCTGTCCCAGTTCCACACCAGGCGGCCGTCGTGCACGTCGTAGGCGCGGATGACGCCGGACGGTTCGTTGGTCGACTCGTTATCGGTGACATGGCCGCCGATGATCACCAGTTCGCGGGTGATCGCCGCAGGCGAGGTGGAGTAGTAACCGCCGGCGGTGAACGGGCCGATGCCGGTGGTCAGGTCGATCACACCCTGGTTGCCGAAGCCTTCGCACACCTTGCCGGTGTCGGCGTTCAGTGCAATCAGACGGGCGTCAGCGGTGGGCAGGTACAGGCGACGCGGGCAGGCGCGGGCCACGGCCTGGCCGGCATCGCTGATCTTCGGCGCCGGGCTGCCGTCGACGCTGACGTAGTTGTTCTCGTCGTAGTACGACACACCACGGCAGGTCATGTGGGCGAAGCCCTTGAAGCCTACCGGGCTCTTGATCTGCGGATCGAAGCGCCAGATCTCGGCACCGGTGTCCGGGTCCAGGGCCAGCACTTTGCTGTGGGCGGTGCAGGCATAGAGCATGCCGTTGACCTTGAGCGGGGTGTTCTGGTTGGTCAGCTCCACCGGGTCGTTGGCGGTCGGCAGGTCACCGGTACGGATGCGCCAGGCTTCTTCAAGCTTGTGCACGTTGTTCGGGGTGATCTGGCGCAGCGGCGAGTAGCGGTCGCCGTACTCGGTGCGGCCATAGGCCTGCCACTCGCCATCGGGCATCTGCGGTGCGTTGCTGGCGAACTCGGTGGTGTCGCGGCCCAGCTCGCCCTGGATTTCACCCGGGTTGGTGAACTGGCTGGCCACGGCGGTGGCGCCAGACAGCACCACGGCCAGGCTCAGCAGGCCGGTGTTGACCTTTGACGGGTTGCCGGCCAGCGGACGGCGCGCCCACGGCAGCAACAGCACAACGCCCAGGGCGAACCACAGGGCCAGGCGCGGAACCAGCTGCCACCAGTCCAGGCCGACTTCCCACAGTGCCCACAGGGTGCTGCCCAGCAGCACCAGGCCGTACAGGCCCAGGGCATTGCGGCGCAGGGCCAGCAGCAGGACGCCGGACAGGGCAAAGCCAATACCGGCGATCAGGTAATACAGCGAGCCGCCGAGCTGGCTCAGCTTGATGCCACCGGCCAGCAGGGCCAGGCCCATCAGCAGCAACAGCACGCCGATCAGGCGCGGCAGCCAGCGGGTTCTACTCAAGGCACCATCAGTGCTCATCGTGTGTTCTCCGTTAGGTCAAAAGGGGTCAGGCCGGGGCCCGGTTCAGTCAGTTGTCTGGTTAGAAGCTGCTCTGGATCTTGATCCCGCCGATCAGCGCGTCATCGACCTGGTTCACGCCACCGGGATGACGGATGTACTGCAGGTTCGGGCGCACGGTCAGCCAGTCGGCCAGGTGGATGCCGTAGTACAGCTCGGCGCTGTACTCGGTGTCCTGCACCGGGCGGTAGGCGGGATTGTCGAAATCGGTGATGCCCGAGGCTTCGTTGATGGCCCGGGCGTTCTTGCGGTAGGCAGGGTTGACGTGCACGCGGGCGAGGGCGAAGCCGATGTCGTCCTTGGCACGGGCATCGAAGGGCCCCTTGTACACCACACCTGCCTGAACATAGTTGTCGATGGCATTGGTCTTCTTGTCGTGCAACGTGGCGTTGGCGAACACGCTCAGGCCACGGGAGTGGTCGGACGCTTGCGACGTCACCTGCTGCTGGGCACCGAGCCAGAAACCGTGCTTGCTCGAGCTGCTGCGATAAGCCTGGCCGCTGAGTGCTGCCGGTTGGTCGTTGCTGTCCTTGTAGACATCAGTTGCCTTGGCATTACTGTAGTAGTAACCGGCGCGATATTCCCCTTTCAGGCCGTTGACTGCCGGGCTCCAGACCAGTTCGACCGGGATCACCGCACCCTGGGTGCCGCTGCCGCTGAGCTTGAAGCCGTTGTCGCGATCCAGGTTGGAAGGGTTCTGCTCGTAGGCGCCGATTTGCGCGTACAGCTCGGGGGTGAGGTTGTACTTGACCCGCAGGGCCCACTGGCTGACGGGCCAGTTGTACCAGATGTCACCCGCCCAGTTGCCCACCTGGGAGCCGCAGAACGCCAGGTTCTGGAAGTCGCAGGGGAAACTGTTGAAGTCTTCGCCCTGGCCGAAGCGGCCGAATTTCACATCCAGGGCGCCGTCGAAGTATTTCTGCTTGATCCACATCTGCGTCAGCCGCCAGGTCTGACCGCGGCCCCAGACTTCCTGGGCCGAGGTGAAGCCTCCGACCCGCGGGTCGTTGATACGGTCGTTGCTGATGTTGTTGCCGTGGCGCTCGGTCACGGTCAGCTGGAACTCGGCATCGTGCCAGCCGAGGATCTTCTGCAGGTCCAGGTGAGTGCCCAGGGCGAACTGGCCGCTGTAGCGTGCGGTCTGGTCGTCGTCATAACCGCCGTCGAGGTTGGCGCCCATCTCGCCGGTGTAGCCGAGGGTGAAGTCGTAGCCGCGTTCTGCCAGCTCCGTGCGGGTGCCGCCCCAATCGCCAAGCATCCATGGCGAGTCACTGGCGAACATCGCCGCAGCCTGGGCGCAAGGGGCCAGGCTGGCAATGGCCAGACCCGAAAGCAGTGTCCGGGTGGCGGGGGAAAAGCGGAAACGATGAATCTGAGGCATGAGATAGCGCTATCTTTTGATTATTGAAAAAACGGCAAGTCGGCCGCGTCCTGAGAATCGTCGGCGATAAGGCTGCAGGGGAGTTGACTGAAGCGGTTCAGCTTGCGGCGGGGAGGATATAGCTGAATTTGTAAGAAAAAAAGTCATATCGGCAAAAGGCACCGTTGCGCAACGTCGTAGGAGCGGGCTTGCCCCGCGATTGCGGTGTGCCTCTCACATCGCTATCGCGGGGCAAGCCTGCTCCTACGGTCAGAAGGTGGTGCGCAGGCCTACTTCTACGCTGCGTCCCGGCGCCGGGGCGATGTCGCGCAGGATGGAGCTGGCGTAGCGCACGGTCTGGTCGGTGAGGTTTTCACCCCGCACGAAGGCCAGCCACTGGCTCTGGCCGACCTCGAAGCGATACCCCACGCTGGCGCCCAGGGTGGTGTAGCCATCGGTGCTGGTCTCGTTGGCGGGCTTTTTGTGCTGGGCGCTGGCGTGTTGCACATCGACCCTCGCCTGCCAGCGGTCCAGCTCCCACAGCAAGCCACTGTTCAGGCGCAGCGGGGCGATACGCGGCAGGTCTTCGCCGCTGTCCAGGTTCTTGGCCCGGGTGTAGTCGCCCGACAACTCCAGGGCAAAGCTGCCATAACGGTTTTGCAGCAGTTGCCAGCGGTCCTGGGCCTCGATGCCGTAGAAGCGCGCAGCTACACCGCGGTACAGGTACTCGGGGACGTCGCCGGCGTGGTCGTGGTCGTGATCATGGTCATGGTCATGGTCATGATCTTCACCGCCATGGTCGTGGCCTTCGCGCATGTTGCCGCTGGCCAACAGCCCGATGTAATTGCGGAAGTGGCTGTAGAACACCCCGACGCTGCCTTTGTGCACGCCGTTGTCAAAGCGCAGGGCCAGGTCGCTGGAGATCGCTTTTTCCTTGCTCAGGTTCGGGTCGCCCACTTCATAGGTGCCGGTGGCGACGTGGGCACCGTTGGCGTACAGCTCGTAGAAGGTCGGGGCGCGTTCGGTGTACCCCAGGGTGGCCGCCAGCGACCAGATGGGCGTCAGCTCATAGACGGCGCCGGACGACAGGCTGGCGGCGGTGAAGCTGGCAGCGCTGTCGGCGTGGGCGAAGCGTTCGCTGCCCTGGCTGTCGGGGTCCACTCGCGTGTGTTCCAGTCGTCCGCCCAGGCTCAGGTTCAGGCGTTCGGTGGCCTGCCACTGCTCGAGCATGAACAGCGCCAGGGTGTCGGTATCGGTCTGCGGCACGAAGGCTTCTTCGCCCAGGGCGGAAAATTCGTTGCGGCTGACCTGCGCGCCAATCACACCCTCAACCGGCCCCAGCGGCTGATGCCGGGCCTCGACCCGCGCTTCGTAGCCTTTGTTCTTGAAGGTGGTGTGTACGTCGCCACCTTCCAGTTCGCGGTGCTGGTAGTCGGTGTAGCCGACGTCGAATTTCAGCGAACTGAACGGACCTTCCAGGTCCCGCAGTTCAGAGGCGAAGCCGTAGTGATCCTGCTGCATGTCCAGGCGCACGCCGGGCTCGGCCACCGAGCCGTAGTTGGAGTCGTAGCGGCTAAACGATAAGCCCGCATAGCCGTGATCCCAGTGGTAGGCGCCACCCACGGCACCGCCATCCTGACGGCCATCGCTGTTTTCCAGTTTGTTGCGGCTGCCCGGGTCGTCGGCATCGCGCACTTTGGCGCTTCGCGCATAGCCGGGAATGCGCAGGTCGTTGAACTGCCGGCTGTTGGCGTCCAGGTGCAGGGCGAAGCGGCCGTCACCGGCTTCAAGCTTGCCGGCGCTGCTGCGGGTGGTATCGGCGCCGCCGTAGCGCAATTCGCCCGCACCTTGAATGCCGTCGATGGGCGCGGTGGGGATGCGATTGTCGAAGCTGTTGACCACACCGCCAATGGCGTTGCCGCCATAGAGCAGAGCGGCCGGGCCGCGGACGATTTCGATGCGATCCACGGTGGCCGGGTCCAGAGGCACGGCGTGGTCATACGACAGTGACGAGGCATCGAGGGCACCGACGCCGTTGCGAAGAATGCGGATACGGTCGCCGTCCAGCCCGCGGATTATCGGGCGGCTGGCACCGGGGCCGAACCAGGTGGAAGAGACGCCCGGTTGATTGCTCAGGGTCTGGCCGAGGCTGCCTTTTTGCTGCAGGGCCAGGTCGTCGCCTTCAAGTACGGTGGTCGGCGCGGCCAGTTCGCCGGTGCCCAGCGGGTTGGCGGTGATGACCTGGGTTTGAAGCTCGACCGCCAGGCTCAAGGGGGAGACGAGCCAGAGGGCGGCGGCAAGGGGGGAGAGGCGCATGAGGGGGTGAAGTCCTTGGCAGTGTTATAGTGTTGTTACAATATAACATTGCTTATTCATCTGTGGCAGCGGGCTTTTCTCGCGATCAGCCATAATCCAGGCAACAGCTGCACTGGCCTGATCGCAAGGCAAGCCCGTTCCTGCGTGTAAACGACGGGAGACTGGGCTAAGGTGCGCACCTTTTGATCCACTGGAGCACAGCAATGACCACTGCCAACCCCAATCCGCTGCATGGCGTGACCCTGGAGCAGATCCTCACCAAGCTGGTGGAGCACTACCAATGGGAAGGGCTGGCCCAACGCATTGATATCCGCTGCTTCAAGAGTGATCCGAGCATCAAGTCGAGCCTGACTTTCCTGCGCAAGACCCCCTGGGCGAGGGAGAAAGTCGAACGCCTGTACCTGAAGCTGCAGCGCGGCCGCTAACGCCATGGACGGGCGCAGGGGCGCGATGGGTCTGGCCGCATGCCTGGGCTGGAGCGCGCTGGCGATCCAGATGTACCTTGTCTTGCTGGTACGTTGGCAGGAGCAGGCCAGCCTGATCGGCGGCCTGGTGAACTTCTTCAGTTACTTCACCGTGCTGAGCAATACCCTGGTTGCGGTGGTACTCACGCAGGCAGCATTTGGCAGGGCGTCGGCCTCGCGGCGATTCTTTCTCGCCCCCAGCGTCAGTGGCGGCATCGCGGCCAGTATCGTCCTGGTCGGGCTTGCCTACAGCCTGTTGTTGCGTCACCTGTGGCACCCACAAGGTTGGCAATGGCTGGCCGATGAGTTGCTGCACGACGTCATGCCGCTGTTGTTCGTCGCGTACTGGTGGTGCTGCGTAGACAAGGGCACCTTGCGCATCAAGCACCTGGTGGCCTGGCTGCTGTATCCGGTGGGGTATTTTGCCTATGCGCTGCTGCGCGGGCATTCGATAGGTGTCTATCCCTATCCCTTTATCGATGTGGCGACCCTTGGCTATGGGCAGGTGTTGATCAACGCCCTGGCGATACTGCTGGGCTTCATCGCCATCGGCCTGCTGATCCTGGGCCTGGATCATTGGCAGGGCGGGCGCCTGGCCAAGGCCAGGACGCAACCCTGATGGTGCCGTGTTACGCGTCGTCGTTCGGATCAAGGCGCCAGTAGGCGGCGGCTTTGATCAGGTCTTCCTTCACGCCTTTCTCGTCGATCAACAAACGCTTGGCCTGGCGGGTCAGGCTCTTCTCCAGCGCGACCCAGGTGTACAACTGACCTTCAGGCAGCGTCAGTGCTTTCACCACGTCGAGCAGCGCTTGTTGATGACGCTGCACCCAGATCACTTCCACCTGGGCCTTGCTTGCCAGGGGCTGTTGCTCCTGCGCGTCTTCGATCTCGATCACCGCCAGCACCTTGCGGGTGGCTGGCAGTTCTTCCAGGCGCCGGGCAATGGCCGGAATCGCCGTTTCGTCGCCGATCAGCAGGTAACTGTCAAAGATATCCGGCACCACCATCGAGGCACGTGGGCCCGCGATGTTCAGGACCTGACCGACCTGCGCCTGGGCAGCCCAGGTGGAGGCAGGGCCATCGCCGTGCAGCACAAAGTCGATATCCAGCTCACCGGCTACCAGGTCGATGCGGCGCGGGGTGTACTCGCGCATGGTCGGGCGCCAGGTGTCGCGGCCAAAGTCGAGGTTGTCCAGCGCCACTTGCTCTTCTGGCGAGGTGGCGAACAGCAGCTTGACGTGATCGTCGCTGCCGACACTGATGAAGCCTTGCAGTTGCGGCCCGCCGACGGTGATGCGGCGCATGCGCGGGGTCAGGTCGGTGACCTTCAGTACATCCAGGCGACGGTGTTTGATTTCGTGGTTCACGCGATGAATCGCGGTGTTTTCGCTGACACTCATTGGGACTTCTCCGTAGGCGCCGTGGCCGGTCCTGCAACGATGGCCTTGGCAGTGTTGTTGAGCAGGGTACGCACCCGCTCGATTTCTTCCGGGTTCCAGCGGCCGCTGTGCATCTGCAGGGCATGACGCAGGTTGTGTACCGCTTCGTGGATCTCTGCTGGGCGGTCATGGCCGAACAGCGAGCGCTTGCTGACCTCGATGCGCATGCGTACGCCATCCAGGGCGACAGCCTGTTCGGCCAGGGCCGTGACACCGGCAGGCGTGACGCTGTAGAGCTTCTTGCTGCCATGGACCTGACCGACGATCAGTTCGCTCTCTTCAAGAAAGGTCAAGGTGGGGTAGATCACGCCGGGGCTTGGGCTGTAGTTGCCGCCAAACAGGGTTTCGATCTGGCGGATCAGGTCGTAGCCGTGGCAGGGCTGCTCGGCCAGCATCGACAACAGCAGCAGTTTCAGGTCGCCGGGGGCGAATACGCGCGGGCCGCGATCGCCACGGCCATGGCGGCGTTCAAAACCGTCATGGCGTTCGCCATGGTCACGGTGGGCATGATGGTCACGCATGGGAATCTCCGATTGCGTTAGATGTATCTCCAGATATTACTCAAGATATATCTTTAGGCAAGCGTTGAGATTGAGAATATTTCTCATGACGTCGACAGGCGAAAGAAAACCCGGGTGCAGTCAAGGCACCCGGGTGGGTTGAATCGGCTTACTGCTGGGCCACTTGGGGAGCCTTGCACAGGGTGTGGCTGCCCGGTTGCAGGTAAGGCGTGAGGATCGGCGCCATGCCCTTGAGCACCTGCACCGGCAATGCCGAGGTGAACTTGAACTGCTCGGCGGCCCGGCCCGGTACGAAGGCGGTGAGGGTGCCGAAGTGGTTGTCGCCCAGGAAGAACACGAAGGTCGCCGTGCGGTTGATGGCCTTGGACCCCAGCAAACGGCCACCGGCACCCCAGCTTTCGAGGCGGTTGTCACCGGTACCGGTCTTGCCACCCATGACCATAGGCGTACCGTCGTTGAGCTTGAAGCTGCCGGACACCCGGCGTGCGGTCCCGGCATCGACCACTTGCGAAAGGGCCCCGCGCAGCGCTTGGGCGACTTCTACCGAAAGCACCCGCTGGCCCAGGTCAGGGTCCCCGGCGAGACGTGTTTCGTAAGGCGTGTCGGCGGCAAAGTGAAGGGTGTCGATACGCAGCACCGGCAGGCGGATGCCGTCGTTCTGAATGATGCCGACCAGCTCGGCCAAGGCCGCCGGGCGGTCGCCGGAGCTACCGATGGCGGTGGCCAGCGACGGCACCAGGTGATCGAACGGATAGCCGACCCGCTTCCAGCGCCGATGGATATCCAGGAAGGCTTCGATTTCCACCAGGGTACGGATACGGCTGTCGCGAGCGCCCTTGTGCTTGCTCTTGAACAGCCAGCCGTAGACTTCCTGGCGCTCGAACTGACTGGCTTGCACCGCGTCCTGGAAGCTGGCGCTGGGGTTCTTGAGCAAGTAGCCCAGCAGCCACAGGTCCAGCGGGTGGACCTTGGCGACAAAGCCCTGGTCGGGCAGGTCGAACTTGCCCGGGCCGTAGGCGTAGTACATGTCGTCCAGGCGTTTCTCGGTCACCGTGTCTTGCTTGCTGGGCGCGCGCTTGTTGTCCAGCCGGTCCTTTTTCAGGTGCGCCTGGACGAAGGCATTGAAGGTGGCCTGGTCGGCCTCGGGGAACAGGTAACGGTGCACGGCGGCCAGGCGGATCGGGGTGATCCGCAGGCTGTCGAGGAAGGTGTCCAGGCGCTGCTGGGAAGTCTTGCGCTGGTACTTTTTCCAGAACCTGCGCAGGTAGTCGGTGCCTTCCTTGTCGGCAAAGCGTGCCAGGTACTCCTGGCGCCGTGGCTCGGCGTCGTCCCTGAGCAGCGCCACGCTGTTGCCCGGCGTCTGGTAAGTGCTGTAGCGCACCAGATCACGCATCAGGCGAATGAAGGGCAGGTTGATCGACTCGCGCAGCGCGTCCTTGAGCGTTGGGATGCGGCCGTTGTCTTCCTTGCGAAAGTTGTTGAACACGTGCATGCCGCCGCCGGTGAAGAACGCTTCGCCAGGGCTTGCCGAATATTTGCGGTTGAGCGCTGCATCGAGCATCGCGACGATGTTGCGATCCTTGTTCTGGATCAGGTAGTCGATGGCCCAGCGGGTGATGAAGTCCAGTTCAGCTACCTCGACCTTCTTCAGGTCTGCGGCGGGGGTATCGGCATACTTGTCGTGCAGCTCGGCGACGATTTCCAGGTAGCTGGTCAGCACCCGCAGCTTGGCGGTGGAACCCAGCTCCAGCTTGCTGCCTTCATTGATGTCGAAGGGCTGGTCGGTGCTGTCGGTCTGCACTCGCACCCGCGAGCCATTGGCGGTGCGTTCGAGCAAGGTGAAGCTGTAGCGGACCTGGGTGGTGCTGGTGGGGGTCAGCAAGCGCTCGCCAAACAGCCCGATTTTCTCCGCAAAGGCCGGGTCGGCGAGGTCCTTGAGGTACTGGCTGACCTGCCCTTGCAGGTCCGATTGCAAGGTGCTGGTGGCTGAGAGGTCGAGGCGGTCGAGGTCGTAGAGCGGCCGGGCCAGGGCCAGGGACAAGCGGCTGCGGGCCACGCTGATGCCCTTGTTGGTGACAATTGGCACGATGGTGGGTTGCGCCACCCAGTCGCGGAAGGTGGCCTTGCTGGCCAGCGCGGCATCGGCCAACGGACGGTCGACAATATTGCTGGCCGCCAGGACGCGGATGTGGCTGTCGGTCAGTTCGGCCAGCTCGTTGCGACCTTTGGACAAAAAGTGCGAAGGCCGACGCTGGGCAATCATCAACGACAACACCTGGCGCAGCGCCAGGCCCCGCGCCGCCATGCTTTGAGGGTCGGTTGCGGTCGAGGTCAGGATGTCGTTGACCTGGGCAAAGTCGGCGCCGTACCAGACCCGCAGGCCTTCGGCCATGCCATGCACTTCACCGTGGCCGGGCACCGCCGAGAGCGGCACGCTGTTGAGGTAGTCACGCACGATGCGCTGGCGGGACTCGAGGGTCTCGGGCCCTCCCTGGTAGGCGCGCACGCTGGCGGAAATCATCTGGCGGATCTTCTCGCTGCCCGACACGGTCAGGCCGTCGGGCGAGTGACGGTATTTTTCCAGCTGGGTTGCCAGGGTGCTGCCGCCGGCGGACTGGCCGGGCAGGGCCAGGTACTTGGCCACCTGGCTGTAGGCGGCCTTGGCGAAGCGTGGCCAGTCCACCGCCGGGTTGGCGTAGGGGTCGTTGGGGTCGAGCAGGTCACGGTTTTCGATGAACAGCAGGCTGTTGACGATGACCGGGGGGATCGCGTCGAAGTCCGGGTACAGGTATTGCGGGTAGTGGTACTGGTAGAGCACGTCACCCTTGCAGTCGGTGATCGACAGGCCGGTCTGGATCTTTTCCTTGTAGGGCACGAAGAAGCCGTGCTCGGTGTAGTTCATCAGTGCGGGCGAAAAATGCACCTGCTCACTGATGACATAGTCGCGCTTGAGCAGGCGCGGCAGGAAATCGCCCAGGGCGCTGTAGCCCAGGCGTTGGTCGAAGGGGCCGTCGCCGGGGTAGATGATCGCATCGCTGGGCCCCGGTTGCAGGGAGTAGGTCAGGGTCGAGGCGAGCTGGCTGAGTTCGCGTGACTGCATCCGCGAGGTGTGCATTTCATTGGCGATGGCCAGTCCAAGGGCGATCAGGCTGAGCAGCAGCACCAGCCAGACCAGCCGCCACCACAGATGACGCTGGCGAGGGCTTTTCGGCACTGGTGATTCTTCAAGAGATTCAGGGGGAGCTTCCTTGCTGGATGGTTCCGATTGCCACAATGCGCCCATAGTTTTCAGCCCGGCTACTTATTTTCGTCTTGCTTGCCTGAAGCTTAGACGGTGAGCGGGTTTGGTGAAAAATTTGTGGAACCTGTAAGGCATGGTCTGAGAGGGCGTAGGCATGCGCCTTTGGTGGAAGGTTGTATTGCCCTGTTTTGGTGCTATGTTAGCCGCCCTTTTTCAGGGTGCTGGAGAAAGCACGGGGAATGTTCCTCCATGGATGCGGTTTTTGCCGAGAGTTCTCGCCAAATATCGTGCTCTTTATAGTGAAATGCCCTTTAGGGGCCTTTCTATACTGCTCGCCCCTTTCGCACTGCCGGCGCTTCACGCATCGGCAGACGGGGCCGCTCACAAGGTGGCACCCGGCAAGGCAGCGTATCCGCCTATCGGCGGTACCAGGCCTGCACGAACGGTCTATATCCAATAACAAAATGAGGTTGTATTTCTATGCCAGTCGGCAACCATCCTTCTCACGGTGAGACCGCCCAGGGCGGCCCACTCAAGCGAGAACTCGGCGAGCGACACATTCGCCTGATGGCGCTGGGCGCCTGTATCGGTGTCGGCCTGTTCCTGGGGTCGGCCAAGGCCATCGAAATGGCCGGTCCGGCAATCATGCTGTCTTACATCATCGGCGGTCTGGCGATCCTGGTGATCATGCGTGCCCTCGGTGAGATGGCGGTACACAACCCGGTCGCAGGTTCCTTCAGCCGTTACGCCCAGGATTACCTCGGCCCGTTGGCGGGCTTTCTTACCGGCTGGAACTACTGGTTCCTGTGGCTGGTGACGTGCGTGGCTGAAATCACCGCGGTGGCCATCTACATGGGCATCTGGTTCCCCGACGTACCCCGCTGGATCTGGGCCCTGGCGGCCCTGGGCAGCATGGGCGCGATCAACCTGATCGCGGTCAAGGCCTTCGGTGAGTTCGAGTTCTGGTTCGCCCTGATCAAGATCGTCACCATCATTGCCATGGTACTGGGCGGCATCGGCATCATCGCCTTCGGCTTTGGTAACGACGGTGTGGCCATGGGGATCTCCAACTTGTGGAGCAACGGCGGCTTCATGCCTAACGGCGTGACCGGCGTGCTGATGTCGCTGCAAATGGTGATGTTCGCCTACCTGGGCGTAGAAATGATCGGCCTGACTGCCGGTGAAGCGCGCAACCCGCAAAAAACCATTCCCCAGGCCATCGGCTCGGTGTTCTGGCGCATCCTGCTGTTCTATGTGGGCGCGCTGTTCGTGATCCTGTCGATCTACCCATGGAATGAAATCGGCAGCCAGGGCAGCCCGTTCGTGATGACCTTCGAGCGTCTGGGCATCAAGACGGCAGCCGGCATCATCAACTTCGTGGTGATCACCGCGGCGCTGTCGTCGTGCAACGGCGGGATCTTCAGCACCGGGCGCATGCTCTACAGCCTGGCGCAGAATGGCCAGGCCCCGGCCACCTTTGCCCGCACCTCGAGCAACGGCGTGCCGCGCAATGCCTTGCTGCTGTCCATCGCCGCCTTGCTGCTGGGCGTGCTGGCCAACTATCTGGTACCGGAAAAGGTCTTTGTCTGGGTGACTGCAATCGCTACCTTCGGTGCGATCTGGACCTGGGTGATGATCCTGCTGGCGCAGCTCAAGTTCCGCGCCGGCCTGTCCACCGCTGAACGCGATGCCCTGAAGTACCGCATGTGGCTGTGGCCGCTGAGCTCGTACCTGGCGCTGGCGTTCCTGATCCTGGTGGTGGGCCTGATGGCTTACTTCGAGGAGACCCGCGTGGCCCTGTACATCGGCCCGGCCTTCCTGGTCATGCTGACCGTGCTGTACTACGTGTTCAAACTGTCGCCAAAGGCCGACAACGCGCAGCTGGCGCGTACCGCAGTTTGATGTAAACCCTGTAGGAGCGGGCTTGCCCCGCGATTGCGGTGTGACTGTCACATTGCATCGCGGGGCAAGCCCGCTCCCACAGCAAGCCCGCGCCTACCCCGCGAAACATTCAGGCGGCAACCTCGCTGTTGGGCTCGAAACTGTCAGCCCGCGCCATCGCCCACATCCTCGAATAGAACTCGCCACTGATCTGTCCGCTGAGCAATTCGCCGGGCTTGAGGAATACGTGCATCTGCGAGAACAGCTTGATCTCGGTGGCCGAGACACGTCGCACCAGGTGCTTGGCTTCCAGCTGGGACGGGTGGTCGAGCCCGGCGGCGGCGAGCATTTCGGCCAGGGCCTTGAGGGTGCTGTGGTGGAAGTTGAACACCCGCTGGGCTTTGTCTGGCACCACCAGGGCGCGCTGGCGCAGGGCATCCTGGGTGGCGACGCCGGTCGGGCATTTGTTGGTGTGGCAGCTCTGGGACTGGATGCAGCCGATGGCGAACATGAAACCGCGCGCCGAGTTGGCCCAGTCGGCACCGATGGCCAGCACGCTGGCGATATCGAAAGCACTGACGATCTTGCCGCTGGCACCCAACTTGATCTTGTCACGCAGATTCAAGCCCACCAGGGTGTTGTGTACGAACAGCAAGCCTTCGCGCAGGGGCACGCCGATGTGGTCGGTGAACTCCACCGGCGCCGCACCGGTGCCGCCTTCCTTGCCGTCGACCACGATGAAGTCCGGCAGGATGCCGGTTTCCAGCATGGCCTTGGCGATGCCCATGAATTCCCACGGGTGACCCAGGCAGAACTTGAAGCCCACCGGCTTGCCACCCGACAGCTCACGCAACCGGGCAATGAACTGCATCATCTCGACAGGGGTGGAGAAGGCGCTGTGGCGCGACGGTGAAATGCAGTCTTCGCCCATCATCACGCCACGGGTTTCGGCAATCTCGCGGGTGACCTTGTGTTTGGGCAGGATGCCGCCGTGGCCGGGTTTGGCGCCCTGGCTCATCTTGATCTCGATCATGCGCACTTGCGGGCTGCGGGCTTGCTCGGCAAAGCGCTCGGGGTCGAAACGGCCATCGGCGGTGCGGCAACCAAAATAGCCACTGCCCAGCTCCCAGGTCAGGTCGCCGCCATGCTCACGGTGATAGGGGCTGATGCTGCCTTCGCCGGTGTCATGGGCGAAATTGCCCAGCTTGGCACCCTGGTTGAGGGCGCGAATGGCATTGGCGCTGAGCGAGCCGAAGCTCATGGCCGAGATGTTGAACACCGAAGCCGAGTACGGCTGGGTGCATTGCGGGCCACCGACGATCACCCGGAAGGCTGTCGGGTCGCTCAAGGGCGCCGGACGCATGGAATGACCGATGAACTCGAAGCCCGATTGGTAGACGTCGATCAGGGTGCCGAACGGCTTGTCCGAGGCTTCGTTCTTGGCCCGGGCGTAGACCAGCGAGCGCTGGGCCCGGGAAAACGGCAGGGCATCGCTGTCCGACTCAAGCAGGTATTGGCGGATTTCCGGGCGAATGCCTTCGACCAGGTAGCGGATGTTGCCCAGGATCGGGTAGTTGCGCCGCACCGCGTGGCGGCTTTGCAGCAGATCGAACAGGCCGATCAGGCTGAGGATGGCGGTCGCCAGGGTGAATGGCCACAGCCATTCATGGTGCAGGAAGGGCAGGCTCGCCAGGGTGAACAGGACACAGGCGGCGAAAAAGGCATAGCGGCTCAGAAGTGACAGGCTCATGCGGGTTCCTTTCGATGGCTCGGTCAGGCTCGGGGCCTGGAACAATTTCCGACCTTAGCCCGGTTGCACGCGCCAGCGCCAGCCCATGAACATGAAGCCTTGCCGTCGATTGGGTGGAGTAAAAATCATTCTCACCACTATAGGCCGGGTTCGCGGATTAGCCGGTCTCGCAGCTCGCCCTGCTGCGCAAGCTCCAGCGCAGTATCGAAGTGAACCGTCCCGGCAATCAGGCTGGCCACCGGCACGCCGTCGCGGTAGAGCAGACGATTGCTGCTGAGCGCTGGCACTCTGGTTCCCGGGTGCAGGTCTCCAGGCAGCAGGGTGCCGACCAGATTGAGCGGGTCGCTGCCGCTCAGCGCCACCAGGCTGGCGTCCAGCGGGCGCCGGCGCACTTCGCGCAGCAGCGCCACGGCTTCGGGCAGTGCGAATTGCTCGCCTGCCAGGCCACTGATGAAGCGTCCGCCACGAATCTCGCCACGGGCTTCCAGGCGGTGGTAGCAACGCAGCAGTTCGCGCCAGCTCGGCAGCCAGTCGGCCTCGCGCTCCAGCAATCGCCAGCAGATCACGCCGTAGCGGCGCAACAAGGTACGGGCGATGTGCTCCAGGCTTTCCTCGCGATCGGGCGCCGCAGCCTTGCGCAGCAAGGCCCAGCGTCCGGCGTCCTGCATGCCGCCGAACGCGGGGCCGCGACCGCGACGGTGGCTGCGCCCCTGGCGCTTGCTGGCCGGGGTGATCAGCGCCCGCAGGCCGGCAAAGCTGTCGGCACTGATCAACCCGGCGGCGACCAACGCCTGCAGGGCGTTTTCCAGCTCGCTGGGCAGCAAGTGGGCGTCATGCACCAGCTCATCGAAGAACAAGGCGCCGTGTTCACTGAGCACCGTATACACCCGTTGCGCCTTCAGGCTCAGGTCGCTGCTCTCCAGTGCAGGGCTCAGCGCTCGCCACAGCCCCAGGCGGGCACGTGGCAACAGCACCAGTGGCGTGCTGCGCAAGGTCGTGGCCGCTGCACCGGGCGCCAGGCGAGCCCACGCGAACTTGCCGGCGCGGCAGGCTTCATCCAGCCAAGTCGGGTTGTAGTCCTTGATGCGGCTGGGCAACAAGTCGGACTCCCAGGCACTTGCCGCTGCGGGATAACCCTCGAACTGTTCCAGCACTTCGCTGAGCGCAGCGGGGCCTTGCAGGCGCGTGGTCGCGCTCAGGTGCTGCCAGTCGAACAGAAAGCGCATGAAATCCTGCAGGCTGACCGGCTCTATTTCCCGGCGCAGGCGCTTGACCGTGTAGCGGTGGATACGTGCCAGCAAGTGCCGTTCGCACCATTGCAGGTCCGCGGTGCCGGGGCTGAAGTAGCCGCGCATCACATAGCCTTCGGCCTCCAGGCGCGCCAATGCTTGTTCGAGGTCGCTCATGGGCAGTTGCAGGGGCGCGGCGGTCTGCGCCAGGGTCAGCGGGCCAAAGCCACTGAGGCGTGCGCGCAGCAGTTCAACCAGGGCGGTGTCGGCATCCAGGGGCTGATCGAAACCGGGCAGTGCCGGAACATCCGGTATCAACGCCGCGTGCGGGTACAGCGTGCGCAGCAGTGTCAGACGCTCCCGGGCAAGCCACAGCCCTTGCAGGCAACAGGCTCGCCCTGCGCCCGCCAGTTCATCAAGCCACGTTTGCCAGCCGGGATTGGCCGCGACTTCGCGCTCGCTGATGCAGCCCAGGCTCATCAGCGCTTCATGCATTTCATCACTGCGGGCAGGTGCAGGCCAGGCTTGGGCTTCAACCGCCGCGATGGCGTCGGGGTCCAGTGCACCCAGGTCATCGCTGCCTTGCACCTCGTTCCAGCGTCGGTTGAGCACGGCCTGGGTGCGCCGTTCTTCCAGCGGCGCATCGTCGAGAAAGGTGTAGGGGCGGGCATTGAGAATGGCCGACGCCAGGGGCGACGGGGCGGGCAGGTCACGGCTGATCAATCGGATCCGGCCTTGTTCGATACGCCGTAGCAAGGCCAGCCAACCCTCGCTGTCCATGGCTTCGTGCAGGCAGTCATCGAGGGTTTGTTCAACCAGCGGGTGATCGGGTATCTGCCGCTCGCCGACGATGTTCTCCAGGCAGGCGATCTGATCGGGAAAGACCGCGGCGATCAGGTCTTCGCTTTTCATCCGCTGGATTTGCGGCGCCACCTTGCGGCCGCCGACAAAGCGCGGCAAGGCCAGGGCGACGCCGGCGTTCCAGCGCCAGCGTACGCCGAACAATGGCGCATCGAGCAAGGCCTGGATCAGGACCGACTCGGCGTTGTTGCTTTGCAGGTAGCGCCACACCTCGTCCAGGGCAAAGCTGTGACTGGCCGACAGCGACAGCACGATAGCGTCTTCGCTGGCGGCGGCCTGCAACTCGAAATTGAATGTGCGACAGAAGCGCTTGCGCAACGCCAGGCCCCAGGCACGGTTGATCCGGCTGCCAAAGGGGCTATGGATGATCAACTGGGTGCCGCCGGACTCGTCGAAGAACCGCTCCATGATCAGCGTTTGCTGCGAGGGCAAGGCGCCCAGCACTTCGCGGGTGCAGGCCAGGTAGTCGAGCAGTTGCTCGGCGCTGTCCGGGGCCAGGCCGATGTCGCTTTGCAGCCAGGCGAGCAGGGGTTGCAGTTGGCCGCCGGACTCGCCCAGGCGTCGGTCGATTTCGTCTTGCAGGCGGGCCACGCCGAACGACAGTTCATCGCTGCGCCCAGGGGCTTCGCCCAGCCAGAACGGAATGCTCGGGGGCAGCCCCTTGGCGTCCTCGACCCGCACCTTGCCGCTTTCCACGCGCAAAATGCGGTACGAGGCATTGCCCAGCTGGAAGATATCGCCGGCGATGCTTTCCACGGCAAAGTCTTCGTTCACGCTACCGATGTTCAGCCCTTGGGGTTCGAGCAGCACCGCGTAGTCGGCATTGTCGGGAATGGTGCCGCCGCTGGTCAGCGCCGTCAGCTGGCTGCCGCGCCGCCCGCGCAGGCTGGCATTGACAGCATCGCGATGAAGGTAGGCGCTGCGCACTCCCTGGCGACCATTGAAACCCTCGGCGAGCATGCGCAGCAGGGCCTGGTAGTGGGCGTGGTCCAGGTCGGCGTAGGGCAGTGCCTGGCGCAGGCACCGGTACAGCGCGTGTTCATCCCAGGGCTGGCAACTGACCTCGGCGACGATCTGTTGGGCCAGTACATCCAGCGGTGCCCGGGGAATGTGCAGCAGGTCCAGCTCGCCCCGGCGCACGCAATCGAGCAGGGCCGCGCACTCGATCAGGTCGTCCCTGGACAGGGGAAACAAGCGCCCCTTGGGCGTGCCCTCGACCTGGTGCCCCGCGCGACCGACACGCTGCAGGAAGGCCGCAATGGAGCCGGGCGAGCCCATCTGGCAAACCAGCTCGACTTCACCAATATCGATCCCGAGCTCAAGGGAGGCGGTGGCGACCAGCACCTGCAGTTCGCCGCGCTTGAGGCGCTGCTCGGCGTCCAGGCGGTGTTCCTTGGCCAGGCTGCCGTGGTGCGCCGCCACCGCATGCTGGCCCAGGCGTTCGCTCAGGTGACGGGTCAGGCGTTCGGCCAGGCGCCGGGTGTTGACGAAAACCAGCGTGGTGCGGTGTTCCCGGGCAAGCGCCGCGAGGCGGTCATACACCAGCCCCCAGACATCGGTCGCCATCACCGCGCCCAAGGGCACCGGCGGCACTTCAAGCGCCAGGTCGCGGGCACGGGCGTGGCCGATATCGACAAGGGCGCAGTCACGTTCCTTGCCCACCAGAAACGCCGCAACCCGTTCGACCGGGCGCTGGGTGGCCGACAGGCCGATCCGCCGCAGCGGGCGTTGGCACAGCGCCTGCAGGCGCTCAAGGCTCAGGCTCAAGTGGCTGCCGCGCTTGTTGCCGGCCAGGGCATGGATCTCATCGACAATCACCGTATGCACGCTGGCAAGGCCCTGGCGGCCGGATTCGGAGCCCAGCAGCACATACAGCGACTCCGGGGTGGTGACCAGGATATGCGGTGCTTTGCGGCGTATGGCCGTGCGTTCTTTTTGCGGTGTGTCGCCGCTGCGCACCGCCGTGCGGATCTGCAGGGGGGCATGGCCGTGTTCGACCAGGGCCTCGTTGATGCCGGCCAAGGGGGCTTGCAGGTTGATCTGGATATCGTTGGACAGCGCCTTGAGCGGCGAGACATAGACCACCTGGGTCTGGTCCGGCAGCTCGCCATCGGCCAGGCCCTGCTTGAACAGCTCATCGAGGATGGCGAGGAACGCCGTGAGGGTCTTGCCCGAGCCGGTGGGGGCGGCTACCAGCAATGACTGGCCGCGGCGAATCAGTGGCCAGGCCCGGGCCTGGGCTGCGGTCACGGTCGGGAAGCGACGCTGGAACCAGGTGCGGACGGCGGGGTGGAAGGCGTCCAGTTCCGGGTGGTTCATGGCGGGTAGGTTCATGGCCTGTTTATGCGGCCAAGCGGGCAGGGTTGCAAGGTGCGTTCGTCAGGCGGGGAAACGCTCGTGTACAGATTGTGCGGGAGTTGTCTGGGTATTCGGGACATGTGATCCTTGCGCGCTTTTCCGTCACGAGGCTCACCATGAGCAAAACCATCCGCATCGCCGCCGCCCTGCTGCTTGACCCACAGGGCCGTACCTTGCTGGTACGCAAGCGCGGTACCCAGGCGTTCATGCAGCCCGGCGGCAAGATCGAGGCCGACGAGCAGCCGGTCAGTGCGCTGGCCCGTGAACTGTTCGAGGAACTGGGCCTGGTGATCGACCCGCAGGAGGCCAGTTACCTGGGGCAGTTCAGTGCCCCTGCTGCCAACGAGCCAGGCTATGTCGTTCAGGCCGAGCTTTTTCAGGTCCATACCGTACTCCCGGTCGAGCCTGCTGCCGAGATCGAAGAGGTGGTGTGGGTCTCGGCGCGCAAGCCGCTGACCCTCGAGCTGGCGCCGCTGACGCGGGACTTGATTCTGCCCCTGTACCGGCGATTAACTAGCCAGCCTGCCTGATCCCAACTTCGCAAAGGAATGCCCATGATCCCCGTTCAAGACTGGCTGCTGTTCACCGGTGCGGCCCTGCTGATGGTCCTGACGCCCGGCCCCAACATGATCTACCTGATTTCGCGTTCGATCTGCCAGGGCCGCATGGCCGGGATCACCTCGCTGGTGGGTGTGGTCGCCGGCTTTTTGGTGCACATGACGGCCGCGGCAGTTGGGCTGACGGCGTTGTTCATGGCGGTGCCGCTGGGCTACGACCTGCTCAAGTGGGCGGGCGCCGCCTACTTGCTGTGGATGGCCTGGCAAGCGGTGAAACCGGGGGCGCGCTCGCCGTTCGAGGCCCGTGAGCTGAGCCCGGATTCTCCGGCCAGGCTGGTGATGATGGGCTTTCTGACCAGTGTGCTGAACCCTAAGGTGGCGATGTTCTACCTCTCGATCCTGCCGCAGTTCATCTCCCCGGAGCATGGCTCGCTGCTGGCTCAGAGCCTGATGCTGGGGCTGACCCAGATCACCGTGAGTTTCTCGGTGAACCTGCTGATCGCGCTGTTCGCGGCAGGCCTTTCGGCCTGGTTCGTGCGCTATCCGCTGTGGCTGATGGTGCAGCGCTATGTGATGGGCTTCGTGCTGGCGGGGCTGGCGCTGCGCCTGGTGCAGGAGCAGCGCAAACTGGCGTGAGCCTCAACGCACCGCGCTGACACCGTCGAGGGTGGAGAAGGACGTGTCCTTGGCGGTCAGCAAAAAGTCGCGCATGTACGGCGCATCGAGCATGTCGGTGCGCACCGCCGCGTACAGCGTGGCAAACAGACCTTTCTCGCCCAGTCGCTTGCCCCTCACGTAGCCGCGCGAGCTGTACTCGTGCAGTGCCCAGTGCGGCATGCCGCAGACACCCCGTCCGCTCGCCACCAATTGCATCATCATCACCGTCAGTTCGGCCGTGCGTACCTGGGCAGGCTCCACGTCGGCCGGCTCCAGGAAACGGGTAAAGATATCCAGGCGGTCACGCTCCACCGGGTAGGTGATCAGTGTCTCGCAGGCCAGGTCCTGCGGCACGATGTAGGGCTTGCTGGCCAGCGGGTGCTGGTTGGCCACCGCGAGCATGGCTTCGTAGGTGAACAACGGCACATAGGTCAGGCCGGTCAGCTCCAGCGGGTCGGACGTCACCACCAGGTCGAGGTCGCCACGGGCCAGGGCCGGGAGCGGGGCGAAGGCAAAGCCCGAAGCCAGGTCCAGTTCGACCTCGGGCCAGGCGTCGCGGAACTGGTCGATGGTCGGCATCAGCCACTGGAAGCAGCTGTGGCATTCGATGGCCATGTGCAGGCGCCCGGCGGTGCCGCCGGCCAGGCGGGCAATGTCCCGCTCGGCGCCGCGTAGCAGCGGCAGGGTGGCGTCGGCCAGTTGCAGCAGACGCAGGCCGGCGCTGGTGAAGCGGATCGGCTTGGTCTTGCGCATGAACAACTGCATCCCCAGGCGCTCTTCCAGTTCCTTGAACTGGTGG
>Ga0247821_10000485_pt1 | contig 21931 bp, 22 predicted proteins | sample 13C_Glycerol_Day_FD_192481 | JGI IMG/M metagenome (GOLD analysis project Ga0247821, IMG submission 192481) | Soil microbial communities from agricultural site in Penn Yan, New York, United States - 13C_Glycerol_Day14 | ecosystem: Environmental > Terrestrial > Soil > Agricultural land | place... | reverse complement strand
GGGCGGCATCCAGTTGTTCGAAAGGCAATGCGAGAAATGCCGTAATGCGGCGCTTGATGTGTTCAAGCGTGGCGTCGAAAGCCCCATCCAGTTCGGCGGCGCTACCTTGCAGGTCCGACGGATCGGAAAGCCCCCAATGAGCTTTTACTGCCGGCCCGAAGAACACGGGGCATGCTTCGCCAGCGGCCTTGTCGCAGACGGTGATGACAAAGTCCGGGGCAAGCTCGGCGTGTGAATCACTGGACTTGCTGCTGAGACCATCGGTGGAAATACCGGCGCGCTGCAACGCGGCGATGGACAACGGATGCACCTCGCCCTTGGGCTGGCTTCCGGCGCTGAAGGCCTTCATACCGGTCGGGGCCAAGTGGTTGAACACGGCTTCGGACAGGATGCTGCGGCAGCTATTGGCGGTGCAGAGGAACAGAACTTTCATCGGCTTTTCTCGGCAGTGATCAGCAGCAGGAGGCCACGCGCTGTGGGCGGTCACCCATGGTGTCCAGTCGTTTGGAACTGGTGCTCAGCCATTCGCGATTGGCCTCCAGCGTCGTTGTCAGGACCTCGCGTACCCAGGCGGGCAGCTCGGGATGTAGCCGGTAGTAAACCCATTGACCCTGCCGGCGGTCTTCCAGCAGGTCACACGTGCGCAATTGCGCTAGGTGGCGGGAAACCTTGGGCTGGCTTTCTTCCAGCGCACAGGTCAGCTCACAGACGCAGAGCTCTTCCTCGCGAGCGATCAGCAACATCATCCGAATGCGGGTCTCGTCGGCGAGGCATTTGAAAACCTTGGTAGGGGTCAGCGAGTCAGTCATAGCGGTTCTCAGTGTTTGGTTTTCACGAGGACGAACATCTTGATGCGCTCATGAATCTCGTGGAGCGTGTGGCGGAAGGCGTCGTGTTTGTCGCTGGTGACAGGGTCTTCGAAGCTCCATACCAACTGCTCGCCAAAAGCCGGAAGCGCTTGGCATTCCTGGGCGGCCTTGTCACATAGGGTAATGACGTAGTCGAAGTGTTCACCGGCGAACTCGTCGATGGATTTGCTACGCAGGGCGCTGGAGTCGATGGCGAGGTGCTCAAGGGCGGCATAGGTTCGCGGGTCGACTTCGCCAGGCTGAGTACCTGCGCTGAAAGCCTCGAAGCGCACAGGGTCTGTGTGTCGGAGCAATGCTTCGGCGAGCTGGGAGCGAGCAGCGTTTGCGGTGCAAACAAACAGGACGCGGATCTTGCCAGTCATCACTAGATACTCTGCGTGTATATGGTTTTACGAATATACGCTTTTCCGAATGTATCGCAAGCTTGTGATGATGGGTGGCTTTACATGTGCGTCTTCATGCACATATATTGCTCTCATGAAGACTACCGATAATCTCCGCGCCCAAGCTATTGATGCTGCCATCGAGTCGCTGGATGAAGCCTTCTTCAAAGCTCTCTGCGAACCCTCCAGGGTCGCGGTGTTCAAGCGCGTGCTTCAGTTAGGGAGGGCGGATGTCGGCGAGATCGCCAAAGGTTTGCCGCAGGAGCGCTCTGTGATCTCAAGGCACTTACAGGTGCTGCACGACGCTCACATCGTAAAGGCCACTAAAGTGGGCAGACAGGTTTTCTACGAAGTGAATGGCGGCGCGATCGTCGAGCGTTTGGAGATCCTCCTCCAGCGAACCAAGGGTCTGGTTTCGCTGTGCTGCCCGTAGTTTGGCTTTTTTTCTCTTGATATATGCATGAGTGTGCACATATGAATGAATCGAGTCGTACTTTGGATGTAATTGTCATTGGGGGAGGCCAAGCAGGTTTGGCGCTTGGTTGGCACTTACAGCAACACGGCTTGGATTTTCTCATCATTGATGAGCAGCCACGCCCAGGCGGAAACTGGCGTAACTACTACGACAGCCTGCAGTTGTTCTCGCCGGCGGAATACTCGGCGTTGCCAGGGCTGCCGTTTCCTGGTGACCCCAAGAGCTATCCGCTACGGGATGAGGTGGTGAAGTACCTGGAAGCCTACGCTACCGAGTTTCGACTTCCTTTTCAGGGAGGTACCCGAGTGGTGGGCGTTGCGCAGAAGGGAGCGGTGTTTGAGGTTCACTGCGACTCCGGAACAATCTTCACCGCACGTTCTGTGGTCGTAGCATCAGGAGGATTTAGCCGGCCGTTCACGCCCAGCGTTCCTGGGCTGGAGGGTTTCTCAGGGACATGTCTGCATAGTTCGGCATATCGAAAGCCAGAGATCTTTGTCGGCCAGCGTGTTGTAGTGGTGGGAGCTGCGAACTCAGCTGTCCAGATCGCCTATGAGCTTGCAGGCGTCGCTGAGGTAGTGCTGGCTACCCGCGAGAAAATCCGTTTCTTCCCGCAGCGAATCCTCGGACTCGATTTTCATACCTGGCTGAAATTCACCAAGCTGGAGCAAACACGATGGTTGAGTGACCAGAGCACGCCCGTGCTCGATACCGGTAAGTACCGGAAGGCTCTCAACTCCGGTCGATTCCGGCGCAGGGCTATGTTCCAGCAAGTGCTACCCGATTCTGTTGTCTGGCCGGACAGAAGCACGACCCAAGTCGATGCGCTGATCTTTGCGACGGGCTTCCAGCCAAACCTTGATTTCCTGACAGGCCTCCCGGTCGCAGACCGGAGTGGGCGTGTGCTGCAGCACCACGGTGTGGCCAGCCAGGTGCCCGGTTTGTACTTCGTGGGCTTGCCTAAACAAAGAAACTTCGCCTCGGCAACACTCAGGGGCGTGGGTATTGACGCCGGTTACCTGATGCCACGACTGCATCATCATCTGGGCAAGAGTCGCCCGCCGCAGCTGTCAGCTTCACCCCGCCGGGTCTGATCTTTGGCTGGACAGCAGAGCGACAGTGGAGGTTGCAGGCGCCGGTTTCGTGATGCAGTCAGCGACTGAGAGACGCTGTGGTCGCCGATCGATTCCGGCAAAGGAGCGATGGAATCGCTCGAACATAGATCAGCTCGAAGACCAGCTCAACGAGGGTCTGGGTGATGACTGCGGCGGCAGCGAGTCCGCGTAGTTCTTCGGGCAAGGCTAGAGCGAGCGGCAGGACCACCAGCGAATTGCGCGTCGAGGTACTGAATGTCACCGCCCTGGCCGCTCCGACGGGAAGTTTGAACATCTTCGCGACCAAGGCGCCGATCATTGGGGCGAGGAAAGCGAAGGCGATATAGACAGGCAGCACCGGTGCGAGCCTTCCGATCTGGTTCACCACAGGGGCGATCTGGGAGCCGACTACCGCGATCAATACTGCTGCCATCGCCGGTACCGGAAACCAGGCCCAGACATCGGCCCAGACTTTGACCACTGTGGATCGCTTGACCAAGGCCTCGGTCAACAGGGTCAGGATCAGGGGGGCCGCAATCAGCACCAAAAAGGCTTCAAGGAACGGACCGACCTGCACCTCAACCCCGGAGTTACCGCTGAGCATAAGACTGAGGTAGAGAGGTAGCAGCGCGAGCTGGAGAAGTAGCAAGATAGGGGTGGCCGAGAGGATCAAGCGCGAATCGCCCCGGCCAATTTGAGTGAATACCACCACATAGTCGATGCAAGGCGTCAGTAGGACCAGTAGCGCACCAATCAGAATGGCCGGCTGGCCTTCCAGAAAACGGGTCAGCCCCCAGACCAGCAGTGGGATCAGGATGAAGTTGGTGACCAGGAGCGCTGCCATGAAGGGTTTGGTGCGCAGCCCTTCTCGCAGATTCAGAAAGGGAATCTGCAAGAACATCGCGTACATCAGTATGGCGATGCTAGGGGTAACCAGGGTCGACAACCCCTGAGCAGAGGATGGAGCCAGAAGTCCACCGAGTGCGGCGACTATTACCGCGACGAAGTAGATGGGTATCTGGTTTTGCTCAAGGGTATCTCTGTTCATGGGGCTCTCAAGTTGAAGACGTCGCATACTGATCTACATGATGGCACTTCGAGCATCCTCTGCTCGCGCCATCGCTCCGGCTCCAGTCTTTTACAGGGTAGGCACCGTACATAAGTGGGGTAGCCATGAGCGCCATCATCCTCGAATCTGTGTTGACCTGCCCGCATTGTGGCTTCGCCAAGCAGGAAGTCATGCCCACGGACGCCTGCCAGTTCTTCTACGAGTGTGACCGCTGCAAGACTTTGCTACGCCCGAATCCTGGTGACTGCTGTGTGTTCTGTTCGTTTGGTTCGGTGAAGTGCCCGCCGATCCAGGAGCAGCGCGGTTGCTGTGGAGCGGCTTGACCTATGGTTACTCGTTTTTTTAGACGCTCCTGAATCGTCTCAAAACTGATGCTCTGAATTAGCGTCATCCTCCCGAGGCGAATCTTTCTATCCTTACTACAGCCAGGCGACTTCAGCCCCAAACGCCGGCGCTGTCGGCAGAACCTGGCCAAATGCAGGCATGCGCGGTCTACTTCATTACGTGTATCGAGGTGTCAGTGACAGCCTTTGATTTACATCAATTTACGCTCATGACCGAGGCCTATATTAACTAGTGGCAAACCATTCTCTGACTCCCATCGTCTGCGAGGATCTGAATTATGAAAGCATCCAAACTCGCCGCCCTCGCTTTAGCGGCCATGCTTTTCCCTGCCCTAGCTTTTGCGCAGCAGGACGCTAGTGCCACCAAGCCGACGCAGCAGTCGATCAACATCGAGCAATTTGACCAAGAGATGGCGAAGGCGCAGGAAAACCTGAAGAACATGCAGGAGCAAATGAGCCTAATCCAGAAGACAACCGATCCTGCGCAGCGCCAGAAGTTGATGCAACAGCACGAAGCTATGATGCAGCATGGAATGCAAATGATGAGTGGGATGTGGGGCGACGGAATGATGGGTTGCTGTGGAGGCAGCAAGATGGGCCGGCATATGATGGGGGGCGACCATATGATGGGAAACGGCCATATGATGGGCTGGGGCCAAATGGGAAGCCACTACTCCCAGATGACACCTGAACAGATGAAACAACATCAATACATGATGGACAGGTACATGGGCATGCAACAGATGATGATGGATCAGATGATGCAGCATCAGCAACACATGGGCACGCCGATTCACTAAGTCCTCACGGTTATTCCACGGCAAGCGCCTGATTCTCAATTTTAATCGCCTTTCCAACTCACCTGGCGTAAGTTGGAAAGGTCCCTCCGATGTGGCAGTACCTGGTCGATCTCATACCCCCGTTGCGTCGGCAATCGCGTCAGCACATCCTCAAGTAGGAATACGAGTCTCATTTCAGCAAAGCCCGCGCGTGGACATCGTCAGTCCTGCCATATAACGTTGGCTCGCCGAAAATCCGGCCCAGATCCATTGACACTCAAATGCAGATGATCTCCAGCTGGCGTAAGGGAACTGCCGCGCTAGCGTTCACACGCGTGATAGACGACCTATGACCACTAATAAAACAGAAAACAAGCTGACGGTATTTAGTAGTGGCACCTTGATTGGTGCGCTGGGAGGATTGATAGGGCTTGGCGGAGCAGAGTTCAGGCTGCCACTCCTGATTGGGATTTTTGGCTTTGGTGCCTTGGAAGCTGTCATTCTCAACAAGGCGATGAGTCTGGTTGTGGTAGCGACCGCGCTGCCTTTTCGCGCCGTTAGTGTTCCTTACACGGCCGTTTTCGAGCGTTGGGATATCATTGTCACATTGCTTGCGGGTAGCCTTGCAGGTGCTTGGTACGGCGCTGGATGGGCCACGAAGCTGAAAAGCCAAACGCTCTACCGAGTTTTAGCGGTAATGCTGGTAGGAATCGCGTTTGCTCTGTTGTTGGGCCATGAGACCAGCAGCACGGGCTCACCTCTGTTTCAGGGGGTGACGTTGGCAGTGGTAGGAATTATCGTGGGCTTCGGCATTGGCGTAGTTGCAGCGCTGATGGGCGTCGCCGGTGGGGAGCTACTTATTCCCACCATCGTTCTACTCTTTGGTGCGGATATCAAGCTCGCCGGCAGCCTGTCACTTGCTGTGAGTCTGCCCACTATGATTGTTGGCTTTACGCGGTACAGTCGAGATAAGAGTTTTTCCGTAATACGAGCACAACTGCCATTCATTCTGATAATGGCGTTGGGATCAATTGCTGGGACGTTTATTGGCGGGCAGCTATTGGGGCTCATTCCAACGGCCTACCTTCTTCCCCTGTTGGCAGCAATTTTGCTGATCTCATCAGTTAAAGTTTGGCGGCACACGTGATGCAAAGCTCTGAAATACAGCTCTCGCCACCAGGGTTTATTCCAAGATTGCACCCCTGGGAAATCCGACAGCGGGGAATGAAGCCGGTGAGTAACCTATTTCCCCGCATTAGGGAAAAATGGGTCATTTTTTCGATCGCTCCGAGCTTTAAGGCTTGTGACGGAAGTAGATGTAGATAGCTAGCAGATCCACAGCTACCACTATCGTGATCATCGCAATCGTGAAGTAGTACGCTTCTCGGATCATAGCTAGCCCTCTACAACCGCTACCTGTAAGGAGTGGTCCCCGCTTTACCAATACCGCTTTTGCAAGATCGAGGCCTGCTGCGCGATATCGGCAGAGATTTTCTAGCTCTTCGTGTGGGTTCCGATTGGAACCTATTTATTTATGCGGCAGAAATTGTCCGATCTCACGCGTCCTCTGTGTCGGTAGTCGCGTAACCACATACTTGAGGTAGAGATCATTGGATCGGAGGCTGGTTATTTCACGGTCAGCGTTTCTTGCCCGTACGGCAGGTCGATGATCACCGACGCCTCTGAGGTCTAGCGCTTGACCCTCGATCAAAAACAGGGTCATTGACCTCAGGGTTGTGGACGTGGAGTGCCGCCGTCCAGCAGACCCGAAAGTATTCCGCAGTCCTGACTTTGTCGTTCGTTATCGCAGCAGCCCCGCAACGTCACCAACTGGTTTTCGAGAGCAAGTAAGGATGCGATCTGAGCCCTTACCTGGGCGATATGTGTATCAAGGAGCGTATTGATCGCCGTGCATGGTTGCTGCGGCTGCTCCTGAAAATCCTGTAAAACACCAATTTCTTCCAGTGACATGCCAAAAGATCGGCAGCGGCGAATGAACAGCAGTTTCTCCACATGATCTGCTTCGTAGATTCGGTAGCTGTTGTCCTGACGGTTGGGAGGAGGGAGCAGTCCCTGACGTTCATAAAATCGAATCGTCTGAATTTCCACCCCCGTCAGCTTTGCAAGTTGGCCTATGCGCATGGCCTTCTCCTGAGTGATCACTCAGTATATCCATGCTTGACCCTATACCTGCTATATGGTTTTTAATCGACAAAAATAGGCCTGATAGGAGAAGCGAATCATGACTTCTTGTGAGAAGTCCTGTGGTTGCGGCCCTAAATCTGCAGACACAGAAGCGGCAACCACGTCTTTGAATGAAGGCACATGGGTCAGCCGTTTTTCTGTGCCTAAGATGGATTGCCCTTCAGAAGAACGAATGATTCGACTCGCGCTGAATGGTTTACCTGAGCTGAAATCGTTGTCCTTTGATTTGACCAGCAGACAGGTACGCGCTTTCCACGAGGGGGCGGTTGACCAGATCGCTACCAAGCTGGAGTCACTTGGCCTAGGTGCGGCGTTGTTGGGTACTGAGCCGGCCAGTCAAGAAGCCGCCTCGGCAAATCGTGCCAATGAAGAGCTGACTGCTTCAAAACAGGCAAACACGCTGAAGATCCTGCTCGGTATCAATGCCGCGATGTTTGCCATCGAGATGGGGGCAGGTTTGATCGCCCAGTCGACTGGCCTGGTTGCTGACTCGTTGGACATGTTTGCTGATGCTGCCGTCTACGGGCTTGCTCTGTATGCGGTCGGCCGGAGTGCACGGCTTCAAGTTCGGGCGGCCCACCTGGCGGGGGTCCTTCAGATCGTGTTGGCTCTGAGCGTGCTTGTGGAGGTGGCTAGACGCTTCGTCTACGGCAGCGAACCTGAGTCGATGCTGATGATGGGAGTTGGCATAGTTGCACTGGTCGCAAATGTGAGCTGTCTCTTGATGATCTATGGCCACCGCGAAGGTGGAGCACACATGAAGGCGAGTTGGATTTTTTCAGCCAATGATGTCATCGCAAACATTGGTGTGATTGCAGCAGGGGCATTGGTTGCCTGGACAGGTTCTTCCTACCCAGATTTGGTAATTGGAACTGTTGTGGGCCTCATAGTACTGAACGGTGCACGCCGAATACTGGCATTGAAAGCCTGACCAATCGGGCACCGGCGGGTCCGTGATTCACTTCAGCACGAACGACGCACAAGTAAGGATCAGCGTGAGCAAGAGCAGCGCTGGCACAAAGCGTAGGTGCTGCAGCGGGAGACTCACCGACTACAGCAGACATGAATCGTCAACCCAAGTGAACTGGTTCGGTTGAACCGGGACTTGAAAAAGCCTACCTCTAGCTTCGGTTGAATGTTCGTAATGCCGGTTTAATTCAAGTGCGGTGTTATCGTCCAAGCGGTGCCTCACGACAAGCCATTTATGCCATGTACCCAATTGTAAGAGCAATTTTCGGCGACTACACTCCATCCCATGAAACGCTTCCTGCGGTTTTGCCTCATCTTCTTGATTAGCCTGTCGCTTCCCCTCAGCGGGATGGCGGGCGTTCAGGCGCCGACAGAACCTTGCCCGATGAAGACGATGGGCATGGCGATGATGGACGACATGGGGATGGACTGCTGCAACGATATGAAAGGCCCGAGCGAACATGGCAAACCCTGCAAGCCGGGCCAGGAATGCAAGACTGGCGGTATGCTGCAAGTCTCGATCCTCAAGCCTCCCGTTACCTTGTTCAGTCCCGTAGTACTTTCCTTTTCCAGCGATTCCGTACCTGTGCCCACCCCGTCCGGGGTATGGCGACCCCCTCGCGCTTGATTCCTGTCCCCCTTTGAACCTCATCCCGCTTTAGCGAGATGGCATCGCTGTGCGCAGATCTTTTGACGCGAGCAGTGGATCATCACAGGAATCGTAAACATGAACTCCAAGTGCTTTTGCACAGGTTGGTCGCTTGCGGCCGGCTTGGCGGCAAGCGTACTGGCATTGCCGAGCTTCGCTGCTGCTTTGACACTCGACGAAGCATTGCGGCTGGCCGAAAACAACGCGCCGTCGCTGGCAGCACAAGATGCAAAGATTCAGGCCGCCAGCAGCGCGGCTATTCCAGCCGGTGAATTACCTGACCCCAAGTTGTTGGCAGGCGTGCAGAACTATCCCATTGGCGGCCCGGATCGCTGGAGCGTCAACGACGACTTCATGACCATGCAAATGATTGGGCTCAGGCAGGAAATGCCCAACGGTGACAAGCGTAAGGCCCGTATCGAGGTCGCCAACGCCGCCGTTGACCGTGCAGCCGCAGAACGTCGAGTTGAACGCCTGAACGTGCGCCGTTCCACTGCATTGGCGTGGATCAGCAGCTATTCGGTAGAACGCAAAGATGCGCTTTTCCAGGACTTCTACAAGGAGAACCGACTGCTGACCGATATCGTCCGGGCGCAGATTGCAGGCGGTCGGGCTCAACCTGCCGATGCAGTAACTCCCCGCCAGGAGGCGGCTCAACTGGCAGAGCAGCAGGATGATTTGGTTCGCCAGCGCGCTCAAGCGCGTGCGGCGCTGAAACGCTGGATTGGTTCCGCTGCTAATGAGAAACCAGTGGGGAGTTTGCCGCAATGGTCAGTCGATGCTTCAGGCTTGCCCCATAAGCTAAAACACCACCCCGAGTTGGCTGCGTATGAGCCGATGAGCCGGGAAGCACAAGCGAAAGTCCAGGAGGCAAAGGCAGAGAAAAAGTCCGACTGGAGTTGGGAGCTTGATTATCAGCATCGTGACCGTCAGTTCGGCGACATGGTCAGCGTTCAGTTTTCATGGGACCTGCCGCTTTTTCCTGACACCCGCCAAAATCCGAAAATCGCGGCCAAGCAGGCTGAACTCAGTCAGCTTGAGGCTGAGCGCGTAGCCCTGTCACGTGAGCACACCCAGCAACTGGAGACTGATCTTGCCGACTATGAGCGCCTGAATCGTGCGGTACAGCGAAATGCGCAAAGCCTGTTGCCGCTGGCTAGGGAAAAGGTCGAGCTCAGTATGGCTAGCTACCGTGCTGGTAAAGGCGATTTGAATACTGTTGTCGCAGCCCGGCGTGAGCTCATCGAGGCTCGCCTCAAACAAGTCGACGTGGAGGAACAACGGGCGCTGACCAGTGCGAAGCTCTATTTTGCGTACGGGGAGTACAGCCAATGAATCTTAAATGGAGCGGGGCATTGCTGGCGGGCGTATCAATGGTATTGGGTGTTGCCGGAGGTTATTGGTTTGCTCATCAACGCCTAAGCGGCATGCCTGGTACTGCCCCAGAGCAGAGCGTCAATTCGCCGGACGAACGCAAGGCATTGTATTGGTATGACCCGATGTACCCGCAGCAAAAGTTCGACAAGCCAGGCAAGTCGCCCTTCATGGACATGCAACTGGTCCCTCAATATGCCAGTGGAAGCAGCGATCATGCGACGGTCAGCATCGATCCAGGCCTGACTCAGAATTTCGGTCTACGTTTTGCCACGGTCAGCCGTGGAATCTTTGATTCGACTCTCGACGTGACTGGTGTCCTGGCATTCAACGAACGGGATGTCGCTGTGATACAGGCTCGCACCCCTGGCTTTGTGGAGCGAGTCTATGCCCATGCCCCCGGGGATGTGCTCAAAGCCAACGCAGCGTTGGCGGAAATCCTGGTGCCAGAGTGGGCGGCTGCTCAGACCGAGTTCCTTGCCCTCAAACGCAACGGTGATACCGACTTGTTAGCTGCAGCTCGCCAGCGATTACGACTCACGGGAATGCCAGAAGCACTGATTACTCAGGTAGAGCGTGGCGGTAAGGTTCAACCTTACCTGACGCTAACCAGCCCCATTGCCGGGGTGTTACAAGAGTTGGATATCCGCACGGGAATGACCGTGGCCGCAGGCCAGACGCTGGCGCGCGTCAATGGCTTGAGCAGTGTCTGGCTGGCAGTGGCCGTGCCAGAGTCTGAGGCAGGATCAATAACCGTGGGGCAAACGGTTGACGCTCAATTGCCAGCCTTTCCAGGGATAAAGGTCAACGGCAAAGTCAGCGCAATTCTGCCGGAAACCAACCCGGACAGCCGCACCTTGCGGGTACGGGTGGAACTCGCCAATCCAGACGGTCGCCTTAGGCCCGGTTTGACCGCGCAAGTACGCTTGAACCGTTCAACCGGGCAGAGTGTGTTGTGGGTGCCGAGTGAGGCTGTCATCCGTACAGGCCGACGTGCCTTGGTGATGGTTGCCGAAGACGCTGGCCGCTATCGTCCCGTGGAAGTACAGATCGGCCAAGAAAGCGATGACAGGATGGCCATCGTGAATGGTCTGGATGAGGGCCAGAAAGTGGTCACATCGGGTCAGTTTCTGCTCGACTCTGAGGCCAGTCTCAAGGGCATCGTCGCAGGTTCAGGAGAGGTGTCACCACCCAGCGCAGGCTCCGGTTTGCATGACGCGGAAGGGCAGATTGTCGAGATCAGCGATAAAGAAGTCACGCTCGCTCATGGTCCTTTCAAGACACTGGGCATGCCTGGTATGACGATGACGTTTCCATTAGCCAATCCAGCTCTGAAGCAAGGCCTCAAAAGGGGAGATAAGGTTCGAGTCTCGGTAAGCCAGACCGACGATGGATTGCAGGTCGAGCGCCTGGAAAAATCGGGAGGTCAGCCATGATCGCTGCCCTCATTCGCTGGTCAGTAGCCAATCGGTTCCTGGTGCTGCTTACGACGCTGTTCGTCACGGCATGGGGAATCTGGTCGGTACAGAGTACGCCCATCGATGCGCTGCCGGATCTGTCTGACGTGCAAGTCATCATCCGTACGCCATTTCCAGGACAAGCCCCGCAAATCGTCGAGAACCAGGTGACCTACCCGCTGGCCACCACCATGCTCTCAGTCCCCGGCGCCAGGACGGTGCGTGGTTACTCGTTCTTTGGCGACAGCTTTGTGTATGTACTGTTCGAGGACGGGACCGACCTGTACTGGGCGCGTTCGCGGGTTCTGGAATACTTGAGTCAGATACAAAGCCGCTTGCCGACGAGTGCCAAACCGGCACTGGGCCCAGATGCGACAGGTGTAGGCTGGATCTATCAGTACGCGCTGGTGGATCGCACTGGCGAGCACGATCTGGCACAGCTGCGCGCACTTCAGGACTGGTTCCTCAAGTTCGAACTCAAGACCCTGCCCAATGTTGCGGAAGTGGCTACGGTGGGCGGGATGGTCAAGCAATATCAGGTGCAGCTTGATCCACTCAAACTTGCGAGTCTCGGTGTCACTCAGGCGGAAGTAACCGAGGCGATCGGCAAGGCCAACCAGGAAACCGGTGGCGCGGTGTTGGAAATGGCTGAGACCGAGTTCATTGTGCGCGCTTCTGGTTACCTGAAGTCGCTCAATGACTTTCGGGCGATCCCGCTCAAACTCGGTGCGGGTGGGGTCCCTGTGACCCTGGGTGATGTCGCCACGATCCAGTTGGGCCCGGAAATGCGCCGTGGCATTAGCGAACTCGACGGCGAAGGGGAAACAGTCGGCGGCGTGGTGATTCTGCGCAGCGGCAAGAATGCTCGCGAGACTATTGCAGCGGTCAAAAGCAAGCTCGACGAGCTGAAAAGCAGCCTGCCAGCGGGCGTGGAAATCATCACCACCTATGACCGCAGCAAGCTGATCGACCGTGCAGTGGAAAACCTCACTCACAAGCTGCTCGAAGAGTTCATTGTTGTGGCGTTGGTGTGTGGGATCTTTCTCTGGCACCTGCGCTCATCCCTGGTGGCAATTATTTCATTGCCGGTTGGAGTGTTGATTGCCTTCATTGTCATGCGCTACCAGGGCATCAACGCCAACATCATGTCCTTGGGCGGGATTGCTATTGCCATCGGTGCCATGGTCGATGCGGCCGTGGTGATGATCGAGAACGCACATAAAAAAATCGAGGCGTGGCACGCGGCCAATCCTGGAGAGAATTTAAAGGGTGAGCGACATTGGCATGTGATGACCGAATCGGCAGCGGAGGTCGGCCCGGCACTATTCTTTTGCCTGTTGATCATTACGCTTTCGTTCATTCCGGTATTCACGCTGGAGGCTCAGGAAGGAAGGCTGTTTGGGCCATTGGCGTTCACTAAGACCTACGCCATGGCCGCGGCGGCAGGGTTGTCGGTGACTCTGGTACCAGTGCTGATGGGTTACTGGATTCGGGGGCGAATTCCGGGTGAACAACAGAACCCGTTGAATCGCTGGTTGATCCGGATCTACCAACCTGCTCTGGATGCGGTGCTGCGTCGCCCCAAAGTCACTCTTCTGGTGGCGCTGATGGTGTTTGTCAGTGCGTTGTGGCCGATGTCTCGTTTGGGTGGCGAGTTTCTTCCGCCACTGGACGAGGGTGATCTGCTCTATATGCCGTCGGCCCTGCCGGGGCTGTCGGCGCAGAAGGCTGCGCAGCTGCTGCAGCAGACTGATCGCCTGATCAAGACAGTACCTGAAGTTGAACACGTCTTTGGTAAGGCCGGTCGTGCTGAGACTGCTACTGACCCGGCACCGTTGGAAATGTTTGAAACCACGATTCAGTTCAAACCCCATGAACAATGGCGTCCAGGTATGACCCAGGAAAAACTGGTAGAGGAACTGGATCGCGTGGTGCGGGTGCCCGGCCTGACCAACATCTGGATACCGCCGATTCGTAACCGCATCGATATGCTGGCGACGGGTATCAAGAGTCCCATCGGCGTGAAAGTTGCCGGTACTAACCTGACGGAAATTGACGCGGTCACCCAGGCAGTTGAGCGAGTGGCTAAGAGCGTGCCAGGAGTGAGTTCGGCCCTGGCCGAACGCCTGACAGGTGGCCGCTACCTCGACGTGGACATCGACCGCAAGGCAGCGGCCCGCTACGGAATGAATATCGCCGATGTCCAGTCCATCGTGGCCGGTGCCATAGGGGGAGAAAATGTCGGGGAAACCATTGAAGGGCTTGCGCGTTTTCCGATCAACGTACGCTATCCACGTGAGTGGCGTGACTCGCCGGTTGCCCTGGAGCAATTGCCCATCTACACCTCGTCAGGCGGCCAGATCACGCTTGGTACTGTGGCTAAGATCAGGATCACCGACGGTCCGCCAATGCTCAAGAGCGAAAACGCACGACCTTCAGGCTGGGTGTATATCGATGTGCGTGATAGGGACATTGCCTCGGTGGTCGCCGATCTGCGTCGAGCCGTCAATGAGCAGGTCAAGTTGCAGCCTGGTATGAGCCTGAGCTACTCGGGGCAATTCGAGTTTCTCGAAAGAGCTAACGCACGGCTAAAACTGGTCGTACCGGCGACGCTGTTGATCATCTTCGTGCTGCTTTACCTGACGTTTTCCCGGTTCGATGAAGCCTTGTTGATCATGGCCACGCTGCCCTTTGCCCTTACTGGAGGAGCATGGTTCCTCTATTTTTTGGGGTTCAACCTGTCGGTGGCCACCGGAGTCGGGTTTATCGCTTTGGCCGGCGTTTCTGCGGAGTTTGGCGTGATTATGCTGCTCTACCTGAAGAATGCCTGGGTCGAATGTGAGGACCTTGGCGACAGCTCCGAGCGCGGACTAGTGGCGGCGATTCGTGAAGGCGCTGTGCAGAGGGTGCGCCCCAAAGCCATGACTGTGGCCGTCATCATTGCCGGTCTGCTACCAATCCTGTTGGGTAGCGGCACGGGTAGCGAAGTGATGAGCCGCATCGCTGCGCCTATGGTCGGCGGCATGGTCTCGGCGCCCTTGCTTTCCCTGTTTGTCATCCCGGCCGCCTATCGCTTGATGCGCCGCCGAAATATCCCGATCAAACCCGCCGTTCTGGAAGGTAAATTCGTATGAAACTGACTCTTATTGCAGTAGCCAGCACCGCCATTATGTTCTCCCTCGCTATTCATGCAGAAGACATGCAAGGAATGAAAATGGACGGAATGGAGGGCATGGAAATGAAGCAGGAATCGAAGCAGGCTCCTATTGCCAGTGCCGAGGGTACGATCAAGGCTATCGATCTTGCGAAGCACACGGTAACCCTCGCTCACGGGGCTGTTCCAGCTGTGCAATGGCCGCCGATGACCATGGCCTTTTCCGTGGCAGAAGAGCAATTGACAGGATTGAAGGTTGGCGACGATGTATCGTTCTCCTTCCGGCTGGAGGGTGGAAAAGCAACGATTGTTTCCATCAAAAAATGAGTTATTGATGTTGTTCGTAGCCGGCACGCATCGTCGTGCCGGTGTTAACCGTTTTTCAAAATAATCAGCACTTGGAAACTGAACTTCAAATCCAGCGGCGAACACGAGCGCAATACTTATCCAGATCGTTACCAAACAGCCGACGCAATGCGCGTTCCTCCGGCAGGATCTGAAAGCGATTTATGTACAGGACGAACGCCGCAACGCCCAGCAAAGCGAAGGGAGAGTCAAGAAACACCGTCCACGCCGCCAAGACCAATGCAAAGCCTAGGTACATGGGGTTTCTGGTCACGCGATAGATACCAGAAGTAACCAGGACTGTGGCCGATGCTGGCTTCAACGGATTGACCGTGGTTTTGGCCTGATGGAAGGAAGCTACGCCTGCCAAACAAACACCGAGGCCACTCACTAATAACACCAGGGAACCAACAAGGCGCCAATTCAGAGGCGCCTCTAGAGTAGGCATTTGTGCTGCACTGAGCCACATCAATAACGCGCAGATCGCCGCCACCAGGGGTGGCGGGATACTGTTCTCGAACCAGTGCATGACATTACTCCTTGGTCTTGGCGACCTCTTCACGGACCAATTGACGCAGTGCCTGTGGGCTGAACTCGTTCAGGCTTTGATCGTTCACGAAGAACGTCGGGGGGGGCTTTGCACGCCTACGGCTTTATCATCTTACATGTCTACTTTAAGCGCCGCCGCAGCAACTGCCGAAGCACCCTTCCAGCGCAGTGCAAAGGCCGGCCAATGGCCGGCCAATGGCCGGGCTTTATATTGCTTTTTTTGGGTTAAAACAGGGCGGGGAACAGGAATTCGATGGAATACCTGGAGAGTTTCAGTGATAACGGCCTATGCCCGTCCAGGTTGATCAAACCCTCGTCCGCCATCTGGCTGAGCAGATTACAGGTGCTGCGCTCGCTCATGCCTAGCTTGGCCTGGATTTCCGAACGTTGCATCGGGCCGTGGTAAAGCAGGTCGCGGTAAACGTCGCAGGCTTCAATGCGTAGAATTGGTAACTCCACGCTGGTGGTGGTCGGGAGCGCGCCACGCTTGCGCATCTCGAAGTAATACCCGATGCGCTGGCTAAGGATGCGAGGTTCTAGGAGCGAGGTGAAGTAACGCACCTGCTCCAGGGCCGTCGCGATGAAATACTCGGTGAACTTGAGCAGCCCGCCATCGGAAAGCTCGCCACGTCCGTCGAGATCGCCCTTACGGACGTGGTCGGCGGCGTTGAGCGCGGCATAGTACTCTTCGACCTTCTGGCCGAAGCCGCGGCTTATTGTCCAGAGGCCATAACCACCCAGACCGGCGGCGCGCAGGTACTGGTCGGTGAACAGGCGACCGGTGCGACCGTTGCCGTCCAAGAACGGGTGGATCCACATCAGACGGTGGTGAGCAGCTGCAGCAGCCAGAATTGGAGTCATCCCGTGGAGCCGATCTAGGCGGTACGCACCTTCAAACCAATTCAGGTAGGAGCCAATGCTTTCAGCAGGCGGCGGAATGTGCTGGCCAACCCTCACTTCATGGGTGCGGAATTCGCCTGGGCTAAAAAGGGCGGTCTCTCCCTCGCCGTTGATCTTGGTGCAAATATGCTCCTCCGGCATGCCGAAGTAGAGCTCGCGATGCATGCGTGCGATCGACTCGCGGGTGCTGATTGCAACCTCATCGATAGGGTCGGTGGAAAGCCGTCGCTGGGCTTCAATGTGACATTTGATCTCCAGCAGATCCTGGGTGATGTTCTCGCCGTTCTGGATTTCCTCGGCGCGTAGCACGTCGACGGGCAGCATTGGGTTGCCCTCGATCTTGTTGCTATAGAACGAATTCACCTGGCGCAGCAGGTGGATCATGGGGAGACGCAGCGGTTGAGGGATATTGGCATTCAGGGCAGCATCGAGCTGCAAGAGCTCGACCACGGCGTCCTGCAGGTCCCCTGGGGCTTTGTCTTGGGAGATGAACGGTGTTAATGCCATTTACCGACTATCTACTTTGTTCTACGCCATACATTTCGTGGCTTAAAGCAGTTCCAGTCAAATTTTTTTGCCGGTTCGATTGCCGGCTATGTAGCACTTCGCGCCCAATCGACCCTATCGCCGGATTGCGGCTCACAGAGGATCCAGGCGAGGTCAACGGGCCATAAACGGCAGTTCTTGGCGGTTCTGTGCCTACTAAGGTGACAAAGTGTATTGGTCAAATCCAGTGCGATCAGTGGTCAGGACGAATGCATACGGGTGGTCAAGTAGAGTGAAATTTCGCACCTGACAGCGTCGCCCCGCCAGATCTGATCTCTGGCAGGGCGACGGTGTTTCGCACTGCAATGCGTCTCTATGCGCGGGTCGCGGGAGTGCAGCAGCTTGGTTTCTGAGTCGAAGGTACTGGCAGTGGCTCCTGCGATTCACAGCAGATGGCTTGTGCAGGATTCGCTGGTGCGCAACAGCTGGAAGTTTCTTCCTGCGCTTCGAACTGGAGACTGCAGACACCGGTTTCGGGCAGTTCGAGCTCAACGCGTCGTGCAGCGTCCCAGTCTCCAGCAAGCCCTGCTGCTACTGAGCGGACTTGCTCATATCCAGTGAGCATCAGGAATGTAGGTGCACGGCCGTAGCTCTTCATCCCCACGATAAAAATACCTTGGTCTGGATGGGACAGCTCATCAATACCATGCGGGCGAACGGTGCCGCAGCTGTGCTCGTTTGGATCGATCAACGGTGCCAACTGAGCAGGGCTTTGTGTGGCTGGGTCGATTGCCAGCCGCAGCTCGCTCAGGAGCTGTAGATTTGGACGGAAGCCTGTGGCGACGATGATCTCGTCCACTGCTGGCAGCGGCTGGCCATTGCTATGCACAACGACTCCCTCGTCAGTCGTCTCAACCTGGCTGATCGAAACGTCTTGGAAGAGCGTGATCTTCCCTTGTTCGAGCAATGCGCGGATTCGCAGGCCCAAGTTACCTCGCTCTGCCAGCTTGTCGTTGGCACCTCCGCCCAGAATTTTTTCCAGGGAATGCCCGCGGATTGCCCAGTACACCTTTGTGTCAGGCAGTTGAGCCAGATCCTGTAGAGCATTGAAGGCTGAGTGCCCACCGCCTACGACCAAAACCCGGCGACCTTGATAGCGCGCCCGTGCGCTGCCGCTCACATCGGGAAGGCCATAGGCAACGTGTGCTTTCGCGTTCAGTTCGCCCAGTGCTGGAATGCCAGAGGCTCCCAACCAGTTTGGGGTTTCATACGTACCCGAGGCATCGATCACTGCGCGAGCCTGGATGTCTCGCTCGCCGTTTGGTCCTTTGACGCGCACCAGGAAGGGGGCGGCATCGCGACCTTTAGTCTTCTGTACATCCGCGCCGGCCTTGGTTACTGCATGTACGCGAGTGTTCAGGTGGAGGCGATCCCTAATTACAGGTAGCTCGGCCAGTGGAAGGAGGTAACGGTTCAGCAACTCACGACCGGTGGGGTATGTACCGGCGTCGGGAGCTTGCCAGCCGGTGGTGGCCAGAAGCTTTGCTGCCTCCTTGTCCACGTTGTACTCCCAGGGCGAGAACATGCTGACGTGTCCCCATTGGCTGATGCTTTCTCCAGCTTGGCTGCCCGCTTCAAAAATCAGAGGGTTCATGTCACGTGCCAGCAGGTGCGCAGCAGCGGCCAGGCCCACGGGGCCAGCGCCGATGATTACGATGGGAAGGTCAGATTGGCTCATGCTCGTTCTCCTTTGTCAGGTTGATTTGAGGGAAAAATTCGTTCAACGATGGCGCAGTCCAGCCAGCGTCCTTCAAGGCAGGCGTGTTTTTCGTAGACACCAACCTTCCTGAATCCACAGGATTGGCAGAGGGCCAGGCTCGCTTCGTTGAACGTGAAAATGCGAGAGAGGACTTTCCAGAAGCCGCGTGCCTCTGCTTCGCGTAGTAATGCGTTCAGTAACGCCTTGCCGATGCCGCGTCCGCGGGCATCGCGTCGCAGGTAGATCGAGAAGTCGGCAATCCCGTCATAGCAGGACCGCGCTCGATAGCTGCTCAGGTTCGCCCAGGCCACCACTGCACCGTCGAGCTCCACGACCAGCACTGGATGGCGAGACATATCGGCAACCCAGGGCAGCACATCCTTGGCGGTGCGCGGTTGGGTCTCAAAGGTGGAGCTACGGTCTTCGATCCCCTGGTTGTAAATGTCGGCAATGGCCTGAACATCACCGAGCTGAGCGAGGCGGATATGCATCTGGCTTCCTTTTAAGTTGGTAGTAACAACAATATGGGTAAAAAAGGGGTTTCCCCCTTTATTTCTCGTACGGCTGGGCTGGGCAACATTCGTTAGCCAAGCCACAACGGACCTCAGCGGCACGGGTCAACTGACGCAAGAGCGTCAGTGCTCCCTGGCGTACCTCCGGTGCCATGCTGCTGATCATTGCCTTTTCTTCGGCGATCAGGTCAGCGCGAATACGCTCATACAGGTCGGCGCCGGCTTCAGTTGCCTGGACGCGGACAGCCCGACGATCTTCCGGATCTTCCACGCGAGAGACGTAACCTTTTCGCTCCAGCGTATCGACGACACGGCTAGCAGTGCTCTTGTCCAGGAACATCTCTTCGGCCAGCGCCTGGAGGCGCAGCGGTCCCTGCTTCACCAACGTTTCAACGGCGTAGCACTGGGTGACGGAAACGTCGTAGCAGCAGATGCGGTCGCGATCCCTGAATTGGTAGACCCGCACCAACTGGTTCACCGCTTCATAAAGGGCTTCCGCATCCTGGCTCAGGTCGTCGTTAAGCTTGCTGGGCATGTCTTTTCCAATTGGTTGTTACTTGCAACAATATGGGCGCCGATTGATTTCGTCAACTCTCTGACCACCAGATTGACCTATCCATGCCAGGTCGACCATCTTGATTGCTACTAACAACTATTAAGCTGGACTGTCGTGACTCGACTTGAATCCTACCTGCCAGTCAGCGTGAACCGTATACGCTTGGTGCTCGCTTTGGGTATCACTCAGATCTCGGCGTGGGGGTCGACGTTCTACCTGCCGGCAGTCCTCGCTGGCCCGATCGCTCGGAACATGGGCTGGTCTTTGTCGTCTGTCGTAGGTGCCTGTCGTGGGGCATGCTGGTTGCGGGCCTCTGCTCACCTATTGTGGGCCGATTGATTGATCGGCGTGGAGGGCGTTCTGTACTTGTCTTCAGCTCACTGATGCTGAGTGCAGGGCTCTTGGAAATGTCTGTGGCAAGCAACGGGCGGCGGCCATTATGAGTTTGATCCAGTCGGCGCGCATGAATGGGCACGATCCGTATGCCTATCGCAAGGATGTGCTGACGCGGTTGCCAACGCAGCTGGCGAGTGAGATCACTGAGTTGTTGCCGCATAAATGGGTAAATAGTCTGGACTAATCCTAGAGCCGTTTTTCCATAACTATGGTGCGCTCAGCACCATGAAACTCGTCGCGGATTTTCTGATAACCCAACGCGGCATAGAACTTTTCAGCTGTAATCGACGATGGCACACGTACAGCCCCAATGCCGGTGCGGACAGCGGCTGCATGAATGACATCCATCAAGTGTCGACCGATACCGACTTTTTGGTGCGCAGGGTCAACGAAAACACTTCTGACTACGTCACCGTCGAGACCGGCAGTGGCGATAATCTTTTCGCCCAGCAAGGCTACGAAAACCCTGCGCTTAGCAAGTTGTGCGGTGACAACTTCAGGAGAAAAGCTCTGCTCAACCTGAGCGAGCACATCAGCCGGGTAGTCCTGTGAATTTGACTCTCGCAGGGCGGCTAGAACTACACGGCTAATCGCTGCTGCATCTTTGCTCGTTGCGGGACGAACGTGACACTCCATGCTGAGACCTCAATCCTAAAAGATCACAGCTTAGCCCATCGCAATGTGCCTTCCCCGGACGCTTACGGTCTTCGATCCAGGAAACCTAGTGTTTCGTAAAGCGAGGCAGTTTCCCCACCAGCTCAAGCCACTGATGACATTGCTAACCTTGAAGCTTTTGCCAATAAGAGCTACCGAATCGACGGCCTTGGTCTGGGTGAATCATCGTTTGCTACCGTGGTTTGCGTCGCAACAAGGCCACCTACATCACGTCAACAGCTAGGTAGCTGTACAGCCCAATTCATAGGCGGCAGGTATTGACAACCAATTGTCGGAAATCACGCAAAAAGCAAAATGCTCGAACTGGCCGAGCTGCTCGCCGAGGTCCTGAAAAAAGCCGTACCGTCGCTCAGCGAACAGCAGGTCGAGGACGCCGGCATCTATATGGCCAAGAACCGCGACGTGTTTGCCAAGGCCTTCAAGAGTCAGCCAGACGCACTGTCCGAGCTGCTCGCTGACACGGCCGCCGAGTAACCCCCGTCAGCCGTAGATCAATTTTTCGGCAAGCATCTGCGCTACCCGCGCCGGCGAGCGCTTTTCTGCCTGAGCGTGGGCAAACACTTCGGTCAGGCGCGAGGGAATGCGCGCCAGGTGCGCGGTGATGGTATGCAGGTCCTCACCACTGTGCTTGAGCGCCACGTAGATCAAGCCACCGGCATTGATGACGTAGTCAGGCGCATAGAGGATCCCGCGGTTTTCCAGTTGATCGGCCACCTGCAGGGTGGTCAGCTGGTTGTTGGCCGCCCCCGCCACTGCCGCACAGCGCAGCAGCATCACACTCTGACCGTTGAGCACCGGCCCGACACCACACGGTGCGAAGATGTCGCAGGGTGTGCTGATCAGCATCTCGTTGGCCACCGGGCGCGCATTGAACTGCTCGATGGCCAGTTGCACCCTCCCCGGGTCATGGTCGCTGACCAGCAATTCGGCGCCTG
>Ga0247821_10000483_pt1 | contig 22017 bp, 26 predicted proteins | sample 13C_Glycerol_Day_FD_192481 | JGI IMG/M metagenome (GOLD analysis project Ga0247821, IMG submission 192481) | Soil microbial communities from agricultural site in Penn Yan, New York, United States - 13C_Glycerol_Day14 | ecosystem: Environmental > Terrestrial > Soil > Agricultural land | place... | reverse complement strand
CGCGAACAGCCCGGCCGACGTACTGCGCCTGCTCCCCGGCCACGGCCCCGTCGTGGACGACCCCACCGGCGTCCTCACCTATTACCTGGACCACCGCCGGGAACGCCTCGCCCAGGTCCGCGCCGCGATCGCCAAGGGCCACACCACCCCCGAGTCCATCGTCGAACACGTCTACGCCGACGTAGACAAAACCCTCTGGCCCGCCGCCGAACGCTCGGTCCGGGCCCAGCTGGACTATTTGAACGCCTAGCGGGCGCGGCGTTGGAGGCGGTCTACGTCGAGGAGGACGACGGAGCGGGGCTCGAGGCGGACCCAGCCGCGGGAGGCGAAGTCGGCGAGGGCCTTGTTGACGGTCTCGCGGGAGGCGCCGACCAGTTGGGCCAGCTCCTCCTGGGTGAGGTCGTGGTGGACGTGGACGCCGTCGTCGGCGGTGCGGCCGAAGCGGCTGGCGAGGTCCAGGAGGGCCTTCGCGACTCGGCCCGGTACGTCGGAGAAGACCAGGTCGGCGACCACGTCGGAGACCTTGCGGAGCCGGGAGGCCAGCTGCAGGAGCAGGCCGCGGGCGACCGCCGGGCGGCCGTCGAGCCAGCGGAGCAGCTCGTCGTGGGTCAGCGACATCAGCGAGGCGTCGGTGACGGCGGTGACGGTCGCGGACCGCGGTCCCGGGTCGAACAGCGACAGCTCACCGAACATCTGTCCCGGCCCGAGCACGGCGATCAGGTTCTCCCGGCCGTCGGCGGAGGTGCGGCCCAGCTTGACCTTGCCCTCGACGACGATGAACAGCCGGTCACCGGAATCACCCTCGTGGAACAGCACCTGGCCGCGGCGCAGCCGGCTCTCGGTCATCGAGGCTGCCAGCGCGTCGGCCGCCTCGTCGTCGAGCTGACTGAACAGCGGTGCCTGTCGGAGCACTGCGGCATCCACTTGTGGGCCTCCTAGGACCTTCGACCACGACTCCGGACATGGGATCCGCCACGTCCGTCGACCGATATGTGTACACCCGGTCGCCACAAAACCGTAGCCCCTCGGGTGTCGGCACCGCCACGTAGGCCCGTCCGGACTCGCCGGAGCACTCTCCGGGACGCCTCCCGGATCCGCCCGGCGCCTGTCGGTGGCCGGACGTAGGCTGGCCTCCATGCCGACCCAGCGTGTCGAGGCTCCCGCCTCCGCCGAATCAGCCGTCCTGGTCCCGCTGAAGCTCCCCCGCAAGGCCCCGGTGTTCGTCGACGAGACCCACACCCAGCTGGTCCGGCGGGCGCGGAAGATGCACAAGGTGCTGACCGAGACCTACCCGGACGCGCACTGCGAGCTGGACTTCACCACCCCGCTCGAGTTGCTGGTGGCCACCATCCTGTCCGCCCAAACCACCGACGTCACGGTGAACAAGGTGACCCCGGCCCTGTTCGCCAAGTACCCGACCGCCCAGGCGTACGCCGAGGCGGACCGGGACGAGATGGAGGCGATCCTCAAGCCGACCGGCTTCTTCCGGGCGAAGACCAACAGTGTGATCAAGCTCGGCCAGGCCCTCGTCGACGACTACGACGGCGTCGTGCCGAACACGCTGGACGAGCTGGTGAAGCTCCCCGGCACCGGCCGGAAGACCGCCAACGTCGTCCTCGGCAACGCGTTCGGTGTCCCCGGGATCACTGTCGACACCCATTTCGGTCGGCTGGTCCGCCGGTTCGGCTGGACCGCCGAGGAGGACCCGGTCAAGGTCGAGCACATCATCGGCGACCTGTTCCCGAAGAAGGACTGGACGATGCTGTCGCACCGGCTGATCTTCCACGGCCGCCGCCGCTGCCACGCCAAGAAGCCGGCCTGCGGCGCCTGCCCGATCGCCCAGTGGTGCCCGTCGTACGGCGCCGGCCCCGTCGACCCCGAGGCCGCCGCGAAGCTGGTGAAGACCCCGGCATGAGATCCGGTACGCCGCTCCGCAGGCCGCGGCCGCACCTCGTCGGGGCGGTCGCGTTGGTGCTGTCGGTGACACTGGCGGCGTGTGGATCGGAGCGAGCCGATGACAGCGGTACGCCGTCGTCCGGGCGGACCGCGGTGGCGGGTGCGGACAAGCTCGAGGCGTGCCCGGCCGCGCCCTCGAAGCCGCCGGTCAGCAACGGACTGCCGGACGTCAGCCTGCCGTGCCTCGGCTCGGGCCCGGATGTCCGGCTCGCCGACCTGCGGGGGCCGCTGGTGATCAACGTGTGGGCGCAGTGGTGCGGACCGTGCCGCGACGAGGCGCCGTACCTGGCCGCGCTCGCGAAGTCGGGCAAGGTGGCGATGCTCGGGATCGACTACGACGACCCGCGGCCGGAGCTCGCGGTCACCTTCGCGAGCGAGGAAGGCCTGGCGTACCCGCACGTCGTCGACCGGGACAAGGCGATTCAGCGCGCGCTGAAGGTCGGCGGCCCGCCGTTGACGGTCTTCGTCGACGGCGACGGCGCGGTCGCGTACGTGCACCGCGGCGTACTCACCTCCCAGCAGCAGCTCGACCAGCTGGTCAAGGACAAGCTGGGAGTGTCCCGATGATCTTCGCCGACGTGGGGATCCCGGACTGGCTGCGACCGTTGGCCAAGGCGTCCGAGGATGTGGACCCGAACGTGCTGTCCCGGTTCCTGCCGCCGGACGACCCGTCGGTGCGCAAGTCCGCCGTCCTGATCCTGCTTGCCGAGGGCAACGATGGCCCGGAGGTGCTGCTCACCGAGCGGGCCTGGACGCTGCGTAAGCACGCCGGGCAGATGGCGTTCCCGGGCGGCGGCGCGGACCCGGAGGACGGCACCGGCGACAGCGGTCTGGTCCGGACGGCGCTGCGGGAGGCCGAGGAGGAGACCGGCCTGGACCCGGACGGTGTGGTGCCGTTCGGGATCTGGCCGGCGCTGTGGGTGCCGGTGAGCAACTTCGGCGTGTCGCCGGTGCTGGCCTGGTGGCGGGAGCCGTCGCCGGTCGCGGTCGTCGACCCGGCCGAGGTCGCGTCCGTGCACGAGGTGCCGATCAGCGCGCTCGCCGACCCGGCGAACCGGATCAGCTGCCTGCACCCGAGCGGCTTCACCGGCCCGGCGTTCACGATCGGCAACCTCTACATCTGGGGCTTCACGGCCGGTCTGCTCGACAAAATGCTGCAGCTCGGCGGTTGGTACCGCGACTGGGACCCCTCGCACGTCGTACCGTTGCCCGACCGGCTGGTCGAGGCGGCCTGGCGGAGCGAGGGGCGACGGCCGGCGGACGTTCGCCGGATGACAGCGATCGAGCACGACCTCGGCCATACGCAGGGTCCGGAGCCGGAAGGTGTGGAGTGAGCAAGCTCGACTGGGCGTTGCTGATCGTCACCGCGCTGGTGGCGATCTCGGGATACATCGAGGGTTTCGTGCTGGGCGCCTGCGCCACCGTCGGCCTGCTGGCCGGCGCCGCGCTCGGGGTCTGGGGCGTGCCGAAGGTCCTGGACAACTTCTCACCGAGCGTGTCGGTGTCGTTCGCGGCGCTGGTGCTCGTCGTCCTGCTCGCCTCGATCGGGCGAACGCTCGGGGCCCTGATCGGGTCGCGGGTCAGAAACAAGCTGTCCTGGAAGCCGATCCGGTTCCTGGACGCGCTCGGCGGCGCCGCGCTGGCGGCCGCGTCGGTGCTGATCGTCGCCTGGGTGCTCGGTGTCGCGGTGAGCGGCGCGCGGATCCCGAGCGTGACGTCGGCGGTCCGCGGTTCGCAGGTGCTGGCCAAGACCGACGAAGTCCTGCCGGACAGCGCCGACCGCGCGCTGCAGTCGTTCAACGACGTGGTGAACACAGACCTCTTCCCGCGGTTCCTCGACCCGTTCGTCCCGGAGCGGATCCGGGAGACCCAGCCGCCGGACAGCGGGATCGCCCGGCAGCAGTCCGTCCGGGACGCGTACAGCCGGATCGCCAAGGTCACCGGCGTCGCCAGCTGCTCGCGCGGACTCGAAGGCAGCGGCTTCGTGTACGCGCCGAAGCGGGTGATGACGAACGCGCACGTCGTCGCCGGGGTCAGCTCGCCGCAGGTCGAGGTGGGCGGCAAGAAGTACGACGCCAAGGTCGTGGTGTTCGACCCGGAGACCGACATCGCGGTGCTGTACGTGAAGGACCTGAGCGAGTCGGTGAAGCCGCTGGCGTTCGACCTCACCGGCAAGGCCGACGACCCGGCGGTCGTGCTCGGCTACCCGGAGAATGGTCCGTTCGACTCCGAGCCGGCCAGGATCCGCTCCGAGGAACGGCTCCGCGGCCCGGATATCTACGGTGACAAGACGGTCACCCGCGAGGCGTTCTCGATCTGGGCCTCGGTCCGCCCGGGCAACTCCGGCGGCCCGCTGCTGTCCGCGAAGGGCGTCGTGTACGGCGTGGTGTTCGCGGCCTCGGTCGAGGACAACCGCACCGGCTACGTCCTCACCGCGCAACAGGTCGCGGCCGACGCCCGCGCCGGCGCCGGGGCCACACAAGAGGTCTCCACCCAATCCTGCACGTGATGCAGCACCTTCCGCCGGTCGCCGCATTGAAGAGGTGTGACGGTGACTTCGCTGGACGACGTGGTGCGCTCGACGGAGCATCGGCTGCTGCGCCTGGCATTGATGTTGTCCGGGAGCAGACACAACGCTGAGGACCTGGTCCAGAGCGTGCTGGCCCGGGCCCACCGGCAGTGGGAGCGGATCGGCGGTCTCGAGCATCCCGAGGCGTACCTGCGGACCATGGTGGTCAACGAGTACCTGGGGTGGCGGCGGCTGCTCAAGAACCGCGAAGTACCGCTGGCCGAGCCGATCGAGCGTCCGGCGGACTTCGACCTCGGTGCTCGGCAGGCGCAGCGCGACGCCACCTGGCGGCTGCTCACCCGGCTGCCGCGCAAGCAGCGCGCGGTCCTGGTCCTGCGGTACTACGAGGACCTTGCGGACTCCGACATCGCCGAGATCCTCGGCGTGAGCCCCGCCACCGTCCGCTCGAACGCCGCCCGCGCCCTGGCGACCCTGCGCGACCACCTGTCCGCCGAGGAGGCGAACTGACATGCCGAAGCTGACCGACGACGAACTCGGCGACCTGCTCCGCGACACCTTCGCCGACCACGAGCACCTCGCCGACCACCCGCCCGAGGCGACCAAGCGCCACCGCATCGCACCGGTGCTGCTCGCCGCGGCCGCCGTACTGGCGGTCCTCGCCGGTGCCCTGTACGGCGTCAGCCGGGTCGGAGCCGCCGATCCGGCACCGCCGGCAGCGACTCCGACGCCTACGCGGACCGCGTCGGACGACGCGCTGATCTGGACGGCTTCGATCGAGACCTTGCTTCGGTCCGTGAAACCCGGCTCCGGCGCCTGGCGGTCGGTGATCGTGGTGGACCAGTCCGACGATGGGACGAACCACTTCCCCAAGGGACCGCCGATCTCCGCGGACCAGCAGGAGATGATGACCTACCTGATGCGCAGGATCGCGCCGCTCCAGTTCCGCGAGAAACTCTCGCCGGCGCCGCCGACGTGCCAGGACAACCGGGTCGGAGTGGTGCTGATCTCGGAAATGGTCGACAAGGGCGACCACGTCGAGGTCCGGGTGAATCTCTTCCACGACTGCAACCACGGGTCGAACGCGACGTACCGCGTCGAGCACCGGGGCCCGAGCTGGGTGGTCACTGCGACTGTGTCGTCGACTTCGGCGAGCTGGTAGCGCGCAGCCAGTCGAGCAACACGCGGTTGAAGATCTCCGGCGTTTCCTCGTGCGGGAAGTGGCCGGCGGCGGTGATGAGTTCGTGGCGGAGCGGTGCGCTGACCAGGTCCGGAGGTGTGGTCGCGGTGGGGGACACCGCGGCGTCCTGAGCGCCTTGGAGTTGCAGGACCGGTACGGCGACCGGTGTGCGCATCTTCGCGGAGTACTTCCGCCCGTCCGGCCGCAAGCGGGACCGGGCGAACCAGCGGTGGTACTCGAGCGCACAGTGCGGTGCCGGCCAGACCTGGAGCGCGGCCCGGTAGCGGCGCGACGCCTCCGCGTCGGGGAACGTCCCGCCCGGCGCGGCCCAGGCGCGGAGCAGTCGCTCGATGTGGATCCCGTCGTGGGCGAGCAGCCGGCGCTCGGGCAGGATCGGCAGCTGGAACCACGCGCTCCGCGTCAACGCCTTCGTCTGCCCGGACCGGGTCAGCAGCAACGGGTGCGGCGCCGACACGGCTGCCAGCCCTCGGACCTGCCGCGGGGTCAGGACGGCGGCCGACCAGCCGATGAACCCGCCCCACCCGTGCCCGACCAGCACGGCATCCGTCGCGCCGAGCGAGCGGATCACCCCGGACACGTCCGCCGCCGCGGTGTACGGGTCGTAGCCGCGCGGCGTCTTGTCGCTGGCGCCGTACCCGCGCAGGTCCATCGCCACCGTGCGGAACCCGGCCGCCGCGACGACCGGCAGCTGATGCCGCCAGGCCCACCAGAACTCGGGGAAGCCGTGCAGGAACATGACGAGCGGATCGTCCGCCGCGCCGCACTCCGCGACGTGGAACCGGGCCCCGTTGGCCGCGACCAGCGAGTGCGACCAGGGGCCGTCGACCAGCAGGTCGACGACTCCCGCCGGGCTCAGCGCCGTACGCCTGGCTCGGGCAGGGCCGGGTGCTCCTCGGTGCCCTTGCCGATCGCCTTGAGGACCTCGACCGACTCCTTCGCACTGTCGATCGTGCGCTGCGGACCCTTCGCGCTCTTCAGCGCCCGCATCCCGATCAGCACCAGGACCACGCCGATCAGTAGGTACGCGCCGGCGACGATCAGGAACGCGATGGCCGGGTGCAAGCCGGCCGCGGTGAGCCCGAACGCCGCGGCGATGCTCAGCAGGATGATCGCGAGCAGCGCGAGGAACGCGGCCGCCGCGAACATCCCGGCTCCGGTCCCGGCCGCTGCCGCGGTCTTCTTCAGCTCGGTCTTCGCCAGCTCCACCTCGCTGCGGACCAGGCTGGACAGGTCCTTGCTGACGTTCGCGACCAGCTGACCGACCGTGGGCTCGTCCCCGTTCTGTCCCATCGACATCGCAACTCCTTCCCACACGTCCGTGGCCCCGACACTACCGGCAGTACCGCGGTCAATCGGCGTACGCGCGGTTTCGGCGAGCCAGCAACAGCGACGCGATCAGTGCGGCGGCCACCGAGGCGATCAGGACGGCGGCCTTCGCGCGCTCGACCTGGGCAGCGTCCGACCCGAACGCGAGCTGCGCGATCAGCAGCGCGACCGTGAAGCCGATACCGGCCAGCACCGACACCGCGCCGACGTCGCGCCAGGCCAGATCGGAGTTCAGCTCGGCGCGGGTGAAGCGCGCGGTCAGCCACGATCCGCCGAACACCCCGATCGACTTCCCGGCCAGCAGCCCGGCGGCCACACCGATCGCGACCGGGTCGGTCACCAGCTGCCGTACGGCGCTACCACTCAACGTCACCCCGGCGGCGAACAGCGCGAACAGCGGTACGGCGACGCCCGCGGACCAGGGCCGCAGGCGGTGCTCGATCCGCTCGGCCGGCGCATGCTCCTCACCGGGATCGGCGACCACGCGGGTGACCAGGCCGAGCGCGACGCCGGCGATCGTGGCGTGGATGCCCGACTCGTGCATGAACCACCAGGCCGCGACCGCGATCGGCACGTACAGGAACGGCGTCCGGACGCGGCGGCGCTGGAGCAGATACCAGAGGGCGATCAGGGCGATCGCGGCGAGCAGCGGGAGCAGGTGGAACCCGTGCGAGAAGAACACGGCGATCACCAGGATCGCGCCGAAGTCGTCGACCACCGCCAGCGTCAGCAGGAACGCCCGCAGCGCGCTCGGCAGCGAGGACCCGACGATCGCCAGGACGGCGAGCGCGAACGCGATATCTGTCGCTGTCGGCACTGCCCAGCCCTGCGGTCTGCCGTCGTCCGCGACCAGGTTGACGGCCAGGTAGATGATTGCCGGAAGCACCATTCCGGCGATCGCCGCGACCACCGGCACGACCGCCTCGTTGAGCTTCGACAGCGTGCCGACGACCAGCTCGCGCTTGAGCTCGACGCCGGCCAGGTAGAAGAACAGCGTCAGCGCTCCGTCGGACGCCCAGGCCTCGACGGTCAGCGGGCCGAGCTCCGTGTCGCTGAGGTGGTGGTACGCGTCCTGCCAGGGGGAGTTCGCCCAGACCAGCGCGACCACCGTGGCCGCGAGCAACAGCAGGCCGCCGGTCGTCTCGGCGCGCAACGTCTCGGCGAGGAACGCCCGCTCGCGCCCGAGGATGCGGGGGAAGGCGCGCTTCTTCTGCCGGATCCGAGGGTGCTGGCTCATGTCGGCCCTTCGTTTTCGGGGTCGGTCGGACGGACGCCGACCAGACTTCCCGGCACACCCTGCCGAGGATTTTACCCGGTGATCCGCGCGGCCAGCGCCTCGAAATCCGGAACGACGTGATCCGGCGTGCTGAACACCGTCGGGTACGGCGTTTTCCGCCGGTCGACGTAGAAACCCTGGAGGCCGGCGCGCTGCGCGCCGTCGATGTCCCACGGATGGACCGCGGCGAGGCCCATGCGGTCGACGGGTACGCCGCAGACCTCGGCGGCGTGCCGGTAGGCGTCCGGGTGCGGTTTCCAGCGCTGCGGCGCCGAGACGTCGAGCCGGTGCTCGAGGAACGGCAGGATTCCGCCGTTTCTGAACACGTTTTCCGACATCGCGGCCGCGCCGTTGGTCAGCGTGACGATCCGGACGCCGGCGTCGTGGATCTGCCGCAGCCCCGGTGCGACGTCCGCATGCAGCGGCAGCCGGGTGAACCCGGAAAGCACGTTCTGGATCGTTTCCGCATCCGGTTCGATCCCGGCGCCGACGAGCTGGTCCGTCAGCAGGTCGGCGGCCACGTCGCGGAAAGCGGCGTACGCGTCGACCGCGGTCAGCGCGAACCCGTCCCGCAGGATCGCCGCGAACCATGCGTCGAGGCCGTGCCGCGGCAGCCCAGCCGCCGCGAACCCGTCGCGCAGCGGCTCCATGTCGGTCAGGGTCTCGTTGACGTCGAGCACCAGCACGTCGATCATCACGACTCCTCGCTATCTTGGATCGGTCGTTCCAAGATATGATGCCGGGTATGCCGGATGTCAAACATTTCGACGAGGCGGAAGCGCTGGCCGCGGTCGAGCAGCTGTTCTGGCGCCGCGGGAGCGCGGCGACCGGGATCCAGGACGTGGTCGCCGCGACGGGGCTGAGCCGGTCGAGTCTGTACAACGCGTTCGGCGGCAAGGACGACCTCTATGCGGCGGCTGCGCGCCGGTACCTGGAGCACCGGTCCCGGCCGATGTTCGACCGGCTGGCCGCCGACGGTCGCGGCCTCGCGGCCGTGCGGGCGTTCTTCGACCACCTGCTGCGGTTGCGGTGCGCAGGCGAGTACGCCGGCTGGGGCTGCATGATGGCGAACGCGAACGCCGAGAACCCGCCCGACGCCGTACGGGCGATCCTGTCCGAGCACCACGCCGTGCTGCGGGACGCGCTGGCCGCCGCGCTGAAGGTTGCTCAGAGCAACGGGGAGTTGCGCTCCGGAATCGAGGTCGCGGGCGCGGCCGAGATGCTCACGCTGCTCGCGTATGCGGTGAACCTGCGCTCGCGGTCCGGTGCGACGCGGGCGCAACTGCGGACCGCGGTCACCGCGGCACTGGACGCGCTCGCCGCCTGATCAGGCGGTCCAGACGCGCGGGTCCGGCCCCTTCGGGACGATGCCGGTCGGGTTGATGCTGTCGTGGGTGACGTAGTAGTGCCGCTTGATCTGGTCGAAGTCGACGGTCTCGCCGAAGCCCGGCAGCCCGTACAGGCGGCGCGCGTACGCCCACAGGTTCGGGAACTCGGTGAGCTTCTGGCGGTTGCACTTGAAATGCCCGTGGTACACCGCGTCGAAGCGGACCAGCGTCGTGAACAGCCGCACGTCCACCTCGCGGAGCGTGTCGCCGAGCAGGTACTCGCGGTCCTTCAAGCGATCCTCGAGGACGTCGAGCCTCGCGAACAGCGCGTCGTACGCCGCCTCGTACGCCTCCTGGCTGGTTGCGAAACCGCAGCGGTACACGCCGTTGTTCACGTCCCGGTAGATCTCGTCGATCAGCTGGTCCATCTCCGCCCGGTCGTCGGGGATCAGCCGCGGCGCGCCGGCCCGGTGGAAGTCGGTCCACTCCGTGGAGAGGTCGAGCGTGATCTGCGGGTAGTCGTTGGTGACGACCACGCCCGTCGTCGTGTCGACGATCGCGGGCACGGTCACGCGGCCGTCGTACGACGGATCCGTGCGCAGGTACGCCTCGGACAGGTACTCGATGCCCAGCACCGGATCGCGACCGTCCGCGTCGAGCGTGAACCGCCAGCCGCGGTCGTCGCGGATCGGGTCCACGACCGCGAGGCCGATCGCGTCCTCGAGGCCGAGCAGCCGGCGCACGATGATCGACCGATGCGCCCACGGGCAGGCCAGGCTGACGACCAGCCGGTACCGCCCCGGCTCGACCGGCCAGCGGCCCTGGCCGTCCGGTCCTTCGCCGGGCGCCGCGGTGGAGTCCCGGGTGATGCGGCCGGTGAATCTGTTGCCCTGGCGTTTCCATTCGCCGGTCGACGACGTCTCCTGTACGAACTGTCCCGGGGTCATAGCGCTAAAACTACCCCCGCTGTGAATTGCCTGGGGCCGTGAACCGTCACTGGCCGTGAGGCGGCACCGGACGTTACAGTCGGGCTGACTAGGTCGTCCGCGACAACGCGGTCACGGGCGGCCTGCGCGGTACGACCCCACCGCGGCCCGTGTCCCCGGCAACCGGTTTGCCGGGCAGATTCCCAGGGATACTGACCTCATGGCCCGCCCACGGAACAACCCCGGCGACCTCGCCGAGCTCCCCACCGAGCTGCGGCCCGATCGCCCGAAGGGTGACCAGATCCGCGAGATTCTGGAGAACCTCACCCGCTCGCTGGCCGTCGGCACCGTGCTGCCGTCCGAACGTGTTCTCGCCGAACGCTTCGGCGTCGCCCGGATGACCGTGCGGCAGGAGGTCGACCGCGTCGTGGCCGAAGGCCTGGCCAACCGCCGCCCCGGCGGCGGCACCTTCGTCGCCGAGCCGCGCCCGTCCCGGATGCTCGCGTCGTCGTTCAGCCAGGACATGGTCAACCGCGGCATCAAGCCCGGCGCCAAGGTCCTCGAACACCGCGTCGGCGCCGCCGACGAGCACCTCGCCCGCGAGCTCGAGGAACCGATCGGCACGCCGGTCCTGCACCTGGTCCGGCTGCGCACCGCCGACGGCGACCCGATGGCGATCGAGCGCACCGCCCTGTCCCTGCACCGCTACCCGGGCCTCGACGAGATCGACTTCGCCGAGAAGTCGCTCTACACCGAGCTCTCCACCCGGTACGGCGTGACGCTCGGCATGGTCTCCGCCTCCATCGTCGCCGCCCCACCCGAACCGGGCGACGCCGAACTCCTCGAGATCGACAGCTCCACCCCCTGCCTGATCATCACCTCGGCCCCCCGCACCGCCACCGACCAGGTCATCGAATTCGGCCGCTCCGTCTACCGCTCCGACCGCTACGACATCACCGTCGCCTACCGCGCGACCTGACCCCGGCTCAGCGCTGGACTTCTAGTTGTTGTACCTCGGACTAGCAACGGGGACCTTGAACAAGCAATGCCTTGTCTCCAGACCCCATCTGGTGTCCAACGTTCCTCGGCTCTGTCCCCAGTTCTTGTCAGCACGGTCCGCTCGCCGCGGGCGCGCGCTGAGTAGTCGCGCGGGGGTCGACCGCACGCCAGATCTTGGGCTACACGTTCAGGCTGCGGAGGACATTCGGCGGTTGGCCGCGGTCTGTCAGGCTGGTTACTACTTCTACTGTCAGGGCCTGGAGGAGTAGGGCGCCTACCAGGGTTGAGGTGGCGCCGGTGGGTTCTGGGGTGCCGGGGACCTTGATGAGGGCGTCGCCTGGTTCGCCGCAGTTGTCGAGGACGACGTCGGCGGTTTCGAAGAGGCGTTGGCCGCCGGGGGCTCGGGATGTCACCGCATTGGAGTGGGCCAGGGAGGTCAGCGCGATCACCTGGACGCCACGCGCGCGGGCGCCTAGCGCGAACTCGACGGGTACGGCGTTCCGGCCGGAGTTGGACGCGATCAGGACAACGTCGCCGGCGGCCAGCGGGTTGATCTCGAGCAGGACGTCGGCGAGGCCGGGGAGCCGTTCGAGGAGTGAGCTCTTCTGCAGCCCCTCGTGCAGCATCAGCCCCGGCTCGAGGATCGCGCGTACGTCGGCCAGCCCGCCGGCGCGCCCGTACAGCTCCTCGGCCAAGGCGTGGCTGTGCCCGGTCCCGAACACCCAGAACGTCTTCCCGCCGGCAAGCGCATCGGCGACCAGCCCGGCCGCCACCCGGATCGCCCCAAGTTGTGTGTCGGCGGCCCGCTGCGCGATCGCCAACGCCTTGCCCAAGTACTCCTCGGCCCCAGCCATGCCCCGAACCTATCGTCCGCACGCCGGCCCGCGCCAGGCACCCGTCTAGACCACTACCTTGGCGCGGGTGGTGCGGTTGGCTGGTGGTTGCCGGACCTGGGGCACTCACCAACCCTGGTTGTTGGGTGGTCCATGCGCGGAGCTGAGCGTGCGGGGACGTGTGGTGCTTCGGTTGGTGTGTGACCCAGGTCCGCTTCGCCGGGGCTAAGCGACAACTCCGATCGCCTCGCGGTGGTGCTCCGGATGGTCCACCTCGTCGACGAGGGCGATGGCCAGGTCGGCGTACGAGATCAGGTCCTGCGCGTCAGCCGGCGCCACCCGGTAGCTGCCCTTGCGGGACGGGTCCGCGTGGTTGAAGTCGCCGGCTGGCGCGATCGACACCCAGTCGAGAGGCGATCCCGCGAAGAGGTCGAGTGCCGCCTGGTGGGCGAGGAAGAACGAGCGGTACTCGGTTGGATACCCCGGACTGTCCATCAGCAACGTCCCGTCGGCGGTCGGCAGGATCGACGCCAGCCCGACCCATACGAGCCGGGACACGCCGGCCTTCTCCAGCCCTTCCACAAGCGCCCGAGCCGCCGCCGGGAAGAACTCGCCCGGGTCACTCCCGCCGTCATACACACCGGCGATCACCGCGTCGTACCCGGCGGCCAGGCCGGCGATCCGGCCCGCGTCCGTCACGTCCCCCGCAATCAGCCCACCCTCCGCCGTACGGGCGACCCCGAGCACGTCGTGCCCGCGCTCCTGCGCCTCCGCGACCGCCGCCGCGCCCGCCCGTCCACGGGCTCCGATCACCAGAATCTTGCTCACCGCAACCTCCTCCTCCGAAACAGGTACGGCGACCGTAGAAGGGGGTGTGGTTACCGATTGGATACCTTGGGAGGCATGGAGGCGCTGCGAGCGGACATGTTCGAGGAGATCTGCCCGTCGACCCTGCTGCCATTCCGGATCGGCAGCGACAAATGGGCGGGTCTGGTGCTGAGGTGCCTGGAGGACGGCCCGCGCCGGTACTCCGAGCTGCGGGTCCCGCTCGCCCGGATCAGCCCGAAGATGCTTACCCAGTCGCTCCGCAACCTCGAGCGCGACGGGTTCGTCAGCAGGGCGCAGGACGACAGACGGGTCACCTACGAGCTCACCGCTCTGGGTCGCAGCCTGCTCGGTCCGCTGCGCGCGTTCTGCGACTGGGCCGAGGATCACTGGGACGAGCTTCTGGACGCCCGCGAATCGTAGGTAGTGCCAACGCTGGCGACGAACCGGTCAGCGCTTAGACTGCGCGGGTGGATGAGCAGACTCCGACCGCCCTGACCCAACTGCCGAGCTGGCTGCTGACCCAGAGTGCGGCCCAGGCGCACCGGGTCGTCACCGAGTCGTTCGCGGCCGGCGGCGCGCGGGCGTACCACTTCCGCCTGCTCGCGACGCTGGTCGAGTTCGGGCCGGCCAGTCAGGCCGAGCTCGGCCGGCGCAGCTCGATCGACCGTAGCGATGTGGTTGCCGCGCTCAACGAACTGGAGGCGGACGGGTACGTCGAGCGCAGCCCGGACCCGGAGGACGGCCGCCGCAACGTCATCACGATCACGACGGCCGGCAAGCGCCAGTACCGGCGGCTGACGAACCTGGTCGGCAAGGCGCAGGAGGAGATCTTCGCGCCGCTGTCGGCCACGGACCGTACCCGGCTGACCACGATCCTCGGCAAGCTCCTCGCCTACCACCAGGCCTAGGCCTAGTACGTCGGCAGCTGCGCGCGGGCGGCCTTCTGGGTCCGGCGGACGCGCAGCTCGCGGGCGTGCACCCGGCGGCGCGCGGCCCAGGAGATCTTCCGGCGTTCCTCGGTGGCGAGAGTCGGCGTCTGGGCGTTCGGCTGCATCGGGTTCACATCAAGTCCGATGCACGCCCGGGCGGTTTGGTTCCGCCGTACACCGGAATTCCTGGGCCGCCCGTCCTCCGGCGCGGCCTGTTCGGCGCAGATTCGGACCGGCTCGGCGATACGCCGGTTCCCGTGGCGGGGTCGGCGTTGGTAGAAAGGTAACCGGGCGCTCCAGCGCGCCGAAGCCAGCGAGGAGGAGTCGTCGACGTGACGAATGCAGAGCCACCCCAGTCCGAGGCACTGTCGAACCTGATGCACGAGGAGCGCCGGTTCGACCCGCCCGCCGAGCTGGCCGCCAACGCGAACCTGAAGGCCGACGCCTACGACCGGGCCGCGGCCGACTTCGAGGGGTTCTGGGCCGAGCAGGCCAAGCGGCTGACCTGGGCGACCGAGCCGACCGAGACGCTGGACTGGAGCAACCCGCCGTTCGCCAAGTGGTACGCCGACGGCAAGCTGAACGCGGCGTACAACTGTGTCGACCGGCACGTCGAGAACGGCCTCGGCGACAAGATCGCCTACTACTTCGAGGGCGAGCCCGGTGACACCCGGGAGATCACCTACGCGCAGCTGAAGGACGAGGTCAGCAAGGCGGCCAACGCGCTGCTCGAGCTGAACGTCCGGCCCGGTGACATCGTCGCGATCTACATGCCGATGATCCCCGAGACCGTGGTCGCGATGCTCGCCTGCGCCCGGATCGGCGCTCCGCACACGGTCATCTTCGGCGGCTTCTCGTCCGAGGCGCTCAAGGACCGGATCCTGGACTGTGACGCGCGCGTCGTGATCACCTCGGACGGCGGCTACCGCCGCGGCGCGCCGGCGGCGCTGAAGCCGGCCGTCGACGCCGCGCTGGCGGACTGCCCCGACGTGCGCAACGTGGTCGTGGTGAAGCGCACCGGCCGGGAGACCGCCATGGTCGAGGGCCGCGACGTCTGGTGGGAGGACTTCGTCGGCAAGCAGTCGGCCGAGCACACGCCGGAGGCGTTCGACGCCGAGCACCCGCTGTACGTGATGTACACGTCCGGCAGCACGGGCAAGCCGAAGGGCATCCTGCACACCACGGGCGGCTACCTGGTGGGTACGTCGTACACGCAGTGGGGTGTGTTCGACCTGAAGCCGGACACCGACGTCTACTGGACCGCGGCCGACATCGGCTGGGTCACCGGCCACAGCTACATCGTGTACGGCGCCCTGGCGAACGCGACCACCTCGGTGCTGTACGAAGGCACGCCGGACACGCCGCACCAGGGCCGCTGGTGGGAGATCGTCCAGAAGTACAAGGTCTCGATCCTGTACTGCGCGCCGACCGCGATCCGGACGTTCATGAAGTGGGGCGCCGAGATCCCGGCGAAGTTCGACCTGTCCTCGCTGCGCGTGATCGGGTCGGTCGGCGAGCCGATCAACCCGGAGGCGTACGTCTGGTACCGCGAGCACATCGGCGGGAGCAAGGCGCCGGTCGTCGACACCTGGTGGCAGACCGAGACCGGGATGCACATGATCTCGCCGCTGCCGGGCGTGACCGCCGGTAAGCCGGGCGCCGCGATGAAGGCGATCCCGGGCGTGAACGTCGACGTCGTCGACGACGCGGGCAACCCGGTGCCGAACGGGTCGGGCGGCTACCTGGTCATCACCAAGCCGTGGCCGGCCATGCTCCGGACGCTGTGGGGCGACGACCAGCGGTTCGTCGACACGTACTGGTCGCGCTGGCCGGGCGTGTACTTCGCCGGTGACGGCGCGAAGAAGGACGAGGACGGCGACCTCTGGCTGCTCGGCCGGGTCGACGACGTGATGAACGTCTCCGGCCACCGGCTCTCGACGACCGAGATCGAGTCCGCGCTGGTCTCGCACCCGAAGGTCGCCGAGGCCGCCGTGGTCGGCGCGACCGACCCGACGACCGGTCAGGCGATCGCCGCGTTCGTCATCCTGCGCTCGGAGGCCGGCGACGGCGGTCCGGACGTGGTGCAGGAGCTCCGCAACCACGTCGCCAAGGAGATCGGCCCGATCGCGAAGCCGCGGCAGATCATGGTCGTCTCGGAGCTGCCGAAGACGCGCTCCGGCAAGATTATGCGCCGGCTGCTCCGCGACGTGGCCGAGAACCGTGAGGTCGGCGACGTCACGACGCTCGCCGACTCCACGGTGATGGACCTGATCAAGACCAACCTGGAGGCCGGCAAGTCCGACGAGGACTGACAACTCGCAGACAACAGGCCCCCGGGTGCATCCCGGGGGCCTGTTGTCTTCAGAGGAACGACGCCAGCTGCTCGAGGGCGGTCACATCGGGCGGTGGGAACGCAGCGGATGGGCCGTTCTGGCCTTCCTCGGGACGGCGCAGGTAGCGGTCGACGAAGCGCTGCGTCGTGATCAGGACGTCGGCGCACTGAGCGGCGGTGAGCTTGCCGTCCCGTACAGCCTCACCAAGTTCGTCGAGGTCGAGGATCTGATAGCGATCCACCGCGGGCGGGATCAGGAAGTCGACGTACAGGTCGTGCACGATCAAGTCGTCGGCGGTGCGCTCGATCTCCACCAGGTCGACGTACCACCAGCCCTCGACCGGCCCCTCGAAGACGGCGGGCTTGGTCAACTGCACCCCTTCGCCGAGCAGCAGATAACTCCGATCGACGGTCGGCCGGCCCGGCACCTGGTACTGCGGGAGGATCCGCACGTCGTACGCGACGACCTCTCCGATCTGTCGGGCCGGACACCACTGCCCGGACCGGTGCAGGACCCTCATGCCGGCTGGGCGCGGAAAATGATGATTCCGACGTGCTCCGAGAGCCATTCCTGCTTGTGCGGAAAACGTTCTTTGTTCTCGTCGGACAGTTGCGGCTCCAGCACGTGCTCGACGCGGAAACCGCTGTCGGTCAGCGCGTTGTGGATGCTGGAGAACGTGTCCGTCGTGTGCGTGATGGTGATGTCCGGATTCCATCGCGACGGGTACGAGTACGGGCCGACCGTGTGATACGCGTCTCCCAGCGCGATCCCCTCCTGCGCGGAGCGCTCCACCGCCCAGCGGATCGGGTGCGCCATCGAGACCACCAGCACGCCGTCGTCGGCGATCAGGGACCGCACGGCGCGAAGGGTTCTGCCGCGGTCCTGGGCGTAGGCGAGCGACTGCAGGAACAGGACGACATCGAAGCGGCGACCGTCCAGCGCGGAGATCTCGTCGAGCGTCGACAGGTCGCCGGGGACCAGAGTCACGTCGGTGCCGTCGGGTGGGGTCAGGAACTGGCCGCCGACGTCCACGCCGACCGCCGAGGCGGCGCCGTGCTCGCGGACGAGTTCGATCGTCTTCTCGCCGTTGCCGCAGCCGATGTCCAGCACGGCGCGGCCGTCGACGGGGCCGATCAGGGAGCGTTGCGCGTCCCATTCCATCAAGTGGTCGAGTGAGTCGTCGCGGGCCCGGGATCGTTCGTAGTCGGTGGTCAACGTTTGCCAGGGGTCCATGCCGCGAGGCTATAGAGGTCTGGCCCCTGGCGAGGACTATTTTCGGGGCATGACGGCCGTGCTTGCGATCATCCATGCCGGGCTGGCTGCGGCCTGGGTCGGCGGGATGGCGTACTCGTTGTTCGTGGTGCAGCCGAAATTGAAGAAGTACTTCGGACCCGACCAGGACGGTCGTGAGACGCTGACCGCGGTGATTGCCTCGGGCAACAGGTGGAAGGTGATCGGCCTGATCGCAGTCGTCGCGCTCACCGGCGGCGGCTTGCTCCTGATCAACCATGACCACTGGCAGCTCCATGCCGTCAAGGGACTGCTCCTGCTGATCGCCACCGGGATCTTCTGGTACGTCTCCTGGCGGCACTGGCCGCAGCGCATCTTCGCGACCACGGCCGAGCTGCCGAAGCTGCAGTCACGGTTGGTGACACTGGCGACCGCGATGCTCGGACTGGCCGGTACAGCATTCGCTCTGGGAGTGCTCGCCGCACACCTGTGAAAAGCGGCGCACCGTAGTGTGCGCATTCCGTCGCGGATCGTGGGTAGTTTGACCTGGTGACCCGCCCTGTTCATCCTCCGACAGACCCCGCCGAGCAGCCCGCGACGTACGGCGAGGTCTTCGGTGTGGCCGAGTTCCGCTGGCTGTGGCTGGCGCAGCTGGGCTCGGTGATCGGGGACCAGCTGGCCCGGGTCGCCCTCGCCGTGCTCGTCTTCGACCGGACCGGCTCGGCCGGGCTGTCCGCGGTCACCTACGCGCTGACCTTCCTGCCCGACATCGTCGGCGGCCCGCTGCTGTCCGGCCTGGCCGACCGGTATCCGCGCCGCCGGGTGATGATCTGCTGCGACATCCTGCGGGCGTTGCTGCTCGCCGCGATGGCGATCCCCGGCACCTCGTTGTGGATCCTGTGCGTCCTGCTGGTCGCGGTGCAGCTGCTCGCCTCACCCTTCCAGTCCGCGCGGGCGGCCCTGCTGCCGTCGATCCTGACCGGCGACAAGTTCGTCCTGGCCAGTTCGGTGACCAACATCACCGCGCAGGCGGCCCAGCTGGCCGGGTTCGTGACCGGTGGCACGCTCGTGGCGGCCTTCGGCGTCGAGAAGGCGCTGCTGGCCGACGCGGCCACGTTCGCGTTGTCCGTGCTGCTGCTGAAACTCGGCGTCCGGGAGCGCCCGCTGCCGCAGTCGGCCGACGCGCGTCCGGGCTGGTGGGAGTCGTTGTCGGCAGGCGCGGGGCTCGTCTGGAGCGACCGGCGGCTGCGCTACCTCGTCGCGCTGGCCTGTGTCGCGGGTTTCTACGTGAGCGTCGAGGGACTTGCCGCGCCGTACGCCGCGGCGGTCGGCGGCGGACCGATCGCCGTCGGGATCCTGCTGGCCGCGAATCCGGCCGGCCAGATGGTCGGCATGCTGCTGCTGACGCGTGCCGCACCGGCGCGGCGGCTCACGCTGATGGGGCCGCTGGCGATCGGGTCCTGTGCACCGCTGATCGGCTGCGTCGTCCAGCCCGGGCTGTGGGCGACCGTCGTGTTGTGGATGCTCTCCGGACTGTGTGCGTCGTACCAGCTCGCCGCCAGCGCGGCCTTCGTGATGAACGTCCCCGACGCACAGCGCGGCCAGGCGTTCGGCCTGGCGCGCACTGCGCTGATCGTCTCCCAGGGAGTCGGAGTGCTCACTGCCGGGGCGGCGGCAGATCGGTGGTCGCCGGGTTTGGTGGTGGCGACCGCCGGTATTGTCGGTGTGCTCGTCGCAGCGGGCGCGGCGTACGGATACGCCGGCGCTACGCGACAACCGGCATGAGTGGTCACCAGTCGTTGTTCTGCATGGCGGCGGCCTCCTCTCGCGGAATCCGGGCGAGGTAAAACCAGAGAAGCCATGACAATGCGTGCACATCGCGGCTACTCTGTGACAAGGACCGACTGTGAGGCGGGGGTCTTTTTCATGAGTATCCGGCATCGGCTGGCGCACCGTCGCCTGCGCCGGCGTCAGGACGCGGCGTGGAGCCCGACCAAATGGGCGTTGTGGTCGCTGCCGCGCACGGTGCTGGGCTACGTTCTGGCGGTCGAGCTCATCACCGCGGTCGTCGTCGCTTCGACGTTCGACCTGGTCGCGGTCACGTCCGGTGACTGGATCCGGCTGCTGGTGCTGGCCGCCGGATCGGCGATCCACATCGAGGCCGCCCGCGACATCGAGCGGCTGCGCAAGGTCGGCGCCGAAGGCATTCCGTACACGAACCTGAAGGGGATGTGGACCTTCGCCGGCGTCCTCATCCTGCCGCCGCCGCTGGCGGCGGCGCTGATCGTCAGCACCTACGTCCACTCCTGGCTGCGGGTACGCCGGGTTCCGCCGTACCGCTCGGTCTTCACCGCGACGACTGTGGTGCTGGCCGGAGCCGCCGGTGCCGTCGCGCTGGCGGCGATCCGCCCCGGCGTCTATCCCGGCTATCCGGGCGGTCCGCTCGGACTCGTCGCCGTCGTGACGGCCGGTCTGGCGTACTGGTTCGTGAACTTCGCGCTGGTCGCGGGCGCGATCATGCTGTCGAACCCGGACTCCCCGGGGCGCAACGCCATCGGCAAGCTCTCGGAGCAGCTGATCGTGGCCGGCTCGCTCGGGCTGGGCGTGGCCACCGCCGCCTTGCTGCTCAGCCAGCCGTGGGCCGTCGCGGTCCTGCTGCTGACCATCCTCGGCCTGCACCGGGCGCTCCTGGTCGAGCAGTTCCAGGCGGCGTCGCGCACCGATCCCAAGACCGGCCTGGCGAATGCCGCGTTCTGGCACGAGATCGCCCGCCGCGAGTTCGCCGGCGCCGAGCGCACCAGCTCCCGGCTCGGCGTGCTGTATCTCGACCTCGACCACTTCAAGGCCATCAACGACACCTTCGGTCACATGGCCGGTGACGAGGCCCTGAAGGCGGTCGCCGCCGAGCTGCGCCAGGAAGTCCGTGACAACGACCTGGTCGGGCGGCTCGGCGGCGAGGAGTTCGTGATCCTGCTGCCGCAGACGTCCGCGGCCGACACCGCGCTGGCCGCCGAGCGGATCCGGCGCCGGGTGGCCGGCCTGGCGGTCACGATCCCGACCCCGAACGGGCCCGTCCTGTGCGAGACGATCACGTGTTCGATCGGCGCCGCGACGTACCCGGAGTCCGGCACCAGCCTCGACGAGCTCCAGATGGCGGCCGATCTGGCCATGTACCAGGCCAAGGACGCCGGGCGGAACTGCGTGGTCTCGGCACCGGCCAACGGCGGTGAGTTGCCCGCTTCCTGACTCCCCGGGCTCCGGGCCGCGGGCCGGCGCGGTAGGTGATGTTTGGATGCCTGTGCCAGGATTGCGCTTCCCGACGGAGGTGATCACGATGGCGCAGGAAGCATTGCAGCTGCTGGTCAGCATGCACCGGATCGTCAGGCACCTGCGCCGCAGCAGGACCACCACGCTGCTGCATCCGACGCAGTTCCTGGCGTTGATGCTGATCGCCGACGAGCAGCCGATCCGGATCGGTGAGATCGCCGCGCGCGTCCCGTGCTCCCAGCCGACCGCGACCACCACGGTCGCGGCGCTGGAGGAGTCCGGCCTCGTCCGGCGGGAACCGGACCCGGTCGACGGCCGGGCGACCGCGGTGGTGCTCACCGAGGCGGGCGCCCAGACCGTCGCGGCGTCCGGCCGTCAGGCCGCGGACGAGCTCGCCAAGCTCCTCGACCGTCTCGACGAGTCCGACCGGGCCCTCGTTCTGCAGGCAGGCACGATCCTGAATCGCGTGACCGACGGGCTCTAACGCAGCCCTGGTACGACAGTCACCGTGTACGGCGGGGTGCCGGGCGCGACGTCCAGCTGGCTGTTCACCCACAGGAGCCGGCCGCGGTCGCGGGCGATCGTCGTCGGGGTCGCACCGGCCGCGCCGGGCCCCGAGTCCGCGACCAGCGTCGCCTGGGTGAGGTCGTCGTTCAGCATCGCGAGCCGGGTCACGTACTTCCCGCCGCCGGCGTTGTGGACGGCGTACAGCCGGTGTCCTTCGAGGAGGTAGCCGTCGCCGGACAGGATGCCGTTCGGGACGTCCAGGACCGTCACCTGCCGGCTGCGCAGGTCGATCCGGTACGTGACGTCCTGCCCCTGCTCGCCGACCAGGAGGACGCGGCCGTCGGTGACGATCCCGTTCAGGAAGTACGGCGTCGGCTGGATCCGGTCGCGGGTGATCCACGGTTCGAGCTCGCCGAGACCGTCGCGGGTCAGCGGCGCCCTCCAGATCTGGTTGTGCGCCGAGTCGGTCACGTAGACGGCGTCGCCGGCGATCGTGAAGTCGTTGAGGAACGAGCCGTCGGCGGCTTTCCGGACGCCGAGCAACCGGCCGC
>Ga0247821_10000481_pt1 | contig 22048 bp, 34 predicted proteins | sample 13C_Glycerol_Day_FD_192481 | JGI IMG/M metagenome (GOLD analysis project Ga0247821, IMG submission 192481) | Soil microbial communities from agricultural site in Penn Yan, New York, United States - 13C_Glycerol_Day14 | ecosystem: Environmental > Terrestrial > Soil > Agricultural land | place... | reverse complement strand
GACGGCATCGCCATCACCGTCTGATCTGGCAGATACAAGACCAGCATCCGCTCGTCCGGACCAGCCTCGATGAAGGTGTCCGCCGCGCACTCGCGCAGCGCAGCCACACTCATGCGGACCCGGGCGTCCCACATCACGGTCATGTCCAGCGGCGACTCTGCAGAGATCAGCGGCGGACACTCCCCGTCGCAGTCCCCCGAGCCGACCGCCAGATACTCCCGGCCGTACACCAGCGCATCCAGGTGAGCCAGCGACGACTCGTCCCACAGATCGTTCGCCTCGGCGATCTCCGCCAACTCACTCGAGTCAGACCCGTCCGCCCATCGGAACGCCTCCAAGTCGAGACGCTCCTCCAGACTTTCCACACCGACCCGCGGCCAGCCGATGATCGTGTGCAGGCCCTTCAACTGCGGAGGGATCGAAATCCCGAGGTCGCGCACCAACTGCTCGCCGTTGAAGTAGGCGTCCCGCAGTTGCAGTGCCCACCGGTCACGCAGCATGTCCGCCCGCAACATGTTGACCAGGGCGAGCTCGTCGTCCGACAGAAACGCCAGCGGGATGTCGGGGCTGGTCACCGTCACCGCAGCACCACCACCCTGCCCTTACCCGTGGCCTTCTTCTTCTGCCGCTTCGGCGAGTTGAGGATCATGCGGCGCAGCATCCGTGCCCCGATCGCGCACACCGCGAGGTCGATCTTGCGTGCAGACTCACGATGCTCCTTGCCGATCGTGATCCCCCACCGGTTCGTCCGCCGACGGGCGTTGATGACGTGCGTGCGCAGCACCTTGTGCCCGTCGTGGATGAGCGTCCGCTCCAACACGTCCGCATGGGTGCGCTTCACGGCCTCCGTGAATGTCTCCTGGTTGCGGGGATCACGCATGTCCCAGCGCACCGCGTGCGCCTTCGGACCCGACGAAACGGAGCGCAGCGCGAGCTTCGAGCCCCACGTCTGACCCCACAAGTCGATGTAGGTGTCCCAGTACATCTCGCCGTCGTCGTCATCCTGCCCAGAGCCTGGGTCCGCGAAGAACGCCAGCACCTTGAAGCGGGCGAACGCGTTCTCCACCACGCCATGCACCTCATCCCGCGGCACCCGGTAAGGCACGTAGCCCGGCGTATTCGGCGCCGGCCAGTTCGGCGGCTTCTGCCACACGCCCAGAGCCGATACCAGGCCGTCGGACATGCGGCAGGCACACAGGCCCGTCGCGTCGTCGCTCTTGGAGCCATCGAAGAACAGGACGACCTCGTCGCCGTCGGCCAACTGCAGATCCTCGCGCTTGCAGGCATCCCACTCGTAGCGGGCCATCCACGCGTCCTCGGCGGCAACGATCTGGTTGAACCAGAAACGCCGGCTGCGGGACGGAGGGTTGCGAGGGTCAAGGATCGACTTCACGATGCGGCCAATGTCCAGCCACACCGAGTCGCCCCGGACCGCCTCGATCACCTTCGCCAGCCAGGGCTTGGAGAGCTTGGCCTCCGGCGGGGCCTCGAGGGAGTCGTACAGGATGCCGGTGTCTTCAGCCCGCCCAGCCTCGGCCGCCTCGTAGGCGTCGCGAGTCTGTTCCGCCACCGAGTCCTCGCCCGGTTCGAAAGCGTTGGTGATGGCGAAAGTACGGGCCGAACCGTCCGCCGACTTCGTGGCGTTCCGCTCGATCGTGGCGGCCATCTCGTGGCCCTGGTTCGACTCGATCCAGTGGTGCGTCTCGTTGAGCAGCGTGAACGTCGTCCGGCCGCCTTCAAGAGCCCGCGGCGAGGACGTCACAGCCTCGATCCGGGCCGCACCTTTGTGGGCGTAGACGATCTCCTTGCCGACGTCGATGCTGTACTCGGCTCGGGCCTTCGGAGTGAACAACGACCCGAAAATGATCATCGTGTTGCGGGTCTGATCCTTCGAGACCGCCGCCACCTGCACCCACGGCTCCGGATGCGGCTCACCAACAGGCTGCCCCTCCGGCACGCCACTCTCGTCGTCAGGGCCCGCGACCCGCCCCAGCCACCGCGACGGGCCCACGAACTCGACGGCACACAAGGTCGCCCCGAACGGATCCTTGCCCCAACCCTTCAGGCGCTGCAGCACAGCATCCCGGTACGCGAACTCGCCCGTATCCGGATCAAGAGCGAACCACCACAGGATCAGCCGGACCTGCTCGCTCGTGTACCGCCACCGCTGCCCGCGGTGCTGCAAGTACTTGCCCGTCCACACCAGCACGTGCCAGCCCAGCGTGAACGCAGGCTTGACGAACAGCCCGTCCTCGCCACGCTTCCACGACGGGCCGATAACGACAGGGATGACGACGTCGGGGACTTCCTCAACCGCCTGGTCAGCCACCGAAGGCGGCGCGGTAGTCATCAAGCACCGTCACATCGGCGTCGCTACGGCCGGCAGGCTTCTTCCGCTCCAGCTCCATGCGCGCCCGGCGACGGTCGCCCTCGGTCGTCAGCAGCGACGACATCACCGAGTTCAGCGCCGCGACCAACTGTCCATTCGGTCCGCGCTCGGAGCAGTCCAGCACGCGCGACATCAGCTCCGCCGCATACCGGGCGACCGCCCAGTCCGACGGCTGATAGAACGCCGCCTGCCCCGACTCCCGCAACGACAGATACCAGTCCGTCGCGATCGGATCCCACAGTGGACTCGGCTCCGGCAGGTCCGGCAGATCCGCCGGCGCCCCCGACGGGGCCTTTGTGATCGAGTCCTTCTCATTCTTCGAGCGATGGCCCATACGCTCCTCGGAGCGCTTACCGACAGGTCCACGAGCGCCCATGACGACCTCCAGGGTCAGAGCACGCCACCAGGGCGCACAGAGGGCTGGAACAACGACGCCCGCTCAGGACGCCGCCGGGGCGTCAGAGCGAAGCGATCAAGCCGGCCGCATCAGGCAGCTCGGCAAGACTCAAAGGCGTACCTGGAACCCGGTCGCCCACGATGATGTACCGGCGATCCGAGTACACCTCGACCGCCAACTCCCCCTTGCGGACCCTGCGGCCCGCCGGGACCGCACCACGGAACCACAGATGCAAGCCGGTACCAGACCGGCCGCGCTCCATGTACGTCGGCGGCAGCCGGTCGATGATGGCCTGCGCCCACGGCAGTACCTGGCCGGCCTCGACGGCGTGGTCCAGGTCGACCACCGTGATGCGGTCGCCGGCCGTGAGGACGAAGCCGACACCGTCGCCAGTCTTCGACGACGAGGCCGTGGGGAAGTCCGACCAGGACGACGGGTCGTTGACCGAGGCGAAGCGGCCATCCGTCCGCATCGGCACCTTGTCCTTGTGTCGCACCCAGCGAGGACGGGACGTCAACTCTGCCGGGATTCGCGCCTGCTGCTCGACCGCCAGGGCCGCCTCACGCTCACGCTTGCGGGCCCGAGCTGCAAGGACACGGTGCGAGTTCGAGCAGTAGCGACGGTCCGACCGGTGCACCACCGGCAGGTCTCCCCCACAGTGCTCGCAGCTCTGAAGCGTCCCTGGCATGCATCCAGGATACCTAGTCGGGTTAACGGCTACAGCTGCCTGACCTGCATAGTTACCAATCCGCGACAGGGGGCGGCCAACCCAGCCTCAGCGCCGGCCCGGAATTGCTGCAGGTCAGGGCCTTGGAAACCCGGGGGCAATGTCAGGTGCTATACGGGCCCGATCCTAAAAGATCATGATCATGGGGTAACCCCCCAGGTGATCTTGGTCGAGTGGATCAAGGGAATCCAAGTTCGATCATGCAGATTTGAGAGCTCGTCGATCATGACCCGACCTCGATCCGAATCGTTCTCGATCCTCTCGAATCAGCCTTCGAATCCTGATCACTTGATCGCTGATCAGTGATCACGTCGACGAGCTGCGACACGATCGCCATGACCACATCGCTGCCTGCCTCGACCCTGCCGCGCCGCGGCCAGCACGCACCCTGGGTGGGCCGGCCGGCGTGCGGGTCTACCCCTCGGCCTGCTCCCTGCCGTCGAGGGAGTGGTGTACCAGCAGCCAACCCATCGACCCGTCGTCCTGGGTGACTGGCCTGACCTCAGGTCCGCACACGCAGTCGGGTTCGGTGGTGCTGGTGTCGTGGTCGACCAGGTCGATGGTCGGCGTGACGTGAAGCGTGTCGGTCAACGCCTGCGCCTTCCAGGGTTGAGTCGACTACCGGTTGCGACTCCGGTCGATCGGATGTGCATGAGCTGGCAATAGCCCTTGGCTCGCGCTCCGAGGTAGCGGCTGAGCAGACGATTGCACCGCGTCCAGTCGCCTGGTGTACCCCAGCGGATGCGTGCCCCGCCGGCGCCCGTAGGGCCCCAGTATCGGCGGAGGGTTTCGGCGTTGCCGCGGTTGCCGCGTCCTTTGCTGGCCACAGGTCTCACTCCTTCTGTGGCGCGGGCTCCTGGTCGGGGGTTTGTGGTTCGTCTACCCGTTCGATGGCGGCGCCCATCCCTGCGGGGATGGCGTAGCTGGGGCCGGCTTCATCGCTGAAGATGGCCCAGTCTCCGCTGAAGGTGAGGGTGAGGTTGTCGTCGATGCGGTAGTCGTCGCGGCCTTGGCCGCCGGGGAAGGTGATGAGGTAGCGGGGCACGGTCACCTCAGCCCTGGGTGGTCTTCTTCGGGGCGTCGTCGCCCGGGCTTCGGGTTGGCCGCCTTGGCGGCGTGGCCTTCGCGGCTCGACTTGAAGCGGTGGCAGTGCGGGGGCACGCGGTCGTGGGCCCAGTCGAGGTTGTCGGGGCTGTGGTCGTCGCCGGGCTGCTTGTGGTCGAGGTAGTCGCCGCCGGGCAGGCCACAGAGGTGGCAGATGTGTTCCGGGTTGCGGGCGTGCGCGGCGGGCCTGATCTGCGATTCCCAGTTGGCGGGGAGTCGACTCTTCCTCGTACTGCCTTGCCAGCCGCCGCTCATCGCTACTCCTCGGGGCTGCGTTCGGCGCGAAGCCGTTCCACTTCGGCGCGGAGCCGTTCGATCTGGGTTTCGTGGTCGGCCATGAAGCATTCGTTCGAGCGCGCCATTCCTGCCAGGATCTGGGCCGCCATGCTGAGGCGCTTCTCTGGCGTGGCCCGGTTCCAGTGCCAGATCCATTGGCCTGGGGTGGGGGTGACGCGTTCGTCTGCGCCGGGTTCTTCGCCTGCCCGCAGTCGTTCTAGTTCGGCTGCTTGGGAGTCGCGTTGCTTCCGGATCCCGGCGGCGGCGTTGCGGATGTCGTCCCAGTCGCGAGTGCGGTCCATGCCGAGGGCGTCGGTGAGTTCGCTCTTCCACTTGGCGAGCCGGTCCATGTCGCGCGCGATGTCGCTGCGTTCCTGTGCGAGTCGCTGGCCCTCTTGCACTACGCGTGCCTGGGTGTCGGTGGCGCGGTTCCAGTCGACGGGCTGTCCTCCGACGCTGACCTGGCAGTGGACGTCGGCCGGGGAGTCATCGCGGAGGTAGGCGGTGGTGTCGTTGGCGGGGATATCGATGGTCTCGCTGAAGGCGAGGACGGTGCGTGCGCCGATCTCTTCGGCGAGACCTTCACGTAGCCCGCTCTCTGTCGAGGCGATGCTGGCGACGACTTCTGCCTCGGCCTGGTCGATGACGAGCACGAACGGCGGCCGGTCGTCTCCGCCGCCTTCGGGGAGTTCGAGGATCTGCAGGCGGGCCATCAGCCGGTCACCGCCTTGGCGACGGAACGATGGATGTAGTGCTCGATGAGCGCGGCTCGGCCAGCAATCCTCTCACTCTCCGGCCAGCGTGCAAGGCGCCACCAGATTTCGTGCAGCCATCGGTCGTAAGCGGGGATGCTCGTTGCCTTCTTGCGGAAGCGGGCCATGGCGCGGGCTCCAGGGTGGGTTCAGGTGGGGCGGGGTGGCGAGTACGTCGTCACGTCGGTGTGCGGGAGTGCGGGGTCGACTTCCACGGCCTCCACGTAGATGGCGAGGCGTGCGACATAGAGGCCGTCTGTGATCTGTTCGACTTCGATGCCGTCGTCGGTGGCGAGGATGTTGAGTCCGTCGAGGGTGACGCCGTCTCTCGTGATGCGCAGGTGCTTGTTCGGTTCGGCCATGGCGCGGGCCTTCCGTGGGTTAGGGCTTCCAGCGGGGTCCGCGTAGCGCTTCGGGCACGTCGCTGGTGGTGATGGGCGGGGTGGTGAGCCAGTGCCCGATCCGTGGGCCGATGCGCGGCTGACGCTCGGGCGGCTGTGGCCGGTCGAGTCCGGCGAGGATGTCGGGTGTGATGCCGTGGGCGTGGGCGAGGTCGAGCAGCTCGGGGCAGTCGTTCAGGTTGTCGGTGTACGACATATCCATGTCGCCGTAGGTGCGGCAGCCTTCGCAGGCGGGCTCGTAGGTGACGTTCGGGTCGAGCCGGTGCCGGGCGAGGATGCGGCGGTCCGCCTCGCAGCGCCGCAGGACCGTGTCCGGGTCGTTCGAAACGATGTGGTCGGCCTCGGGTGAGTGGGCCGGACTGGTGGACCAGTAGATCCGGTCGTAGTCGACGCGGGCGATGACGGCGTTGTCGGGTGCGTGCTGCCAGCCGTCGGTGTCGCGGTCGACGATGATGCCGTCGAAGACGTGTCGCCAGTCGGTTGCGTCGCAGGCTCGGGCCCGCTTCTCAACGGCGTCGACTTGCCGGGTGATCCAGGCGTGGAGATCCATGGCGCGGGCTCCGGGTCAGGACTCGTCGTCGGGGAGGATGGGCGGCTCGTTGTCGACGAGGATCCACAACGGGCTGTAGCTGCCGGGCTCGTGGTGGGCTGGCTTCTCGTCGAGGGCGTAGAGGGCGCCGGTCTGGCCGTGCCAGCCGATCTGTCGCCACGTCTGCTCGGCGTCGAGGGTGTGGGTGCGCATCTCCTGGCCGCTCGGTTCGGAGGCGCGTCGGTACGGCCGAGTGTCCGTGGGAGGGGTGGTGAGCCGGAATCCGGCGCCGTCACCACGGCGGACGTGTCGGTCGCGGGGCTGGTCAGGGGAAGCCATGGGCGCGGGCCTTCCGTGGGTTCAGGTGATGGGTACGCCGCACCAGGTGCATCGCGGGGCGATGCCGTGTGGGGCGCCGGGTCCGTGGCGTCCGCGCTTGTGGAGGTGGCGCATGCGGGCGGCGTAGATCCGCGAGTAGACGGCCGCGTACAGGTGATAAAGGCCGCCTGCCTCGCGCTTGAAGCTGGGGATGCGCCGGTAGGCAAGCTGCTGCACGGTGTTCACGTGGCACCTCCCGTCAGGCGTCGAGCGCCCGCCGCACACCGTCTTCCAGCGTGATGCGGGGCACGTAGTGGTTGAGCATCCACGTGGGGTCGCTGACGCGGTGGTGGACGCCTTGGGGTGCGTCGTGCCGGTGCTTGTACTGGGGCTGGTAGCCGGCGGCCGTGCACACGATGTGGGCGAGTTCGTCGAACGAAGTGGCTCGTCCCCAGCCGAGGTTGACGGGTCCGGTGACCTCGTTGTCGAGGAGTGCGAGGGTGGCGCCGGTCAGGTCGTCGATGTGGATCCAGTCGCGGGTGGAGTCGCCGCTCCCCCAGATCTCGAAGGGGTCGTCGCGTCGCTTGGCCCGCTGGACGAAGGCGGGGAACGGGTAACACGGCGCCTGGTCCTCGCCATAGCCACTGAAGGGCCGGGGCAGGAGGATGCGGCAACCCTCAGCCTCCGCGTAGGTGGCGAGCTTCTCCCCCGTCAGCTTCGCCCAGCCGTAGGTCGCGTCAGGCTCTTCCATGTACGAGAGGTTGATGTCCTCTTCGTACAGGCGCCGCACGTCGCCGGGCTGCTGCAGCGCGACGGGGTAGGCCGCAGACGACGAGAAGTACACGGCGCGCGGGGTGCCGGTGCGGATGAGCCATCGCATGTACCAGGCGTCCAGGGCGAGGTTGGTTCCGACACCCAGGGGGCTGCCGTCGATGCTGGCTCGGCCGCCGACGATCGCCGCGCAGTGCACGGCTAGGTCCCACCTGCTGGCGTCGCGGCGGAAGAAGTCGAGGGCGTCGCGTCCGTCGGCGAGGTCGATGCCGGTGACGCGCCACCCGCGCTTGTCCATCGCCTCGTACAGGTGGCGGCCTACGAAGCCCCGGTGGCCGGTGAGGAGGACGCGCATTGGACCTCCTCACCGAGGTCAGTGTGGCCAGTGCCAGGTTCCATTGAGTCGCGAGCCCTCGGAGTGGCGGCATTGCTCAGCCGTGGCCATGTCGGTCGGCTTGAGGATGTCGAGGTCCACTTCCTCGGGTCCGTGAAGATCTGCCAATGTGCCAGCGCCACTGCTCGGATGCACTTTCGTGATCGTCGCGTCCACGCACTCGACTGCGACCTCACCGCCCGACAGGGTGTGGTTGACGTAGTGCACGGATGCACCGATCACTGGCTTCACGTGGTGGTTCCTCTGGTCAGCGGTGGGTCTCGAGGAAGACCGTTCGCTTGCCGAGGCAGAGGCCGATCTCCCACCGGTCACAGTCTCGCGCGATGTGGACCGGCGTGAGGTGCAGTTGCCAGAGGTGGCGGCTCGTCCAGTAGGTGCGGTAGCCGCGCGGCTGCACGTGGCCCCTGTAGAGGGCTTTCCATTCCCACGGCCTTTGGCCGCGCCAGACGGTTCCGAGGTGACGGGTGCTCTCGGCGGTGGTGCTCATGCAGTCTCCTGGTGGCGAAGTCAGTTGGTCTTCACGGCCCGGTAGACGCCCCACGGCAGGCCGCTGTCGACGGACTCCAGTCCGATCTGGCTGCACGCGTCGTCCTGCTGCTGGCGGGACCAGGTGGTGACGCCGATCCAACTGTCGGCTTCGCCGGGCTGGTCGGAGACGGGCCAGTCGAGGACGAGGATGCCGCCGAGCTTGGTGGCGGCCCGCAGCTTGCCGATGATGTGCAGGCCGTCGTCGTAGCTGTGGTGGATCAGGACGGCCAGCGCGTACACGGCGTCCATGCGGCGGCGGCCGAGGTGTCCGGCGATGCCGTCGGCTGCGGCTTGCACGGTGGTGATGTCGGGGGCGCGTTCGGTGAGCCGGTTGAGCATGCGCTGGGAACTGTCGACGGCGGTGACGTCGTAGCCGTGCGCGGCCATGGGGATGGCGACGCGACCGTCACCGCATCCGAAGTCCATGACCTTCGCCCCGTCGGGGATGACGGTGGCGAGCATGTCGGCCTGCGCCTTGCCCGAGCCCCAGTAGGCGTCTTCGGAGACGCGGCGGAGCGGGTGGATCGCTGTCGGGTCGGCCTGGTCCCAGGCCTGGATGACGGCTTCGGCGGTCACGCGATCACCTCCTCGGGTTCGCCCGTGGTGTTGCGGGCGACGGTGATCCCGGGTGCCAGTACGTCACCTTGGCTGTACGCGACGAGGTTCCGCAGCTTGTCCAGGTCGGCTTCGAGGCCGCCGTTGTCGCGGTAGTCGTAGTAGGCGGCCGCGTCCTGCGAGGCACGCTCGGAGCTGTTGCAGTCCTCGTACACCGCATCCACGCTCGCCTTCCCGGCGGCGGGGTGCAGGTGCTCGATGACCATGTCGTCGAGGTATGTGATCCGCCCCATGCCGCGACCCCAGTCGACCCAGCACAGGTCGACGCAGAGATGGACCATGGCGGGCGGCGCCATGTAGGAGAGCGTCGCCACGATGTCGCTGGTCATGGCGACGGCGGTGGCCATCTTCTCGCCCTGAAGTAGGTCGTTGCCGTAGACGATGCCGGGGCCGCCGGACAGGCAGATGCGGATCCGCTCATCCCACGGCTGGGCCGCGGGCCGTGGCCGGTGGTCGTCGCCCATGAAGGCGAGGAACCGATGGTCCGAAGCGTTCTTCACCGCGGCCTGGTTCAGCGTCCCGACCAGCCGCTTCCGCGCCCAGAACACGAACCGCACCCGGCCGTCGTCCGCCAGCTCCTTGGCCTGCGCCTTGTAGCCGGCGAGTTCGGGGTCGTCCTTGTCGACGCAGAACAGCACGTCGGCGGTGGCCCCGGTCTCGTCCCACGCGGCCATGATCTCGGGGATGGCGTGGGGGCGGCCTCTGGTCGGGATGATGACGAGCAGGTCGTCGGCCATGGCGCGGGCCTCCTAGCTGAGTGCGACGAATCGCGTGTAGCCGTTGGTGGTTTGCGATCCGAGGGTGATCGTCGTCGGGAGGCTGGTGTTGCCGGTTCCGGTGACGAGCGACCGCGCTGTGCCGGTGGTGAGGCCTGCGCTGGTGGTTCCGGCGAAGCCGCCGCCGATGGCGGTGAACTGGACGGTGTTGGATCCGTTGGTGAGCAGTGCGATGTAGTAGGTGCCGACGGCGAGGGTGACTGGTGCGGTGAGCGCCATGGTCTTGAGGCCGGCGGATCCCCATGCGGTGGTTTGGTCGGCGGTCTGTGCGAGGCGGTTGCCGCTGCTGTCGTAGATCCCTGCGAGGTTTTGGCTGCTGGTGAGTCCGGCGACGGTGTTGGCGATGGCTGCTACGACGTTGGTGACGACGGTCGCCCGGTTGACGATCTTCACTTTGGTGAGGTGGATCGCTCCGAGGGTGGCCGCCGCGGAGGTGGCTTTATCGGCGTAGGCGGGGTCGCAGGACCAGGTCAGGTAGTTGTGGTCGGGCGCCTTGAACGCGGGGTCGTTGACCGTCGTCAGCGGGTACTGCAGCAGCCCGGTCGGCATGGCGTTGCCGCTGTTGAAGGTGGTGATGTCCCGCAGCACGGTGCTCGATGTGGTCGAGTAGGTGACGGTGCCGCTGGTGTTGTTCTCCAGCCGGATGCGCTCGAAGATGTTCGGCGCGTTGCTCGTGGTGTTGGCGTCTTCGATGACCTTGACGGTGTCGCTGGACGCGATGTTGAAGTAGGCGGACCGGAACGTGTTGTTGTAGCTGTTCGTGCCGGTGACGAAGCCTTTGTTGGTGGCTCCGACGCCTTCGCAGGTGATGTAGTTCGCGTCGAAGACGTTGCTGTTGCCGTTGGCGACGTTGATCAGGGTGGCGAACCGTTCGAGGTTCAGGTTGCCGATGAACCGCTGCGACGCGGTTCCGGCTGTGCCGCCGAGCCAGATGCCGGTGTTGCCTGACCGTCCGGTGCCTGCGCCGGCTTCGAAGTCGATCCAGGTGTTCTGGTTCATATTGCCGTCGATGGAGTCGACGTAGAGGGCGTAGCCTCCGGCGCCGACGATCTCGACGAAGAACCGGCTGAAGACGCAGTCACCTGCGTTCTGCATGGTGGCGTCGTTGATGATCTTTATGCCGTTGCGGCAGCCTTCGATCTCGATGTTCTCGAAGACGGACCGCCAGGGCATGCCGAGTTCCATGCCCCAGGTGGTGGAGCTGGTGACGAAGCCGCCGTTGATCCGCAGGTCGCGGAACGAGCTGTGCCAGAAGCTGACGTTGTTGTTGTCGCCGACGTCGTTGACGCCGACCGACTTGATGCCGATCCCGGCGCCGGAGATGAACAGGCAGAGCTTCTCCAGGTGGACTTGCGCCCAGTCGGAGATGGTGATGCCGACGACACCGGATGCGACGGTGAGTTCGGTGACCTGCTGACCGCAGCCCTTGAGGGTGACGGTCTTGGGGTCGTTTTCGTCGAGGGTGCCGTTGATCTCGATGGTGGCGGCGATGTTGAAGCCGCCCGGCGATAGCTGGACGATGCCGCCGCCTTCGGCTTGCACGGCGTCGATGGCGGCCTGGATCTGCACCTGGTCGGCGATGCCGTCGCACAGGTAGTCGGCGCGCGCCTTCTCCCGTGCGGAGGCGTTGTTGGCGACGACGTAGCGGGCGGCGACCATGCCCTTGTAGGGGTTCGACAGGGTTCGCGTCGCCTCGGTGGTGGCCCCGGCGATGGTGACGAGGTTGGCTCCGTAGGAGACAAGGGTGTTGGTGCCGTCGTCAAGGAGGCCGGCGGTGTTGGCATGGAGGGTCGCGTTGTCGAGGAGGACCGTCGACGAGCCGGAGAATCGGGCGCCGTACTGCGGCGAGTTGGTGCTGCCGCCTCCGTCGTCGATGCCGGGGTAGCAGGTGACGCCGTCGATGGTGACGGGCACGGTGGCGTTGATGACGGCGATGCCGGCGAAGTTGCCGCCGCCGGATCCGCCGTTGCGTCCGTCGCGCCGGGTCTGCAGGCCGGTGACGAGGATGGGTGTGTTGCCGGTGGCGTCGACGAGTAGTCCGTGTTGGCCGTTGCGGTCGGTTTGGCAGCCGGTGATCTGCATGCCGCCGGAGCCGGTCCAGTCGCCCCATGCGCCGGTGATGTGGTAGCCGTGTGAGCCGTTCCATTCGGCGCGGCAGCCGTCGAGCTGGCCGTTGGTGCAGTTCTCCAGGACGAAGCCCTGGCCCCAGCAGCCGATGACCTGGACGTCGTCGAGGGTGACGTCGGTGCAGCCGGTCAGCAGTAGGCCGTTGGCGTGGCAGTTGTCGACCATGACGTGGTGGAGACGCCACGAGTACGGGTAGGTGCCGTCGCCGCGTGAGGCCGTCACGATGCCGTTGTTGGGCATCTGCCGGACGGTGAAGTTCTCGAGCACCACGTTCTGCACGTTGCCGCGCGCGTACAGGCCGTCGATCGACGATCCGCCGAGCTGGGAGCCGTCGAGCATCAGGTCGGTGAGGCGCTGCTCGCCGGAGATGTCGGGGTGTCCGCCGTCGGTGTCGCCGATGATCTGGATGACGCTCGTGCCGGTGAAGGCGGCGGCGGGCTGGATGCCGCTGACGTATTCGGTGCCGGTCATGCCGGGGCCGACCATCAGGTTGGCGTGCGCGCCGCGCAGGCTGACGCCGTTCTTCAGGTCGAGCGTGGCTGTGGTCTTGTACAGGCGGGGCAGGTAGACGGTTCCGCCGGGCGGGCAGGCGTCGATGGCGGCCTGGATGGCCGCGGTGTCGTCCGTGGTCCCGTTCCCGGCGGCGCCGAGGCGCTGCACGTTGAGCCAGTCCGTGATCCCGGACAGGTTGACGGTGCCGACCTGGCCGTTGACGGAGGAGACGGAGCCGACGTTCGCTTCGATGACCATGCCCTGGCGGCCGTCGACGACGGCTTCGGGCACGTTGTCGCCGGTGACCTGGACTCTCACCTGGTCACCTCCAGCGACACGAGGACTTTGCCCTCCAGCCAGCGCACGACCGTGGACCCGGAGACGAGTTCCATGTCCCACACGCCGTTGCGGGTGAGGGCCTGCGTCTGCGCGGCGGGAAGGGCGATGCGCACGGAGGGCCCGTCGACGGTGAGGTAGGGGGTGACGTCGATGAGGAGGTCGCCGCTGTCGGCGGGCGCGGAGCGGATCTGGGCGCGGGCGGTCCAGCCATCCCAGGAGAAGCCGTCGTCGAGGGCGGTGAAGTTCTGGACGAAGGTGGCGCCCTGCTCGATCTTCAGGTCCCAGGTTCCGGCGGTCAATCCAGCCACCTCCGGAAGCGTGTCACCTTCGCCTGTGGCGGACGCGTCGCTCTGTGCGCTGCCGATGGCGGTGCCGTGGACGACGGTGAGGCCGACGGTGGCGGCGTTTGCCTGTGCGCTGCCGGTGGCGGATCCTGCGGCGGCGAGCGTGCCGGTGGCGGTGGCACCGGATTCGGCGCTGCCTGCGGCGGTTCCGGTGTAGACGGCGCCGTCGGCGAGCGTGTTCGCCATGTCGTACTGGGCTTCGTCTGGGGTGCCTGCGTCGCGGTGCGCGGACAGGTCGAGGGCGCAGGTGTCGATGCTGGTGGTGACCCAGGCCGGTGTGGCGAGGGTGCGCCGGTTCGTCCATGTGGTGCCGTCGGGTGAGGTGTCCCAGTAGACGTTGGTGCCGTCTTCGCGGATCCGCAGGAACTTGTGGGTCGTCGCGTTGTAGGTGAGGTCGACGCTGCCGGCGTCGAAGTAGCCGGTGTCGTTCTTGCACCTCAACTGGCTGCTGACGGTGTTGATGACGAACCCGATGCGGGTGCCGTTGGTGGCGATGTCGGGGTGGTTGACGAACACGGACGCGTAGGCCTCGGTGGCGGTGGATGCCGCGGGGACGGTGGTGACGGCGACGTAGAAGCTGGCGCCGGCGAGGGTCCAGCTGTAGGCGGTCTGGTATCCGGCGTAGCCGGTGCCGCAGGGCACATGGGCTTTGCCCGCCGACTCGCTCACACCGCCGTAGCTGTTGCCCCAGTTCGGCCCGATCGCATTGTCGTTGAAGTTGTCGATCAAGGTGGAGAGGGAGGGCATGCCGCCTCCATCAGCTGATCGACAGGTCCAGGTTCCCTGCTGTGATCCGGTACTCGTCGCCGGCGAGGAGGGTCCGGTTGGTGTCGAGCGGCCCGTACCACCAGCGAACTGGGGTGCCGGCAGAGTCCCAGATCTCCCAGCCGACGATCGTGCAGGCCGGCATACCCGAGAACACAAGGTCGGCCGAGTTGGAGACAGCACCGCCGGAGGCGGCGCCGACGGTGAGGGTCTGGCGGGCATAGGAGCCGCCGACGACCTCGGTGCCGGCGGTGGCGTCGTCGCCTGCCGCAGTGACGAGGGCGACCTTCATGTCCGGGTCTGGCGGGGTGGGGCTTCCGCCGAGCAGCCAGTCGAGCGTCCTGTTCTCGCCCGTGTTGCTCAAGTTGTCTGCGATCGGACTCACCTCCTAGGTGACGGAGAGGACTCCGGATTTGCGGACGATGGCTTCGGCGCCGGGTGGGTCGATGTGGATCCACACGCGGTAGTCGCCTGCGACGAGTTCGATGTCGGTATCGGGGCCGATGAGCAGGCGCGCTGCGGTTCCGGCCCAGGCGGCGGTGTGCCATTCGTCGTCGGCAGGGTTGGCGCGATGGGCGACGACTGCGATCTTCACCGGTGTGTCGTCGAGGTCGACGCCGTCGGGGGCGGTGACGGGAACGTGCAGGTACTCGGTGGAAGAGGCGGGGATCACCACGGTGCACTCGCCTCCCAGCCGTCGTCCTGGGGGCCTTCGGTGTTCCAGGCTGGCGCGTTCGGCTGTCCTGCCGTCCACGGGCTGTAGGGGGCTCCTACGGTGACATCAACGTCCTCTTCGCTCGGTGCCGCTGCCCGGCTGGCCGTCAGCGTGGCTGTGGCTGTCAGCGCTGCGTGACCGGTGGCAGCGATGGCGCCGCTGGCTGTGAGGAGTGCTGTGGCTGCCAGGGCGGTGCTGCCGGTGCGGCCGGTATGCCCTTGCGCGGCCAGCTCGGCTGTACCGGTGAGGCTCGCGTCTGCCAGGGTGTTGCGGAGACCGCTGGCGGCCAGTCCTGCGGTTGCGGCGATCGCGGCGTGGCCTGGGTGTCCGACGGTTCCGTCGGCCGCCAGGTCGGCTGTCGGATTGAGCGTCGTGTCGCCTGCGGTGCCTACTGTGCCGGCCGCGTGGAGGTCCGCTGTCGCGTCGAGGGCGGTCGTTCCGGAGGTGCCGCGGACACCGTCGGCAGCCAGGTCGGCTGCGGCTGCGATTGCTGCACCGTCAACGGCGCCCCGCACGCCGGTCGCGGCCAGTGCCGCAGTCGCTGTGAGGGCCGAGACGCCGGACGTTCCCCGTAGGCCGGTGGCGGTCAGGGTGGCGGTTCCCGAGAGAGCGGCGTCGCCCGTAACGCCGGAGGTGACGTCAGCCCCGGTGAAGTCGTCAAAGCGGAGAGCGGACACGCTCTCCGCTCGGATTCCGACGCTGGTGCCGGTAGGAACGTTGGTGTCGGTCACCGAGACCCGCTGGATCCCGTTGACGAAGCCTTTGATCGTCGAGCCGACTGCCTGAACCTTCGCCACATCCCCGGCGACGGCCGCCCCGGCGAAACTGCCGATGGAGGTGAACGAGCCGCCGACGACGGAGAAGAGGTTCCAGGAACTGCCGTCGTTGCGCCACAGGTAGCCGGACGTGATGTTGGAGTTACCGCGGCACCACACGCCGTGGCTGACGGATGCGGTGACCGCGATCGTCACCTGCGCGGAGTTGTCGTTCGTGGCCATTGCCCCGGCAGCGCGGAGAATGATCGTGCCACCCGCTGAGCCTGAGGAGAGCTGGTTGGAGATGATCGACCAGTCGCCCGACACCTCAACCCAGTTGGCGCCGAGGTTTGTGCTGTCGGCCCGGTTGAAGTCGTCGGTGAAGGTGGTCACGGCCCCTCCCTGTCAGGCCGCTATGCAGCCTGCGGTGTGAGGGCGGCGCTGAGCGTGGCGAGCGTGAACGTGTCCGCGGACGCCCACGCGCGCGACACGGTGAGCGCCACCGTGAACAGCAGCGTCCCGGATGTCGACGCCGTCCACACGGAGATGTGGGTGAGGGTCTCCGAGGTGCCGCCGTTCGTCCATGCCGCAGGCGGGGTGCCCAGGGACAGTGCGGAGCCGGCTGAGGAGTCGGAGAAGACGAAGCTGTTCCGGGTGGTGGAGCCGGCGGACACGTTGGCGGTTCCGGCGGCGCCGGGGTCGCCGGTGTGCAGCTGCGCGAACGTCCCGGCCACCGCCGAGTATGCAGAGCCGCCGTTGCCGGTGGTGCGGAGCGTATCGAGCCAGCCAGACACGAGACTGGGGGCGAGTCCTGCGGTCATTCCTCGGCCTCCTCAGGCTCCGTGCCGTCCGTGTCGGTCTTGGCGGGGGTGACGTCGCCGGAGGCTTCCAGCCGCAGCACGTATTCGTCGGCCATGGACGCCTCCTGGCGGTGTCGGGGTCCCGCCGCCCGTGGCATGGGGGATGGCGGGCGGCGGGACGTGCGGGGCTCGGAGTGAGCGGCCAGCCCCGGGCTATGCGGTTTCGATGAGGTGCCAGACGAGCTGCCCGCCTGGTGCGAGTGCGGTGCCGATGTGCTGGACGTCGGGCGGCAGGGTGTGGCCGGTGCCGTAGACGCGGAAGCTGCGGGTCTCGACGGGGTCGTCGGTGTGGACGGCCCAGACTTCGACGGAATGCACTTTGCGACATCCGACGTGCACGATCGGCCCGGACAGTTGGAGGGGGTGCCAGCGGTCGTCGACCGGCACTTCGTAGCGGTAGATCGCGTCCGGCATCGCACCTCCCAGGTCTTCGTCCGCCCGGCCCCCACTAGGCCGGGCGGACGGTGGCCCGAGCGCGAGGCGCTTCGAGGGCCGTCCTGCGCTGCTGCCACCGCGCGCAGGGGTTCAGGCGGCCAGTAAGGGTGCGGTCTGGATGATGTCGGGGGTGGGCCCGGGTTCGATCAGCTCACGCGTGTCCGAGTCCCGCTTGGCTTCGGGGAGTTCGGCGAGGTCGTAGAGGACGCCGTTGCGTCGCCGTGCCGGGTCGTAGTGGCGGGTGAGTCTGCCTTCGGCTGCCCAGCGCCGGATGGTGGTAGCGGGTCGGCCGGTCCAGTAGGCGGCGAGGTCCTCGGGGACGAGGTGTGGGGGCATGAGTTCACCCCCGGGTACGCGAAAGGGCCGCCAGCGGTGGCGGCCCTCCAGACACAGCGAGATCGATTGGAGCACACCATACGCTCGCCGCTGATCACGCGGCAACCCCTGTTGCCAAAGTGGCAATGAGGGGCTCAGCGGTTCGCCTCCACCGTGATTCGCTCTCCGTCCCACAGCAGCGTTTCGCCAAATGCTGCGACGATCGCGGGCTCGTCGTTGCGTTGGAGGATGTAGCCGCCGTGTCCGACGACAGCCCGATAGCCATGCTGGCGGCACCAGCGTTCGGCGACGTCGAGGAGCATCGCGAGGTCGAGCTGCAGCCTGGTCGGGTCGGCGGCCTGCCGATTGCAGACCATGCGGCGGAACAGGGCCGCCGAGTCTCGGAGCGCCAATCGACATCGCTGCGAGGTCCCCATTCTGTCGGCCTGGCGCTCGTAGGTGTCGGCAAGGTTGAGCAGCGTGACGCTCACGGCGCGTCCCGACGCAGCGACGGCAACTCGGGGATCGTCTCAGCGAGCCAGTCGCCGGGCTTGGTGGTGAAGTGCCGCGCCGCGGTCGTCTCCCACCATGAGCGGACGGCCGTTGTCTGCACGGTCTGGCTGGTGCGCTTGTCGACGTACTCGACGGGCCGTTCCCCGGTGCGCCGGGTGGTGATGCGTCCGCGCTTGCAGCCGTCTGGGTAGTCGTTCCAGTTCACTCCGGCCTCACTGAAGAGTAGTTCCTGCATGCCTGCACTGCTGACGCCGTGCAGGCGCTTGTGGGAGAAGTGGGCTTGCGCGGCCATGCTGATCGAGTTCCGGACGGCGTCGCGTTGCCGCCACAGGAAGTAGTTCGCGACTTCGACGGGGTCGCTGATGGTGAAGACGCGGGCGTCGAACAGGGCCCGTTTGTTGGGCCGGCGCTCGTTGAGGACGGCGGTCGCCAGCGATGCCGATATGGATACCAGCTTGGCGACGACGCCGTCGAACCAGGGCTGGGTCTGGATGGTGGCGAAGTCGGTGACGAGGACGCTGATCTCGTCGGACTGCGTGTACGCGAACACAGCACCGGAGATCTCTGCGCAAAGCGCTTCGGCTACGGCGTCCATGTCGGAGATGAACTGCTCGTCGAAGGGCTTCTGGCAGCCCCGCAGGTAGGTGTGAAAGGAGCGCCCGTCACAACGGATCAGGCAGTACGTGCGGCGCGGGAGGATGGCACGGTGCGCGGCCTCGTAGGCCTTCATGCGGTAGCCCAGCGCGCTGTTGTCGCTCATGCTGTCTCCGTGGTGTGGGCGATGGCGCGTGCTTCGAGGGCGTCGGCTTCGATGTCGATGGCCGCTCCGGCGCCGGGGAGGGTGCAGTCGGGGTCGTCGGCGAGGTTGCGGCAGGATTCGGCGATAGCGCGCAGCAGGGCCAGGACGGCCGCGCATGAGATGTACGGCTGACCATCGCTGGCGGTCACGATCGGCAGACGATCCGCCGCGTGAGGCAGGGGGGCGCTCATTGCGAGAGCTCCCTCCGGAACTGGTGCCCACAGGTGACCATGGTGATCAGCTCCCCATGCCCCATCGGGGTCAGCTGATGGAAGTCCTCGTCGGCGTAGAAGGCGAGAGATTCGAACCGGATCTCGTCCTGGCGGATCTCGCAGCTCGGGCAGCGATATCTGACGGTGGCGACGAGGGGAGCGGTCAGACTGGTCGCCTCTTGGTCGCGCTCGAAGGCTTCCTTCACCTCTTGCTGGAGCGCAGAAGTCCAGGGTTGTGCGGCCTTGTACGCGGCTAGAGGCCCGTCGACGTTCCGGTACCGAACGTCCAATGGCAGGTCGAGCGTCATGCCGCGACTCCTGCCGCTTCGGCTTCCTGCTGCCGCGCCATCTCGGCGAGCGCGGCTTCTTGCGCTGCCCGGAGTTCCCGCCACTCCCCCAGCGTCTCCCAACGGCTCCCACAGCCGCCGCATCGGACGCGGTGGCTGGCGGCGGTGGCGGTGAGCGGCGTCCAGCACAGTTCGTCGTCGACGCGCACGGGGCAGTTGCCGATCTGCACCCGGCCCGGACGCCGCTCATCGTTGGCGACCGACGTGCATTCGCTGTGCAGGCGTCGCAGGTCATCAATGTCCTGCCCGACCGCCTCATAGCTAGAGCAGGCCCACAGGAGGTTGTTGGTGAGGAACTCAACGTGGTGCGGGATCGCCTGCCTTGGGCTGCCGCGCCAGGGAGCGATGGTCCAGCCGAGCGTCTGCCGCCACGCGTCCTCGATCGCCGACAGCCGGGCCGCAACACCGCCTGGCGACACCAGGTTGAGGACGTTCAACCGGGGCGGGATCGGCGGGATGCGGCTCCCCGAGGTCGGACTGCCGCCACGGGAGGCGCCCTTCATCAGGGCGGCCGTCGTGTCCAGTCGGCGGAAGAGGACGGGGAGTTCGGATATGCGGGCCGCGGTGCGTTCCTCACATGGATGGCAAGCCCACCTCCCAGCTTCGGCGACCCAGAGTTGGCGGTTGCAGTTCGGGGTGACGCAGACGGGCCACGCATAGTCTTCGAGCACGGCGAGGTCGTTCACGGCTCAGCTCCTCGGCGGTGGTACGGGGAAGCAGACAACCTTTGAGCCAATGGTGGCATGTGGGGTTGACAGTCGGGGCCAATGGCGCAGACGGAGGCATCTGGGATGCTGGGGCCATGAGCCTGCTGCATCTCCCGGTCGTACCAACTCCGCCCGAGGTGTCCCGCGTCGAGGGCTGCTCGTGCAAGGGCCTCGACCTGCATCTGCTGGACTGCACCATCTTCACCGTGCCGCGCGAGCAGGCGACGCAGGCTATCGCCGCCGCGCACCGGCGAATCCAGGACCACACGGACGCGCTCAACCGGCAACTCCACGCGGAACTTGCGGCGCTTCGCCCGCCCACCGCATGACGAAGGCCCGGCCGCGCACGGGCGCGAGCCGGGCCGGTCTGTGGTGCGTGCGTCAGCTCCAGCCGCCGAACAGGCCGCCGCTCAGCTGGGCGTTGCAGATGTTGTAGTCGCCCGAGGCGTGGGCGCTCTTCGTCTCGCCGTCAACTGTGACGGAGCAGTTGATGTCGCCGGAGCCCTGCAGCTGGGCCATGACGTTGTAGTACATCGCGTCGTCCTTCAGCGGGAGCGTGGCCTCGAACTTGCCGTCCTTGAACTCGCCTTTGCGGCTGTCGCTGTCGGAGCCGTAGCTGATGTCGAGGGGGCCGAGTGCGCCGGCGGGGGCGGTGCCCCACACCTTGAAGGTGACGACCTTCGGCTTGTCCTTCTTCTCTTCCTTGGCCGGGGCTTCGGTCTTCTCCTCGGCGGCCGGCTCTTCCTTGGCCAGCTCTTCGGCCTTGTCGTCGGTGGCGGCCTTGGGCTTGTCGCTGGTGACGGCGGCGGCCTTGTCGCTTCCGCTGTCCTTCTTGTCGCCGTCTTCCCCGCCGCCTGCGATGGCTGCGATGACGATGAGGCCGACGAACACGCCGCCGGTGATGCCGAGGATCTTGCCGATGCTGCGCTTCTTCGGCGGCTGCGGCTGCGGGTAGCCGGGCTGCTGCGGGTAGCCGTATCCGGGCTGCGTGGGCTGCTGGCCCCAGTTCGGCTGCTGAGGCTGCTGCGGGTACTGGTCGCTCATGGGTCCCCCTGGAGGTGCGGTGTCCATGTGAAGGACATGTAAAGAGTGGGGATGGTTGCACACCACCGGGCCCGGGATTCCGTCTTCACTCAAATGGGCTACAAGACCCGCCGCGGGCGCCACACTGCCGGTATGGCGTTGCGTTTCGCGGTGCAGGCAGACACCGAAGCCGAATGCGCGGAAGGGCTGCGCCAGCTGGTCGCGCTGGGCCTGGTGCCGGCGATGCTGCCGAAGCAGCTGACAGACGACCGCTGGATGGCGCGCGCCGTGCCGGGCAAGACGAAGGCCCCGACCAATGGCCGGGGCCCCGAGAGTTCTGGCTAGCCGAGGGTGGCGGCGAGCTCTCCGTTCTCGGCTTCCTTCGCGGACAGTTGGAGCGTGCCACGATGGGAGACCTCGACCTTGTAGAACCGTTCCCCCTTCGGCACGTCGGGCACGCTGATGTCGAACGCGCACATGTACGAGGCGTAGGTGGAGTCGCCGAGCTCGCCGGTGGCCACGACGTCGCCCTTCGCCCCGTACACGGTGACGGACGTGCCTTCGGAGATGTCGTCGTAGCCGGAGTCGTAGCCGCCGGAGCAATCGTCGTCGCCGGTGGCGATGGCGTCTTCGGTGAGGGTGAAGGTGCCTTCCAGGGTGAACGCGGCGGGCTTGTCGGGTCCGCTGTTGGCGGTGATGGCCCAGATGCCGCCCATGAGGCTGGCGCCGAGGGCGAGGCCGGTGAGTCCGGCGGTGAGCGGGCTGAGTCTCTTCTTCGGCGTCTCGGCCGCGGTGGGCGGCTCTGTGGGTGGCGGCGGCGCGTCGTCCGGGAGCGGCGGGGTGGCGGGCGGTTCGGGCTGGTCGTTGGTCATGGTCCCCCCATGGATGTGATGGATCGGCAGGTTATCGCCGGATGATGTTGATGTATGCGGAACGGTTGAGCGGTCACCGATTCGAGACCGGGTGCGCAGCTACTGCCCGCGGCTGTCGGCGAGGGCGGCGGCGCGGTCGAGGTAGAGCAGGACGAGCCGCGGGTTGCGCTGTGCGTCGTTCCACGACGGGATCGTGTCGACGCCGCGGAAGTCCCGCTGGATGGCTTCGAGGAGGACGACACATGCATCGCCTGCGGCGCCGCGGGTGGGTGCTTCGACGCGGATGTGGCCGATCGCGCATGCCGCGCCCTGCTTATCGCGGAGCTGGCCGGTGCACCAGCCTGCGGTCTCCAGCCGGACGCGCGCCCGGTGGAGGGTCGCAGCAACGGGAGTGCTGTACGGGCAGGGCGTGATCGTGGGCGTGACGGCCGGCTGGAGACCGCAGGCTGGT
>Ga0247821_10000480_pt1 | contig 22096 bp, 33 predicted proteins | sample 13C_Glycerol_Day_FD_192481 | JGI IMG/M metagenome (GOLD analysis project Ga0247821, IMG submission 192481) | Soil microbial communities from agricultural site in Penn Yan, New York, United States - 13C_Glycerol_Day14 | ecosystem: Environmental > Terrestrial > Soil > Agricultural land | place... | reverse complement strand
ACGAGGACGACCTGTCAGCCGCCGCTGATGTGCACACCGGCGCCATGATCGCCCTGATGCCGAGCAAGGCGGACGCCGAGCGTCTCGCCCTGATCGGCGGTGAGGTGGCGGACCAGCTGCACATGACGCTGTACTACCTGGGCGACGCTGCCGACTGGCCGGAAGAGTCCCGCGACTCGGTCCGGTACGCCATGCAGCGCGCTGCCGGGTGGCTGGCCCCGGTCAGCGCCCGTGCGTTCGGTGTCGCCCAGTGGAATCCTCAGGGCGACAGTCCCGCGTGGGTCTGGAACATCGGGGACGACCGTGAGACGGACGGCCCGGACCTGGCCGGGGCCCACCATGAGGTGACGTGGCAGCTCGAAGATCAGGACCACGTAGACCGCATGCCGCCGCAGTACACCCCCTGGTCGCCGCACGTCTGCGGGGCGTACGGCGAGGCGGACGTGCAGTCCATGACCGACCGGGTCGGGCCCGTCACCTTCGACCGGTTGCGGGTCGCGTTCGCCGGTGAGTACACCGACTACCCACTACTGCCCGACCCGGACCAGGGTCAGGTCGTCGCGCTGGACGAGACGATCTACCCGGACGACATGGCTGTCGAGAAGGCCGAGTACGACCCGCACCCGGTGGTCACCTGGTCCACGCCGGACGAGACGGCGCTCGCCTTCGAGAACCAGCAGACCGGCGACGGCAGGGTGTTTGCCCCCGGCGCGCTGTACTGGGACGGCCCCGGCCCGTGGCCGCTTCAGTACGCCGACGAGATGATGGGCGGCCACGAAGGCGCGCAGCTGGCCGGGTGCATCGACGGCATCGGCCGGGACGGGGACAGGATCCCCGGCCACGGCAAGCTGTACGTGTCCCAGCAGGCTGGCGCTGAGGCGGCCATGCTGCTCGCGCAGAAGGCCCCGCTGGGCGTCTCGGTGGACCTGGACGACGTGGACCTTGAGATGGTCGACGCCACCCCCGGCGCGTCCGAGACGTACCGCACGCGGCTGCTCACCGCGTCACTGTTCATGCACCCGGACGGCGGCTTCAGCCTCACGGGCGAGACCGAGTCCGAGCTCGCCGCCGGGGCCACCGGCTTCATGTCCGAGTCCCGCAAGGTCACCTTCACCGCCGGACCGGACGGCACCGTGCCGGGCACTCTGTTCGAGCTGGAAGCGGCCGCCGGTGACCCGGACCTGGCGGACGGTGTGGTGGTCGAGTCGCAGAGGTCCGGCGACTACCTGGTCCGCATCACGCGGGGCCGGATCCGGGGCGCCACGCTGGTCACGATCCCGGCCTACGCGAACGCGCGGATCGTGCTCGACGACCCGTCCTTCTTCGCCTCGGCCGGGGAACGGCTGACTGCCGGTGCGGCAGCGTCCGACTACGATCGGGTTGTACGCCAGGTCCGCAAGTCCGTCAACCCCATGTCGGCGGCGCGGCTGGCGAAGCTGCTGAAAGTTCCGATCGTCGCCGTCCGGCGGCATCTGGCACGTGCTGCAAGGAAGGGTGATCTGGTGAGGCTGACACGTGGTCAGTACACAGGACCGTCAAAGACGGCTGCGACGGTCGTTGCGTCTGTCGAGCAGGTGGACATCGAAGCCGAGACGCTCGTTGCGTCGGCCACCGGCGCCGTGGACCTGCCGGTGGCCGACCGGGACGAGACGTGGGACGGCGATGCCGCAGCCACGCGGGTTTTCGAGTGGGCCGACGGCGACACGGACAAGATCGGCAGGGCGTTCGCCTACCGGGACGACTCGGCGGACCCCGCGACGAAGGCCGCCTACAAGCTGGGGTACGCCGACATCGACGACGGTCAGCTGGTCATCATCCCGGCCGGGGTGGCGGCCGCGCTCGGCGCGCTGCACGGCGCGCGCGGCGGGGTGAACATCCCCGAGGACGAGAGGGACGCGGTGTCGGCCAAGCTGGAAGCGGTCGCCGCGCACGTGGCCGAAGAGACGGGTGAGGACGACATGGACGACATGCAGGCAAGCGCGTGGAAGGCGATGGCGGACATCCCGCCCATGCCTGCCGCGTGGTTCCGTGAGCCGACGCTGGAAGAGCTGCCGCCTGGTGGGCCGGGCGTGAACTACGCCAACGGCCGGATCTTCGGGTGGGTCGCCCAGGCTGGCGAACCGCACGCCGGGTACGCGAAGAAGATCACGATCGACAGCCTCGGCCGGATCGACACCAGCCACTTCCTGCGTCAGCGCTTCTCGCTCGACGACGGCAGCACTGTCAAGGCCGGTGCTTACACCATGAACGTCGGCCACCACAGGGACAGCGCCGAGTGTGAGACGTCGGCGTGCCAGTTCGACGACACCCGCACCGTGGCTGGCATCGTCACCGTCGGCATGAACGAGCGCGGCATGTGGTTCTCGGGGGCGGCCGCGCCGTGGCTGTCCGAATGGGACCGGGTCGTCTTCAAGGGGACACAGCCCAGCTACCACATGAAGAAGGGCCCGTCCGGGAACTGGCAGCTGCGCGCCGTCCTCGGCGTGCCGGTGCCGGGGCACTCGTCCCCGCTGCTCGCCAGCGCGGTGATCGAGCGGTCCCAGATGGCCCTCACGGCGGCGGCCACGCTGGCCGAGATCGACGAGGTCGTGACCGCCGAGGAAGTGCGTCAGGCGGCCGAGCAGACAGCTTCCGCCACGGTGGCAGTGGTGGCGCCCGAGATCGACTACGACCGGCTGGCCGACGCGCTGGTTGCGTCCATGGGGCGCGCCGAGCAGCGCAAGGCTGCCGAGGACGCCGAGCTGGCCGAGCTGCTCGCCCTGGCGGATAAGCTGGACGTCGACAGCACCGGAACCGAAGGGGACTGAGCGCATGGGCTGCGCCTGCAACAAGAACCGGGGCACCGCGTCAGCCGTCGCGGCCGCCGTCGCCGGGACATACCGCGTCTACGTCAACGGCCGCAAGGTATACGAGACGACGAGCTCGTCAGCGGCCAACACCCTGATGGGGAAGTACGCCCCGGGTGTCGCCACGATCTACGCCCCGGGCGAGACGCCCTAAGCAACCCACCCCGGACTACCTATCGCCAGCAGCTATCATGTCTGGTAGCTGCTGGCGATAGGCCGAGTCCCTTTCACAGAAATGGACAGGCCACCCCATGGCTGACACGTACGAACTGCCCGACGACCTGGGCACTCTGTCCGACGAGGACATCGAGCAGCACCTCACCGCCGCTGCGCGTGAGATGAAGAAGATCGCGAGCTCGGACACCGCGACCGGCAAGACGGTGCCGGTCCTTCGCTCGCTGAAGAAGGTCATCCTGGACCTGAAGGAAGAGCAGGACAGCCGCATCACGGCGGCGGCCGAGACGGCCGCCGAGATTGACGCGCTGATGGCCGAGACGTTCGGCGAGGACGAGGCCGAGGTCGAGGCGTCGGCAGCTGGGGGCGAGTCCACCGAGGACGAGGCTGAGGCCGAGGCCGAGGTCGAGGCGTCGGCCAAGGTGATCGAGCCGACGCAGGTCGTCACCGCTTCGTCCCGCCGGTCGATGAACCTGGCCGCCGTCCGCGCCCGTCAGTCCGGCGGCGCCGGTGGCAACAACCTGTCCCGCTACCTTCCGGCCGAGCAGTCCCGCGAGATCGAGATCGTCGCCTCGGTCGACGTGCCGGGCTACCGGCCGGGCCAGGAAATCGACCTGGCTCAGATCACCGAGGGCGCCATGCGCCGTTCGCAGGGTCTGAAGACTGCCGGTGGCGGCACCGGCATGGTGGCGTCCTACCGGCTGCCATTCCCGCAGGATCTCGTCATCACCGACTCGTCCTCGGCCCCTGAGGGTACGTCTGCGCTCACGCGGTCCTCGGACCAGAAGCGGCTGGCCGGTCAGGACCTGGTCGCGTCCGGCGGCTGGTGTGCCCCGTCCGAGACGATCTACGACATCACCGACATCGCGTGCCCGGACATGCTCTGGGACGCGCCCGAGGTGCAGCTCAACCGTGGCGGTCTGAGGTTCTTCCGTACGCCGACCCTGGACGTCGCGGCCCTCACGTGGACCTGGACCGAGGCGCAGGACATCGCGGCCGCGACGCAGCCTGCCGGTCCCGAGAAGCCGTGCTACGTCATCCCCTGCCCGGCCCCGATCGACGTCCGTGCCATCGCGGTCGGCGTCTGCCTGTCGGTCGGCATCCTGACGCAGCGCTTCTTCCCCGAGATGGTCGACTGGTACGTGCGCAACGCGATGATCGCGCACGAGATCCGGATCAAGCAGGCCATGTACCAGGCCGCGCTTGACTCGGCCGCGACGCTCGAAGTGACGGTCCGCCCGTCCTTCGCTGCGTACTCGGCGATCTACGAGGCGATCGCCCTTCAGGCGGCCGACATGATCGAGCGGCACAACCTGTGCGACTCGACGCAGCTCGAAGTCGTCCTGCCCTGGTGGTCGAAGAACCTCATGCTGTCCGACCTGGCGCGCCAGGAAGGCAAGGACATGTCCGAGGTCACGGCGGCGGACATCCAGGCATCGTTCGCCAACCTGGGCGTGCGCGTCCAGTGGGCCCGTGGCCTTCCCCCGGCCGTCCCGGCCGAGATCGGTGCGGTCACCCCGGCCACCACGTGGCCGGACGAGGTCACGTTCCTGATCTACCCGGCAGGCAACTTCCAGATCGGCCGTGGCCCCGAGGTGAACCTCGGTGTCATCATCGACAGCGTCACCGTCGCGACCAACGACGAGAAGATCTTCTCGGAAGAGGCCGTCGCCCTGATCGACCGCATGGGCCTCGCCCGTGCTGTCACCGTGGCGGTCTGCCCCAACGGTGAGGTCGGTGCGCGCAACACCGTCGACATCTGCGTCCCGGTTCCGTAAGGTGACCGGGCCGGTCGGTTCGCCGATAGGCTGACGCAGGAAGGGCCCCGCTTCGGCGGGGCCCTTCCTCGTTGGGTCAGTGGGTCGCAGCGTGGTCGCGGACGGCTTGGATCGTGCCGTGGTGGACGTGGCGCCCGCACCGGTCGCACTTGACCTGGGCGACCTTGTCGCCACCCTTCGACATGACGGCGCTGAAGCCGTACAGCTTCAGCTCGGCAACGAGCAGCGCGGGCGCCGTGATCGCGTCCTTCGTGTTGCCCATGAACCGTCGATGGCTGCTGTGGTGATGGCGCTTACCCATGGTTGTTCTCGCTTCCTTCGCTGTGGTTGCTTACGAGGACGACAGTACGTGAACGGGGGTTGCACCACAACCCCCGTTCAGGATCGAGTTAGAGCGCTTTCAGAACCTTGATCGCCGGAAGGATGTCGCAACGGGTGATAACGGCGCCGTTCTCTCGGGCGTCATTCAGCATCCATCGAATCAGCTCGGCCTCACGGCGGCCCGCGTGGCGGGCAAGCAGCGCCCGAACGTAGTTCTTGGACTTAACCGAGGCGGGGCCGCCGCCGTTGAAGCCGTAGTAGGGAAGGATGCCGCCGTTGCTCGCAACCCACATGCGCGAGATTTCGTTGCCCTTCTCGCTGTCGGTCATTTCGGCAATCGGCCTGGTGTCCATGACTTCCCCTACTTTCTTTGCGGTGGTTGCTTACGAGGACGACAGTACATGGGACGAGGCTGCAACGCAACCCCGTCCCAGGAACTAGTCAGACGGCTACGTCGATCCAGGACTTAGCTTCGAAGTCCCACGCCTGGACCGAAGTGACCTCGGCTCGGGCGTTCATGAATCCGTAGTCCCCGGCAACCTCGACGGCAGCCTTTCGGACAGCCGCCGCCACGTCGTCCACCTGGTAGCTGTAGAAGCGGGTGGCGCCGGTAGCCTTGACCAGCATCTTCACTCGGAACGTGGTTGCCATGGTGCCCTACTTCCTTCGATGTGGTTGCTTGCAAGTGCGACAGTACATGGGGCGGTGTTGCACCGCAACCCCTCTGCCGGACCGGCCAGATACCATAGGCAGGTCACCACCTACAGAAGGGGCCACCATGCCCAACGCAGGACTGCGGGCCCAGGTGGCCCCCATCGCGTCGACCCCGTCCCCTCACGGGCTGCTCGGCGGCTGTGTCGAGATCGTCAACGCCAACGACATCCACCAGCTGAACGGCACCGACCTTCCGGCCTACGCCTGCGCCCCGGCCAACCCGTGGCAGGACTGCCCGGATCCGGCGGACGGCTGGACCAACCCGGCAGCCAAGGTTGTCAGCCGCGCCGAGTGGTGCACCTTCGAACCGGTCACCGCGTACGCCAAGGTTGAGTGCTCGGTCGTCGGCTTCCCGTTCGATGAGGCGCAGGCGTCCGCCCGCGAGCAGGTGCGCCTGGGCGAGCAGGCCGTCCTGGAAGAGTGGTTCATGCGGCGCGGCCTGTCGTGGCTGGCGTTCGGCAACGACCTGACCCCGGGCAGCGGTGCGCTGCACCTCGTGTCCGGCATCGGCGTCCTGGAATCGTGGCTGGCCACCGAGTACGGCGGCCAGGGCCTCATCCATGTCCCGGTCGGTGCCGCTTCGCTGATGGGTAAGCACCACCAGTTCGACCCGGCATACGACTGCCTGACCACCTGGGGCGGGAACAAGGTCATCCTCGGCGGCGGGTACACCGCGAACGTCGGCCCCGCGCTGCGCCCCGCCGCCGGTGTGGTGGCGCCTGCCGGTGAGATGTGGCTGTACGCCACCCCGGCCATGCGGATCCGGCGGGACGCCATCATCGACGTCATCGACCAGGAATGGCAGGGCGTCAACACGTCGCTGAACGACCGGACCGCGCTGGCCGAGTCGACGTTCGTTCCCGAGGTCGACTGCTGCAAGGCCGCCGCCGTCCGGGTCACCCTGTCGCCTTGCTGCGCCTGATCACTCACTGCTAACGGGGAAGGACTGACCGTGATCGAGTACATCCACGTCGAACCGGCACACGAGCAGCGTCCGGGGTTCGCTGCCTGGGGGCTCGCCCAGACGCCACCGCTTCAGACCGCAAGCGCCACCGGCTGGGACGTTCCCGTCGACCTGTACGCCGTTCTGCCGCCCGAACTGCTCGAAGGTGGGTACGTGGACGGGTTCCCGTACGACGTCGCCCAGGCGCAGCCTCTGGTGTCCGCCACGACGGCACCGGCCGCCGAGGCACCGGCGCGCACTGAGCCAGCCCGCAAGGCGCGCAAGCGCCCGGCCAAGAAGGCCACGTCTGGCGCCTACACCCGCAAGCCTTCCGACGTCGAGCAGGTCGTCCTGCTGGCCGAGGCCACGTCTGGCGGGCCGTCCGATGAGTGAGCAGCCGGTCGGCGGTTTCGACCCGCAGCCGTGCGAACCGGACGGACCTGGCGAGATCCAGGACGTTAACATCGTCAGCCCGGACCCGCTGAACGTGAACGTCACGAACCAGCTGGCCGAGCCGTTCGACGTGAACGTCATCAGTCCCGACCCGCTGAACGTGCTGGTGACCAACCAGCTGGTCGAGCCCTTCGACGTCAACCTGATCAGTCCCGACCCCGTCAACGTCCTCGTCACCAACCAGCTGGCCGAGCCGTTCGACGTCAACCTGATCAGCCCGGACCCGGTCAACGTGCTGGTCACGAACCAGCTGGCCGAGCCGTTCGACGTGAACGTCATCAGCACTGTACCGGTGGGGATCGGCGGATCCACCGTCGCCGCAGCGACGCTGACCGCCGTCACCACCGGCGACGGAACCACGGTCGACTTCACGGCGGCCCGCTCGAACGTCACCCTGTTCGTCCAACCGAACGGCACGGTGACCAACGGTGTCGTCGCCCTTCAGGGCAGCCAGGACGGGACGAACTGGACCCGGATTGCGTCGAGCGCCATGCTCGCCACCGGGGTCAACCAGTACATCTCACTGACCGGCGGCGCGTTCCGCTGGTACCGAGGTGTCGTCACCGAGAACGTGGCCGGTGGCGGGACCGTCACCGCCACCCTGATGTACGGCTAGGGGTGACCATGTCTTCAGACATCAACGGGGCGGTCGGCACGTACCCGGTGACCAACCCGGTGTTCCGGGGCGGGTACGTCTACAGCCGCGCACAGACACCGGGTGTGGCCACCGCGAACAACTTCCTGGCCCTCTTCAACCCCCTGGGCAGCGGCCGGACCATCGTCGTTGCTGGTGTCTTCATCAGCTCGGTGATCGTCGGTGACATCACGGCCACCGTCGACCCGATGCGCGGCTGGCTGGCCACGCTGATCAGCGGCGGCACGCTGGAACCGGCGTCGGCCACAGGCAAGGTCCGGTCGAACATGCCGACGCAGGCCGGGCAGATCTTCATCAACAACCCGGCCGCGACGCTCGGGGCGTCCTGGTTCAACTCACCGCCGGTCCTCGGCGTGGCGAAGCAGTCTGCGCCGTTCGTCCACCAAATCCCGGCCGCAGTCGCGGGCGGGCCCCTCACGTTGCTTCCTGGCGAAGGCACGGTTCTCAGGACTGAGACCGGCGACGTCGACCAGCGTTGGAACGTCAGCATCGCTTGGAGCGAAGCGTAATGTTTCCCGGCAGCCCGTCCCAAGAACAGATCATCGGCAACGCGCTGACCGCTTCCGGCCTGCTGGCCACGGTCCCCGCCGGTCACACCCTGACCGCCAACATCGGGCTGTCGGCCGCCGTCGCGGTCCTCGGCACGTCGACCCCGGTCGTCACCGTCCAGGGCACCAACGCCGCACCGGCGGCCGGAACGGTCGTCGCGCGGATCACGGTGTCCGGCCTGCTGGCCGCTGCTGCTGCTGCGTCGAGCGACTTCGAGATCATCGTCAAGGCCCCGCCCGGAAACGCCGTCACGCTTCAGTTCACGGCAGGCGCCGCAGGGGCGAGCTCGGCCACTATCAACGGGTGGATCTTCACCTAAGGAACCTGCCTGACCGACGGGTATCCTGGTCCCGTAGCTGCTGGCGATAGGCCGAGCCCCACCTGACAGGAAGGGTCTCGGCCGTGAGCTGTGATCTGATTGCCAACCTTGACGTGGTCCGTGTGACCCGCGTCGACAACTGCGGGCTGCCCGTCGTGGGCGAGAACGCGTTCGTCAGCGAGTGCGTCGCCTCGGTCGCAATGAACCCCAACATCGACGAGCAGGACGACGTCATCTACCGTGCGGCCAACGGGTCGCTGTGCGGTGTGAAGCGTGGCTGCCCGGCCCTTCTCGGTTACGACCTGGAATTCAACTTCTTCCAGGTGTCGCCCGAGCTGACCGACGTCCTGACGAACCAGCCGATCGTCGTGGACAACCTGGGCGCGCCCGTCGGCAACGACTCGTGCAACATCAACTGCCAGGGCGGCTTCGCCCTTGAGTTCTGGACCGAGCTGATCGGCCAGAGCTGCACCGAGACCGGTGTGCAGAAGTACCTGTACACGCTGATGCCGTGGGTCACCAACGCCTACATCTCGGACCTTGAGATCGGGTCCGAGCAGGTCACGTTCCAGCTCGTCGGTTCGACCCGCGCAGGCGGCCGGTGGGGCGTCGGCCCGTACGACGTCGTTCTGAACGGCGCGGCACCGGGTACCCCCGGCCCGATGCTGACCCCGCTGGGCGACACCTGCCACCGGCGCATGCAGATCACCACCGTGGCCCCGCCGGTCCCGGACCCGCTGTGCGACTACTCGACGGTCCCGGCCCTGGCCCCGTAAGGCACGCTGCAACGACGGTGCGACTTCGGTTGCACCGTCGTTGCGACGCAGCAACGCAACCGCCACCCGCGAGGAAGGAACCGTCATGCCGTTGCAGTCCGGTCTGTGCAGTCTGGACGGGTGGACGCTCGACCAGTCCTGCATGGACATCCCCGACAACACACCGCCCGAGGTGATCGAGCGGTGGCGTCTCGTCGCCGCTGAGCTGCTCTTCGCACTGACCGGCAACCGGTTCGGCCCGAGCTGCCCGGTCACCGTCCGGCCGTGCCGGAAGACTTGCGCCGAGTCGTACGGGTACCTGTTCAACCAGGGCCAGTTCCTCGGCGCGGGGTTCCAGTTCAGCGGGCCGTTCGTCCCGTTCATGTCCCAGGGCCGCATGTACAACGCTTCGCTGTGCGGCTGCACGTCGACCTGCCACTGTGGGCCCGAGCTGTGTGAGGTCTACCTGCCGGGGCCCATCTACGACATCGTCTCGGTGGACGTTGACGGCGAGGTCGTCGACCCGCTGACGTACGGCGTGCTCGACGGCCGCTTCCTGGTCCGCTCGTCCGCGACGCCCGAGGATGCCGAGGGCGGCACGTGCTGGCCGAGCTGCCAGGACATGTCCCTGATCCCCGGCCAACCGAACACGTTCACGGTGGTCTACCGGACCGGGATCCCGCTGTCGGCCCTGGGCGTTGCAGCCCTGTCTGCGCTGGCGGCGCACTACATCCGAGGCTGCAACGGCTGTGGCTGTGGCGTTGCACCGCCGCAGAACCTGTCGCGCCTGTCGCGCCAGGGCGTCGAACTTGAGTTCGCCTCGCCGCAGCAGCTGCTCAGCGACGGCCGGACCGGGATCGAGATCGTCGACCAGTTCATCCACGCGGTCAACCCGTCCGGGCTGCCGCGCGCCATGCGGGTCGTCTCGCCGGACAGCCCCCGGCCGCCGCGCATCTGGTACAGCGGGACGGGAATCTGATGCCGAACCTGAACACGCCGCTGAGCCTGCTGGCCCTGCACGAACACCAGCAGGCGCTGCTGGACTGCGTCTGTGAGTCGATGGACCTGATCCCGGTCGAACTGCCCGGCTTCCTGGGCTGTCCCTGCCGGAAGTTCGTCTCACCGGGCCAGCCCGCTGCCGACGCGTGCGACGGCGGGTGTGAGATGCAGCCCGGCGACTACCCCGGGCAGCTGACGGTCCACATCAACAGGATGTTCGCGACCGACTACCAGACCTTCCCCCGTCGGTTCTCGAACGCGATCGGCGGCGCGGCCGCCGTCCGGGACCTGAAGGGCTGCGCGCTGCCGCAGATCAACGCGCTCGACCTGTACGTGACGGTGTTCCGCTGTATCCCGGGGCCGACGGCCGAGGGATGCCCGCCGTCCGGCGAGGCGCTCAGCGCGGTGTCGATGCAGCTGAGTGCCGACATGCTGGCGGTGCAGCGGGCGGTGGCCTGCTGCTACCCGGCGACTGACACCGAGGTCCGTCGTAGCGGCCGCCGGTACGCCATGGGCGACACGAACATGATCGGCCCGTCGGGCGGCTGCATCGGCTTCCGGACCGAGGTCACGGTCGCTATCGACGGGTGCCTGCCCTGCCCGCCCGAGCCGCCGCCTGTGGGCCCGTAATGCCTGCGACCGTCCAGCTGGACCTGACGGCGTTCCAGCGGATCCTGACGCGCCCTGGCGGGCCGGGTGAGAGGCTGCTGACCCGCAAGGCGGAACAGGTGGCCGACCTGGCCCGCCAGTACGCAGCCGGTCACGGCAGCATCCCGGAAGGGATCATCGTCGGACCGTACCGGGACAAGTCGATCAAGGTCATCAGCACGAACGTCCACTCAATCCTGGTTCACAACGGATCGCGCCGCCACCCGATCCGGCCGCGCCGGGCGGGTGGCTGGCTTCGGTTCGAAGTCGGGGGCCGAGTCGTCTTTGCCCGCGAGGTGAACCACCCGGGATATAGGGGCGATCCGTTCCTGACGAGGGCGCTGCGGGACGCACTGTAGGGCGCGCGACTGACCTGCGGCAGAAGTGGGCAGAAACGAGCCGGACAAACATGCAGGTCAGGCGGCTGCGGCACTTTCACGGGAAAACTATGAGGGCCCTTATGGGTGAACACACAGGGTGTGGCAGTTACACATACGCGCGTGCCCGCGCGTGAGGTAGGGGTGTACCCCGTGGTGCACATACATAGGGACCCTCATAGTTTCTGGAAGTTTCTGCCGTAACGGCCTGACCTGCAACGATGTCCCATTCGTTTCTGCCGCACTTCTGCCGAGGGCGTCGCCCAGGCCTGCCGAAGGCCTGGGCGACGCCCCGGTAAGCTGGACCTACCACCGAGGAAGGGACCCGAATGCGCAAGCTGCTGCGCCTGATCAAGCACCGGCTGTACCAGGTGCTGGGGATCGTCAGCCCGTCCGGCGCGTACCCGCCGCCAGGGCGCACCCGTGCGCGGCCCTGTACGCCCCTCTCAGACGTCGTGGCGGGCCCGTGGCCCCCGAGGGCCGAGAAGACCGTGAACGCCTGCGAGAACGGCTGTGTGGCCCATGCTGACTGACTACGCCGAGAGCGGCACCGGGGAACTGTGGAACACCGCCCGGTTGCAGGCCTACCTGACCAACGTCGGGTCCCCCTTCGACACCGGCCCGGACATCTGCAACTGCGAGACGCTGACGGCGGCCGTCCTCGGGGACGAGCCGTACGACACCCCGACAGCAGATCCGGCGCCCTGGTACGACGTGGACGTAGACCAGTCGGCCAAGTTCCTGGGGTTCCTGCCGCTCTCGATCGAAGGGCTCGACGACAACCCGCGCGCCCGCAACGTGACCAACGTGGTCGGCGGCGGCGGCGTGTTCGGCCCGGCGAGGGACCTGCCGCGCACCATCACGGTCACCGGCCTGCTGCTCGGGACGTCCTGCTGCGGCGTGGACTACGGCATGCACTACCTCACCGAGGTGCTGAACAGCTGCGCCGGTGACGGCTGCGGCGGGACCTGCCTGTCGATGTACGCCTGCTGCCCCGAGCCCGGCCTGACCCCCGAGCAGTTCAACGCCAAGCACCGGCGGAACTTCGTCCGGACCGCGCTGGTCTCGGGACCCACCGTGGTAGCCAGGAACGCGACCGGCGGCGGAAGCTGCTCGACCGGCGGCTGCTCGGGCGCGGACATCCTTCAAGTCGAGTTCGTGCTCGTCGCCGGGATTCCCTGGGCGTGGACCGATCCGGCGCCGGTGCTGGACGTCACCGTGCCCATGTCCGGACAGGGCGACTGCGTCGAGTGGTGCCTTGACGCGTCGGACGGGGTGTGTGAAGGCGAGCCCTGCCTCTTCCGGGACTGCACCGACCCCGAGCAGTGCCAGGACCCGCTGCACCCCCAGGTCGTTCCGCCGCAGCCGTCCGCACCCGAGACGGTGTTCTGCACGCCGCTCGTGCCCGAACGTGCCTGCTACAGCATCGACTTGACCGACCGGCCCCGGTGGTCGGAAGACCTGCCCATCGTCACGGTGGACTCGGGCGGCGCGCCGCTTCGCAACGTCCGGGTCACGTTCTACGAGAACCCCAACCCGGCGCTGCCCTGCGACTCGACGGCGGACAGCATGCTGTGCAACCCCACCACCGACATCTACATCACGTACATCCCGCCCAACTCGCAAGTCATCGTTGACGGCCGGACCGGTCAGGCCACGCTTACCTGCGTCGGCAGGTGCGTTCCCGCCACGACGGTCTACGGCAGTTCGGACGGCGCGCCGCTCACCGTGAACGCGCTCACCTGCGCCTCGTACTGCGTCTGCATCGAAACGGACTCGAACTTCCCGCCTGCCGAGGACGCGACCGTCTCGATTGAGATCACCGGAAAGGGGCTGTGATGACGATCCCTCTCGGGTGCAAGAGCCACAGCTACACCATTACGGACCGCGAGGGGCGGGTGATCAGTTCCGGCGGCCTCTTGACCGAGGTCGAATACAACCGGGTGCTGAACGATTCCTCATCGGCCTCGGTGACCATCGGCGTGTCGGACGCCGAGTGCTGCAACCAGCTGGGCGGCGTCCGGTCGTGGCGGCACCGGCTGAACATCTACCGTGGCGTCTCGCTGATGTGGTCGGGGTTCGTCCTGAACCCCAGGTGGGACGTCGAGTCGATGACCGTGCAGGCCGTCGACCTGGTCGGCCTGCTCGACCGGCGGGTCCCCCATCAGGACTTCAACTTCACCGGCACCGACTTGACGGCCATCGCGCAGCTGCTCATCGAGGATGCGTTCTTCCCGGACGACCCGGGACACGAGATCGTGGTGATCGGTCCCAGCGGCGTCACCGGCGGCCGGGCCTACCCGCAGAACATCGGCCAGACGGCAGACCACCTGCGGGACCTGGCGGACACCGGGATCGACTTCACCGCCGTAGGGAACACGATCGTGATCATGCCCGATGACTTCTGCGAAGTGGTCGGGCGCCTGACGGACACCGACCTGCCGGACGGCCTCTCAGTGACAGAGGACGGCTCGAACCTGGTGACCCGGCAGATCGTCGCCGGGTCCGATGAGTCGGGCGTGGTCGGCGAGGCTGGCGGCACGAACGACTACTACGGGCTGCTGGAACTCTACTCAGAGCAGACCAGCATTACGACCACGGCGGCCGCCCAGGAAGCGGCCGTTGCCAAGCTGGCATCCTCGGCGATCGTGCCGGTCCACATTGACACGCAGAGTCTCACCCTGTCGCCGGACGCAGCGATCGATGCGGCCAGCCTGGTCCCCGGCTGGTGTGTTGACATCACCACGACGGCGACGTGCCGGGATGTCTCACAGCGGTTGAAGATCACCGGGTTGCAGGTGACCGAGAGCGGCGGCAGTGACGCCACCCCCGGGCAGGAACAGATCACGTTGCAGGTGACCGCAACGGGCGACACACTGGCGGTGACGTGATGGCCGTTCGCAACAGTCCGATGCGCCGGATCCCCGGCAACCCGGTGGGCGGTGTGCTGCGCGCAACGGCCAGGGCTGCCCGCAGCACCACCCGTCGCAGCACCATGATCCCCGGCCCGCCCGGTGAAGCAGGCGTTGCAGGCCCCCCGGGGCCCGTTGCAGCGCCCGTTGCAGCCGTGCTCACCTGCAATGAAGTGGGGGAAGCACGCTGGGACTACGCGGACCAGGGCGGGGTGCCGATGATCGTTGCTACGCCCGTTGCGGACGTGCCGCTCATTGCGACGCTCAAGGCAGCCAGTGCAACGCGGGCCGAGTTCCTGGTGTGGCACTGCGACGGCACGCCGTGGCCCGGTGCGACGCTGCACGTCGCGGCGTTCCCGGCCCCGGCAGAAGAGCAGCCGCCCGTAGACTTGCCCGAGCAACCGACGACGGAAGGGCTCTGACCCATGGCGCGCGTATGCGTGGACAGTAACTACTTCACAATCCTTCCCAGCGGGGAACTGAGCATGGTCCCCGGGTCGATGGGGCTGCGTCAGCTGGTGGTATTCAGCGCCACCGGCAACAGTCAGTTCATCAAGGCCAACTACCCCGGCCTTGCCCGGGTCCGGGTCCGGGTGATCGGTGCGGGCGGCGGCGGCGGCGGATCGATCGCGAACAACGGTGAGGCGGCCGTCTCGGGCGGCGGCGGTGGCGGTGGCTACTCGGAATCGATCATCGACGCAGCAGTCCTCGCGGCAATCGAGATCGTCACCGTCGGCGTCGGTGGCGCGGGTGGCGTCGGCAACTCGGACGGTGCGTCCGGCAACCCGTCCAGCTTCGGCCCGCACGTGCAGTCCCTCGGCGGCGGCGGCGGCCCGTACACCATGACGTCCGGAACGACCCCGTCGACCGTGGTAGGTGGCGCTGGCGCCAGCGTTGGCGTCGGCCAGGTCACCGTTCCCGGTGGGCCCGGTCACTCGGCCCTGCGCCTGTCCAACCTGGCCGCGACGTCCGGCCGGGGCGGCGACCCGGGCGGCGCGTACGGCACCGGCGGCCCGGCCCGCTCGAACAACGGCACCGGCCCGAACGCGGTCGGCCGTGGCGGCGGCGGTGCGGGCGCGGCGGCGGTCGGTATCGGCGCGGCCTCGAACCAGACCGGCGGCATGGGGTCCGCTGGCCTCGTCCTTGTTGAACTGATCTTCTGAGAGGCCTTGACATGGCTCGTTGCAGCTGCGGCATTCTGCCGCTCATCACGATCGACCCGGACAGCGCGCTGACGATGACCGGGACCGGGACAGCCGGGGACCCACTCGTCCTCGGGAACCGTCCGGCGCCCATGGGTCAAGTGGTCTTTGCGACACCTGGTGTCGCGGCCTGGAACAAGGCGTCCGTCCCCGGTGTCCAGTGGATCAAGGTGCGCGTGGTCGGCGGCGGCGGCGGCAGCGCCGGTGCGACCGCCGGTGCCGGTGTGGGCGTCGCCCGTGGCGGCGGTGCGGGCGGCAACTACGCCGAGTCGTGGCTCGACGTCGACCCCCTGGCCGCGTCCGTGACAGTGACCGTTGGCGCCGGTGGCACCGCCGGTGCGGCGGCCAACGGTGACGGTGGCGCCGGTGGCGCGTCCAGCTTCGGCGCCCTGGTCGTCGCCGGTGGCGGTGGCGGCAGCCTCGGTGCCGTTGCGGTTGGCGCAGGTGTGGTCGTCGCCAACGGCGGCGTTCCGGGCGGTGGCAACGTCGGTGACCTCGGCATGCTGGGGCAGATCGGCGGGGCCGGGATCCAGCTGAACGCCAACGAGCGGATCCGGGGCACTGGCGGCGCGGCCGGTCTGATGGGGGTCGGCACCCCCATTCAGGGTGACCTGGGGTCCGGCAACAACCTCGGGCAGCGGTACGGCGGCGGCGCAGGTGGACCTGCCGTCTTCAACGGGGTCAACGCGGGATCGGCAGGCGGCGGCGGCCTGGTGGTCGTCGAGATGTTCCGCTAAGCAGCCGTTGTCGCCACCCCTCGGGAAGCTACGTAGACTGGCCAGACCCGGAACAGGAAGGACGGACATGGCCAGTCCTATGACAGCAGCACAGTTCCTCGGCAGCCTTCGGGACGAGGGGCTGACCGTACGCGAAACCGATGGGTGGCGGACCCGCAACCGCAACCACAAGGGGGACTGGGGCCCCCTGTACGGCGTAATGGTGCACCACACGGCAGGCCGCGCTGCCGGTGCCGTCGACGTCGTGACCAACGGCTACGAGGGTCTGCCCGGCCCGCTGTGCCAGGTGCTCATCCAGAAGGACGGGTCGATCGACCTGATCGGGTGGGGCCGCTGTAACCACGCGGGCGGCGGTGACCCCGACGTGCTGGCCGCGATCAAGGCCGAGCGCTACCCGCTGCCGCGCCCCACCGAGCATGACGGTTCGCCGGGTGACGTGGATGGCAACGCCCACTTCGTCGGGTACGAGTGCGTGAACCTGGGCGACGGCAAGGACCCGTGGCCCGAGGTTCAGCTCGAAGCCATCGCGCGTGCCTGCGCTGCGGTCTGCCGCCACTACGGCTGGTCGGTGGACAGCGTGCTGCGGCACATGGACTGGTCCGACTGGAAGAGCGACCCGAAGGGCGTCGACTGGTCGGCCATGCGGGTCCGCATCGACGCGATCCTCGCGGGCAAACCGAACGCCACGCCGATCAAGGGCGGCACGAAGCCCAACGTGCCGACGAAGCCGACCACCCCCGCGAAGCCCTCGGCAGCGCCGTATCCGGGCGCCGGACGGTTCGGCCCCGGCACGAAGAACGCCGACGTGACGAAGCTGGGCAAGATGCTCGTTGCCCGTGGCGGCAGCCGGTTCTACGAGGACGGCCCCGGCCCGACGTGGTCCAACGCCGACCGTGACGCGACGCGCGCGTTCCAGCAGGCCCAGGGCTGGACGGGCAGCGACGCCGACGGCATCCCCGGCCCCAAGACCTGGAACCTTCTGGTCACCGGCAAGGGGAAGAACATCCCGGCCGTCGCTGCCAAGCCGGTTGTGTCCGTGGCCCACATCGCGGCCGCCGCGCGCCGGGATCCGTCCCTGCCGCAGGGCGGCGCCACGTACGAGGCCGAAGCGCTGCTCGTCGAGCAGGCGCTTGCCAAGCTGGGGTTCCTGCCTGCGGCGTGGGTCGACGGGTCGCTCGGCACAAAGACCCGCGACGCGTACCGCGCCTTCCAGCGCTCGCTCAACTACCGGGGTGCGGACGCCGACGGGATCCCCGGCAAGACGTCGCTCTCGATCCTGGCCGCCAGGTCGGGCCTCTTCACACTCAAGAACTGACGGAAGGAATCAACCGTGAATCGTACGTTCTTCAAGTCCCTGGCCGAGCTCGCTCTCGTGACCTACGTGGTGGGGTTCCTCGGCCTCGTCTCGGCGGCGGGGTTCGACGTGCTGGACCTGGCTGCCTGGAAGGCGGCGGCCGTCGCCGCCTTCCCGCCGGTGCTCGCCGTCCTGTACGGCGCGGTGGCCAGGTTCAAGGGCAACTTCGCCAGCGCGCTGGCCGTCGACACCCGTGATCAGCCGTAACGGACTATCACCTTCTGTGAAGCCCGTTCGCCTGATATAACTGACAGTGAGGTACTGACCATGACTATGCCACCGGGGGATGGCCTGAACGTGGCCGCTGAGCTGGCCAGGTTGCGGGGTGAGATGACCACCGGATTTGCCGAGATCAAGGGGACGTTGGGGCAGATCGTCCAGTCTCAGGAAACGACCACGAAGCAGGTGGCCGACCTGGACGCGCGCGTGACGGCGCTCGAAGCAAGGCGCTGGCCCATGGTTCCCCTCGCGGCCCTCAGCGGCGTTGTGAGCGCCGTTGTCGCCGTCGTGGCGTACATGGCTGGGAAGTAACGTTCCAGCACGCGAGGACCCCCGAGGAATCGTTCCTCGGGGGTCCTCGGCCGTTCGGGTCAGTCGCTCAAGACGGCACCGCAACGGCGGCACTCGCCATAAGACCCCTCGCGGTGCTCGGGCCATTCCTCGCCGTCGCCGTCGATGCAGGCATACGGGTCGATCGCTTCGTCGTCCATGTCACTTCCTCGCCTTCCGGTTCATCACGTACTTGACGTCGAGCCACGCGAGCAGGATGCCGGTGGCCGGTGCGCTCGCCCAGAACAGGACTTCCAGCAGGACGCTCATGCCCGGAACAGACGGTTGCAGGTCGAGCACTGCATGACCCACACCTGGCCCACGTAGCTGCGGAACAGTGCGTGCATCCCCGGCTCGTCGCCGTGGTCAGGTTCCAGCTGCTCACGGCCATACAGGTCCAGGGCCCGCGCGGCCCGGTACAGCAGGCGCTGGCTGGCGTTCGGCACCCATGCGTCGAGCTCGGCCTCGACAACCTGGCGGTACAGGGCCAGCTGGGCATCCCCGTCGAGCAGCTCGCCGGTGACGACCAGCTGGCCCGTCTTGGCCAGACTCATGTGGGCGATCTTCTCGACAGTGTTGCTGTCCTCAGGCTCGTACTCGTCACCGTCACAGGCGATCCGGTCGCACATGGTGTCCTGCATGTGATCGAGCATCTGCGTCTCGTTCCTGCCGAAGTAGATCATGAGTGCTTCCTCTCGCGGATGTCTGTCAGGGTGAACTCACCGGCGAGCAGTGCCAGCGTGACGGCCTGTACGTTGCTCGTCGCCTTCATGCGTTGGCGTGCGACCCGCAGCCGGTGCAGGACCGTATTCAGGCTGGCACCGTGCTTGTCCGCGCACTGCTGCGCCGTCAGGCCGAGCGCCACGTCAATGAGCACGGTGATCTCGTGCTCGCCCAGCTTGTGCTTACGCGGGACCCGGACCGGCGCCCCGTCCTCGGTCAGCTGCGGTGCGGTGACCTGGCGCGAAACGCTGGTGGTGCCCTCGATCAGACCGGCGACGGTGGCCGAGTCGTCAGTGTCCAGCGCGTGACGGTACTGAAGGTACGGGTCGCGGCCTTGCTCGGCATGCTTCTGCCCGAACCAGTACGCCTGCATGAACCGTTCCCGGTCCAGCGGGCCGAGCCTGTCGGCCCGCTGCCGCGCGATGACGTCCGGGGACACCTTGGGGCGCCGTTCGATGTCGTACGTCCGGCCGCTCACGACTCGTCCCCGATGTTCCTGATCATCCCCATCACGATCGCGGCCCCGGACATGCAGCCTTCGTCGATCAGCCTGTCCCACACCTCGTTCAGCGTGGCGCGACGGACGACCGGCGGGGACGTGAGCTGCGCGTCGAGCGCGGCCATGCGCGCGTCCACCTCGTCCAGCTTGGACCGGATCCCGGCCATCTGCTCACCGGCGACAGCCAGCGCGCGGCCGTTCTCGGCGAGGCGCTCGGCCAGGTCGTCACGGTCCTTGGCAGTCGGCATGCCCGCCGCCGGAATGGCGTTGCGGCACCGGGGCGCGGGAACCTTGTGGGACCAGAGCGGGTACTCGCGGTCCTCGTCGAGCAGAACCAGGTCGATCCCGCAGATGCAGGGGACCGGCTTCGGCTCGGCCTTCGGCAGCACAACGTCTTGGACGGTGCGGGCCGAGCTGACCGCCAGGTCGCGGTACACCCGGTTACCCCGGTCACGGTGGGTCCCGTCGACGTGCAGCTGAAGCCGGTTGGCGTTCGGCCTCGTCTCGAAACAGAACGGGCACTTGAGTGACGTCATGGTGCTTCCTTCCTCGCGGTGTTCCACCAGTATGACATGGGGTTGCAGCCACACACAAGTAGGGGTCCCGAGACATTTCCTCGGGACCCCTACCGGCTAGACGTACACGACCCGCTCGTCATGGAAGGCAATGACGTCCAGGATGTCCTTCTCGTCGCCGGTCACTGTGTCCAGCACTTTGTACGTTGGATCGATCTTGCTCAGCTTCTCGATCAGCTCGGCCACGGTCATCATGACGGCACCGCCGTTTCCGCAAGCGGGGGCGCCAGCGCCAGGATGACGGCGGCCAGCTGGGCGTACGCCGTGCCCTTCTGCACGTCCGGGATCCGGGCGGCGCTGACAGCCTTCGTCAGGTACCGGCTGGCCACGGTCAGGTCCGGCTGGCAGCGGTGGCAGAAGTCGTGGGTTGCACAGTGGCGGGTGCTGTGGCAGGCGCGCCGGTCGACCGGGGTGTACGTCTCTTCAGCGCCCTCGGGGTGGGCAAGCAGTATGTGCGCTACCAGGCTCGCGTAGACCGTGGTAGACCACCCGCACGCCAGACAGATCTGCGGCTCACTCACTGCGTCACCCCGGCCGGGCAGCCGCAGTGCGGCGGATAGTGGGGCGGACGCTTGCAGTTGTTGTCCTTGACGAGGCTGACCTTGATCATGACGATGCCTCTTCCTTCTTCGCGTCGCGGACCCGGCGGGCCCGCTGTGTGTTGCACCCCTTGCAGTACGGGGTGAGGTCCGGTTCAAGACGGCCGTCCCTGTCCCAGGGGTGCAGGTTCTTGGGGCAGAAGTCCCAGGGCACCGGGTTTAGCCCGTGCAGTACCCGTTCCTGCATGCGCAGCTTCCGGCGTCCGAGCTCGTCGTCGGCATGGCCGGGGGTGAGGCAGTCCGGGAACGGGCAGACGGCCTTGACGATGCCGACCGGCGGCCGCTTGTAGAACTGCTCGAAGGCCACGTGCGCGGCCGGGATCTCGACCCCGTTCTGACGGATCACCGGCGCCCCGCTCGTTGCCGTACGGCCCGACCAGCCGGTGTGCCCGTTGGCGTACGGGATGCTGAAGCGCTTGACCTTGTCCTCACGGGACGTTCCGTTGCCGTGCGACCGGCCGAGCCCGAGGATCTCGCGGGCCCGCGACACGGCGCGCCGGTCGACCTTCAGGTCCCGTACGACCTCGGTGTTCTTCGCCCCGGCGAGCAGCATGGCGGCCATCTCTTCGTGCTTGGGGTGGCGGTAGTTGCTTCGTTCCTTGTCCATGGGGACATCCTAGGTACAGCAAAGGACCCCCGTCAATATGCGGGGGTCCTTGCGTCCTGCTACATCGCACCGCCGGTGCTGAACCACTGACGGTCGCCGTACATGTGATCACTCTGGTGGCCGCCGTTAAGCTCACACGCGTCGCCCAGGTTCACGGACCAGCAGCGGCCCCGCACGGGCGTGTCGGACCATTCACGGTCTGCCCGGGCGTGGTTGCCTTCGTGACCGTCTTCCTTCTGACACTGATCGCCCAGGTTCCGGAACGGGCAGCGGATACGGGCACGTGCGGTCCACGACGACAGCTTGCCGCCGTGGTTGCCCGGGTGGCCCTTGGGCCACAAGCACAGGTCGCCCAGGTTTCTGGACTCGCAGAGGCCGGTGTCCCCGACCAGGCCCACCGGGGCGGTGTCCGTCTGGTCCTCTTCCACCGGCGCGGCATCCAGGCAGGCTTCATTCCACTGGTACCCGCAGCACTCGCAGGTCCGTACCAGGTGCTCAGGACCGGTCACCCATCGCCCGCCGCCCGCCAGCTGTTGCTGATCCGGCGCCACGTACTCGACGGCAGCCTCAGACCACCCGCACTTGACGCAGAATCCCCCGTCGCCCGAGTAGGGCAGCAGCTCGATCACAGCACACCCCCGACCGGCGCCACGGTGTCAACCCGGCGGCCCTTGACCACGTTGCGGACGTCGGGCCCGATGGTGGCCGGTGCCGCATCCAGGGCGACGCTGCCCGCGAGCTGCTGCGGCGTGATGCCGGTGAGCCCCTTCCGGGTAGCACTGCGCCGCAGCGACGTACGTTGCTGCGT
>Ga0247821_10000479_pt1 | contig 22144 bp, 19 predicted proteins | sample 13C_Glycerol_Day_FD_192481 | JGI IMG/M metagenome (GOLD analysis project Ga0247821, IMG submission 192481) | Soil microbial communities from agricultural site in Penn Yan, New York, United States - 13C_Glycerol_Day14 | ecosystem: Environmental > Terrestrial > Soil > Agricultural land | place... | reverse complement strand
CGAACTCGCGCACGTAGTTGCGACGTCGATGGTGGCGGAAGGTCCAGTACCGGTTGCCGAGCCAGTTGAAGATGATCGCGACGCTCGTGGAGATCGTCTTCGCGCCGATCGCCGACTGCGCCCAGTGCCCCTCGCCGAAGACGCCCAGCCGCAGCAGGTTGAACAGCGTCACGTCGATGACGAGGCCGATCAGCCCCACGACGCCGAACTTCACGGCATAGGCGAGCAGGCCGTGCCAGAGCCGCTCGAGGGCACTGGCGAATCCGGTGGACACCGGCACATCCTATGCCTCGGGCGTCGGCCTAGACTGAACGAGGCGCCGGAGGCGGTGCCGACAGGGCGAGTCGAATGGAGTGCACGGGTGCGGGTCGGAGTGATCGGCGGCGGGCAGCTCGCCCGGATGATGATTCCCGCGGCGATCGAACTCGGCGTCGAACTGCGGGTGCTCGCCGAGACCGAGGGCATGTCGGCTGCGCTCGCCGCCGACCGCGTGGGCGACTACACGGACGTCGACACGGTGCTCGCGTTCGCCCGCGAGGTCGACGTCGTCACGTTCGACCACGAGCACGTGCCGCAGGGCGTGCTGCGGCAGATCGTGGAAGCGGGCATCCCCGTGCACCCGGGACCTGACGCCCTCCGCTTCGCGCAGGACAAGCTGCTCATGCGCGAACGGCTCTCCGAGCTCGGCCTCCCCGTGCCCGACTGGGCCAGGATCGAGACGCCCGCCGACCTCGACGACTTCATCGCCGACCACGGCGGCGCCGCGGTCGTGAAGACGCCGCGTGGCGGGTACGACGGCAAGGGCGTTCGCGTGGTGCGGTCCGCTGCAGAGGTGGCGGAGTGGTTCACGACGATCGCGGAGGACGGGCGCGGCGGCGCCCTGCTCGTCGAGGAGCGCGTCGACTTCCGCCGCGAGCTCGCCCAGCTCGTCGCCCGTCGCCCCTCGGGCGAGGTGGCCGCCTGGCCCCTCGTCGAGACCGTCCAGGTCGGCGGCGTGTGCAGCGAGGTGATCGCGCCGGCACCACGCTCGGCGGGCCGACTCGCCGACGTCGCGGCCGATGTCGCGATCACGATCGCCGACGCGCTCGCGGTCACCGGCGTGCTCGCGGTCGAGCTCTTCGAGACGACCGACGACCGCGTGCTCGTGAACGAGCTCGCGATGCGCCCGCACAACAGCGGCCACTGGTCGATGGACGGATCCACGACCGGCCAGTTCGAACAGCACCTGCGAGCCGTGCTCGACCTCCCGCTCGGCGGCACGGGCAGCCACGAGCCGTGGTCCGTGATGGTGAACGTGCTCGGGGGGCCGGCGGAGGGCAGCCTCACCGACCGCTACGCGGAGGCGCTCGCGGGGCATCCGACCGTCAAGCTCCACAACTACGGCAAGGCGCCGCGTCCCGGCCGCAAGGTGGGGCACGTCACCGCCATCGGCTCAGACCTCGACGACGTCGTCTACGAGGCGCGCGCGGCCGCAGCGGTGTTCCAGGACTGACCACCGGGGCGACGGGCGCCTGCGCGCCCTCCGGACATCTCCCAGCAGCCGGCTCTAGGATCGTCGGGTGACTGCACCAACCTCCCCGCTCGTCGGCGTCGTGATGGGTTCCGACTCCGACTGGAACGTGATGCGCGAGGCATCCGAGCTCCTCGACGAGTTCGGCGTCGCGCACGAGGTGGAGGTGGTGTCGGCGCATCGCACGCCCGAGAAGATGATCGCGTACGGCAAGCAGGCCGCAGGACGCGGACTGAAGGTCATCATCGCCGGCGCCGGTGGGGCGGCGCACCTGCCCGGCATGCTCGCATCGGTCACGACCCTGCCCGTGGTCGGCGTGCCCGTGCCGCTGGCGCGGCTCGACGGGCTCGACTCGCTGCTGTCCATCGTGCAGATGCCCGCCGGCGTCCCCGTCGCGACGGTCTCGATCGGCGGCGCCAAGAACGCCGGCCTCATCGCCGTGAAGATCCTCGCGACCTCGGATGCCGCTTTGACCACCGCCCTCGCCGAGTACGCCACCGCCCTCGCCGACCTGGTCGAGGAGAAGAACGAACGGCTCAAGTCGAACCGATGAGCCTCGCCGCCAGCCCGATCCGCTTCCCTGACCTCGCCTCGCGCACGGTCATGACCCGCCGCGCGTGGTGGCTCGTCGTGCTCAACTTCCTCATCCCGGGCTCAGCCCAGGTGCTCGCGGGCGACCGCAAGCTCGGCCGGTTCGGGCTCGGAGCGACCCTCACGCTGTGGTTCCTCGCCGTCGTCGCGCTCGTCGTCTGGATCTTCTGGCCCGCCGTGATCTACACCGTCTTCTCGACGACCATCACCCTGTGGGTGGTCGCGGCGGTCCTCGCGTTCTACGCCGTGCTCTGGGTGGTGCTCACCTTCGACACGCTGCGACTCGTGCGGCTCGTGAAGACGGCACCGTCGGCGCGCGCCTGGGTCGCGGCCTTCACGGTCGTCGTGATGGCGATGCTGTCGGGCACGGCCGCGTACGGCGCCTACCTCGCCACCACGGCCAGCGGGTTCCTGTCGTCGGTGTTCGTGGCCGGACCGAGCGAGCCGCCGATCGACGGGAAGTACAACATCCTGCTGCTCGGCGGCGACGCCGGCCCCGATCGCGACGGACTGCGGCCCGACAGCATCCGGGTGGTGAGCATCGACGCCGAGACCGGTCAGGCGGTGACCATCGGCCTGCCGCGCAACATGGTGGACGTGCCGTTCGACGACGGCTCGCCCATGCAGGCCGCGTATCCCGAGGGCTACGGGGCGATCGACGGCTGCGAGGTCGACGTCTGCATGCTCAACTCGATCTACACCGAGGTCGAGCTGAAGAGCCCCGACATGTATCCCGATGCCGTCTCCCAGGGCTCCGAGCCGGGCATCGAGGCGATGCGGGATGCCGCGGAGGGCATCACCGGGCTGCCGATCCAGTACTACGTACTCATCGACATGGCCGGCTTCCAGCAACTCATCGACGCGCTCGGCGGCGTGACCGTGAACGTGCCCGAGGACGTGCCGATCCACGCCGACGAGACCTTCACGACCGTGGCCGAGTGGATCCCGGCGGGCGAGCAGCACCTCGACGGCTACCACGCGCTCTGGTACGCCCGTTCCCGCCACGGCACCAGCGACTACGACCGCATGGCCCGCCAGCTCCAGATCCAGGAGGCGGTGCTCGCCCAGTTCAACCCCGCGAACGTGCTGTCCAAGTTCCAGGAGATCGCCGCGGCCGGCTCGCAGGTCGTGAAGACCGACGTGCCGCAGGGCATGCTGGGCTACTTCGTCGATCTGGCCTCCAAGACGAAGAAGCTGCCGATCGTCGACGTGCCGCTCGTGCCCGACAACGGCGTGGACCCCGAGGACCCCGACTACGAGTACATCCGCCAGCTCGTGCAACAGGCGGTGTTCCCACCGGAGCCGGAGGAGCCCGCGGAGGGCTGACCGCACGGCCGGGTCCCCCCGACGACGGCGGCATGCCCACCGTGCGGCCGACGAGGGCTCAGATCTCGGCGTGCAGCTGCCAGACCCGCTCGCCGGCGTCCCGCCAGCTGAACGCCCTGCTGCGGTCGCTCCCGGCGACCGAGAGCCGCTCCGCCAGTGAGCGATCGCTGACCACGGACGTGATGGCGGCCGCGAGCCGGTCGGCAAACCCCGCATCCGCGTTGCCGACCGGCACGGTCAGTCCGGCTCCGGCCGACACCTCGACGAACGCCGCGGCGTCGGAGTGGATGACGGGCGTGCCGAGGCTGAACGCCTCGATGAGCGCTGTGCCCGTTCCCTCCTCGTGGCTCGGCGCGACGAAGGCGAGCGCACCGCCGATCACGACCGCGAGGTCCGCGTCGTCGAGGTCGTCGAGGTGCAGGATGCGGCTGGCGTCGACGCCGCTCTCGTCGGCGACGGTCGCCACGTGCTGGTCGCCCCAGCTCTCGGGACCCAGCACGACGACCTGAACCTCTGGGACGCCACGGCGTCCGAGCGCGGTGAACACGTCGACGAGCCCCTTGCGCGGTTCGAGCGTGCCCGGCACCGCGATGTACTCGCGCGGCAGCCCGAGGCGGGCGGCGCGGGCCCCGGCATCGGCCCCGATCTCGAGGCCCGAGCGCGGCGCCGCCCCGATGACGCGCACGCGGTCGCCGAAGTCGGCGACGTGGGCGAGCCGGTCGGCGAGCGCGTGGGTCGGCACCACGACCGCGTCGGCGTACTTGCGGGCCCGCTTGAGCATGCCCTTCTGCCAGGCCACGGATGCCGCGCTGAGCGCCTCGGGATGCGTCCACGCGAGCACGTCGTGCACGGTGACGACGACCTGGTTCGCGTCGGCCTGGCGGTCGTGCTTTCGCAGCGGCGCGAACAGGCTCGTTCCGTGGATCATGCCGCCACCCGGCGAGGTGGTGATGCCGAGCTGCCAGGCGGCCGCGAGCTCGCGACGCGCGAGCGTCGTACGGTAGAGGCCGGAGAGGCCGGGCACCTCGCGCCTGACCCGGTCGTAGTCCTCGGGGAGTGACGAGGAGACGATCGCCTCGACGTCGCATCCGGCCGGCGCCGCCGCCACGATGGCCCGGCCGAGGTCGCGCGTGTAGCGCCCGAGTGGACCCGGGACCGGCGCGACGATCTGGTCGAGGATCACGCGGAGGGTGGTCGTCACTCGTGCGTCCTTTCGCAGTAGGGGGTGCATCGGATGCCCAGCCAACCCTAGCCCGGTTCGACCCCGCCGCTCACCCGCGAGCGGACACCTGTGGACACGGCCTCCGCGCGCCCGGACCCGGAGGTTCCGCACCGTTAGAATGCGGCCAGAAGCCGGCAGGTCGACCGGCGGCGTTCGATGGAGGCGTGATGGGCTCGCCCGCTGGAGTCATCCCCTTCACGCGCCCGTTCCTTGCTCCAGAATCCTTCGAACGACTCGCCTCCGTGCTCGGTTCCGACCACGTGCACGGCGACGGTCCGTTCACCCGTTCCGCGACCGAGAAGCTCCGGGGCATCCTCGGCGGGGGCGACGTGCTGCTCACGACCTCGGCGACCCATGCGCTCGAGATGGCCAGCCGCCTGCTCGACCTGCAGCCGGGCGACGAGGTCGTCGTGCCCAGCTTCACGTTCTCGTCGGCGGCCACGGCCGTGGCGATGACGGGGGCGCGCATCGTGTTCGTCGACATCGACCCCGCCACCGGCAACCTCGATCCCGAACAGGCGGCCGAGGCGATCACCTCCAGCACCCGCGCGGTGTCGGTGATGCACTACGGCGGCGTACCGGCGGACATGGCGGCGGTACTCGCGGTGACGAAGCCCCGCGGCATCTCGGTGATCGAGGACAATGCGCACGGCCTCGGCGTCCGGGCGGCCGGAATCGGAGTGCTGGGCCGCATCGGCGACTTCGGCGTGCAGAGCTTCCACGACACGAAGAACATCCACTCGGGCGAGGGCGGCGCGCTCATCATCAACGACCCCCGCCACGTGGCGCGCGCCGAGATCATGCGCGAGAAGGGCACGGACCGGGCGCAGTTCGTGCGCGGGGAGATCGACAAGTACAGCTGGGTGGACTGGGGGTCGAGCTACCTGATGAGCGAGCTCAACGCCGCCGTGCTCGACGCCCAGCTCGCGGTCTTCGAGCAGATCCAGCAGGCCAGGCACGCGACCTGGAACCGGTACGCGGCCGAGCTCGCCGAGTGGGCGGACCTCGTCGGCGTGACCCTGATGGATCCGCCCGGGGGCATCCACGCGGCCCACCTCTTCTACCTCCTGCTGCCCGAGTGGGACCACCAGACCGAGTTCATCGCGCACCTGCGGTCGAAGGGGATCATCGCGGCCTTCCACTACGTGCCGCTCGACACGAGCACGGCAGGACGACGCTACGGACGCACGATGCACTCGCTCGATCACAGCGAGGACTTCTCCCGCCGCCTCGTGCGGCTGCCCCTCTGGGCGGGCATGACGCGAGCCCAGGTGGATCGTGTGATCGAGGCGGTGCGCGAATGGCGGCCGGAGGTGGGAGCGCAGTGACCGGACGACTGTCCACGGCTGTGCGGAGCCTCCGCGACGGAGGCATCCGATCGACCGCCTGGCGCAGCGGCAAGTGGCTCGCGGGGCGGCTCAACGCGTTCCAGGGCGCGCCGCTGGAATCGGTCTACGCCGACGACCTCGTGGCCGTCGACTGGTCGATGCCCGCGGCCTTCAACGCCCGCGAGGTTCCCCGCCCGCCCTCGGGATACCGTGTCGCGTGGCTCATCACGCCGCCGGGTCGCACCAGCGGCGGGCATCAGAACGCGTTCCGGTTCATGAGCTTCCTCGAGCGGGCCGGCAACCCGACGACCGTGTTCCTCTACTCGCCGGCGCGATACCCGTCGGTGAGCGTCGACGGCGTTCGGCGCATGATGGCCGAGACGACCGCCTATGCCGACATCCGGGGCGGCTTCCGGGTCTACGATCCCGCGGCGGGGCTGCCCGGCGACTTCGACGCGATCGTCGCGTGCGACTGGGAGACCACCTACGCGGCGCACCGCCACGGCAGGGCCGCGAAGCGGTTCTACTTCACCCAGGACTTCGAGCCCGCGTTCTTCCCATGGGGGAGCGACTACGCAGCGGCCGAGAACAGCTACCGGCTCGGCTTCCACGGGTTCTCGGCGGGCCGCTGGCTCGCCGAGCGGCTCGCCGCCGACTACGGCATGTCGGTCGATGCCTACGACTACGCCGTCGACACCACGCGTTACCACCACGTCAACTCCGCGCCGCGCAACGAGGTGCTCTTCTACGCGCGTCCGCCCACGCCCCGACGCGCGACCGAGTTCGGCCTGCTGGCGCTGCGCGAGCTGCACCGCCGGCGTCCGGATGTCACCATCAACCTCGTGGGCTGGGACATGTCGGGCTACGACGTGCCGTTCCCGTTCGTCAACCACTCGGCGGTGGACATCGCCGAGCTCAACGGCATCTACAACCGGTGCGCCGCGGGGCTCATCCTGTCGCTGACGAACATGTCCCTCCTGCCGATCGAGGTGATGGGCGCGGGCGTCGTGCCGGTCGTGAACGACGCGCCGAACACGCGCGGCGTGCTCGACAGCCCGCACATCGAGTTCACCCCGATGGCGCCCGCCGCCCTCGCCGATCGGCTCGTCGCCGCCCTCGAGCGGCCCGACCAGGCGGCCCACGCGGCACTCATCGCGAGGTCCGTCGCCGAGACCGACTGGTCGGACCCCGGCGCCGACTTCGTGGCCGCCTTCGACCGCGCGATGCAGACGTCGTTGTGAGCACGCACGACGCGGCCGACGCGGAGGGAGCCGCGGGCGCGGCATCCGTTGCGGTGACCGTCGTGATCCCGACCCTGAACGGCGAGCGCTACCTCGCCGAGGTGCTCGACGCCGTCGCGCGGCAGGAGTTCGCGGACGAGGTCGAGACGCTCGTGATCGATTCGGGGTCCACGGATGCCACGCTCGAGATCGTGCGGGCGCGCCCCGACGTGCGCCTGCACGAGATCCCGAACGCGGAGTTCGGGCACGGGCGCACGCGCAACCTCGGCGCCCGGCTCGCTCGCGGGAGGATCGTCGTGTTCCTCACGCAGGACGCGACGCCCGCCGACCGCTGGTGGCTGCGCGAGCTCGTCGCGCCGCTCGACGAGGCCGGCGTCGAGGCCGTGGTGGGACGCCAGGTCCCGCGCCGCCACGCGTTCCCCCTGCAGAAGTACGACATCCTCCGGGTGTTCGACACGCTGGGGCCGGTGGACCGGCCGACCATCGTCGCCGCCGCCGGGCGGACCGACGCCGAGGTCCAGGCGCTCGCCTTCCACTCGGACGTGAACGCCGCGGCCCATCGGGCCTTCCTCGTGGACGTCATCCCGCTCCGTGACGTGGCGTACTCCGAGGACATCGCCTTCGCCCGGGACGTGCTCGCGGCCGGCTACCGCACGGCGTACGCGCCGGGAGGTGCGGTCCGGCACTCGAACGACGCGGGCGTGCGCGAGTACGCGGCCCGGATGTTCGACGAGACGCTCGGCCTGCGCCGCGTGGGCCAGGCCACACCGCGGTACTCGGCGCCGGGCGCGGTGCTGCGTGCGGTGCGGGGATCGATCGTCGACACCGGGCGGATCCTCCGCGATCGCGACTACGACCTCGGCGAGCGCCTGCGCTGGCTCGTCGTGAACCCGGCGTACCACTTCGCGCGCTGGGACGGGCTCTACCATGGGGCCCGCGTCGACCTCGCCGATCGGCGGCGCATCGCGCGTCGTTCATGGGAGGCGCGCCGGAGGTCGACGATGGCGTGAGCCTGCGACCAGGTCGGTCAGGCGATCGCGCCTTCAGGCGATCACGGCATCGGCGGCGATCAGATGATCAGGGCGATCAGGTGATCAGGGCCTTCAGCCAGCCGGGGATCATGCCCCGGCGACGGAGCAGTCCGTGCACCGTGCCCGTGGTGATGGCGAGCACCTGCGCGATGCGCTGGGGTCCGCTCACCATCGAGACGATCATTCCGCCCATCTCGCGCTTCAGCACGCTGAGCACCCACCGTGGCCGCCGCCGGAAGTTGCGGAGGATCAGGTCGATGTTGTTCCTCGCGATGTAGTAGCGGCGGAACGGCGAATGGTACTGGTACGTTGCGATCCGACCGGTCCGGCCATGGCGCATCGGGATGCCGAACGGGCGGAGCTCCGCGCGCCGCCCGATCGAGTGGCGGATGTCCGTCCCGGTCGCGACCGCGATCCTGAATCCCGTGTCGCGCGTGCGGAGGCAGTACTCGGTGTCGACGCAGTCGATCACCAGCCGCTCGTCGAAGAGGCCGACGGTCTCGAGGCAGGCACGGCTGATGACGAAGCCCGTCTGGATCGCCTCGGGGACGAGCCCGAATCCCTCGGGAGAGATCCATGTCGGCAGGGCCGGCGCCCCATTGACCGCGTCGACGCACACGATGCCGACCCGCGTCACCGGGTTGCCGCGTGCGAAGACGTCGAGGGCGGTCGACACGTAGTCGGCCGGCAGGTCGGTGTCCTGATCGAGGTTGACCACGTAGTCGGCGCCGTCGTCGAGTGCGGCGCGCACCCCCTCGTTCAGGGCCGCGGCGATGCCGGAATTGCGCTCGAGCCGTCGCACCGCGATGCCCATCGCGGCCGCGCGTTCGAGCACGCGGTCGGCGCCGGCACCCGAGCCGTCATCCACGACGATGACGCCGTGCACCTGCTCCGCGAGCGTGCGGAGGCGCCCGAGGACGCCGTCATCGGGGTGGAAGGTGGGAACGACGGCGATGATGCGTTCGGCGGGCGAGCTCACTCCGGGCGGTCTCGTCGAGGGCATTAGGCTAGTTTAGGTCCGCCGTAGAGAGGAAGAGATCCAAGTGAGTGCCCCGAACGCGACATGGTCCGATGCACGGCCAGGAGCCGTCGTGAGCGCCGAAGCGGAGCTCGCCGAGGATCGGCTCGCGTTCACCGACCGGATCATCGGCCTCGAGCAGCAGGTCAAGGAACTGCAGGCGGCCAGTCTGCTGTCTCCCAGCGAGACGGTGGCCGTCGAGGCGAACCTGGCTGGAATGAAGGCATCGCCCACTTGGCGCGCCGGTCGCGTCGTCACCCTCCCGGTGCGCGTGCTCCGCCACATCAAGCGCCGAGTGCTCGGATGACGGTCACCGACCCCGCGCTCGCGGCCCGGGTGGAGGCCTGGATCGATTCGGCGGGCCACACCCCCGCCGAGGTCGCGCGCATCGCGCAGGCGGTGCTCGCCGCGGGCTTCGAGCCGTCGGCCGTCAGCGTCGTCGTCGACGCCTCCGCCCTCGAGGACACCGCCGCGATGATCGCGAGCGCGGCCTCCGTCGGTGTGCGCGTGCTCCCGACGCCGTCGGAACTCAACACGCGCCTCCAGGCGAGCACGGCCGAGTACCTGTTCATCGTGCGATGGGGTCTCGTCGTCGGCGACCTGCTTCCGAAGGCGGTCGGATTCCTCGATCGCTTCCCGGCCGTCGACGTGACGTTCGGAGACTCGGTCACCGAACTGGGCCATCCCCTCTTCCGACCGATCTTCTCCCCGATCCGACTGCGGAGCAACGACTACCTCGGACCTGTCGTCGTGGCGCGCATCGGAGCGATCCGGGCGCTCGGTGGCTTCCGTGACGAGGCCAGGCGCGCCCAGGTGCTCGACCTCGCCCTGCGGGCACACGTCGGCGGGCGCACCATCGCCCTCGTGCCGGAGGTGCTCGCGACCGAGGATCTCGCCCCCGGGGACTTCGCCGGAACGGCTGCAGCGCAGGCGTCGGTCGTCGCCTCCCATCTCGAGGGGCTCGGCGTCAATGCGACCGTCGAGGAGGTCGAGCCGTTCGTGCGGCGCGTGCGCTATGAGATCGTCGGCGAGCCGCTCGTGTCCATCGTCATCCCGACCCGCGGCGGACGAGCGGAGATCGCCGGAGCCGACCGGGTGCTGGTCGTGGAGGCGATCCGGGGGATCGTCGAGCGGTCCACCTACCAGAACGTCGAGTTCGTGGTCGTCGCCGATCGGGAGACGCCCGACGAGGTCGTGGTCGCCCTCGAGGACCTGTGCGGAGATCGGCTGAACCTCGTGCTGTGGGATGCCCCGTTCAACTTCAGCGCCAAGATGAACCGTGGTGCCGTCGCCGCCCGTGGCGAGTACCTCCTCCTGCTCAACGACGACGTGGAAGTCGTCACCGACGACTGGATCGAGACCCTGCTCGGGCTCGCGCAGCAGGACGGCGTCGGCATCGTCGGCGCCCAGCTCTACTTCGAGGACAGCACGGTGCAGCACGCCGGCCAGATCTACACCGGCGGCGTCGCCGGTCACGCCGCATTCGGCTGGGTCGGGGGCCGCGACGACTCCATCAAGTCGATGTCCACCGACCGCGAGGTCTCAGGTGTCACCGCGGCCTGCGCGCTGATCGGGCGCGAGCTGTACTTCGAGTTGGGCGGCTTCACGCTGGCGCTGCCGGGCAACTACAACGACGTCGACTTGAACATGAAGGTGCGCTCCGCCGGCCGATCTGCCGTGTTCAGCCCGTGGGCGCGGCTGTACCACTTCGAGTCGAAGAGCCGGGACCCGCGGATCCTGGATTCGGATCTCGCAACCCTGCAGGGGCGCTGGGCACGCAGGATGCAGGTCGAGCTCTACTCGCGCATGCTCTGAGGCCCGCGGCGACGCCTTGGCCGATGCCGGTGTGTCGAGATCGGCTTCGCTCGGCCGCGAGGGGATGCTACGACGCGGCCGGGGCGAACACGCCGGATGCCGCGGCATCCGCCAGCGCCTCGCGCCAGTCCCGCATCGGGCTCAGGCCGACGGCCGCCCACGCGTCGTGGCCGAGCACCGAGTACGCCGGACGCGGGGCGGGGCGGACGAACCCCGAGCTGTCGGTCGGCGTGATGCGCTCGGGGTCGAGGCCCATTTCCTCGAGCACGGCGCCGGCGAAGTCGAACCAGCTCGCCTGGCCGGAGTTCGTGCCGTGGTAGATGCCGCCGGGCGCGTCCGCGTCCAGCAGCGCCACGATCTGGCGCGCGAGGTCCGCGGTCCACGTCGGCTGGCCGACCTGGTCGTCCACGACGGACCAGGTGTCCTTCGACCCCGCGAGGGCGAGCATGGTCTTCGCGAAGTTCGGCCCGTGGGCGCCGTACAGCCACGCGGTGCGCACCACGAAGGTGCCCTCGGGGTGGCGCTCGAGGGCGAGCACCTCGCCGGCCGCCTTCGTGCGGCCGTAGGCGTTGATGGGGTCGCGCGGACGATCCTCCGCGTACGGCGTCGTGGCGTTGCCGTCGAAGACGTAGTCGGTCGAGATCGTCACGAGCTTCGCGCCGCTCGCGGCCGCCGCTCCGGCGAGGTGGGCCGGACCGGTCGCGTTCACGGCGTACGCGGCATCCTCGTTCGCCTCGGCGTCGTCGACCTTGGTGTAGGCCGCGCAGTTGAGGATCACGTCGTGCCCGGCGACCGCGGCGGCGACCGCAGCGGCATCCGTCACGTCGAGGTCGGCGCGGCCGAGGGCCGTCACGTCGCGTCCGTCGAGCACGGCCTGCAGGTCGCGTCCGAGCATGCCGGATGCCCCGGTGATGAGGTAGCGCATACGCCTACTGCCCCTGCGCCTTGTACCGAGCTTCGGTGGCGTCCTTCTGCGGCGCCCACCATGCCTCGTGGTCGCGATACCAGGCGACGGTGTCGGCCAGGCCTGCCTCGAAGTCGGAGAACTGCGGGGTCCACCCCAGCTCGGTGCGCAGCCGTGTCGAGTCGATCGCGTACCGGAGGTCGTGGCCGGGGCGATCGACGACGTGGTCGTAGGCGTCGGCCGGCTGGCCGAGGGTCGTGAGGATGAGCTCGACGACCTCCTTGTTGTTCTTCTCGCCGTCGGCGCCGATGAGGTACGTCTCGCCGATCGCGCCCTTCTCGAGGATCGTGAGCACGGCCGAGGAGTGGTCGTTCGCGTGGATCCAGTCGCGCACGTTCTCGCCCTTGCCGTAGAGCTTGGGTCGCTCGCCGCGCAGGACGTTCGTGATCTGGCGCGGGATGAACTTCTCGACGTGCTGGTACGGGCCGTAGTTGTTCGAGCAGTTGGAGATCGTCGCCTTCACGCCGAACGAGCGCACCCAGGCGCGCACCAGCAGGTCGCTGCCCGCCTTCGTGGACGAGTAGGGGCTCGAGGGGTTGTAGGGCGTGCTCTCGGTGAACCGGGCCGGGTCGTCGAGCTCGAGGTCGCCGTACACCTCGTCGGTCGAGATGTGGTGGAACCGGATGTCGTGCTTCCGGGCCGCCTCCAGCAGCGTGTAGGTGCCGATGATGTTCGTGTCGAGGAACGGACGCGGGTTCTCGAGCGAGTTGTCGTTGTGGCTCTCGGCGGCGTAGTGCACCACCGCATCGTGCTCGGCGAACAGGCCGTCGACGAGTTCCGCGTCGGCGATGTCGCCGCGGACGAATCGGAAGCGGTCCTCAGGCAGCCCCTCGAGGGAGGCGAGGTTGCCCGCGTAGGTCAGCTTGTCGAGCACCGTGACGGTGTGGTCGGTGCTTGCGAGGAGGTAGTGCACGAAGTTCGAGCCGATGAAGCCGGCTCCGCCGGTCACGAGGATTCTCATGGGTTTGGATGTCTCCTGACGATGAGTGAGGCCGATCGAGTCTACCCGGCCGTCCCTGAGCGAGACCGGCGAAGGCGAGCCCGCTGCGCGTAGGCTGGGTCGAAACCCGACATCCGGAGGGCCGTGCACATGACGATGATCCATGGGGCAGCGTCGGGCGGGTCCGTGCGCCTGACTCCCACTCCGGCCTGGCTGAGCCCCACCTCGTACTGGCAGCCCGCGCACATCGTCACGTCGGCGTGGCTGGAGCATGCGCCGTTCGCGTTCTGGCTGGTCGACGCCGTGCGCCCGCGCTCGGTGGTCGAACTGGGCACCCATCACGGATTCTCGTGCTTCGTCTTCGCGGAGGCCGTCAAGCGGCTCGGACTCGACGCCGACATCCACGCGCTCGACACCTGGGCCGGCGACGACCAGGCGGGTTTCTACGGCGAGGAGGTGTACGCCTCGGTCCGGGCGATCGTCGAGTCCGACTATCCCGGCCGGGTGCACCTGCTGCGCGGCTGGTTCGCCGACTCACGTCCCGCGATCGGCGACGGCACCGTCGACCTCCTCCACATCGACGGTCGACACGGCTACGACGACGTCCGGGAGGATTTCGAGGAGTGGATCACCGTCGTCCGCGACGGCGGCATCGTCCTCTTCCACGACATCGAGGAGCGGGAGAACGGCTTCGGCGTCTGGCGCCTCTGGGAGGAGCTCGCGGCGGAGCACCCGTCGTTCGCGTTCACCCACGGCCATGGCCTCGGGATCATCGGCGTCGGAGCGGTCGAGAGCGACGCGGTCCGGGAGTTGTTCGCGGCCGACGCGGCGACGCGGGCCCGAATCCGCGCGCAGTACGAGGCGCTCGGCGCCGTCGTCTCACGCCAGGCGGCCCTCGAGGCGATGCCCGCCGAGATCGAGTCGCTGCACGCGCTCGTCGCCTCCCTCGACGACCAGGTGTCGAGGTTGCGCGACGAGGTCCGCCAGGGGGAGGACGTGGTCTCGGACTACCGTCAGAGCACGAGCTGGAGGATCACCAGGCCGCTGCGGGCGATCGGCGGGATGCTGCATCGAGACCGCTGACGGAGCGGGCCGGCGGCGTCCACGGTAGGCTTGCGTCCCGTGCAGATCCGAGAACTGAGCATTCCCGACAGCTACGAGATCACCCCTCGGCAATTCCCCGACGACCGGGGCGTCTTCCTCGAGTGGTATCGATTCGACGCGCTGGCCGAGGCGGTGGGGCATCCGCTCGACCTCGCGCAGGGCAACACATCCATCTCGAAGCGAGGTGTCGTGCGCGGCATCCACTTCGCGGACGTGCCGCCGAGCCAGGCCAAGTACGTCACCGCCAACCGCGGTGCGGTCCTCGACTTCGTCATCGACATCCGGGTCGGCTCGCCGACCTTCGGCAAGTGGGACTCGGTGCTCCTCGACGACGTCGACCGCCGCGCGATCTACATCGCCGAGGGCCTCGGACACTGCTTCGTGGCGCTCACGGATGACGCGACGGTGAGCTACCTCGTGACCTCGACGTTCAACGCCGAGCGCGAGCACGGCATCGATCCCACCGACCCCGAGATCGGCCTCGCCTTCCCCGAGACGGCCGGCGAGCTGCTCCTCTCGCCGAAGGACACCGCCGCACCGAGCCTCGCCGAGGCCGCGCAGTCCGGCCTCCTGCCCACTTGGGAAGCTGCACGCGAGTACTACGACGCACTGAACGCGAGGGGCTGACATGCGCGGAATCATCCTGGCCGGCGGATCGGGCACGCGGTTGTGGCCCATCACCAAGGGCATCTCGAAGCAGCTGATGCCGATCTACGACAAGCCGATGGTCTACTACCCGCTGTCGACGCTCATGATGGCCGGCATCAACGAGATCCTGATCATCACGACACCTGAGTACAACGAGCAGTTCCGAGCCCTGCTCGGCGACGGGTCCACGCTCGGGATCCGCCTCGAGTACGCGGTGCAGCCGAGCCCCGACGGCCTCGCGCAGGCGTTCATCATCGGCGAGGAGTTCATCGGCGACGACTCCGTCGCGCTGGTGCTGGGCGACAACATCTTCCACGGCACCGGGCTGGGTTCCGCGCTCCGCAACAACGCGCAGATCGACGGGGCGGTGATCTTCGCCTACCAGGTCAGCAATCCGAGCGCCTACGGCGTCGTCGAGTTCGACGAGCACAACACGGCGATCTCCATCGAGGAGAAGCCCGAGTCGCCCAAGAGCAAGTTCGCCGTGCCCGGCCTGTACTTCTACGACAACAGCGTGGTCGAGATCGCCAAGACGATCGAGCCGAGCGCGCGCGGCGAGTTGGAGATCTCGACCGTCAACGAGCGGTACCTGCAGGAGGGCAAGCTCCAGGTCCAGGTGCTCGACCGCGGCACCGCATGGCTGGACACCGGCACCTTCGAGTCGATGATGCAGGCGTCGGAGTACGTCCGCGTGATCGAGGATCGACAGGGATTCAAGATCGGATGCATCGAGGAGATCGCCTGGCGTGCCGGCTGGATCGATGACGCTCGCCTCGAAGCGCTCGCCCAACCACTCGTGAAGAGCGGCTACGGCGCGTACCTGCGCTCCCTGCTCGAAGCCGCCGACTAGCTAGCGCGTCGCGCGTCGCTCTGCGAGCGCCGACCGCAGCCGCAGTCCGGTGAGCAGCACGACGCGGACCGGCCAGAGCACGGGCGCGCCGTACTTCTTCCTGATGAATCGTTCGGCGCTCCGATGGTGCGCCCGGATCATGGCCGCGGACTCGCCGGCCGTCGAGTGCCCACCGGTGTGGGTGACCTCGGCGTCCGGCGTGAAGCGGTTCCGCCAACCGGCTCGGCTGAGTCGGTACCCGAGGTCGACGTCCTCGAAGTACATGAAGAAGCCCTCGTCGAAGCCGCCGATCGCCTCGAATGCTGCGCGACGCACCATCACGCAGGAGCCCGACAGCCACCCCGCGTCCCGCTCGGTGTCGGTCGACGACGCGGCGTGATAGCGCCGCGTCCAGGGATTCGACGGCCAGACGTTCGAGAAGAGGGCATGGCCCGAGCCCACCCGGATGCCGGGGACCGCCCTCGCGGACGGGTAGACGGTGCCGTCCTCGTTGCGCACGACCGGACCGACGGCCCCGATGTCGGACGCCCCCGCCCCGGCCTCGAGCATCCGTTCGATCGCGCCGGGATGGAACACGACGTCGGGGTTCGTGATCATCACCCACGCGATGTGCTCGGGCAGGCCCCGAACCGCCTCGTTGATCGCCCCGCCGTACCCGAGGTTGGACCGCATCGGCAGGTACGTGCCACCCGCATGCTCGACGACTTCGCTCGTGGTGCCCTGGTCGGGCCGGTTGTCCGCGACCACGACGAGCAGCGGCATCGACGATGCGGCCGGCAGACTGCCGAGCATGGCCTCGAGTTCGGCCTCCGAGCCGTAGCTCACCGAGACGACGGCGACGGAGGGCAGCCCCGACTCGCTCATGCGACGATCGGCGTCACTGTGCCGGATGCCTCGAACTGCACGACGCCGGCACCGATCGGGTCGTCCGCGAAGTCCAGCGTCCCGGCCGGGTCGAGGAGCGCGATCGGCTCGCCGCCGCCATCCGTCGCCCCCGCGCTGACCACGAGCCGGTTGAAGCCGAAGTTGGTGGCGGGGATCACGAACCGTATGTCGTAGCGGCCCGGCACCGTTGGCATGTCCAGGCCGAGTCCCTCGGTGTTGAGCCGGTAGACGATCTGCCCGAGCGTCGAGTGCAGGCTGAATCCCGTCACCCACTCGATCGGTTCGTGGAGGTGCGCGTGGATCGTGAGTTCCACGTCGGTGCCGCGCGGGAGCGGGGCGCCGCCGAGCGGGCGTCCGTCGGGCCCGCTCAGGGTGACCGAGTCGATCTCCACCGCGGGATGCGCGGACTCGCCGGGCGCGTGCTCCTCACCGGCGAGCCGGTCGCGCTCGTACCCTTCGCGCAGGACGCGGATGCCCGTGCCGACGTCGCCGTCGTGCACGACCCGTCCGCCGTCGAGCACCACGACGCGGGTGCACACGTCGGCGACCTGCTCGGAGGAGTGGCTGACGAGGATGATCGTGCGACCCTCCTTCTGGAAGTTGCGGATCTTGTTCATGCACTTCAGCTGGAAGGGCTCGTCGCCGACGGCGAGGACCTCGTCGACGAGCAGGAGGTCGGGATCCGAGTGGACGGCGACGGAGAACGCGAGCCGGACGTACATGCCCGATGAATAGAACTTGACCTGAGAGTCGATGAACTCCCCGATGCCCGAGAACTCGACGATGTCGTCGAAGACCGCGTCGGTCTCAGCCGTGGACATGCCGAGCAGCGCGGCGTTGAGGTACACGTTCTCGCGGCCGGAGAGGTCGGGATGGAATCCCGCGCCCAACTCGAGCAGTGCGGCCACCCGCCCTCGGCGGAACACGTCGCCGCGGCTGGCCTCGATGATGCCGCCGATCACCTTCAGGAGCGTGCTCTTGCCCGAGCCGTTGTGGCCGATGAGGCCCACGGTCTCGCCGAGGCCGATCTCGAGGCTCACGTCGTCGAGCGCGTGGAACTCCGAGCGGGACTTCGATCGCGATCCCCAGTAGAGCACTCGGTCCTTGAGGGACTTGTCCTTGTGGAGCACGAACCTCTTGAAGACGTGTTCGATCCTGACCAGCGGTTCTGCCATGGTTGCGATGCTCACAGTTCCTGCGCGAAATTGCTCTGGAGTCGGGAGAAGACCCGCTGCGCGACCAGGAGCAGGATCCCGCAGACGACGATCGCGATCAGCATGCGGAGCCAGAGGAACTCGGGCCAGTACTGCGTCGGATCCTCGGACCCCGAGACCCACATGGCCTTCTGCATGCCGAGCACGCCGAGGGTCACGGGATTGGCGAGGTAGATCTCCTCGAGGACGGTGCCGCCGATCGCCGAGTGCACGAAGCCCATGGAGTACACGATGGGGGAGGCCCAGAACAGGACGAGCAGCAGGATCTCGATGAGGTGCTGCACGTCCCGCAGGTAGACGTTCAGGGCGGACAGCACGAGCGCGAGCGCGGTGGCGAACGTCAGGATGAGCAGCACGCTGAGCGGCAGGTATGCCAGGTCGGCGTGAAGCGGCGCCTGGCCGAGCACGAGCGTCGCGACGACGAGGATGACGAACTGGACGAGGAAGTTGAAGATCGAAGCGCCCACCGCCGCGAGCGGGAAGATCTCGCGGGGCACGTAGACCTTCTTGACCAGCCCCGAGTTGTTGACGATCGAGTTCGTGCCGGCGGTGATGATCTCGCTGTACAGGCTCCACGCGGTCAGGCCGGTGAAGACGAAGATCGCGAAATCGGGGATGGACCGGGCCGCACCGAGGAACTGTCCGATCGCCACGTAGTAGATGAGCAGCTGGGCCAGTGGCCGCATGAGCGACCAGACGATGCCCAGGCTGCTGTTCTTGTACTTCGCGCGCACCTCACGGCTGACGAGGCGGCCGAGGAGCTCGCGGTGGTCGAACACCTCCACCAGCGACATCCAGGTGCCGCGGCCAAGCGAGTTGTCGCGCCCGATTCGTCGCAACGGCTCGTTGACGACACGGGCGCCCTCGGCGCCGCTGCGTTCCGGCATGTTCCACGTACTTTCGGTCTCAGGTGATCCGTACGATCCTACCGACTCGCGACCGAGCTTCCGCCGCGTGTCCGTGTCGCTCGCGCCGTCACACCATCCTTGCCCCTAGCCTGAGCGGGTCGGCTCCGGCCGACACGAGTCAGCTGACCCGGGGAGTTCGATGGCGCACGCACTGGCGAACACCGTACGCGGCATCATCATGGTCGCGACGCTCGTCGCCGCGCTGCTCGTCCCGGCGATGTCGCAGTCCGATCGGGCAGACGCCCTGACCGGGAGCGATTGGGATCCCGGCCACATCATCAGCGACGCCAACTTCTACAACGGGTCTGCGATGTCCGAGTCCCAGATCCAGCAGTTCCTCGGGAACACGGTCGGCACCTGTCAGAACTCCAATTGCCTTGCAGGCTACCGGACCGACACGCCGACTCGGACCTGGTCGTTCGGAACGTGTTCGACGTATGTCGGCGGGTCCGGGGAGTCCGCCGCGCGGATCATCTTCAAGGTCCAGCAGGCCTGCAACCTGAGCGCCAAGGTCATCCTGGTGACGCTGCAGAAGGAGCAGGGACTCCTCACGAACCCCGCCCCCTCGGATGGGGTCATGCGCAAGGCGATGGGGTACGGGTGCCCGGATACCTCCTCCTGCGATTCGACCTACTACGGCTTCTTCAACCAGGTGTTCGCCGCCGGGCGTCAGCTGACCTGGTACGGGAACCCCGAGGGATCCTTCATGTCGATCCGCGTGGGTCAGGTCAACGCGATCCGCTACCATCCCGACGCGGCATGCGGTTCGAGGGACGTGCTCGTGCAGAACCGAGCGACGGCCGCGCTCTACTACTACACGCCGTACACGCCGAACGCCGCAGCGCTGGCCAACCTCGGCGGAACCGGCGACGGGTGCAGTGCGTACGGCAACCGCAATTTCTGGGTGTTCTACAACATGTGGTTCGGGCCGACGGTCGGACCCGATCCGCGCGTGATGATCGAGGCCGAGCACGCCGCCCAGGGTGGGGCGGCGGGTGTTCTCGGCGGTCCGGCCTCCGACGTCCTGCGGATCTCGGAGAACGGCGGCGGCTACGGCCGCGCGTATCAGGGCGGTTCGATCTACTGGTCGCCCAACCACGGGGCGAAGACGGTGCTCGCCGGACCGATCCGCGACTACTACTTCGCCCGAGGCGGTGCGGCGGGCTGGCTGGCATGGCCGCAGTTCAACTACGGCACGGTCACCGCGGGCGTCAACGGGATCGCCCAGTCGTTCACCGGCGGATCGATCTACAGTTCCGGCGTCGGCACCTTCGGCGTTCCCGACGCCCTGCGCCCCGCGTACTTCGCCGTCCATGGTGCCGTCGGAGTCCTCGGTTGGCCTGCCGCGGACGCCATCAACCGGTCCGATCGAGGCGGCGGGACCGAGCAGCGCTTCCAGTACGGGGTCGTCTACCGCTCATCGGCGGGCGCGTTCGCCGTGCCGCAGCAGATCGCCGGCGCGCACGACGCGTCCGGTGGCGTGGCCGGTCGGCTCGGATGGCCGACCAGCGTTCACGCGAGCATCGAGGCGAACGGCGGCGGGATCGCCCAGGCGTTCGGCGCGGGGTCGGTGTACGCGTCGCCGGCGGGTGCGTACGTCGTCGACGGCGCCGTTCGCGACGCCTACTTCGGTGTGGACGGCTCGAGGGGCCGGCTGGGCTGGCCGATCGGGCCGGCCGGTTGCACGACGGCCTCCTGTCGGCAGGACTTCCAGTACGGATCGATCATCGCCGGCGGGAGCGGGGCCTCGATCTCGTCGCCGGAGATCGACGCGGTGCATGCGCGACTGGGTGGCGCCGCCGGGTTGCTCGGTCCTGCGACCACCGGTCTGCTCCGCCTCGACCTCAACGGCGGCGGCATGGCCGTGGCATACCAGAACGGTTCCATCTACTACAAGCGCTCGCTCGGGGCGTACGCCGTGACGCGGCCGATCCTGGTTCGGTACTTCTCGGCCGGCGGCGCCGGGGGCGCCTTCGGATGGCCGTCATCAGCCGAGCGATGCGACGCCGCCGGCGCGGCATGTCAGCAGGACTTCGAGGGCGGTCGGCTGTACCGCAGCTTCGACGATGCCGCACGCCTGAGCACGGACGATGTCTTCGCCGCATACGGACGGCTGGGGGGAGCACGCGGCGTACTGGGTCCGACGGCGACCGACCTGCTGTCGATCCCGCAGAACGGCGGCGGCGTCGCCCAGGCGTTCGTGTCGGGGTCCATCTACTCCAAGGCGCGCGTGGGGACGTTCGCGGTCACCGGAGCGGTTCGAGATCGTTACTTCCAGCTCGGGGGTGCGGCGGGGACGCTGGGCTGGCCGACCGGAGCGGCAACGTGCGGTGCGGGGCGCTGCACCCAGGCGTTCGAGGGTGGAACGCTCGACGTGCCGGCCTAGCAGGCACGCCGATCGCCGCGCTGGGCGGCGTCGGCGGTCGCGCCGGCTCACGGCGGCCGTTTGCTACACTCGTACGGCTGTCCGGGTGGCGGGCAGGAGAGGAAGCAGCTGTACCCGGTGAGAATCGCTGTCGTCAACAACTTCTTCCCCCCGCGACCAGGCGGATCCTCGCACCTCGCCGACCATCTCGCCCGACGGTACGCCGAGCAGGGGCACGAGGTCCTCGTCCTCACGGCTGCCTACGGCGGTGCACCTGCCGACGAGGAACGGGATGGCTTCCGGATCCGCCGCGTGCCGTCGTGGACGCTGCCGAAGACCCGCTTCGCCGCGAACTTCGACATCGGATTCACGATCTCGCCGCGCGCGAAGCGAGTGGTCTTCGACGAGCTCGACCGCTTCGGGCCCGACGTCGTCCACCAGCACGGCCAGTTCTTCGACCTGACCTGGCTGTCGGGGTATTGGGCGCGCCGACGCCGTGTCCCGACGCTGCTCAGCATCCATACCCGCCTCGAGAGCCCGCTGAGCCGATTCAACAGCGCCGTCTACGGCTTGGCAGACCGGTGGCTGGTGACGCCGCTGATGCGCGTGCATCGCCCGACGATCGTGGTCATGGACAAGCTGATGGATGCCTACATCCGGAAGCGGTACCGTCGGGCCATGCGCGGCACCGTCGCCATCCCCGTCGGCGTGGATCCCGCGCGCATGCGGGGCGGTGACGGAGTCGTCGCCCGTTCCACCCACGACCTCGGCGATCGGCCGATCATCCTCTCCATCGGCCACGTCATCCCGCAGCGGAACCGGATCGCGCTCGTGAGGGCGATGCCGCGCATCCTCGAACGGCACCCCGACGCCGTCGTCCTCGTCGTCGGCGGTGTCTACCACGACGAGTTCCTCAGACTTGCCGACCGCATCGGCGTCCGCGACGCGGTGATCGCGGTCGGCGCTCAGCCGCAGTCGACGATCCCCGATTACCTCGCTGCCGCGAGCATCGAGGTGCACGAACTCGAGGGGGAGGGATTCGGCACGGCGAGCCTCGAGGGCCTGGCATCCGGTGTCCCGATCGCCGCCGCCATCGATGCCGACAACTTCCTCGACATCGAGCTCACCGACGGACGGGAACTGTTCCTCGTGCCCTTCGTCTCGGGGACCACGAGCGCCGACCC
>Ga0247821_10000478_pt1 | contig 22187 bp, 17 predicted proteins | sample 13C_Glycerol_Day_FD_192481 | JGI IMG/M metagenome (GOLD analysis project Ga0247821, IMG submission 192481) | Soil microbial communities from agricultural site in Penn Yan, New York, United States - 13C_Glycerol_Day14 | ecosystem: Environmental > Terrestrial > Soil > Agricultural land | place... | reverse complement strand
ACTCCTGCCAGGACGACGCGATGAACCGAGTGTTGTACCCAGGTACTTTCGACCCTATTACCAAGGGCCATGGCGATCTGGTCGAGCGTGCCTCGCGGCTGTTCGACCAGGTGATCATTGCGGTCGCCGCCAGCCCGAAGAAAAACCCGCTGTTCCCGCTGGAACAACGGGTGGAACTGGCTCGTGAGGTCACCAAGCACCTGCCCAATGTCGAGGTCATCGGCTTTTCCTCGTTGCTGGCGCATTTCGCCAAGGAACAGCAGGCCAATGTATTCCTGCGCGGCCTGCGGGCAGTCTCCGACTTCGAGTACGAATTCCAGCTGGCGAACATGAACCGTCAGCTCGCGCCCGACGTCGAAAGCCTGTTCCTGACGCCTTCGGAACGCTATTCGTTCATTTCCTCGACCCTGGTCCGGGAGATCGCGGCACTGGGTGGCGACATCACCAAGTTCGTCCATCCGGTGGTGGCCGACGCCCTGACCGAACGCTTCAAGAAGTGACATCGACGATTTGACGACCGCGCCCGCGTGCACTGCGGGCGCTAATGCGGCACAATTATGCCCATTGGTTTTCAAATGCCAGGGTCATGCCCCCTGGCCGGAGTCCCCATGTCCCTGATCATCACCGACGATTGCATCAACTGCGACGTCTGCGAACCCGAGTGCCCGAACGCCGCCATCTCCCAGGGCGAAGAGATCTACGTGATCGACCCGAACCTGTGCACCCAGTGCGTCGGCCACTATGACGAGCCTCAATGCCAGCAGGTCTGCCCGGTCGACTGCATCCCCCTGGATGAAGCGCACCCCGAGACCGAAGAGCAGTTGATGGAAAAATATCGCCGTATCACCGGCAAGGCCTGATGCGGCTTGGCGCCCGCCTGACCCCGCTGCTGCTTGGCGCGCTGCTCGCGTCAGGGGCTGCCTGTGCCCAGGCACAGGGCCCGGGCCAGGCGGCGATCGCCAGCCCGCATGCCCAGGCTACCGCCGCGGCCCGCGAGATCCTCGACCAAGGCGGCAACGCCTTCGACGCGGCCATCGCCGTCAGCGCCGCGCTGGCGGTGGTCGAGCCCTATGGCTCGGGCCTGGGGGGCGGCGGCTTCTTCCTGCTGCGTGAAGCGGGCGATTCGCCGCGCTATGCCTTCCTCGACGCCCGCGAGCGGGCGCCAGGCAAGGCCACTGAAGCCATGTACCTCAAGGACGGCAAGGTCCAGCCGGGCCTGTCGATCAACGGCCCCCTCGCCGCGGCGATCCCCGGATTGCCGGCAGCACTGGCCGACCTCGCGGCACACTACGGCAAGCTGCCGCTCAGAAGCACGCTGGCCCCGGCCATTCGCCTGGCCAACCAGGGGTTTGCCGTCGATCGCATCTACCGCGACCGGGCACAGATGCGCCTGAGCGCCCTGCGCGACGATCCGGAAAGCGCCCGCCTGTTCCTGCGCAATCACGACGTGCCGGCCCTTGGCGCGACGATTCGCCAGCCGGAGCTGGCCACGACCCTCGAACGCCTGGCCAACCAGGGCCGCGACGGTTTCTACGCTGGCCCGACCGCACAGGCCATGGTCAATGGTGTCCAGGCTGCTGGCGGCCTCTGGAGCCTGGATGACCTCGCCAACTACCGCACGGCCAAACGCGAGCCCCTGCGCTATCAACTGGCCGACCAGCGCGAGCTGATCAGCGCCCCGCCGCCCTCGGCCGGTGGCGTGGCCCTGGCCCAGAGCCTGGCCATGCTCCAGCGCCTGCCCTGGCAGAGCGCCGAGCCGGTGCAGCGCAGCCACTATGTACTGGAGGTACTGCGCCGGGCCTACCGTGACCGTGGCCTGCTGGGCGACCCGGACTACGTGGCCAACCCGGTGGCGCAGCTGCTGGCGCGCCCGTACCTGAACAGCCTGACCGCAAGCATCGACGTCCACCAGGCCACCCCGAGCAGCAGCCTGCCACCCGCTCCGGCCTGGCGCGAAGGCGACCACACCACCCACTTTGCCGTGATCGATGCCCAGGGCAACGCCGTGGCCGCGACACTGTCGGTCAACCTGCCGTTCGGCGCCGCCTTCAGCGCACCGGGCACTGGCGTGGTGCTCAACAATGAAATGGATGACTTCGCTGCCGATCCCCGTGGCAGCAACAGCTACGGCCTGGCCGGCAGCCAGGCCAATGCCGTGGCCGCCGGCAAGCGCCCCTTGTCGAGCATGAGCCCGAGCTTTATCGAGAGCCCCACCCAGTTCGCCGCCTTCGGTACACCGGGCGGCAGCCGCATCCCGAGCATGGTGCTGCTGTCGATGATGGGCTTTCTGGAAGGCAAGCCGGTGGCCAACTGGCCCGCTGTGCCGCGTTACCACCACCAGTACCTGCCGGACGTGGTCGAGCATGAGCCCGGCGCCTTCAGCCCGGCGCAACAACGCCAATTGCAGGCGCGCGGCTATCAGCTCAAGGACCTGGGGCGGACCTACGGCAACCAGCAGGTGCTGTACTGGAACAAGTCGGCCAACACCCTGGAGGCCGCCAGCGACCCGCGCGGCGTCGGCGAGTCCGCCGTGCTCAGCCCGCGCTGAGCACCTTCACTTCTGGCAGCGCGGGCAGTAGACGCTGGCGCGCTGGCCCAGCTTGACCTCACGCAGGATGCTGCCGCAGACCTTGCAGGGCTCTTCTCCTCGTCCGTACACGAACAACTCCTGCTGGAAGTAGCCCGGCTGACCATCGCCGCCGATGAAATCGCGCAGGGTGGTGCCGCCGCGCTCGATGGCGCACGCCAGGATGCGTTTGATCTCGATCGCCAGCTTCAGGTAACGCGCCCGGGAAATACCCCCGGCTTCGCGGCGCGGATCGATACCGGCGGCAAACAGCGCTTCGGTCGCATAGATGTTGCCGACTCCGACCACCACCGCGTTGTCCATGATGAACGGCTTGACCGCCATGGACTTGCCCCGCGACAGCTGGAACAGGCGTTCACCATCGAACAGGTCGGTCAGCGGCTCCGGGCCGAGCTTGATCAGCAATTCGTGGTTGAGCGGGTCCAGGCTCCAGAGCATCGCGCCAAAGCGACGCGGATCGGTGTAGCGCAGGGCCAGGCCCGACTCCAGTTCGATATCCACATGCTCGTGCTTGGCCGCCGGCAGGCCGATCTCGACCAGGCGCAGGTTGCCGGACATCCCCAGGTGACTGATCAGGGTGCCAACCTCGGCGTTGAGCAGCAGGTACTTGGCCCGCCGCTCGACCGAGACGAAACGCTGGCCGGACAGGCGAATGTCCAGGTCTTCAGGGATAGGCCAGCGCAGACGCCGGTCACGGACGATCACCCGGCTGACCCGTTGGCCTTCCAGGTAAGGCGCAATACCGCGCCGTGTGGTTTCGACTTCAGGGAGTTCCGGCATGGATCAGTGACCGCCCAGCTCGCGAATGGTCTGTTTGAGGTTCTCGAAGTCGTACTCGGAAAGCCCGACATAGTCGAGCACCAGGTGCCCGACGGTATTCCATTCGTGGTCCACGCCCTGGTTGCCCAGCACGCGGTAGGAGGCGCAGATGTGCTCGGCCATCTTCAGGATCGCCAGCAGGTTCTTCAGCTGGCTGTTGCGCGCCGAATCGTCGCTGAACACCGCCAGGGCGTTGTGGTGGTTGGCGATGGCGCTGCTCAGGTGCTCCGGCAGGCGCCAGGACTTGGCGGTGTAGTAGCCGACCACCGCGTGGTTGGTGTTGAACACCTGGTTCTCGGTGTCCACCACCCGCTGGTTGGCACCGGCACTGGCGTAGGCATCCTCGAGCACGCTCATGTAGTCGGGAAAGCGCTTGAGCATCAGGGGCACGCCGCAATCGTGGAACAGTCCCAGGGCGTAGGCTTCATCCACCGCCTGGGAGCCGATGCGCTTGGCCAGGGTCAGGCAGGTCATGGCCACGTCCTGGGCGGTGTCCCAGAAACGGTTGAGGGTGACGATGGTGTCGTCGCTCATCTCGCCCTTGATCGACTGGGCGTTGATCAGGTTGATGATCGAACGGCTGCCGAGCAGGTTCACCGCGCGCTGGATCGAGGCAATCTTGTTGGTCAGCCCGTAATAGGGCGAGTTGACCAGCTTGAGCAAGGCGCCGGACAGCCCCGGGTCCTGGGAAATCAGCTTGGCGATCACCTCCAGGTCAGGGTCGGGCATATATTGCTCGAACTGCAGGTCAACCATGATCTGCGGCTGCGGCGGCACACTGATGCCTTGCAAGGCTTGCTGGATCTGTTCGGCGGAGAGTTCCTGGGACATAAGTACACACTCGGGACTGAGGGGCGATTCTAACCTCTTGGGCGGTTTGGGATCCAACCGCTGAGGCCGGAACCGGCTATTTGTCGTCGACCGAGCCGGGCGCCCGGCCGACGCGCTATAATCCCGCTCTTTTTTCCCGGAGCGACGTCATGTCCCTGCCCAGCCTTCGTCTCAAAGCCAATGCCGACCGCCGCCTGCGCGCCGGCCACCTGTGGGTCTACAGCAACGAAATCGACGTCGCCGCGACCCCGCTGCATGGTTTCAAGGCCGGCGACCAGGCGGTGCTGGAAACCGCAGGTGGCAAGGCCCTGGGCATCGTCGCCATGAGCCCGAACAACCTGATCTGCGCCCGCCTGCTGTCGCGCGACAGCAAGCTGGCCCTGGACAAGTCGCTGCTGGTGCACCGCCTGAACGTCGCCCTGTCGCTGCGCGATCGCCTGTTCGACAAGCCGTTCTACCGCCTGGTGTATGGCGACTCCGACCTGCTGCCGGGCCTGGTGGTCGACCGATTCGGCGACATCCTGGTGGTCCAGCTGGCCTCGGCGACCATGGAAGCGCACAAAGACGAGGTTATTGCCGCCCTGGTCCAGGTGCTCAAGCCGACCGGCATCCTGTTCAAGAACGACTCGGCCGCCCGTGATGCCGAAGGCCTGGGTCGCTACGTCGAGACCGTATTCGGCCTGGTGCCGGAGTGGGTCGCCCTGGAAGAGAACGGCGTGAAGTTCGAAGCGCCGGTGATGGAAGGCCAGAAGACCGGCTGGTTCTACGACCACCGCATGAACCGCGCGCGCCTGGCCCCCTACGTCAAGGGCAAGCGTGTACTGGACCTGTTCAGCTACATCGGCGGCTGGGGCGTGCAGGCCGGTGCCTTCGGCGCCAGCGAAGTGTTCTGTGTCGACGCCTCGGGCTTTGCCCTGGACGGCGTCGAGCGTAACGCCGGGCTCAACGGCATTGCCGAGAAGGTCACCTGCATCGAAGGCGACGTGTTCGAAGCCCTGCGCGAGCTCAAGGCCGCCGAAGAGCGTTTCGACGTGATCGTTGCCGACCCGCCCGCCTTCATCAAGCGCAAGAAAGACCTGAAGAACGGCGAAGGCGCCTACCGTCGCCTGAACGAGCAGGCCATGCGCCTGTTGAGCAAGGACGGCATCCTGGTCAGCGCGTCGTGCTCGATGCACCTGCCTGAAGACGACCTGCAGAACATCCTGCTGACCAGCGCCCGTCACCTGGACCGCAATATCCAGCTGCTCGAACGCGGCGGCCAGGGCCCGGATCATCCGGTACACCCGGCGATCCCGGAGACCCGCTACATCAAGAGCATCACCTGCCGTCTGCTGCCTAACAGCTGATAGCTGCGGTGGGAGCGGGCTTGCCCCGCGATTGCGTTTCGTCAGGCAAATCGCAATCGCGGGGCAAGCCCGCCCCCACACAGGCGGTTGCTCCTACCGCCAATTATCCACAACGCCATTCCCTCAAAGCTCCAGCGGTGTAGAATCGGGCTATTCATCGCCAGTCATCCCCGGCGGGTTTATGAGCTCTGGCCGAGCGCACGGCGATCCCGCGGCGTCATCGGCTTCATCCGTACCAGCGGCCACCTGCCTTCGGTGCAAAGGACAAGAGAAGCTCACGTCCCTTTTTGTTACCTGATTAGCCGCCAGGAGTGCTTCATGCCTGATTACCGCTCTAAAACGTCCACCCACGGCCGCAACATGGCCGGCGCTCGTGCCCTGTGGCGCGCCACCGGGATGAAGGACGACGACTTCAAGAAACCGATCATCGCCATCGCCAACTCCTTCACCCAGTTCGTCCCGGGGCATGTGCACCTGAAGGACCTGGGCCAGTTGGTCGCCCGCGAGATCGAACGTGCCGGTGGCGTGGCCAAGGAGTTCAACACCATCGCGGTCGACGACGGCATCGCCATGGGCCATGACGGCATGCTCTATTCGCTGCCAAGCCGCGAGATCATCGCCGACTCGGTCGAGTACATGGTCAACGCCCACTGTGCCGACGCCATCGTCTGCATCTCCAACTGCGACAAGATCACCCCCGGCATGCTGATGGCTGCCCTGCGCCTGAACATCCCGGTGATCTTCGTTTCCGGCGGCCCGATGGAAGCCGGCAAGACCAAGCTGGCCAGCCACGGCCTGGACCTGGTCGACGCCATGGTCATCGCCGCCGACTCCAGCGCCTCCGACGAGAAGGTCGCCGAGTACGAGCGCAGCGCCTGCCCGACCTGCGGTTCCTGCTCCGGCATGTTCACCGCCAACTCGATGAACTGCCTGACCGAAGCCCTGGGCCTGGCCCTGCCGGGCAACGGTTCGACCCTGGCGACCCACAGCGATCGCGAACAGCTGTTCCTCACCGCCGGTCGCACCATCGTCGAGCTGTGCAAGCGCTACTACGGCGAGAACGACCAGTCGGTACTGCCACGCAACATCGCCAGCTTCCAGGCGTTCGAGAACGCCATGACCCTGGACATCGCCATGGGCGGCTCGACCAACACCATCCTGCACCTGCTGGCCGCGGCCCAGGAAGCCGAGGTCGACTTCGACCTGCGCGACATCGATCGCCTGTCGCGCAAGGTGCCGCAGCTGTGCAAGGTGGCGCCGAACATCCAGAAGTACCACATGGAAGACGTGCACCGCGCTGGTGGCATCATCAGCATCCTCGGTGAGCTGGCCCGTGGCGGCCTGCTGCACACCAGCCTGCCGACCGTACACAGCCGCAGCCTGGAAGAAGCCATCGCCAAGTGGGACATCACCCAGACCGATGACGAAGCCGTGCACACCTTCTTCAAGGCAGGCCCGGCCGGCATCCCGACCCAGACCGCATTCAGCCAGTCGACCCGTTGGGAAACCCTGGACGCCGACCGTGAAAACGGCTGCATCCGCAGTGTCGAGCACGCCTACTCGCAAGAAGGCGGCCTGGCTGTGCTCTACGGCAACATCGCCCTGGACGGCTGCGTGGTGAAAACCGCCGGCGTCGACGAGTCGATCCATGTGTTCGAAGGCAACGCCAAGATCTTCGAAAGCCAGGACAGCGCCGTGCGCGGCATCCTCGCCGACGAAGTGAAGGAAGGTGACATCGTCATCATCCGCTACGAAGGTCCGAAAGGCGGCCCGGGCATGCAAGAGATGCTCTACCCGACCTCCTACCTGAAGTCCAAGGGCCTGGGCAAAGCCTGTGCCCTGCTCACCGACGGTCGCTTCTCCGGCGGCACCTCGGGCCTGTCCATCGGTCACGCTTCGCCAGAAGCCGCCGCCGGTGGCGCCATCGGCCTGGTGCAGGACGGCGACAAGGTGCTGATCGACATCCCCAACCGTTCGATCAACCTGCTGGTCAGCGACGAAGAACTGGCCGCACGCCGTGTGGAACAGGACAAGAAAGGCTGGAAGCCGGTCGAAGCCCGTCCACGCAAGGTGACCACCGCGCTCAAGGCCTATGCCTTGCTGGCGACCAGCGCCGACAAGGGTGCTGTGCGCAACAAGGCGCTGCTCGACGGGCTGTAAGTCGACGCGGCAAATGAAAAACCGGCGCCTGGTGCGCCGGTTTTTTTATGCCTTCGGATTTGTGGTGTTGCCATCGCAGGCTGCGCCAGCTCCCACAAAAGCAGTTGCTCCCACAGAGGAACTGCAACTCTGTGGGAGCCTGCGAAGCAGCCTCATTGCTCCCTGATCTTGTACCAGGCCACATACAGCGCCGGCAGGAACAACAGGGTCAGCAAGGTCGCAATGATGATGCCGCCGATCATGGCGTAGGCCATCGGCCCCCAGAACACTTCCCGGGCGATCGGAATCATCCCCAGGCTTGCCGCCGCCGCGGTCAGCAGGATCGGCCGACGACGGTGATTGGTGGCTTCCAGTACCGCCGCCCAGGCGGACAGCCCCTGCTCCTCATACTCGTGGATCTGGGTCACCAGGATCACCGAGTTACGGATGATGATACCGATCAGCGCCAGGATCCCGAGGATCGCCACGAAGCCCATGGGCGTCCCCGTCGGCACCAGTGCCAGGACCACGCCGATCAGCCCCAGGGGCGCCACGCTGGCCACCAGGAACAGCTTCTGCACGCTGTGCAGCTGGATCATCAGGAAGGTGCCCATCAGGAACAGCATCAGCGGTATGACCTTGGCGATCGGGCCCTGGGCCTTGCCGCTGGCCTCCACCGTACCACCGGTCTCGACGGTGTAACCCACCGGCAGCTTGCTGATGAAGTCGTTGATTTGCGGTTCGAGCTCATGCACCAGGTCGGTCGGCTGGATCTCGCCCCGCACCGCGGCCTTGATGGTAATGGTCGGCTTGCGGTCGCGACGCCAGACCAGCGGCTGCTCCAGCTCGTAACGTACGGTGGCGAAGGCCAGCAGCGGGATCGAGGTGCCGTTGGGCGTGACGATCTGCAGGTTCTGCAGGGTCTGCGGCGAGCTGCGCTCACTGTCTTCGGCGCGGGCGACGACGTTGATCAGGTAGATGCTGTCGTTCACCTGGGTGATCGGTGTGCCGCTGACAATGCTGTTCATCACGTTGGCCACGTCCTCGGACGACAGGCCAAGCTGACGGGCCTTGTCCTGGGCGATCTCGACCCGCAGTACCTTGCCCGGCTCGTTCCAGTCGTAAATCATCTGGCCGACGTGGTCATTGCTGTCGAGCAGGGCCGCCAGGGCGATGGCGTGCTTGCGCACCTGGTCGATATCCGGACCCATGACCCGGTACTGGATCGGCAGCCCCACCGGTGGACCCATTTCCAGCGACTGGACGTTGGTGCCGATACCGACGAAGTCCTCGCGCAAACGCTGTTTCAAGCGCTTGATCAACCCTTCACGCTCCTTGAAACCCTTGCTGACGATCACCAGCTGGGCGTAGTACGGGTTCTGCAGCTGCTGGTCCAGGGGCAGGTAGAAGCGAATCGCGCCCTGGCCGATATAGCTGCTCCAGCGTTCGATGTCCGGATCACCCTTGAGGGTTGCCTCCAGACGGTCCACCGCCTTGCGGGTTTCCTCGATCGAGGCGTTCTGCGGCAGGTTGAGGTCGACGAGGATCTCGGGACGGTCCGAAGAAGGGAAGAACTGGTTCTGCACAAAGCGCATGCAGAACAACGCCAGTACGAACAGCAAAATGGTGCCGACGATGGTCAGCCAGCGGTGGCGTATGCACCACAACAAGCTGTGCTCGAACACCTTGCCGACGGGGCCGGCTTCTTCATTGTGCGGTTTGACCTTGGCACTGAGGATGTGCACGCCGAGCACCGGCGCAAACACTACCGCCACCACCCAGGACACCAGCAAGGCGGCGGCGATCACCGCGAACAGGGTGTAGGTGTACTCCCCCGCCGAACTGGCATTCAGACCGATAGGCATGAAGCCGGCCACGGTCACCAGGGTACCGGTGAGCATCGGGAAGGCGGTCGAGGTGTAGGCGAAGGTCGCCGCCTGCTCCTTGGTCTCGCCCATCTCCAGGCGTGTCACCATCACCTCCACGGTGATCATCGCATCGTCCACCAGCAATCCCAGGGCAATGATCAAGGCGCCCAGGGAGATCCGCTGCATGGTGATGCCGCTGTACTCCATGAAAATGAACACCACGGCCAGCACCAGCGGAATCGAACAGGCCACCACCAGCCCGGCGCGAATCCCCAGGCTGACGAAGCTCACCACCAGCACAATGACCACCGCTTCGAACAGGGCGCTGGTGAAGCCACCGACGGCTTCTTCCACCACCACCGCCTGGTCGGAGACGGTATGCACGCCGACGCCGACCGGCAGTTCGCTGATCACCCGGTCCATCATCTTGTGCAGATCGGCACCGAACACCTGGATGTTGCCACCGGCCTTCATGCCGATGCCCAGGCCGATGGCGGGCTGGCCGTTGTAGCGGAACTGCGGCGACGGTGGGTCGACATAGCCGCGTTCGATGTCGGCAATATCCGCCAGGCGGAAGAAGCGGTCGTTGATGCGCAGGTTGACCGTCTCCAGGTCTTTCTCCGAGGCGAACTGGCCCGTCGTGCGCACCGACACACGCTCGGGCCCGGCCTCGATCACCCCGGCCGGGGTGACCGCGTTCTGGCTTTGCAGCGCTTGCAGCACTTGCCGCTGATCGATGCCGAACGAAGCCAGCTTGCGGGTGGAGAAGTTCAGGTACAGCACCTCGTCCTGGGTGCCGATCATCTCGACCTTGCCAAGGCCCGGCACTTCGCGGATTTCGGCACGCACCTGCTCGACGTAGTCGCGCAGCTGGCGCATGGTCAGGCCGTCGGCGGTAAAGGCGTAGATCGATCCGTAGACGTCGCCGAACTCGTCGTTGAACCCCGGCCCCTGGATGCCCTGGGGAAACTGGCCGCGAATGTCCGCGATCTTCTTGCGCACCTGGTACCAGATTTCCGGAATGTCCTTGGCCGGGGTGGTATCGAGCAGGTTGACGTAGACGGTCGACTCACCCGGCCGGGTGTAGCTTTTCACGTAGTCGAGCGAGTCCAGTTCCTCGAGCTTCTTTTCGATGCGATCGGTGATCTGGTTGAGGGTTTCATCCTGGGTCGCGCCCGGCCAGCGGGTCTGGATGACCATGGTCTTGATGGTGAACGAAGGGTCTTCCTCGCGTCCCAGGTTCATGTAGGAGAACACGCCCATCAGCAAGCCGACGAACATCAGGTACCAGACAAAGGATTGGTGCTTCAGCGCCCACTCCGACAGGTTGAAGCTTCCTTTCATCGTGGGTCTTCCTCATTGACGATGACCTTCTGGCCCGGTTTCAGGCTGTTTACACCTGCTGTTACGACACGCTCCCCAGCCTGCACGCCTGAGCTCAACACCACGCTGGTGGGGGTGCGCTCAAGCAGTTTCACCTCGCGAATGGCAACCGTGTTCTGTTTGGGATCGACCACCCATACCCGGGGCTGGCCATCACCTTCGAGCAAGGCTGAAGCCGGCAGCTCGCTGCGCGGCGGCACCGCCGAGGTCAGGGTGACGCTGATTGCCGTCCCCAGATAGAAGGACTCGGGGGTAGTGGCCAGCGTGAGGCGCGCACGGCGGGTTCGTGTGGCGGCGTCGGCCTGGGGCTCAAGCTCGCGCAAAGTGGCGGTAGTGTTGATACTCGGATCGAGTTGCGACGCCACCTCGAACTTCAAGTCGGCGGTCAACTGTTCGGCTAGGTAAGTCGGCAGATCGATCACCGCCTCCTTGATATCCGGGCGGGCCAGGGTGACCACCGGTTGGCCGGCATTGACGGTCTGCCCCGCTTCGGCCTGCCAGTTGGTGACCACGGCAGCATGATCGGTGTGCAGTTCGCTGTAGCCGAGCTGGTCGCGCGCCTGGCTGACGGCGGCCCGTGCCTGCTCCAGCGCGGCGCTGGTAGTTTTCAGGTTGGTCGTCGCTTCATCCAGTTGCGCCTGGGCGCCGACGCCGCGATCGAATAGCTGTTGCTGGCGACGCGCATCGGCCTGGGCATTGATCCACTGCGCCTGGACCTTGGCCAGGTCTCCCTGGGCTGCGCGCAGCTGGTTGCGCTGGTCGGCCGGATCGAGGCTGGCCAATATATCGCCCGACTTTACCTCGCTTCCGACATCGACCCAGCGCCGGGCAATGCGACCGCCCACGCGAAAGCCCAGGGTGCTCTCGTAACGCGCCTGGATAGTGCCGGCAAACCGCCCGCGATCGGCTTGTACTTGCGGCTGGACGATCACCGACAGCACCGGGCGGACCGGCTCCGACTCTTCAGGTTTTTTTTCACAGCCCATCAGCAACAGGGCGCTGCACAGACCAAGGGTGACGGCTCTCATTGGGCTACCCCGCTGTCCTTGAGCGGCGCGATTTCCACCTGCATGCCCGGGGTGAGCAACTGCCCGCCCGCCACCACCACGGTTTCCCCGCCCTTGAGGCCTTCGGCAATGACGACTTTGCCGGTGAGATAGCGACTGACCTGGACCGGTTGCAAGCTGACCTTGTTGCCCTCGCCCACCACCCACACGGCCGGCTCATGCAGGGCCTTGGTCAACGCTGACCAGGGCAGTTCGATACTCGGCTTACCCTGGGCATGACCAGTGGCGCTGACGGCCGACCCCAGCTCCATGCCCGGCGGCACGTCACGCAAGGCCACTTTGACTTGCACCGTGCCGCTCTGGGCCGAAACGGTCGGGGTGATTTCACGCACATGGCCCTGGGCCTGGATCTTCGGGTTATCCACCAGGCTGACGATGATGGTCTCACTGCTGGGCGGCGCGACCAGCAGGGATTCGTAGACATTGAACACCGCATCACGCTCGCCATCATGGGCCAGGGTGAAGATCGGCGCGGTGGCCTGCACCACCTGCCCGACTTCAGCCTGGCGCTCGGTGATGACCCCGGCGGCATCCGCCACCAATGCGGTGTAGGCAAGCTGATCGCGGGCATTGGCCAGTTGTGCCTGGGCAGCCTTCAAGGCGCTCCGGCTACTGCGCAGCGCCGCCTGGGCCGAGTCGTACTCGCTCTGGCTGGTATAGCCCTTGGGCAACAGCTTCTGCTGGCGAACAAAGGCGGCACTGCTCTCGGTCACCCGAGCCTGCTCGGCGAACACCTCGGCCTTGGCCGAATCGACACTGGCCTGCAGGTCCTTGGGATCAAGCCGGGCCAGGACCTGGTTGGCCTTCACGTGATCGCCCACGTCGACGCTGCGGGAAATGATCTTGCCACCCACGCGAAATGACTGATCCGCCTGCACCCGCGCCTGGACATCGCCAGTGAGGGTCACGGAGGCAGCAAAGTCACTGGGCTGGACCTTTTGCACACCCACCCTGCGAAGCTCGAGTTCAGCGGTGTTTTTCTCGCCACAGCCGGTGAGCATGAGCGCCGACCCCAGACTGACGACCAATACCGTACGCAACACCGTCATGCAGGCTCCTTGCATGTGCCAGATCGATATAGAGATGCGAGTGTTAGCGTAGATCAGGGTTTGTGGCGCCGCTTGCGACAAACGCAATTCATTTGCGCTCGGTCAATCGGCGATACTGGAGCGCCACCGCCCGCGCAAGGACGCCGTGATGCTGACCACCCTGGCCGTCGCCAACTACCGCTCGATCAACCACCTGGTGCTGCCCCTGGGCCGCCTCAACGTCATTACCGGGCCCAATGGCAGCGGCAAGTCCAACCTGTACAAGGCACTGCGCCTGCTGGCCGAAACCGCCCAGGGCGGGGTGATCAACGCACTGGCCGGCGAAGGCGGGCTGGAGTCGACCTTCTGGGCCGGGCCGGAACGCATCAGCCGGCGCATGAGCCGTGGCGAGGTCGCGGTCGAGGGTGGCCCGCGCCAGGACGCCAAGCGCCTGCGCCTGGGCTTTGCCGACGAGGATTTCGGCTACGCCATTGGCCTGGGGTTGCCCGCCTCCAGCGGTCACTTCATGCTCCCGGGCAAGCCCGCGCCCATTGCCTCGCGCTTCACCCTCGACCCGCAGATCAAGCGTGAATGCATCTGGGCAGGCCCGCTCTATCGCCCGGCCAGCCTGCTGGTGGACCGCCAGGGTGGCATGGTCCGCGCCCGCGAAGGCCGGCAATGGGACGTGCTGGCCCAGCACACGCCGGATTTCGACAGCCTCTACGACCAGGTCGGCAACCTGCGCTCCTCCCCGGAGGTGCTGCACCTGCGCGAGCGCATCCGCGGCTGGCGTTTCTACGATCACTTTCGCACTGACCGCGAGGCTCCGGCACGGCGCCCCCAACTGGGTACGCGCACACCGGTGCTGCACCACGACGGTCGCGACCTGGCCGCCGCCCTGCAGACCATCATCGAGATCGGCGACGCCCAGGCTTTGTGGAACACCCTCAGCGATGCCTTTCCCGGCTCGCACCTGACCATCGACGCCGTACCCGGTGGCCTGTTCAGCCTGCAGTTTCATCAGGATGGGCTGCTGCGGCCGCTGTCGGCGGCGGAGCTGTCGGACGGCACCTTGCGTTACCTGCTGCTGGTCGCGGCGCTGCTGAGCCCCAGGGCGCCGACCATGATGGTGCTCAACGAACCGGAAACCAGCCTGCACCCGGACCTGCTGCCGGCGCTGGCACGCCTGATCATCCGTGCCACGGAGCATTGTCAGGTGTGGGTGGTGTCGCACGCACGGCGGCTGGTGGCCGCGCTGGAACAGGATGCGACCTGCAATTCGATCGTGCTGGAGAAACAGCTGGGACAGACCCGGGTGGCGGGCCAGGGGATGCTGGATGAGCCGGCCTGGCATTGGCCGGAGTGAAACGCCGCTGGCCTCATCGCCGGCTGCGCCGGCTCCCACAAAGTCTTGCAACTAACCTGTGGGAGCCGGCATAGCCGGCGATTGGGCCGCTCAGATCACGCCGAAACGGCTGCCGGCGCGCGACCCACGTCCGGTTGTTTCCAGGAATCGGCCGCGCTTTCCTCGATGGCCTGCTGGATCGCCCGACGACGACGCTCTTCGGCCTGGCGGCTGAAGTACCAGACAAAGAAGGTCACCAGCGACACCGACAGCAGGATCAGGCTGGCCACGGCGTTGATTTCCGGCTTCACGCCCAGACGCACGGCAGAGAAGACTTCCATCGGCAAGGTGGTCGAACCCGGGCCGGAAACGAAGCTGGCCAGTACCAGGTCGTCCAGCGACAGGGCGAACGACATCATGCCGCCCGCCGCCAGCGAAGGCGCGATCATCGGGATGGTGATCAGGAAGAACACCTTCCATGGCCGCGCACCGAGGTCCATGGCCGCCTCTTCGATGGACAGGTCCAGCTCACGCAGGCGCGCCGACACCACCACGGCCACGTAGGCCGAGCAGAACGTGGTGTGGGCGATCCAGATGGTGACGATGCCACGCTCCTGTGGCCAGCCGATCATCTGCGCCATGGCCACGAACAGCAGCAACAGCGACAGACCGGTGATCACCTCGGGCATTACCAGCGGCGCGGTGACCAGGCCACCGAACAGGGTACGGCCCTTGAAACGGGTGACCCGGGTCAGCACGAAGGCCGCCAGGGTACCCAGCGCCACGGCGGCGATCGCGGTGTAGCAGGCGATCTCCAGCGAGCGCATCACCGAGCCCATCAGCTGGCTGTTGTCGAGCAGGCCGACGTACCACTTCACCGACCAGCCGCCCCACACCGTCACCAGCTTGGAGGCGTTGAACGAATAGATCACCAGGATCAGCATGGGCAGGTAGATGAACAACAAGCCCAGGATCAACATCAGCTTGGAAAAACTGAAACGCTTCATGCCCGACCCTCCATCTCTTTGGCCTGACTACGGTTGAAGAGCAGGATCGGTACGATCAGGATCGCCAGCATCACCACCGCCAGGGCCGAGGCCACCGGCCAGTCACGGTTGTTGAAGAACTCTTGCCAGAGCACTTTACCGATCATCAGGGTTTCCGGACCGCCCAGCAGTTCCGGGATGACGAACTCACCGACCACGGGAATGAACACCAGCATGCACCCGGCGATGATGCCGTTCTTCGACAGCGGCACAGTGATCTTCCAGAAGCTGTTGAAGGTGCTCGAACCCAGGTCCGAAGCGGCTTCCAGCAGGCTCGGGTCGTGCTTCACCAGGTTGGCGTAGAGCGGCAGGATCATGAACGGCAGGTAGGAATAGACCACGCCGATATAGACCGCAAGGTTGGTGTTGAGGATCTGCAACGGCTGGTCGATCAGGCCCAGCCACAGCAAGAAGGCGTTGAGCAGGCCATTGTTGCTGAGGATGCCCATCCAGGCATACACGCGGATCAGGATCGCCGTCCAGGTCGGCATCATGATCAGCAGCAGCAAGACGGTCTGGGTTTCCTTGCGTGCATTGGCGATGCCGTAGGCCATCGGATAGCCGATCAGCAGGCACAGCAGCGTGCTGAAGAAGGCAATCTTCAACGAACCGAGGTAGGCCGAGATGTACAGCTCGTCCTCGGTCAACAGGCCATAGTTGGCCAGGTTGAGCACCACTTGCACCTTGTCTTCGATGTAGCTGTAGATCTCGGTGTACGGCGGAATGGCCACGTCCGCTTCCGCGAAGCTGATCTTCAGGACGATGAAGAACGGCAGCATGAAGAACAGGAACAGCCAGATGAAGGGCACGCCGATCACCAGATGGCGTCCCTCGGGCTTCACCCGTTCGAAGGCTCGCTTGAGCTTGCGCATGTTCATGACCGCAGTACCACGCCGCTGTCGTCTTCCCACCAGACGTAGACCTGGTCACCCCAGGTCGGTCGGGTACCCTGGCGCTCGGCGTTGGCCACGAACGACTGGACGATCTTGCCGCCAGGCAGTTCGACGTAGAACACCGAGTGGCCGCCCAGGTAGGCGATGTCGTGGACCTTGCCGCGCGACCAGTTGTGCTCGCAGGTCGGCGCCGTGGTGGTGACCAGCAACTTCTCCGGACGCAGGGCGTAGGTGATGCGCTTGTCTTCCACCGAGGTGGTGACCCCGTGACCGACGTAGATGTTGCGCTCCAGCTCCTGGCTGGCAATGATCGCGTGGCCTTCGGCGTCTTCGACCACTTCACCGTCGAACAGGTTGACGTTGCCGATGAACTCGCAGACCAGGCGGCTGGTCGGGGTCTCGTAGACGTCGATCGGGCTGCCGATCTGGGCGATCCAGCCCAGGTGCATGATGGCGATGCGCTGGGCCATGGTCATGGCCTCTTCCTGGTCGTGGGTCACCATCACGCAGGTCACGCCGACCCGCTCGATGATCTCCACCAGCTCCAGTTGCATCTGCGAGCGCAGCTTCTTGTCCAGCGCACCCATCGGCTCATCGAGCAGCAGCAGCTTCGGACGCTTGGCCAGGGAACGGGCCAGGGCCACACGCTGGCGCTGGCCACCGGAGAGCTGGTGCGGCTTGCGCTTGGCGTACTGGGTCATGTGCACCAGCTTGAGCATCTCGCCGACACGCGCGTCGATCTCGGCCTTGGGCATGCGGTCCTGCTGCAGGCCGAAGGCGATGTTCTGCGCCACGGTCATGTGCGGGAACAGTGCATAGGACTGGAACATCATGTTGATCGGTCGCTCGTAGGGCGGCATATCGGTGATGTCCACGCCGTCGAGGAAGATTCGTCCCTCGGTTGGCCGTTCGAAGCCGGCGAGCATGCGCAGCAAGGTGGATTTACCCGAACCCGAGCCGCCGAGCAGGGCGAAGATCTCGCCCTTCTTGATCTCCAGGGACACATCGTCCACGGCGACTGTTTCGTCGAATTTCTTCGTGACCCGGTCGATTTTGACCAGCACCTGTTTAGGTTGCTGATCGCCCTCGAGGGCTTTCTTATAGGCACCGGAGGCAACTGCCATTTGTGAAACTCCCAACAAGATTTTTTGCGCCCGCCCCTGCCGTGACGGACCCTGGATAATTACTTGCCCGACTTGACCTTGGTCCAGCTGCGGGTCATTAAACGTTGCACTTTGGGCGGTAACTCAGAGTTGACGTATAGCTTGTCCAGCACTTCTTGCGGTGGGTAAACCGCAGCGTCGGTTCGCACGCTCTGGTCCATCAGATCGCCAGCCTTGGGGTTCGGGTTGGCATAGCCGACGTAATCACTGACCTGGGCAATCACCTCAGGCTTCAGCAAATAGTTGATGAAGGCATGGGCCTCTTTGACATGGGTGGAATCCTTGGGGATCGCCAGCATGTCGAACCAGAGGTTGCCGCCCTCCTTGGGGATCGCATAAGCCACTTTCACACCCTTGCCGGCTTCTTCGGCGCGGGTCCTGGCCTGGAAGATGTCGCCGGAAAAACCGGCGGCCACGCAGATGTCGCCATTGGCCAGGTCGGAGATGTACTTGGACGAATGGAAGTAGGTCACGTACGGACGCACGGCCAGCAGTTTCTGCTCGGCATCCTCGTAGTCCTTGGGATTGGTGCTGTTGGGGTCGCGGCCCATGTAGTTGAGCACCGCCGGCAGCATCTCGTCCGCCGAGTCGAGGAAGGCGACTCCGCACTTGGAGAGCTTCTTGATGTTCTCCGGCTCGAACAGCATGGCCCAGGAGTCGATCTTGTCGGTGCCCAGCACCGCCTTGACCTTCTCGACGTTGTAGCCGATACCGTTGGTGCCCCACAGGTAAGGCACGGCGTACTGGTTACCCGGATCGTTCTTTTCCAGGCGCTTCATCAGCGCCGGGTCGAGGTTCGCGTAATTGGGCAGCAGCGACTTGTCGAGTTTCTGGAAGGCGCCCGCCTTGATCTGCTTGCCGAGGAAATGGTTGGACGGCACGACCACGTCGTAGCCGCTGCGACCGGCCAGCAGTTTGCCTTCCAGGGTTTCGTTGGAGTCGAAGACATCCTGGACCGGTTTGATCCCGGTGGCTTTTTCGAAGTCCGCCAGGGTGGTCTGACCGATATAGTCCGACCAGTTATAAATGTGCACCGTGGGCGCCGCTTGGACGCTGATCGCCAGCGTCATACTCGCTCCAGCCATCATGGCCTTGCGAAATACAGAATTAGACAAGTGGGTAGTCCTCACAATAGTGCCCCGTAGCAAACGGCATAAATACCTGCCGTATCAGCAAACCGGCGCGCAACTTACCTTCGATGCACTCATGTCGCAAAAAAAAATTCATTCTTGAAACACCCTGGGCGTGATTAACACCGCCCAGGGTTTCAAACCGGCTTACTTGCCCGACTTGATCTTGGTCCAGCTGCGGGTGATATCGCGCTGGGCAGCTTTCTCCGGTGCCTTGATGGCGTACAGCTTCGCCTTCACTTCATCGGACGGGTAGATGCTCGGGTCGCTGGTGATGTCCTTGTCCACGAACGCGGTGGCCGCCTTGTTGCCGTTCGGGAAACGCACGGCGTTGGTGATCCCGGCCATCACTTCAGGCTGCAGCAGGTAGTCCATGAACTTGTAGGCGGCCTCGACGTTCTCGGCGTCTTTCGGAATGGCGACCATGTCATAGAAGGTACCGGCACCTTCCTTCGGAATGACGTAGTTCAGCTTGACCTTGTCGCCGGCCTCGTGGGCACGGGCCTTGGACTGCTCCAGGTCACCCGAGTAACCCACGGCCACGCAGATGTTGCCGTTGGCCAGGTCCGAGATGTACTTGGAGGAGTGGAAGTAGGTGATCGAAGGACGGATCTTCAGGAACAGATCCTCGGCCGCCTTCAGGTCTTCTTTCTTGGTGCTGTCGCTTGGCTTGCCCAGGAAGTGCAGCGCGGCCGGGAGCATCTCGGTCGGCGCGTCGAGGAAGCTTACGCCGCAGCTTTTCAGCTTCTCGATGTTCTCGGGCTTGAACACGGCGTCCCACGAGTCGATTTTGTCCACGCCCAGCGCGGCCTTGACCTTCTCCGGGTTGTAACCGATGCCGATGGAGCCCCACATGTACGGGAAGGCGAACTTGTTGCCCGGGTCGCTGGCATCGCCGACGGCCTTGAGCAGCGCAGGGTCGAGGTTCTGCCAGTTCGGCAGCTTGGAGCGGTCCAGCTCCTGGTAGACACCCGCCTTGATCTGCTTGGCCAGGAAGTTGTTCGACGGTACGACCACGTCGTAGCCGGACTTGCCTGCCAGCAACTTGGCTTCCAGGGTTTCGTTGCTGTCGAAGACGTCGTAGACGACCTTGATGCCGGTCTGCTTCTCGAAGTTGGCGACGGTGTCCGGCGCGATGTAATCGGACCAGTTGTAGACATGCAGCACTTTGTCATCCGCCTGAACAGCACTGGCCATGGCGCCCATCAGGGACACAGCCAACAACGTCTTGCCCATTTTCTTCATGCGTAATGCTCCAGAATTTTTTGTTTAGCCATCTGTTCAGCGGCCGGCTCTCTACGGCGCAAGCACTGGGCGACTGAAACAGTCGCTAGTCTGGCAAGTTCCAAGGCGCTCTTTCAAGGAAAGAGCGGCCTTGGATCACATTGATGCCATTACGCTAGCCTAGCACTTGGCTATTTCAGCGCCTCAAGCGTCAAGTCCAGGCATTTGCGTGCCTTTTCCACCAGCTCGTCGATCTCGTCACGGCTGATCACCAGGGGTGGAGCGATGATCATGGTGTCGCCCACGGCACGCATGATCAGGCCGTTGTCGAAGCAGAACTGCCGGCAGATCATGCCCACGCCCTTGCCTTCGTAACGCGCGCGGGTTGCCTTGTCCTTGACCAGCTCGATTGCGCCGAGCATGCCCAGGCCACGGACTTCGCCCACCAGCGGGTGATCGTTGAGCTCGCGCAGACGTTTCTGCAAATACGGTGCCGTATCTTCCTGAACCCGCTCGATGATCTTCTCGTCGCGCAGGATCCGCAGGTTTTCCAGGCCCACCGCCGCTGCCACCGGGTGGCCGGAGTAGGTGAAACCGTGGTTGAAGTCGCCGCCTTCGCTGAGCACCTTGGCCACTTCGTCACGTACGATCACACCACCCATGGGGATGTAACCGGAGGTCAGGCCCTTGGCGATGGTCATCAGGTCAGGCTTGAGGTCGTAGTAATCGGAGCCGAACCACTCACCGGTACGACCGAAGCCACAGATCACTTCATCGGCGATGAACAGGATGTCGTACTTGGCGAGGATCTCCTTGATCTTCGGCCAGTAGGTGTCTGGCGGAATGATCACCCCGCCGGCGCCCTGGATCGGCTCGGCGATAAAGGCGGCGACGTTGTCTTCGCCGACTTCGAGGATCTTCTTCTCCAGCTGTTCGGCCGCCCAGACCCCGAACTCGTCCGGGGTCATGTCGCCGCCTTCGCCGAACCAGTACGGCTGCGGGATATGCACGATGCCCGGCAGTGTCCCGCCCTGCGCATGCATGCCGCTCATGCCACCCAGGGCGGCGCCGGCCACGGTGGAACCGTGGTAACCATTGATGCGGCCGATGATCACCTGCTTCTGCGGCTTGCCCTTGAGCGCCCAGTAGTGGCGGACCATGCGCAGGTTGGTGTCGTTGCCTTCGGAACCGGAGCCAGTGAAGAACACATGGGTCATGCCCTGCGGCGCCACGTCGGTGACCGCCTTGGCCAGTTCCAGCGCTGGCGGGTGGGCGGTCTGGAAGAACAGGTTGTAGTACGGCAGCTCACGCATCTGCGCGGCGGCCTTTTCCACCAGTTCTTCACGGCCATAGCCGACCGCCACGCACCACAGGCCCGCCATGCCGTCGAGGATCTTGTTGCCCTCGCTGTCCCACAAGTGCACGCCCTGGGCCTTGGTGATGATCCGCGGCCCCTTTTCCTTCAGCTGCTTGTAGTCGCTGAAAGGCGCGAGGTGATGCTCGCTGCTCAAGGCTTGCCACTCACGGGTTTGCGGGTTGTTGACGCTCATGTGCTTCTCCGTTTGTTGACGGCCGCGGTCCTGCGGCTCCGGGTTGATCAGACCGCAAACAGCAGGAACTCACGTTCCCAGGAGCTGATTACGCGTTTGAAGTTTTCATGCTCGGCGCGTTTGGTGGCGACGTAGCCGGTAATGAATTTCTTGCCCAGGTACGGCTCCAGCGCCTGGCAGTTTTCCATGCGTTCGAGTGCATCCTCGATGGTCAGCGGCAGGCGCAGGTTGCGCCGCTCGTAACCACGGCCCTGCACCGGCGCGCTTGGCTTGATGCCTTCGACCATGCCGATGTAGCCGCACAGCAGGCTCGCGGCGATGGCCAGGTAAGGGTTGGCGTCGGCGCCCGGCAGGCGGTTCTCGACCCGGCGGTTCTGTGGACCGGCATCCGGCACACGCAGGCCGACGGTGCGGTTCTCTTCGCCCCACTCGACGTTCACCGGCGCCGAGGTATCGGGCAGGAAACGGCGGAACGAGTTGACGTTCGGCGCGAACAGCGGCAACACCACCGGGATGAACTTCTGCAGGCCGCCGACATGGTTGAGGAACAGCTCGCTCATGCGGCCTTCTTCGTCGGAGAAGATGTTCTTGCCGGTGTGCACGTCGATGATGCTCTGGTGCAGGTGCATGGCGCTGCCCGGCTCACCGGTCATCGGCTTGGCCATGAAGGTGGCGGCGACGTTGTGCTTGAGCGCCGCTTCACGCATGGTCCGCTTGAACACCAGGATCTGGTCGGCCAGGGCCAGGGCGTTACCGTGACGGAAGTTG
>Ga0247821_10000477_pt1 | contig 22205 bp, 17 predicted proteins | sample 13C_Glycerol_Day_FD_192481 | JGI IMG/M metagenome (GOLD analysis project Ga0247821, IMG submission 192481) | Soil microbial communities from agricultural site in Penn Yan, New York, United States - 13C_Glycerol_Day14 | ecosystem: Environmental > Terrestrial > Soil > Agricultural land | place... | reverse complement strand
GTGGACGGTTCGGTGCAAATGGCACGGCAGCGCGGTGTCGAGGTGTTGGCGCTGGATATGACGCGTCCTTTCACTGCAGCGCGTGCGCGCAACGAAGGTTTTGCCCGTTTGCAACGCCTGTTGCCTTCGATGCGTCATGTGCAGTTTGTCGATGGTGATTGCGAGGTGACTGCTGGCTGGTTGCCCAAGGCGCAAGCGTTTCTTTATGCCCATCCTGCGGTTGCGGTGGTGTGTGGGCGGCGCCGCGAGCGGTTTCCGCAACGTTCGGTCTACAACTTGCTGTGTGATCTGGAGTGGGACACACCGATCGGTGAGGCCAAGGCCTGTGGCGGCGATGCGCTGATGCGCGCTGACGCCTTCGCCGCCGTGTCCGGGTATCGCGCCAGTCTTATCGCCGGAGAGGAGCCTGAGTTGTGTGTGCGTCTGCGCGCCGCGGGCTGGAAGATCTGGCGTCTGCCTGAGGAAATGACCCTGCACGACGCCGCCATGACCCGCTTCGGCCAGTGGTGGCAGCGCAGCCTGCGTGCCGGCTATGCCTTTGCCGAAGGTGCGTACTTGCACGGCGCCGCTCCGGAACGTCACTGGCTGCGTGAGTCGCGCCGCGCCTGGCTCTGGGGCCTGGGGCTGCCGCTGGCGATTGCGCTTGCCTGTGCGTTGCTGGGCAGCTGGGGATTGCTGCTGCTGTCGGCCTATCCGCTGCAAGCCGTGCGCCTGGCACGCCGCGGCGGCAGGTCGGTGCGCGAAAACTGGCTGCAGGCCGTGTTTCTGGTGCTGGGCAAGTTCCCCGAGATGCTTGGGCAGGTCAGGTTTCTATTGAACAGATTCGGTGCCGGCAAGACGGTATTGATCGAATACAAGTGAGAATTCTATGCGTAGTCGATCGATAGTTAAAAGTGTCCTCACCTTGCAACCCGGCTATTCATTACGGGCGCTGAACAACAAGTTCAAGTTGCTGGTTGCGATGGCCAGAGAGTGGCCGGATCTGCGTTCGTTTTTGCAGCGCATGTCCACTGCGCTTGGCCGCGACCGTTTTGACCGGTTGGGCGATGATTGCATCGGCGTCGTGCAGTGGCCGTATATCAGCAAGTGCTGGAATGCCCAGGCGCGTCTGGCGACAGTGGCTTCGCACTATGAGGTAGTCACCCGGCAATGTCCGCCGCTGTTGCTGTTGGGGCGTGATGAGCGCCTGACGCTGTGTGACCTGTCGAGCTATTCCAGTGGCTGCACCCTGGTGCTGGACCGGCCGATTTGGTTCAAGCGTGAAGGCGAGCTGGTGCTGAACCTGTTCCAGGGCGATCTGCGCGTGGCATCGATCGCCTTCACCTTGAGTCGCAGCGAGGAGGGGCTGTGTCTGTTTATCGGCGCAGTTCAGGGCATTCACAAAGGTGTAGACAGTGAAACGTCCCTGACTATCTACCGGGAACTGACCAAGGACTTTGAGGGGCTGCGCCCCAGAAGCTTTCTGATCGAAGTCATCAAGTGCGTTGCCAGAACGCTGGGAGCCACCCGGATCTACGCCGTCGGCGACGAATACCGGCATCATCGGCATCGCTACTTTGGTGTTGAAAAGGCCCAGGACCTGGCCGCCAATTACGATGTCATCTGGCTGGAAAATGGAGCAACACCTTCGGCTCGCGAGGACTTCTTCAGTATTTGCCTGGCCCCCTCAACGCGTGCAGCGGAGGACATTGCGCCGAAAAAACGCGCCATGTACCGCCGGCGCCAGGCGTTGCTGGATGAGGTATTCAGCCACGTTGAGACGACCCTGGCAGGCACCGAAGTGCAAAGGCAGCTGCAGATGCATCGGCAGCGTCTGGGTGCCGCACTGGTGCTGCAGGAAGTCCACAGCGCACCCGCCATCACGCCTTTGACGGCAAGGGTTGCAGGGTTGATTCGGCGGCTCGCAAGCGAACCACGGGTCGACCAGCGTTTTTTCGCCTACGTGCAGAAAGCCGGGTTGTATCCAACCCTGAAAAAGACCTGGCGGGAGTTGTTGAAGCAGGGCCCTGGCCTGCTCTGGAAAGCACCTGATGCACAGCGTAAACACCTGCCTCTGGGTAAACCCAACGTAGCGGCCAGCGTGCTGTTCGCCAATGAAGTGGTGTTGATCAGCGAGTTCGACCTGTTGCAACGCCCGAAACCTCGCGTTGCCCAGATTCAACAAGCGCTTGAGGGCCTGGGCTACCGCTGCCGGCTGTTTGACTGGCGGGAGCACAGCGCTTGCCTGAATGCACTGCAGATGTGTTCGGCGGTGATCCTCCATCGGGTGCCTGCCTGCGCGGAGGTGCGTGAGCTGATCGAGGAGGCCAGGCGCCTCAAGGTCACCTCCTGCTGGGAGGCTGATGAGTTGATCTTCGATCCGCAGGCGTATCGCCAGAGCAATGACCTGAGTGCGTTGAGCGACGATGCCATCGGCAACCTGTTGGCGGCCGTGGCGTTGTACCAGCAGGCACTCCAGTCGTGTGACCGAGCCATCGCCGCGACACCCGCGCTGGCGCTGGCAATGACCGAGGCTGGCGCCAGACAGGTCACGCTGATCGAACAAACCCAGGACACCGACGCCGACAGCAGCCGGTGGAAGCCGCTCAGCCAGCTCTTCCCGGCGCAGGCCACTACCCACGCCAGACGCGTGCTGTCGGCCAACGTATTCTTCTCACCCAGAAGCTATGGTGGCGCCACGGTCATAGCCGAGCAGATGACGCGACTGATGGCGGACGCCGGGCAACTGCAACCGTTCGTGTTCACCTCCTTGCCGGTCACCGACGCCGCGCCTTACGGCCTGGTGAGGTACGAGGTGAACAAGGTGGCGGTCATCGGCATGGGGCTGCCCGACCTGCGCTCCGAATACTTCGAGAACCCCGCGACCATCCCGGTCTTCGAGGCCGTGCTCGCCAGTGTTGCGCCAGACGTTGTGCACTTGCATTCGGTACAGGGGCTCGGGGCGCAACTGGCGGAATGCTGCCGCAAGGCGGGCATTCCTTTTGTGGTGACCTTGCATGACACCTGGTGGATCTGTGGTCGTCAGTTCATGATCAACAAGCAGGGGCAATACTGTGGGCAAACCAGAATTGCCAGCGACGTCTGCGCCAAGTGCGTAGACGATCCGGCGCTGAACGATTATCGCCAGCAATGGCTGGCTAACATGTTGAAAAAGGCCGACCTGTTGCTGGCGCCGAGCAAGTTTGCCAGGGACCTGTATGTCGCCAACGGCTTTGATGCCACGCGAATCCGGGTCAATAACAATGGCATCTTCGCGCCTGCGGCCAACTACCGGAAACAACCGGGCAAGCAGCTCAGATTTGGCTATGTCGGCGGCAATGTGTCGATCAAGGGCGTGACCTTGTTGGCCCGTGCCTTTGCCGCGCTCGACCGCTCGGACTATGAGCTCAAGGTCGTGGACAGCCAGCTGCACCTGGGCTTGCGTTCGTTCAAGCGCGACAGCATCAAGATTCCCGGGACCGTCACCTTCATTCCTGGCTATGCCCAGGCCAACATGGACGCGTTCTATTCCGGCATCGATGTCCTGCTGTTCCCGACGCAATTGAAAGAAACCTTCGGTTTGTCGGTGCGCGAAGCGCTGGCCCGCGACATCTGGGTGATCAGCACCCAGGGCGGTGGCACCGTTGAAGATATCGTTGATGGCGTCAACGGCACCATCATCCCGCTGAGCACGGATGAAAAGTACTTGCGCCAGGCGCTGTCCGAGGTGCTGGAGAACCAGCAGCGCTACCTCGAACATCGCAATCCGTTCAAGGCCAGTATCAAGTTGTGCAGCGACCAGGCCCTGGAACTCCAGGGGATCTATGAAGAAGTGCTCAAACAGGTCCCGCTGTCGGGGGCATCGGCATCAGGTCAGCCATCAGTGATTGCCAGCCTGAGGTAGCGGGCCGGTTGCAGTTGAGGCAGATCTGATCATTCATCACGCGGGCATTCATTCGGGCTCCTATGCGCATTGCTTATTTCATCAATCAGTATCCCAAGGTCAGCCATAGCTTCATTCGACGCGAAATCCTGGCGTTGGAACGCCAGGGCATTGTGATCCAGCGTATTGCCTTGCGGGGGTGGGACGGCGAGCTGCAGGACGCCGAGGATGTGTCTGAGCGGGACAAAACCCGCTATGTACTGCAAGACGGCATCAAGGGCCTGCTAGTGCCGTTGCTGCAGGTGTTGCGCGCTCGGCCACGGCAGTTTCTTTCGGCGTTGTGGCTGGCCCTGCGCATGGGTTTGCGTGCCGACCGGCCCTGGCCCTATCACCTGGTGTATCTCGCCGAAGCGTGCCGTGTTGTGCAGTGGTTGCAGGCCTTTGGCGCCGAGCATGTGCATGCGCATTTCGGCACCAACTCAACCGAGGTGGTGATGCTGGCCAACGTACTCGGTGGGCCGGCCTACAGTTTTACCGTGCATGGGCCGGAAGAGTTCGACAAACCCCAGTTTCTGTATCTGGGTGAAAAAGTCCGGCGCGCGGCGTTTGTCGCGGCGGTCAGTTCCTACGGGCGCAGCCAGTTGTTTCGCTGGGTGGCGCATCAGCACTGGGCAAAGGTGAAGGTGGTGCATTGCGGCCTGGAGCGCACGTTTCACGAGGTGCCTGCAGTCGCCGCCCCGAGTGTGCCGCGATTGGTGTGCGTGGGACGCTTGTGTGAGCAGAAGGGCCAACTGCTACTCCTGGAGGCCGCCCGCATGCTGGCCGCCCAGGCGGTGGCATTCGAGATCGTGCTGGCGGGTGATGGCGAAATGCGCGCGGACATCGAAGCGCTGATTGTGCGCCATGAACTGCAGGCGCACATACGCATCACCGGCTGGATCAGTAGTGCGCAGGTACGCGAAGAAATCCTCGCTGCCCGCGCCCTGGTGTTGCCGAGCTTCGCCGAGGGCTTGCCGGTGGTCATCATGGAGGCCATGGCCTTGCGCCGTCCGGTGCTGACGACTTATGTCGCCGGTATTCCCGAGTTGGTTCGCCAGGGTGAGAACGGTTGGTTGTTTCCTGCCGGCGCCGTGGAGGAGTTGGCCGCCGCCATGGCGGACTGTCTTGCGCAACCGGTCGACGCGCTGCAGCGCATGGGTGAAGCGGCGTATCAGCGGGTGCTGCAACGACACGATATCGATAGCGAAGCGGCCAAGTTGGTCCGCTACTTTAAGGCGACAGCATGACTATTTTGCTGGGTTGGCTGCTCGGAGCAGTCGCGGTACTCACGCTCCTGCCGGTGTTGGTGCTGTTCGCGCAAGTGCTGCTGGCCTGCCTGCCGGCACGCTCGGCGCCGCAGGTGAACGGAGCGCGGCCGCGGGTGGCGGTGTTGGTGCCCGCGCACAACGAGGCTTCGGTCATCCTTGCAACACTCGCCAGCATTCGCCCGCAGTTGTTGCCGGGTGACCGGTTGCTGGTAGTGGCGGACAACTGCACTGACGACACCGCCACACTGGCCCGCTCGGTGGGCGCAGAGGCGGCCGAGCGTCACGATGAACACTTGCGCGGCAAGGGCTATGCCCTGGATTTTGGCGTGCGTCATCTGGCCGGCGGTGCCCCCGAGGTGGTGATTATCATCGACGCCGATTGTCAGGTAAGCGAGGGCTCTATCGACCATCTGGCGCGCCGCTGCGCCAGCAGTGGGCGCCCCGTACAAGCACTCGATCTGATGCGTGCACCGGCGGGCGCGGGGCTGAAAGTCCAGGTGGCCGAGTTCGCCTGGCGGGTGAAGAACCTGGTGCGGCCTCGCGGTTGGGCGCGCCTGGGGTTGCCTTGTCAATTGATGGGGACGGGCATGGCGATCGCCTGGCGGGATATGACCTCGATCGATCTGGCCACCGGGCATCTGGTCGAAGATCTGAAAATGGGCCTGGCCTTCTGCCGCAGCGGCAAGCCACCGTTGTTCTGCCCGGACGCCCTGGTCACCAGCTATTTCCCACGCAGCGATGAAGGCCTCACCACCCAGCGCGCGCGCTGGGAGCGTGGTCATCTGAGCGTACTGCTGGGGGATGCGCCGACATTGCTGAAAGCGTCGGTTTCCCAGCGCAATTGGAACTTGCTGGCGATGACCGTCGATCTGATGGTGCCACCCTTGGCCTTGTTGGCCTTGACCCTGCTGGGGGTGTTCGGCGCCTCATGGTTGGCCTTCGTACTGTTCGATGTGCTGGCGCCAGCAGTGATAGCCACAGGCGCGATGGCACTGTTGTGCGTCGCCGTGTTGTTGGCGTGGAGTCGCTTCTCACGTGAGGTGATCGGGTTTTCTGTCTTGCTGTATGCGCCGTTCTATGCGGCGAGAAAGATACCTCTGTACCTGGGCTTTTTGATCAAGCGCCAGGTGGAATGGGTGCGTTCGAAGCGGGATGACAGCTAATGGGTGATACAGCGCCGCAGAAAAGCTGGAAAGTGGTTGTCGAGAAACTTCGGGTGGTCATTGATTCGGATGACCGGCAAGCACTGGTTCAAACGTTGTCCGCACCGGCAGTGCCAACAGTGCTTGGCTTCGTCAATGCCCATGCAATGAACCTGATGGCAGGCGATGCCGACGACTTCAAGGCACTGTCGGCGCCTGACGTGTTGCTCCGGGACGGCGTCGGCATAGCGATTCTGTTCCGTCGCCTGGGCCTGGATCCCGGCTTGAACATGAACGGCACCGACTTCATTCCTCAGCTACTGTCGGCCTTCAATGGCCGGCGCGTGGCGTTCTGGGGTACCCAGGAGCCGTTCCTGACCCAGGCCGCGCAGCGCTGCCAAACGCAGTTCGGTGTGCAAGTGGTGTCGGTGCACCATGGCTTTGCCGAGGCGCAGGTCTACATCGACCTGGCCCGGCAAACGCAACCGCAACTGATCGTGCTGGGCATGGGCATGCCCAAGCAGGAAGCCGTCGCTGCCCGGCTGGCGGCGGTGGGTCAGCCATGCCTGATCGTGTGCGGCGGGGCGATCCTGGATTTTCTCGGCGGCAAGGTCTCCCGAGCGCCGTACTGGTTGCGCAGGCTACGCTGCGAGTGGGTGTTTCGCTTGATGATTGAGCCAAAGCGCTTGTTCAAGCGTTATGTGCTGGGCAATCCGTTGTTCCTGTTACGTGTGTTTTTTTATACAAGGACGACACAGGAGGGCTCCCGGGAGACGCCGCGACCTTCCGAGTGATCGATCAACGGATCGTCCGAATCAGCCAAAATGCACGGCAGAGATGATTCAGTCTGCGACCGCTGCAGGGTGGTGCTACAGTGATATCAAGCGCCCGTTAAGGGCCGGGGGTGTCGGCAGAATCCTTGAGTGTTTTTGTATCAATCCATTGCTGGTTTTACTTGTTCTTAATGTTGGGAAGACGTTTAGCATCTCAATGATGAGGTCTAATAATGGTTTTCGAGCCCAGAAGTAGCCGCTCGCTACTCCAACGAAGAAGCAGTGTCAGCAACGCCATCCAGGCGGGTCTCGACGGTATCGCAGTGACCGGCGTTGCCTGGTACCTGATCAATGATCAGATCGGTTATATAACCTCTGATTACGTCATCATGTTGCTGTTGTTGATTGGTGCACTGGCTGTTATTTACGATCATTACGCTATTTATCGAAGTAATGTCGGGCTTACCATCAAGGCCTTCAGACTTTTCAAAGCGTGGTCGGCGACGTTTTGTTTTCTCGTGGTCATGGCCTTTCTTACCAAACAGAGCGATAAATACTCACGGTTGTTGATGGGTGAGTTATTTGTCATCGGCTATTTTGTCCAGTTGTTCCTGCATTTCGCCGTGCGCGAGGTGCAAAAACGCTTTCTCGCGCCCGCCTATCGCCTGGAAAACGCCTTGATCATCGGCTCGGGGGACCTGGCTTATTTCCTCCAGCAGAAGATAAGTAACAACCCCTGGTTTGGTGAAAGAATTGTTGGCTGTATCTTGAGTGGCGAAGGGGAGGATGGCGGAAAGGATGCGGAGGGGAAGAGCCGTCTGACGATATTGGGAGATATTTCCGATCTTGATGAAATTGTCGTTAAACATGCAATAAGAACGGTCTATCTGGTTACACCGCTCAGCGGTTCTGCGGTGATTAATGATGTGTACTTGAAGTTGCTCGACAAGTGCATCGCGGTTAACTGGGTGCCGGATATATTTTCTCTGCGTTTGATTAATCACAGTGTTCGTGAAATTTCCGGAATTCCCGTGCTGACGTTGTCTGAAACACCATTGACCGGGACGAGCCTGTTCTTGAAGAACCTGGAAGACAAAGTGCTGGCAGCCCTTATCTTGCTGTTTGCGTCACCTGTACTGCTGGCGATTGCCATTTGTATCAAGCTCGACAGTCCGGGGCCGGTATTCTTCAGGCAGGAGCGCATGGGCTGGACCGGGGAAACGTTCCGGATCTGGAAATTCAGAAGCATGGTCGTTCATGAAGCGGAAGATGGTGTGCTCAAACAAGCGCAGAAAAATGATGCGAGGCTGACCCGGGTGGGCGCGTTTATCCGTCGCACCAGCCTCGACGAACTGCCGCAGTTGTTCAATGTGTTGATGGGCGAGATGTCCCTGGTCGGGCCGCGCCCGCACGCACGTCAGCACGATACCCAGTACTCGCAGGACATCGTCGACTACTTCGCCCGGCACAATATCAAACCCGGTATGACCGGCCTGGCTCAGGTACGTGGTTTCAGGGGTGAAACCAAAGACATCGAGCAAATGATTCAGCGTGTCGACTCCGACATCGAATACATCAACAACTGGTCACTGTGGCTCGACTTCGTGATTCTGGTGCGCACGCTCAATGCCTTCACCGGCAAGCATGCTTACTAATGACTTGCCGCCGCGTGTAAGGCCCGGAAGCTTTCAGCTTCTTCAACCAGCCAGTCATGTACTGCCCGGGCGCTCGGGTGCGCCAGGCCGCCGGGCGGATACAGCAACACATAGCGTTTGTAGTTGGCGATTGGCAAACCGAACGGCACGATCAGGGTGCCGCGCTCCAGTTCGTCATTGAGCAAGGTACGCCGCGCGATGGCCACGCCGATGCCGGCAATTGCCGCTTCGATGGTCAGGTGGTTGCGGTTGAACGTGTGCCCACGGCGCACGTCCAGGCCACTCGCGCCGATCCCCTCCAGATAGAACTCCCACTCGGCATATTCCGAACTGCCGCGCCAGGCGGTGATGTCGTGCAGCAATGGATAGTGCGCAAGGTCGTTGGGGCCATGCAGGGGCGGGCGCCCGCGCAGCAGGGCCGGTGAGCACACCGGGAAGATCTGTTCATCGAGCAGCGGTGTTGAATGCATGCCCGGGTAGCTGCCGTCGTTGAGGTCGATGGCCAGGTCGAAGTCACCTTCATGCAAGGCCTGGCTACTGTCCTCGGCCACCAGGCGCAGCTGGATGTCCGGGTAGCGTTGTTGCAGGCGTGGCAGGCGCGGCGTCAGCCACTTGGCCAGGAACGAGGGGATCGAACGCAGGCGCAGGGTGCCACGGATCTCGCCGGCATGCAGACGCAGCAGTTCGGCGTCGATACTGCCGTAGGCTTCGCTGACGGTCTGTGCCAGGCGCTGCCCTTCGGCGCTGAGCTCTACGCCACGGGCACGGCGCAGGAACAGACGAAAGCCCAGGCGCTCCTCGAGCTGGCGGATCTGCTGGCTCACCGCACCCGGGGTGATGTGCAGTTCTTCGGCACAGCGGGTGAACGACAGGTGGCGTGCCGCACAGGAAAACACGTGCAACCAGACGTACATCTGGCCATTCATCTGTCGTCTCATCGTTTAGCTCTACTAAAGACTTGCTTAGAAAGTTTCGTTGGTCAATGCCGCAGTGACCGGGCAGTATCGCGCAACTTCGCGACATCCTTCAATTTTTTCACAACGCCGCCGGGTGGCATTCGTCGTTTGAGCGTGCAGGCATTAGTATGGCTATCAGTGTTTTCGACCTTTTCAAGATTGGTATCGGGCCCTCCAGTTCGCATACCGTAGGCCCGATGCGGGCGGCTGCGACCTTTGCCCAGGCCTTGCGTGAGCAGGGCTTGCTGGCGCAGGTCAGTCGCGTAGAGGTCCGCTTGTATGGCTCGCTGTCGGCCACCGGTGTCGGTCACGCCACCGACCGTGCCTGCTTGCTGGGGCTGATGGGCGAGTGGCCCGACCAGATCGACCCGCAGCGTATCGAACCGCTCATCACTCAGTTGCACGACAGCCAGGTGCTGTTGCTCGACGGCAGTCATGGCGTTGCCTTCGATTGCAGTCGCGACCTGTTGCTGCTCGACGAAAGCCTGCCGTACCACCCCAATGCGATGACCCTGGAAGCGAGCAGCGCCACCGGTTCGTTGCTGCAGCAGACCTATTACTCGGTCGGCGGTGGTTTTATCGTCGAGGCGGCGCAGATTGGCGGCGCGGCCGAGAGCGCCGGACAGGTTACGCTGCCCTACGACTTTGACAGTGCTGCCGAACTCCTGGCGTTGTGCAAACAGCACCAGCTGCGCGTCAGTGAGCTGATGATGGCCAACGAACTGGCCTGGCGCCCCGAGGCCGAAGTGCGCAGTGGCTTGCTCAAGCTCTGGGCGGCGATGCGCGAGTGCGTCGACAACGGCCTGCGCAACGAAGGCATCCTCCCGGGCGGGCTCAAGGTCAAGCGCCGCGCGGCCAAGCTGCACCGCAGCCTGCAGGAACTGGGCAAGCCCAACGTGATCGGCTCGACCTTGAGCGCCATGGAATGGGTCAACCTGTTTGCCTTGGCGGTCAACGAAGAAAACGCCGCCGGCGGGCGCATGGTCACCGCACCAACCAATGGTGCTGCGGGAATCATCCCGGCGGTGCTGCATTACTACATGAAGTTCAACCCGGATGCCTGCGACAACGATGTTGTCGACTTCCTCCTCAGTGCGGCCGCGGTGGGCATCCTGTGCAAGAAGAACGCTTCGATCTCCGGTGCTGAAGTGGGCTGCCAGGGCGAGGTCGGTTCGGCCTGTTCCATGGCCGCCGCCGGGCTTGCCGAGGTGCTTGGGGCCACGCCGATGCAGCTGGAGAATGCGGCTGAAATTGCCCTTGAACACAACCTCGGCCTGACCTGCGATCCGGTCGGCGGCCTGGTGCAGATTCCCTGCATCGAGCGCAACGCGATTGCTGCAGTCAAGGCCATCAACGCCGTGCAGATGGCCTTGCGCGGTGATGGTGAGCACTTCATTTCCCTCGACCGGGTGATCCGCACCATGCGCGATACCGGTGCCGACATGCATGCCAACTACAAGGAGACTTCGCGCGGCGGCCTGGCTGTCGCATTTGTCGAGTGCTAGTAGGAGCGGATTTATCCGCGATGGACTGCGCAGCAGGCCCAATTGGGGCCGCTCCGCGACCCATCGCGGCGGTCCGGCGCCCCGGTAAATCCGCTCCTACAACAACAAGTTATTCATAAGCAACAAAAACAACTACAAGGCAATATCGATGACTGATGTAAACACCACCACCCACCTGGGTGCGGGCACGGCTGCGCCTGCACAAAGCAAGACCTGGAACCGCCACGACACCACCTGGGTCCTGGGTCTTTACGGCACCGCCATTGGCGCCGGTACCCTGTTCCTGCCGATCAACGCCGGGGTAGGGGGCTTCTGGCCGCTGCTGGTCCTGGCGCTGCTGGCGTTCCCGATGACCTATTACGCGCACCGTGGCCTGACCCGTTTCGTCTTGTCGGGCAAACGCGGCGGCAGCGAAGACATCACCGAGGTGGTCGAAGAACACTTCGGTGTCGGCGCCGGCAAACTGATCACCTTGCTGTACTTCCTGGCCATCTTCCCGATCCTGCTGGTGTACAGCGTGGCGCTGACCAACACCCTGGGCAACTTCATCGAACACCAGTTGCACATGACCCCGCCACCGCGGGCCTTGCTGGCCTTGTTGCTGGTGTGCGGCCTGATGATCGTGGTGCGCAGTGGCCAGGACATCATCGTCAAGGTCATGAGCCTGTTGGTCTATCCCTTTGTCGCAGCGTTGCTGCTGCTGGCCCTGAGCCTGATTCCCAACTGGAACGGTGCGTTCTTCGCCCAGGCCTCGGAAGGCATGCCGCTGGACCTGTTCCTCAAGACCTTGTGGCTGGCAATCCCGGTTATGGTCTTCTCGTTCAACCATTCGCCGATCATCTCGGCATTCGCCGTTGACCAGAAGCACCGCTACGCAGAGCACGCCGACCAGAAGAGCAGCCGAATCCTCGCCAGCGCCCATGTGATGATGGTGCTGACCGTGATGTTCTTCTGCTTCAGCTGTGTACTTGCCCTGAGCCCGGCAGACCTTGCCGCGGCCAAGCAGCAGAACATCTCGATCCTGTCCTACCTGGCCAATCACTTCCAGACCCCGGTCATCGCCTATGTCGCGCCGCTGATTGCGCTGGTGGCAATCACCAAGTCGTTCCTGGGGCACTACATCGGTGCCAGCGAAGGCTTCCAGGGCATGATCGTGAAAAGCCTGCGCAGTCGCGGCAAGCAGTTGCCGGCCAAGCGCCTGGAGCAACTGACCGCGCTGTTCATGGTATTGACCTGCTGGGCCGTAGCCACCCTCAACCCAAGCATCCTCGGCATGATTGAGAGCATCGGTGGGCCGATCATCGCCTGCTTGCTGTTCCTGATGCCGATGTACGCGATCCACAAGGTGCCGTCGCTGCGCAAGTATTCCGGCAAGGTCTCCAATGTGTTCGTGGTGCTGATCGGTCTGATCACGCTGTCGGCGATCGTGTATTCCTTCTTCGCCTGATCGGTCGTTCCAGAGGCAGGACACTGCAAGCTGTGATTGCACCTTCCCCTGCGCAGGGTCTGACGCTAGTGTAAACACACTCGCGCCAGGCCCTTTTGGCTTGGCCATCGCAAAGGAAGCTCCCGCAGATGACCGATTCGACTGTCCACGCCGAACTGGGTGAGATCCCGTACACCGTCAACCTGTCTGCTGGTGTGAACCAGTGGCTGGCCGACGAAAACCAGGCGCTCGGTGGCCGCGACGCCGGGCCCAATCCCCATCAATTATTGCTCTCGGCCTTGGGCGCCTGCACGGCAATCACCCTGTCGATGTACGCGCGGCGCAAGGAGTGGCCGTTGCAGCATGTGCATGTGCAACTGGATATCGTCAAGGAAGAGAAAACTACGCCGGTGCGCACCGAGATCAAGCGTGTCATCGAACTGCACGGTGATCTCGATGCCACCCAGCGTGAGCGGCTGCTGGGTGTGGCCAATGCCTGCCCGGTGCACAAGCTGCTCAGCGGCAGCATTGTCATCGACAGTGCGTTGAGTGCCTAACGCGCCTCACTCTTGAACTTGACGAAGCTGCGGCGCATGTCCGAGGCCCAGCCGTCGAGCACCGGTTTGACATCCTGCACGGTCAGTTTGGTGGTGTCGTTTTCGAGCTCCTTACCGGCGCCTTTACGCACCACCTGGGCCAGCACGGCATTGTTGCCGCCATCGAGGAATGCTGCTTCGGTGGCGATGTCGACATCCTGGTCGCGGCCACCGGCTGCGGTATTGACGGCCGCCGCCACCAGCGCAATCGGGATCACTTCATAGGGCTTGAGCCCTTCAGTATGGGTCGCCACCGCGGTAATCGCCGGGCGCACCACCAACACATTCGGCCCAGGTCCCGTGGCCAATGGTACGACCGCGCCCAGCTCGCGTTTGAGCGCCGTGTCGTAATAGCGGGTAATTTCTTGCAGTGTTTGCGTGGTGATCACCGCCGTAGGTTGCGGCTTGGGGTAGAACTGGCTGGGCTCGATGTAGACCTGGCTGTAGTGGTCGGTTTTGAGGTTGGGGTCGATCCAGCGCATTACCGGTGCACCGGAAATGCTTTCGGCCTCTTTCAAACGGCTGTAGTCCTTGAGAAAACCGGAGTACTGGCTGGGGTCGACGCGGGAGCTGGCGCAACCGGCCAGGGCAATGAGTGTGGCGCACAAAAGCGTAGAGCGCAGCGTTGGCTTCATAGCAGGTGGATCCTCGACAGATGACATGCAGACTACGCTAGCAGGTGAGCGGCGCTTGGCCAGCACGATGCGACAATTTTGTGCGTGCAATCCCTGCGTCGCGGACTGAGACTGCGTACAACCGGGTGCAGCAGCAAAAACGCTCATCCAGGCGTCTGCGACGCCGTTCGGACGACCTGCGGCTTTGCGCTGGCGGCGATCGGCCCGAGTCGGTAACGTGGTCGCAGGACGGCGTCACCCGCTCATGGATCGAGACCTGCTATTGACCTTAAAGTACGTGAGTATGGACACCAAAAGAGCGTCAAATTTTACCTATCAGGCGGTGTACCGCTATCTGGTCGAACTGATAGAGGCCAGCGATCCACAGACCGAGCAGCGACTGCCGTCGTTGCGCCAACTGGCATTGCGTCTGAACGTTTCAGTATCCTCGACCAAATACGCCTACTCCTTGCTCGAGGATGAAGGGCGGATCTATGCCCGACCCAAGTACGGTTACTTCACCCGGGCGATGCCCGGCCCGCTGCTGGGCGAAGACTCGCCCAACCTGCTCGACAATGTCTTCACCAATGCCCGGCAGCCGGGCATGCTGGCCTTGAGCAGTGACGCCCCGGCCATGCTGTTGTCGCTGGAAAAGCCGCTGCTGATGATCGAGCGCGAGCTGGCGCGCCAGTACCCGCGCTCTCATGCACCGCTTTACCAGCCGTTTGGCGAGCCGGAGCTGCGCAGTGTCCTGGCCGATCGTTACACCTGTTCCACCCGCAGTTACTGGCAGGCTGAACATGTGTACATCGGCTCGGACCTGCGCAGTGTGCTGGAAATCGCCCTCAACGCGTTGCAGCTCGAAGGGAGTGTGGCGCTGGTCGAGTCGCCGTGTTCCTGGGCGGTGCTGCGCCAGTTGCAGGCTGCCAGAATCAGAGTGATCGAAGTGGCGCTGGGCGACAACGGTCGTTTCGACCTGGCGGCGCTGGAGCGGATCCTGCGTCAGGAACCGGTGCGCCTGGCGGTGTTCTCTTCGACCATGAGCATTCCCCATGGCGGCCTGATGCCGGTGCAAGACAAGCAGCAGATCTGCCGCTGGCTGGCGGAACGGGACGTCTGGTTGTTCGAGAATGACAGCTATGGCGAGTTCTGCTTTACCCCGGGCGCCAGTCGCTTTCGTGACTTTGCCGACCCGCAGAAGCTGCTGGTGTTTTCAACCTTCGACAAGATCATCGGCTCGGAGGCGCCGTTCGGTTACTTGCTCTGTCGAGGGCAAATTCCGCAACTGCACCGGTTGTTTCTGGAGCGTGCCTTTCGTTTATCCCCGATACGCCAGAAGGCGATTGCCAAGCTGTACAGCTCACGGCGCATCGACCAACACCTGATCGCCCTGCGGGCGCTGTTGCAGGATCGCATGCGGTGCATGAAAAGTTTGCTGCTGGAGCATGTCCAGGAGCAGTTCCACATTGTCGAACCGCAAGGGGGGGCCACTTTCTGGCTTGAAGCCGCACGCCCGGTGGACATGCGGCAGGTGTTCGACTGCTTGCTGGCGCAACGTGTGGTGATCGCGCCCGGGGAAATCTTCAGCCTGCAGGGTACCTGGCGGCATCACCTGCGCTTGAGTTACACCCTGGACTGGTCCAAGGATATTCCCCAGGCGTTGCAGCGCTTGGCCCAGGCCACCGCTAACGCCTGCTAGACCCCATAGCAATGGCGGATTTCAGGGAAGCGACCGTTGCGCACCTCGTCAGCGTACTGGCTGCAGGCGTCGCGAATGACGGCACCGACATCGGCATAACGCTTGACGAAGCGTGGCAGGTGTTCACCTCCCAGGCCCAGCAGGTCTTCGGTGACCAGTACCTGGCCGTCGCACGCCGGTGACGCGCCGATGCCAATGGTGGGTACACGGATGTCGTGGGTGATCTGGCGGGCGACACCTTCGGCGACACCTTCGAGCAGCAGGCTGAAGGCGCCAGCGGTAACGGTGGCAAGGGCATCCTCGACTATCGCCGCCGCGCCTTCGGCCGTCAGCCCCTGGGCTTTGAAACCGCCCATGACATTGACGAACTGCGGCATCAGTCCGACATGGGCCATGACCGGGATGCCACGCGCAACGAGGAACTCGACGGTACCGGCCAGGGCCTTGTTGGCTTCCAGCTTGACCGCGTCGCAGCCGGTGCGCGACAGCACCTGGGCGCAGTTGCGAAAAGCCTGTTCGTTGGACTCCTGGTAACTGCCGAAGGGCATGTCGGCAATCACGCAGGCCTGGCGAGTGCAGTCGACCACCGCGCGGGTATGGGCGATGGTTTCGTCCAGTTGCATGCTCAGTGTCGACGCGCGGCCGTAGCCGACCATCGCAGTGGAATCACCGACCAGGATGAAATCGACGATAGGGTCGATCAACGTGGCAATAGAGCTGGTGTATGCCGTCAAAGAGACGATTTTCTGCTGGCCTTTCATGGCCACCAGTTGCGGAACCGTCATGCGCTTGGTGCGGATAGGTGTGCTCATCAGTGTTTTCCTGTGATGTGGGTGAACCCCGGCGAACGGGGCGTCCGTGGGTTACAGCCAGTCTTGCTCCCATGCCCGCCAGGCCTGGTGGTCCTGGCGAATGCGGTCGGCGCTCGGGTGCAGCAGGAACACCGCGCCCGGCGAGCTGTTGAGGTCGACGGTCGGCGTTGTCTGCCGGCCCTCGGTATAGCGAAAACGCGAACTGTGGTAGCTGGGGAGGGTGCTCAATTGCTGGTATACAGTGCCCGGATCGAACGGCGCGGATCGGCGGCTGATCAGGTTGAGGGTGCAGCAGTGATTGCGCAGGCGATAGCGTTGCGGTAACGCCGCAAGCGCCTGCGGCGCCAGGTACTTCAGGCAGGTCAGGCCGACCTGGTCGTTGCCGGTGGCCGCTTGCAGGGCATCGGGATTGGCCAGGCCGGAGAGACGCGCACCGGTTTCCAGCAGGCGCGGGCCCTGCGCGGTGAGGATCACTTCGGTGTGCGCCGGGCCATGGGCAATGGCCAAGGCATCGAGCACCGCTTCGACATAGTCGATCAGCACATTCAGCTCGGCGGCATCGGCCGGCAGCAGGTGCTCGCGGTCGTAGATCTTGCGGCCATCGGTGCTCAGGGTCTTGCTGCTCTTCCAGACATCGGTGATCCAGTGCCGGCCCTCATGACTGACACTGTTGATGACGTACTCGTCGCCCACCAGGTACTCCTGCAGCAACAGTGCGCGGTTGTTGCACATCATCAGGTTGGTGCTGCCGAGGATGCAGGTGGTGGCGTGCTGCAGTTGATCGATGTCGTAGCAGATGAACACGTTGTCGGAGCCGGCGCTGTCCAGCGGTTTGGCCACCACCGGTTTGCCGCCACGCGCCTGGAACCAGGCCACGGCCTGCTCGCTGGAGGCGGTGCGCAATTGCTCGGCGACCGGCAGACCGGCAGCGGCGACCTGTTCGGCCATCAATGCTTTGTCGCGGCGCGCCGCCGAGTATTCGGGGTCGTTACCGGGCAGGCCTAGGGCGGCGGCCAGGCGGTCAGCCAGTTCGACACCGAACTCGCTGCCGGTCAACACCGCTGTCGGCCGCTGCGCTGCCAGTTGCTCGACCAGCGCGGGCAGGCCGAGGGCCTGAACGCTGTAATGCGCCTGGAAGAGCGCGTGCGGGCAACTGGCCGCAAAGGCCTGGGGCATGTCGCTGCGCGAGGTGACGTGCAGCAGCGGCCGCTGTTCGGCCAGCGCCCGGGCGAGCATGGCGCCGGTGGAGTAGGCGTCGACCAGCACCAACGGCGCCAGGCGTGGATCAATGCAAGGGTTGGTCATAGCGATTCACCGTGTAGTGCAGCATTTCAAACAGTTCGCCGGAGCGGATGCCCGGGCCGCTTGCCGACACGCCGCAGCTGCGCGGCAGCGGCAGGTTGCCGACGTTGGCCCAGCGCAGGGCACCCGAGGCGTCGATACGGGTGGTGGCCCTTCCGGGGTTATCCGGATGCAGGCAATAGGGGATATCCAGCAAACCCCGGGCAAAGGCCTGGACCAGAGCGACACCGAGGTCGTTGTGCAGGTTGCGTACGCACTCCACCAGTTGCCGCGCCTCGAACAGCACTTCCCGGTAGTAGCTGTTGCTGGCCGGGTCGACGTCGGGGCAAGGCTCGGCCGCGACCCTGGCGGCCATGCTCAGGGCGTCGAGGTTGTCCTGGACCGACGGAATCTGCCGGGACTCGGCGACAGTCTTGACGATCAAACGCTCGCAATCCGCCGCTCTGGCCAGGCGCGCACTGTCGCAGATCAACCGCCGCGCGCCATGCTCGGTGCTCGGGAACACGCCCATGTAGGCGTACACCACCACATGCCAGTGAATGCCGTCCAGGTACTCGGCGGCCAGTTCGCGCAGCGCCTGCAATGCGCCCAGGTCCTGGGCCATGCGCGTGCCCTGGGCGTAACTGAGCGACACGCTGTGGATGCCATGCTGGCGGAAGAACAAGGCTTCGAGCAGGCTCATGGCGACCAGCAATGAGGGCGGGCACAGCTGTCCCAACAGGCAGCCACCGAAGCTTTCGATATGCCCATGGGGGCTGGCATCGGCCAGTAATTGGCAACTCTCGGCCCAGGCATCCACGGCCTCGGCCAGCGGCAGACGACTGTAGGGCATGCAGTAGGACACCGGGCCGCCCTCGGTGGCATCCAGCCCCACCGCCGCCATGCGCTTGAAGATGGTTTGCGGTTGCGCCGTACCATGGCGCACCTGGATCGCAAACCCTGGGCCGTAGAGCCCGTGCAGCAGTGCCTGCACCGCCTGCTGCGAGTGGCTGACGATAGGAAAGCCGTTCAGCGCGCTGCCAGTATTCAGGCATTCCAGGGCGCTGTGGTAGTCGCCGACGCGGGTGTAGCTGTCGAGGGTGATGGTGCCCACTGTCGCGCACTGCAACTGGGCGACGGCGTCGAGCCCGGCGCGCATCTGCCCGAGGTCACCGAAGCCCATGCGCGGCTGCACCACCAGTTCGCCGCGGGCGCGGGCCTGTTCGATGAAGTGTTGAAAGTAACCGCCGTTGACTGGCTGCATGTGTCAGCGTCCCGATACCAGCTCGACCACTTCAACCCCGGAGGCCGGGTCGATGCGTGCGATGCGCCCCTTGTGCGGGTCGCCGGCGCGCACCCGGGCGATCAGGCTGGCGTCACTGTCGAAGTCGATCAGCGCGTGGCGGTAGAGGCTGCGCAGGGCGCTCAGCGGCAAGCCGCTAACCTCGCTGAGCCACAGGCTCAGTGCGCCGTGCTCGGTGTTTCCGGCGAGCACTTGATGCAGTGCCTGCAAATCACCCAGACGCGCCGGGTGACACAGGGTGATAAAGCGCGACAGCGCTCGGCCTTGGTCGACAAAGGGTGCGAACTGCAGGCAGATGAGCTGGGTTTCCTCCAGGCCAAAGGCCTGACGGGCAAAATCGTTGGCCAAGGCCCGGCGCGCGTCCTTGCCCTCGCCACCGGCGTAAGGGGCCAGCGCCAGCTGGATCAGGCGCTCGGGCATTTCCTTTTTACGCATCAGTGCCTGGGCCAGCTCGAGGTATTCGTCGATCCCCTGGTGGTAGTCGCGACCCTGTACATACTGCGCCTTGAGCCCGCGAAAATGTGCCATGAGCATGGGGTTGGCGCAGTCTGATTCGGTAAAGCTGAACGCCAGTTCCTCAAAGCGGAAATCGAGCAGTTCGGTGATCAGTTGCCAATGGTCATCGACCCGGTAGCTGACCAGGTCGTAGATGCTGATGAATTCAGGGTCTGCGCTGGTGCTGCCGCTGGCAACGCGGCGTTCGGCACGTTGTTGATCGAAGCCCTCGCCGAACAGCTCGATGAAATAGTGCTGGGCGACACCATCGAGTGCTTGCAGCAAACCGCGAAAGCCTTCGCGTCGGCAGGCCGCTACGTCCAGGCCCAAACGCTCGGCCAGGCGCATGATCCAGGTGAAGTAGTGTTTCTGTTCCTTGCGCGAGTCACCGGTGACCACCGCGTTGACCCCGCCTTGCCACCAGGCGGCGCGGCCATAGAAATCGGCCACCGCCAGGTTGCAACTGTTGCAGAACGTCGGGCGACCGTCACCGGCCGTGCGGTGGCCGTTCATCAGCACATCGAAGCGGTTGATGTCGCGCACTGCGTCAGGGAACGGCAGGTGGCGCTGGAACGGACGAATGTGCTGATGGTCGACCACCAGCACTTCTACCCGCGCGTCGTTATACAGATGCAGGGCCTGGTAGACCCGGTCGATGTTGGCCATCACCGCATCCGGTACACCGGCGTGGCGCATGTTGGCGATGCGTAGCTGGAAAGTTTGCCCGTGCAGGACACTCAGGTGCAGCTGCACGGCACGGATCAGCGCTACCGTGTAGGAGCTGTCTTTGCCGCCGCCATAGGCAACCATCAGTTTGTAGGCGGGCAGGGCGTCGATACCACCGGCCGCGGTGATCAGGCGTTCGCCGAGTATGGCCACGGCCTTGCGGTCGACCGCGCTCAGGTAGCGATTGAGTTTTCCCAGCAAGGGGGCATCGAGTGTGTCCGGGGTAACAGCGATGTTCATAGCGGTTCGGCCTGGAAATGGAAGTGGGTGATGACGTGCTGGATATCGCGTTCGATGTCCGCCTCGCTGGCACGGGTGAAAATGAAGCGCCCGCTGTGCAGCGCGTCGTATCCACCGCCCGCTTCGAGGACCTGGCCCGGCTTGGGCAGCAGCGCACGCCACAGGCTCGCAACCGCAGGACCTGTTGCCTGTGCCTGGATGACCCGGCACGGCAGTTGCGCGGGTTTGGGGATGATCAGCCAGCCGCCACTGGGGTCTTGCTCAACGCTTGGTAGCGGCATGGGGGTGCCGATCAGGCGCTTGAGCCAGTGCTCATACAGGTTCACCCCGAAGACCTGGTTGATCAGGTGCGGCACTTCACTGCCGCCCACCCGGCCACCGACTTCGAGGAACACCAAGTCGCCCTCGGGCGTGACGAAAATCTCCAGGTGAAAGGCGCTGTCGCGCAGCTCCAGTGCCTGCAGGCAGCGCTGGCTGAAGGCCGCGATCCGCGTGCGCAGCGCCGAGTCCTGGACGATGACCGAGCCCAGCGGCTGACGGCTGGCGAAATCCAGACAACTGTTGATGTAGCGCGACACCACCTGAAACGGCACCGAGCCCTGGGCATCGGTGAAGCCATCGATGTGGTAGACCTGGCCCTGGATGAAGGCTTCCACTTCGTAGCGTTGCAGATTCACCTCTGCCAGCAAGGCACGTAGCGCCAGGGCATCGGCCGCCTTGGCCACACCGATGCTGGCGGCGCCGTCCACGGGTTTGACAATCACCGGGTAACCTACCGACTCCGCGAACGCCAGCGTCTGCTCGATCGACTGGCAGCGGCTGAACGCCGGCACGGCCAGGCCGCGGGCCTGAAGCACCTCCTTCATCCGCGCCTTGTCGCGGTAGACCGCGACCTGCTCCGGGCCATGGCCGGGAATGTTCAAGGCCTGGCGTACCCGTGCGGCGATTTCCAGGGTGAACTCGGAAAGCGCAATCAGCAGATCCACCGGACCGACCTTGGCGATCACCTCGCTGACGCCCGCCAGCAGTTGCTCGTACTGGTTGACGTCGTCGACCTGAACCAGGTGGGCGATCTGCTCACGCGGTGCCAGCACCCCTTCGGCGCCAGGGCCGTCGACCACGTAGCTGATGCGCTGTTGTTGATGGTCAAAGAAACGTTCGTACTGAGTCAGTTCGTTGTCCCAGCGTTCGTTGTCGTGAAAGCGCGGCCAGCGGTTGACGATGACAATATGCATGGATGTGATCCTTGGAATCGGCGGGAGGGCGGGCTTCAGGTCAGGCAGACGGCCATGCCTGCGCCCAGAGCGAAGGACGGCCTGTTGCGTTCCAGCGTGCCCAGATAGGTTTCGAAGGCGTCGAGCGCATCGGCTTCGATGAACACCTGGTCAAAGCCTGCGGCGAGTAACTCCTGGCGCACGGCCCGCGTTTGCGCTTGCGAGGTGGTCAGCTTGCCGCCGATGACACAGGCCAGGCGGGGGTAGTGGCGGCGGATCTCGCGGATCAGCGCCAGGCCCTGGAAATGGCCGTGGCCGTTGACGCTGCTGATCACCAGCAACTGCGTACGCCCTTGGGCCAGCACCTGCAGAATCGCCTGGACGGGCGTGCAACTGCCCAGGTTCCTGACTTCCAGGCCGTGCTCGCTCAGCCACAACTGCAGGTAGACCAGGTTCCACATATGGGCGTCGGATTCGACGGTAGCCAGCAGACAATGGTGTTTGTCTTTCATGGGTTTGCCTCCATGGCACAAGGGGTATTAGCCGGCGCTGCGCGCCAGCGGCGGGCGTCAGCAGCAGACGTCCAGTTGCGCTTCGAG